>Ga0255770_10000123_pt1 | contig 67596 bp, 53 predicted proteins | sample 071ome_22_FD_179968 | JGI IMG/M metagenome (GOLD analysis project Ga0255770, IMG submission 179968) | Coastal salt marsh microbial communities from the Groves Creek Marsh, Skidaway Island, Georgia - 071404AT metaG (version 2) | ecosystem: Environmental > Aquatic > Marine > Intertidal zone >...
ATTTCAGGCGTAACAGTTTCAGCTGGAAGAATAAAATCACCCTCATTTTCTCTGTTTTCATCATCTACTACAATGATAATTTTACCATTCTTTAAATCAATTAATGCTTCTTCAATTGTATTTAAGCTCATTTTTTAAAATTTATTTTTTTTAAGTATGATTTTAATTCTTCGATTTTACTATCTAAATTAATTATCGATTTATCTGATGAGGCTCTAGAAATTAAATACATACCTATTGGTAACATTAAAATATTAGAGATCCAACTACCAAGCATTGGTGCTATTGATCCATCCTCAGCAGCATTTTTAGAAAAAGTCCCTAAAAAATGATAAGTTAAGAACATGATTAATGCAATAACAACCGGATATCCAAATCCACCTTTTCTGATTATTGCTCCAAGTGGGGCACCAACAAAGAACAATATTATGGCAGCAAATGATATTGCATACTTATCATAAAGTGTTGATTTATGAAGGTTTATTAATTTTTCCCTCATAAAAAAATTTGTTTTCTGACTTTCAAGACTTGTGATTTGATTTTCAATATTGTTTTCCATTGAATTAAGAACTTGACCAATGGTTGGCTTGTCAAAATCATTCAAAATTTCATTTGTAGTTTTTACATCTGGAATTGTTGATCTATTAGCATAATTAGTTTGAAAATTGTATATGCCAGTTCTTTTATAAAAATTGGAGGCAAAATTTTCATATTGATTAACAAGTCTTTTTTCTAATGAATCAATACTGAATCCTAATTGATTTATATTTTGCATTCTGAAGGTGTTATTGTATTTCTCTTCAGAAAAATCAACATTATTTAGTTCCTTTAGATCAATAAATATATTATGTTCATCAAAGTATATTTTTGTTTGTGGTTTAAATTCTTTTGAATTTGGATTTTCAGCCAGTATCTCTTCATATCTATATCCATCATTCAATACTATTTTTAAAATATCAGATCCTTCATCTCCAATTAATTCTCCGCTACTAGCTTTAATTACAAGTGAATTGTCATTGTTTTTATTTGATTTATGAATAATAATATCCTCTAATTTTGAATTATCAATCCCATACTTGTTGTCCACTTTTATGTTCATTAAGCCAATATTATTAAAAACACCTTCCGTAATAGCTAATGCAGGTTTTACCTTTGCTAAGTTTTTTCTAAGGTTGTAGGATTTAAATTCTGCATATGGAATTAGATTATTAGCAGTGAAGAAAGTAATTACACATAAAACTAAATTAACTCCTATTAGAACTCTCATGGATCTGAAAAGAGAAATTCCAGAGGATTTCATTGCTGCAAATTCATAATTCTCAGCGAAGTCACCATAAGTCATAATAGATGCAAGTAATACTGTCAAAGGAAGAATTAAAGGGATTAGCTTTGGCGTGTAAAAGATTAAAAACTTAAAAATAATCTCAAAATCAATTTCTTTTCCTGCTAAATCATCAATAAACATCCAAATTGTTTGAAAAATAAATACAAACATTATCAGTAGAAAAAAACTAAAAAACTTTCTTAAATAGGATGATAATATAAATTGATCAATAACTTTCATAATTTGTTTACATAATAATCTTTGTAATCATTTAAATCAATTTTAATATTTCTTTCTGTATTAACATTCCTTGTTTTACTAAAAAAAATTTTATTCGAGATTTCAGAATTTTTATATATAATTTCAATATTTGCTAGATCAAAATTTTTCTCAAAAAATAAATTGTATTTCTCCTGCTCTAAGATATATCTAATTATGTATCTGTTATTTGTTTCTTCAAAAACTATATTATTGTTATCTCTAAATTTTTTTAAAAAACTAAGAGGGTTTATTTTAAAAAGAATGCTTTCGTCTGTAATTCCTTCATTGTTTTCAATATTTAGGATTGTTAATTCTTTATTAGCAGATGAAATTGTGTAAAATTTATTATCATGGTAAGCGTAAACTAAATCATCAATAGATATTTTAAAATTTGATTTTTCAACTTGAATAATTCCATTATTTCTAAATTTTTCCTTTTTTGATTGATAGGTAACTAATTCAAAATCACACTCTAAAAAATTAATTTTTGAATAATGATTAATTATTAAATCAACTTTGTTTTGATTCAAAGAACCAGAAAATAAAAATGAAATAACAAGAACGATTTTTAACATCAGATTTCAGAGTTCAATAATTGATCCAATTCTGCGATTGATCTAACTAAAACAGCTCTGGCTTTACTTCCCTCAAATTTTCCAACTATTCCTGCTGCTTCAAGCTGGTCAATTATTCTCCCAGCTCTGTTGTAACCAAGTTTCATTTTTCTTTGTAAAAGTGATGCTGAACCTTGTTGAGCATTTACAATTACTTCTGCGGCTTCTCTGAATAATGGATCTCTGTCTTCAACATTCACTTCATTATTATTAATCTCTTCATCAATAAATTCAGGCAATAAATATGCATTACTATAACCTTTTTGAGCTCCAATTATTTCAGTAATTTTTTCTATTTCCTCAGTATCTACAAATCCACACTGTAATCTAACTAATTCATTTCCCTGTGTAAATAACATATCACCTCTTCCTATAAGTTGATCTGCTCCACCTAAATCGAGAATTGTTCTTGAGTCAATTTTAGAGGTTACTCTAAAAGCTATTCTAGCAGGAAAATTTGCTTTTATTAATCCAGTTATTACATTAACTGAAGGTCTCTGAGTTGCAATAATAAGATGAATTCCTACAGCTCTTGCAAGTTGTGCAAGTCTAGCAATAGGTGTTTCAACTTCCTTGCCGGTAGTCATTATTAAATCTGCAAATTCATCTACAACAAGAACTAAATAAGGAAGAAATTTATGTCCATCATTTGGATTTAATTTTCTTTTTTTAAATTTTTGATTGTACTCTTTTATGTTCCTGCACATCCCATTTTTTAAAAGCTCGTATCTTTGTTCCATCTCCGTACATAAAGAATTTAGAGTTTTTATTACTTCTCTATTATCAGTGATAATTGGTTCTGATGAGTCAGGAAGTTTAGCTAGATAATGCCTTTCAATTTTATTGAATAATGTTAATTCAACTTTTTTAGGATCCACTAGAATAAACTTTATCTCACTGGGATGTTTTTTGTAAAGCAATGATGTTAAAATAGAATTTATTCCAACCGATTTCCCTTGCCCTGTTGCTCCAGCCATTAAAAGGTGAGGCATTTTAGCAAGATCAACTACAAAAGTTTCATTACTGATTGTCTTACCTAATGCTAATGGCAATTCCATTTCAGCTTCTTGAAATCTTTTTGAAGATATTAATGATTTCATTGAAACAATTTTTGCACTTTTATTAGGCACCTCAATTCCAATTGTACCTTTTCCGGGCATTGGAGCAATTATCCTAATCCCTAGAGCTGATAATGATAAAGCAATATCATCTTCTAAATTTTTAATTTTAGAAATTCTAATTCCTGCTTCTGGAACAATTTCATAAAGAGTCACAGTAGGACCTATTGTTGCTTTAATATTTGCTATACCAATTTTGTAATTGCTTAATGTATCAATTATTTTTTGTTTATTTTCCTCTAGTTCTTCTTGATTAATTGTTATCACACCATTGTTGTCGTGATCAGATAAAAGTTTTAGTTGTGGTGCTTTATATGACTTTAGTTCAAGTGTATGGTCGTAATCAACTAAATTCATCGAGCCTGATCTAACTGTTTCTTCATTAACAACCTTTTCAATTTTCATTTCAATTTCTGAATCATCGTTTTTTAATTTTTCAGATTTTTCTTCAAAGACAGAGTGGTTTTTTATTGTAGGTTCAGTTATACTTTCCGTATTTTTAAATTCAAATGTATTTTCATTTATTTCTTCGTTTGTTTCATCACGTTCTAATGTACTTTCAATATTACCTGACTTGATTTTTTTTCCAATATTTTCAAAAATATTTTTTAAAAAATGTATTAAGTCATTAGGTGTAATTTTTAAATTAATAACTAAGAAAGCTATAAATCCAAATAGTAAAAATGAAAGTAATCCTAAATCTCCACTGAAATTTAGAATAATTGTTCCAAGTTCATATCCAAATAAGCCTGAGAATATATAATCTTCAAAAAAATGAAAAGAAAAAATTGATAACCAAACAGCTGAAAGTATAAATGTTAAAGATCGTTGAATAAGTTTCTTATAACCTTTATCAAAAGACAAAGTAAGACCAATAACAATGAGATTGAATATTATTGAAAATCCACCTATACCAAAACTCTTGTAAATCAAAAAATAAGAGCTTATCAATCCTAACTTATTTGAAATATTTTTTATTTCAATTCCATCATTGAAAATTACTGCCATTGCTGATAAATCCTCTTTCCACGAAAACATAAACGAAACCATAGATATTAATACTAAGCAGGACAGTATTAAAAGAAGAATTCCACTAATTATTTTGGTATTATTAGTCATTGATTTTTTTTAGTTTGTACCCTATAGCAGCTATAAATAACGTCATTATCGGACTTAACCAATTAAACATAGCATATACAAAGTAATCTAAAACATTCACATTTAAAACTGAAGACTGGTAAGCACCACAGGTATTCCATGGAATTAATACTGATGTAACAGTACCTGAGTCTTCAATTGTTCTACTTAGATTTACAGGTGATAGATTTCTGTCCTCAAATGCTTTTGAAAACATTTTCCCGGGGATAACAATCGAAAGGTACTGATCGGATGCTGTAATATTAACAGTTAAACAGCTTAAAATTGTGCTAGAAAATAGTCCAACTATAGATTTTGCAGAGCTGATTAAAAAAAACGAAATTCTTTTTAAAGCCCCAATAGCCTCCATTGTACCACCAAAAACCATAGCAGCTATAACAAGCCATATTGTATTTAGCATACCCTTCATGCCTCCAGATGAAAAAAGATCGTTTAATAAAGTTGCATTTGTTTCAATGTTTGTATCATTAACAACTGAATTTATAATTACTTGATAGCTGTTAATATTATAACTTGATGATAAGTTTTCGATTAAGTCATTTTGAAAAAGAGCTGAAAATAAACATGCAAGTATAACGCCCGTAAAAAGGGATACAACAGGGTGTATTTTTTTTATTATTAGAAAAATGACTAATAATGGGACAACAAAAAGTACTGGTGATATGTAAAAATAATCTTTAATACTTTCAACATATTCAATATTTGATACCAACTCACTAGGTTGGTATATTAAATTATACAAACTAAAAAAAACAAGTGTAATAGAAATAGTTGGAACGGTTGTTATTGTCATGTACTTTATATGACTAAAAAGTTCAGATCCAGAAACAGCTGCAGCTAAATTTGTAGTGTCGCTTAAAGGTGACATTTTATCTCCAAAGTAAGCACCGGAAATTACTGCACCAGCAACAAGACCACTTTCAAAACCAAGTACTTTTCCGATTCCTATCAAACCTATACCAATTGTTGCGGTAGTTGACCAACTGCTGCCGGTTGCTATTGCGACAATTGCGCTCAGAATAATACATATAGGTAAAAAGAATGAAGCATTTATTAAGTCAAATCCATAATAAACCATAGATGGAATTATTCCACTTAATAACCATGTTCCAGACAAAGCTCCAACAAGAAGCAAGATTAATATAGGAATGCTTATTGACTTAATATTAGCTGATATAGATGAGAAAATAGTTGACGAACTTACTTTGTTCTTCAATCCAAATAAGTATGCAATTGCCGCTCCTATGATCAGTATAAATTGGTTTGAGCCATCAAGTGAAGCATCTCCATAAATATTTACGTTAATAAACAATAATATTACAAGAACAATTATTGGAAAAAGTGAATCAAATAATGACAATAATTTAGAATCAGAACCTAACGAATTGTTGTTTCTCATAAATCATTGCTAATATATTCATAATATTCGTCAAAAATATATTTCATTTATCTATAATAAAATAAAATATTTAATGATGTATTTGTATTTTTGTTTGGTATGAAATCTAAAAAATTTGATGTAGTAGTTATTGGTTCAGGACCTGGAGGATATGTTTGTGCTATAAGGTTAGCTCAACTTGGCTTTAAAACAGCAATCATTGAAAAATATAATTCACTTGGTGGAACTTGTTTAAATGTTGGATGTATTCCTTCAAAATCACTACTTGATTCTTCTCATCATTATGATGATATATTAAACAATGCTAAAAAGCATGGAATTGAGATAAATGGTGAGGTTAGTTTAGATTTTAAAAAAATGATAGACAGGAAGAATGATGTTGTTAGTCAAACTGTAAAAGGTATTGATTTTTTGATGAGTAAAAATCAAATTTCAGTTTTTAATGGTAAAGCATCATTTCTTGAAAATAATTTAATATCTGTTGACGGATGTGATGAAACTTTAAGTTTTGATAAATGTATCATAGCTACAGGCTCGAAGCCTGTAAATCTTCCGTTTATTAATCTTGATAAAAAAAGAATAATTACATCAACAGAAGCATTAAGTTTAAAGGAAATACCTAAGCATTTAATAATTATTGGAGGTGGCGTTATTGGTCTAGAGTTAGGACAAGTTTACAATAGATTAGGGTCCAAGGTATCAGTAATTGAATATTCCGACAGAATTACTCCTTTTATGGACAAAGATGTTTCTAGGGAATTAAATAAAGTTCTTAAAAAAGAAGGAATTAATTTTTACCTATCTCATCAAGTATTTGAAGTAAAATCAAATGAAAAAACAGTTTCAGTACTCGCTAAGAATAAAAAAGATGAGGTTATATCATTTGATTCTGATTATTGTTTGGTTTCCGTTGGTAGAAAACCATATACTGAAGGACTAAACTTAGAGAAAATTGGTGTTGAATTAGATTCTAAAGGAAGAATTAATATCAATGATAGATTTGAAACATCAATTGAGGGTATTTATGCAATTGGTGATGTTGTTAGAGGTACAATGCTAGCACATAAGGCTGAGGAAGAAGGAATTGCCGTAGCGGAACTAATTTCTGGTCAAAAACCTCACATCAATTACAATCTAATTCCAAATGTTATTTATACATGGCCTGAAGTTGCATCAGTGGGTAAGTCACAAGAACAATTAGAGAATGAAAAAATTGAAATAAAAGTTGGAAAGTTTCCAATGAGAGCTCTCGGCAGATCTAGAGCTAGTGGTGATTTAGATGGATTTGTAAAAATCATTGCTGATAAAAAATCTGATGAAATTCTAGGTTTTCATATTATTGGTGCTCGTGCTGCTGATTTAATTATTGAAGGTGTTACAGCGATGGAATTTAGAGCTTCTTGTGAAGATATATCGATGATGAGTCATCCTCATCCCACATATTCAGAGGCAATTAAAGAAGCTGCTCTATCAGCTTTAGAAAATAGACCTCTGCATATCTAACTAAAATATTTTATTGTATTCATTTATTAATTCAATATATCTTTTTACCCCGTTTTTAATTTCTGAAATATAAATGAACTCATTTGCAGTGTGAGACCTTAATGAATCTCCTGGACCTAATTTAATCGAATTACATTTTATTTTTGCTTGATCAGAAAGAGTGGGTGATCCATATTTTTTGAATTTTAAATTATTAGCAGCCTCGATAATTTTATGTGATTCATTTATAGATGATGAATTCAAATCTAAGTTTCTTGGATGAACTTCACAATCTAATTCATTTTTTAAATAATCATAAATTTCCTTGTTAGTGTAATTATCATTAACTCTTGCATCTAGAACTATTTTAACCTCAGACGGAACAACGTTGTGTTGAACTCCAGCATTTATTTGAGTAACAGTTAACTTCACATCACCAAGTGTCTTAGAGGATTTAGGAAAAGACATGTTAGAAATTTTTTCTACGATTGTAGTGGATTTTATAATAGGATTATTCAAATTTTTATGGGCTGCGTGACTTGATGTTCCTTTTATTACTAAATCGAACACAATTAGCCCTTTTTCTGCTATTGCAATGTCCATCAGCGTTGGTTCACCAATAATTGCAAGGTCAATTTCTGGTAAATTTGGCATAACACTTTTTATACCATGATCCCCCGATCTTTCTTCTTCCGCTGAAGCTAAAAGAATAATATTAAAATTTAAATCATCTTTATCGTAGAAATACGAGAAAGTTGATATTAAGCTGCATAATGCTCCTCCAGCATCATTACTTCCTAACCCATACAATTTATCATCCTCAATAATAGGGGAGTATGGATCTATTGTATAGCCAGAATTTGGTTCAACTGTATCATGATGAGAATTTAAAAGTATTGATGGTTTTTTGGGATCAAAAAACTTGTTATAAGCAATAACATTGTTTACCTGTCTTTCAGTTTTAATGTTATTTTTTTTTAACCATTCTTGTATAGTATCAGCTGTTTCATCCTCTTGAAATGAAAAAGATTTAATAGAAATTAGTTGCTTTAGCAGAGTAACAGCATTATTTTGATTTTTTTCTATACTATACATAAAAAATTTTTTCAAAGATATTAATATATGTACTTAAATAACCTTTTAACTTTACATTTAATTTAAATTTTGAAAAGAATAATTAAGAATTTTAGTAGGGTTGATTTTAAATCATTAAAGCAAAAAATAATCTATCATTCAAGAGCTTTTGATCATTCCGTTTTTTTGAATTCAAACTCGGAATCAACAGAAAATGAATTTATATATGCTTATGGTTGTATAGATCAATTATCATCATCAAATCAATCATTGAAAAAACTTGATAATTTCATAAATGATAAAGATTGGTTGTTTGGTTTTTTGTCATATGATTTAAAAAATGAAATTGAAAATTTAGTTAGTTCAAATTTTACATTTCATTCAATTCCTCACATATCTTTTTTTAAACCTAAAGTTGTTGTAATCGCTAAAAATGGGTTGTTGACTTTTGAAGTATTTTCTGATTTAGATCCTGAACAAGAATTAAATAACATTCTTAATTATATACCAAAGCATGTAGAAAAAAAAATTAATAACCTTGTACCAAGAGTTTCAAAAAAGAAATATTTACAGAATGTTAAAGCAATACAAGATCATATAAAAAAAGGAGATGTATATGAACTAAATTATTGCATTGACTACTACTCCGAAAATTCAATAATTGACCCTTGTGAGGTTTATAACAGACTTAATTCAATTACTGAATCACCAATGAGTACTCTCTTTAAGTTTAAAGAAATAAATATCATATCATCATCTCCAGAAAGATACATTTCCAAAAGAAACAAGAGGCTTTACTCCCAGCCAATTAAAGGAACTGCAAGGAGAAATCCAAATGAATTAATTGACAAGCAAGTAAGAAGTTTATTGACTAAAAACATTAAAGAAAAGGCAGAAAATCATATGATCGTTGACTTAGTCAGAAATGACTTGTCCCGAATTTCTGAAAAAGGAAAAGTTAAAGTAATAGAGCTAAGTAAATTATACTCATTTAAGAATGTTCATCAACTGATCTCAACCATTGAATGTGAAATAGATAAAAATACTTTGGTTTCTCAAATTATAGAATCAACTTTTCCAATGGGGAGTATGACGGGTGCTCCCAAAATTAAGTCAATGAAATTAATTGATGAATTTGAAAATGTTTCGAGGGGAATCTACAGTGGATCAGTTGGATATTTTATGCCTAATGGTGATTTTGATTTTAATGTAGTGATTAGATCCATTATTTATGATTCTAATAACCAAAAACTTAATTTAAATATTGGTAGTGCAATTACTTATAACTCTAAAGCAGAAAATGAGTATGACGAGTGTCAGTTGAAGGCAGAGGCAATGATTGAGGCTCTTAAATAATTATATTTGATTATGCTTAATGAATTTTTTTCTATTTGCGATAAATTAAATTTTTCTAAAAAAAAACTACTTGTCGCTGTCAGTGGAGGGGTAGATAGTATGGTGCTTTGTCATCTGCTCAATAAATTGAATCTGGATTTTTCTATTGCTCACGTTAATTATAATTTAAGAGGAAATGATAGTTATTTAGATGAAAAGTTTATTTCTGAATACACAAATAAAAATCAAATTGATTTATTTTTAAAAAATGTTGATTTGTCAGACGAAAATAACTCAATTCAAAATAAAGCTAGAGAAATCAGATTTTCTTTTTTTAATGAAATTTTATCTAAATATAATTTTGATTTTATTTTAACTGCCCATCATTTAGATGATAATATCGAAACAATTTTTTTGAATATTTCTAGAGGAAAGAAAATTTCTGTTTTTTCTGGAATGAATGTGGTTAATGATAATATTGTTAAACCACTTTTATTCATTGAAAAGAAAGATATTCTAAATTATGCTAAACAAAATAATGTTTTATGGAGAGAGGATAAATCTAACGTTCAAAACAAATATTTTAGAAATTATATTAGAAATATATTAATCCCTTCTTTTAGAAAAATAAATAACAATTATAAATCTAATTTTATTGATCTTTTTTTTAAAGCTCAAAAAATAAAATTCTTAAAGAATTTGTACTTCAAAAATGAATTATCTAAAGTTTTTACAGTAAAAAATGATGTTATGGTAACTCAAAAATCATTTTGGAAGAATTTTAAAGTAAACGATATAGAGTTTGAGTATTATAGAAATTTTAATTTCTTTAATGTTATAGAAATATTTAATTTAATTAGAAGTGATTCTGGAAAATTTATTGAATCATCAACCCATATTATTTTATCAAACAGAAAGGAGTTAATTATTAAAGAGATCTCTAAAATTAATAATAAGCAAACATCATATAAAATTGATATTGGTATGAATAATAAACCAATAAGAATTAACATATCAAAAATCCCTAAACCATTAAAACAAAGAGAAAATAAAATCTATATTTCTAAAAAAGTTGACCTTCCGTTAAAGATAAGAAAATGGAAAAACGGAGATTTCTTTTATCCAATTGGTATGTCGGGTAAAAAAAAGGTTAGTAAATTTTTTAAAGACCAAAAAATGTCGATTTTTGACAAAAAAAATCAATGGCTTTTAACATCAAATAATGATGATATTATATGGATTGTTGGCAAGAGAGTTGATAGAAGATATATTGAAACAAAAAGTGAATGTTTAGAAATTTCTATATAGTATTATTTTTATTTTTATCAATCAAATCTTTAGCACAAGAACCTGTAACTTGGTCAACTGCTGTCAAAGATAATGGATCGGGAAACTTTACCTTAATTACAAAAGCTGAAGTTTCTGAAAACTGGAGGTTATATGCCTTAAATCTTCCGGAAGGAGGTGCACTACCAACTGAATTTAATTTTGTTGATGAATCTATTTTTGAATCATTTTCAAAGGTTAATGAACCGAATCCAACAACTAAGTTTGATCCAATTTTTCAAATGGAACAATCTTATTTTACTAATGAGGTATTTTTTTATCAAGATGTAAAGATTAAAGATTCTTTTACTGGTGATGTTATTGAGCAAGAATTAGTATACCAGGTTTGTGATGATAGAGTATGTCTCTTTCGAGATTTGAATTTAGAGTTTAATCTTACTTCAACAGGTTTTTTGGATATAAAATCATTTGATTATTCAAATGTTTCAAGTGACCTAATTATTGATTTTAAGAATAAAGATCTAATATTAAATTCTGTTGATACAAAATCTCAAACTCCTTTAGCAAATAGATTAAATATCCTTCTTTTGGGTTTATTTGGAGGATTTCTTGCTTTGTTAACACCTTGTGTATTTCCAATGATTCCCTTAACAGTTTCGTTTTTCTCATCTAAGAAAAAGAATGGAAAACTATATTCGTTCACTTATGGAGCATTTATAATTTTAATATACATATCGCTTAGTATTCCTTTTTATTTTTTGGAAAGTATTAATCCAGAAATATTAAATCAGATTTCAACAAGTCCAATTTTAAACTTTTTATTTTTCATAATATTTATTGTTTTTGCATTGTCATTGTTTGGTCTTTTTGATTTTACTTTACCAAGTTCTTGGACAACGAGTACTGATAGTAAATCTAATATGTACACTGGCTTATTTTCCACATTTTTCATGGCTTTAACACTTGTTTTAGTTTCTTTTTCATGCACTGGTCCAATTCTAGGGACTTTACTTGTTGGTAGTATTTCAAATGAAGGTGGAGCAATAGATTTAACATATGGAATGCTTGGTTTTGGAATTGCACTTTCAATTCCTTTTACCTTGTTAGCTTTTTTCCCTAATGTTATTAGTAAATTTCCTAAATCTGGATCATGGACAAACTCAATAAAAGTTGTTTTAGGATTTATTGAATTAGCTCTTGCTTTTAAGTTCTTATCTAATGTTGATTTAATTCAAGAATGGGGCATATTAAAAAGAGAAGTTTTTATTATCATTTGGGCTGTAATTTTTATTTTATGTGGTTTATACTTGGTTAAACAGTCAAATAAAAGAATAGATTCACATTTTTTGTCTGGCTTTATTTTTATTATCTCTGGCATAATTATGTCTACAAGTATTCCAAATAATTCATCAGTTAAATTATCTATGTTGAGTGGTCTCCTACCACCTGAATTTTATTCAATATATGATTCTGAAAGTAATTGTCCATTAGGCTTAGATTGTTATAAGGATTTTGATGAAGGCTTGAAGATTTCGAAAGAATTGAATAAGCCTATGTTAATAGATTTTACAGGATGGGCATGTGCAAATTGTAGAAGGGTAGAGGAAAATACATGGTCAGATCCTGAAATTTTTAATTATCTAAATAATGATGTTGTACTAGTTTCACTTTATGTTGATGATAGATCTCTATTGGAAGATAAAAATATTATAACCTTAAGAGATCAATATGGAAACTCTAAAATCTTGGAAAGTATTGGTCAAAAATGGTCTGCATTTCAAACATTAAATTTTAACATCAACTCACAACCATATTATGTTTTAGTTTCACCTGATTTAGAAATATTAAATACTCCAATTCAATATGTAGATACTGAAACATACAGATCTTGGATTACTAGTGGTCTAAGAAATTATACTTTGAAGTAAACCTTTTCAAACGGAACTCTAAATTGTTCTGAGTAAATACCTTTTGGACTTCTAATTCCACATCCTAAAATCATATTAATTTCAGTATTGGATGGAAGTTTTAAAACCTTTTTAACTCTTAATGAATCAAATCCTTCCATTGGACATGTATCATATCCATAAGCTACCATTGACAACATGAAGTTTTGAGCTGCTAAAGCAGCGCTTTTGTGAACTACTACTCTCATGTCTGAATGTTTTACTTGCCTGTAAATAGGTCTAAATAATCCTATGAGAGAAACATTTAAGTATTTAATCAATCCTATTAAGCTAAAATAACCACCATAAAGGGTCGGAATAAGGTATTTATAATACTTTATTACAGTTTCTTTTCCTTTTTTACTTCTTTCTCCTTTTTTTGAAATATCTCTACTTTGAACAAAATTTAGATTTGCAGCTCTTCTGCTTTGCCATAAATCTTTTCTTGTAACTACTACAACAAACTGATTTGCTGTTTTAGCAGCTGGTTGATCAAAACAATATTTTGAAATTTTTATTTTAAGTTCTGAATTGGTTACATGATAGAACTCCCACAATTGCATATTACTACTGTTTGGTGCTAAAGTTGCATTTTCTATTGCTTTTTTAACTTTTGAATCATCTAAATTTTTATCTAAAAAAACTCTTACAGATCTTCTTTTTTTAATTATTTGATCAAAAACTGTACTCATAAACTTATTTTTTTTACCACTCTTTTTAATAATTTATACATCAGACTAGAACTATCAATTTTATATTTTGCATTTAAGTCGAAAATATTTGATTTTACAATGTATGGTTTGTAAAAGCTAAATGTTTTAAAAGACTGCTTTCCATGATAACTTCCTAAACCTGAATTTCTGATTCCTCCAAAAGGAAGTCTGTGATTAACAATTTGACTTATTGTATCATTTACAGCTGCACCTCCAAATGAATACCTTTTAATTAATTCATTTGAAAATTTTTTATCATTTGAAAATATATAAAATGCTAATGGGTCTTTATAATTATCCAATATTTTCTTTAATTCATCTTTGTTAGAGTATGAAACAACTGGAAGAATTGGCCCAAATATTTCTTCTTTCATTAAAGATGAATTAAAATTGCTTCCATCAATTAATGTTGGTTCAATAAAATTTGAATTTGGATTGTTTTTTCCACCATATATTATCTTGTCTTTTTCCAAGAGCTTTATTAATCTTGAAAAATGTTTTTTATTAATAATTCTTGAGTAGTTTTCTGAATTTTCAACATCCTCATTGTAGATTTTTTTTATTCTTTCTATTATTTTTTCTGTAAAATCTTTTTTTACACTTTCGTGTACTAAAATAAAGTCAGGTGCAATACATGTTTGCCCACAGTTAAGAAATTTTCCAAAAACAATTCTTTTTGACGCAACTTTAAGATTAGCAGTTTCATCAACAATACATGGATTTTTACCACCAAGCTCGAGTGTTGTAGGGGTTAAATTAATTGCTGCTTTCTGAGCTACAATTTTTCCAATATTTGTGCTTCCAGTAAAAAAAATATAATCCCAATTGAAATCAAGTAATTTTGATCCAATTTCCGGACCACCTAGTATCACATCTACGTGACCTTTTTCAAATGTGGTTTCAATTATTTTTTTAATAATTTCTGATGTTTTACTACTAAATTCAGAAGGTTTCAACATAACTGTATTTCCAGCTGCAACAGCTCCGATTAAAGGTGAAATCGAAAGTTGAAATGGATAATTCCATGGTGAAATATTTAGGGTAACACCGTATGGTTCAGGAATAATATAATCTGATGATAAAAAATTAATCAATGAAGATGAAATTTTTCTTTTTTTTGACCATCTTTTAACATTTTTCAATGCTAAATTTATTTCAATATAGATTAATGCTATTTCAGAAAAGAATGTTTCTGTCTCACTTTTTCCTAAATCACTCTTGAGAGCATTTATGATCTCATTTTCGTTAAGACTAATATTTTTTTTTAGTTTTTTTAAAGAATTAATTCTATACTGAATTGATTTGCTAGTACCTGAATTAAAAAATTTTTTTTGTTTTTCATATTTCTTTGAAATATTTTCAATCATTTACTGAAGTCATTAAATTTTTGGTAATATATAATATAATTATAAAATAAGGGGGTTAAAATAAAACATAAAACTTATATTTACTTCAGTCTCCATATATATATGGAGTTTTTTTTTACTCAAAAATGGAATTAAATAAGTATAGTAAAAATATCACTTCTTATGGTGTGCAACCTGCAGCTCAAGCAATGCTACATGCAATTGGTCTAAAAAAAGAAGATTTCTCTAAACCTTTCATTGGAATTGCAAGTACAGGATATGAAGGGAACCCATGTAATATGCATTTAAATGATCTCTCAAAAGAAATTAAAAATTCAATTGATTCTAGAGTTGCTGTACCCTTAATTTTTAATACTATTGGTATTAGTGATGGGATTTCAATGGGTACCGATGGTATGAGATATTCTCTACCCTCAAGGGATTTAATTGCAGACTCAATTGAATCAGTTGTTTCAGGAATGTCATATGATGCATTAATTTCTGTTGTAGGTTGTGATAAAAATATGCCTGGAGCATTAATGGCTATGATTAGATTGAACAGACCGTCTATATTAGTGTATGGTGGTACTATTGCCCCAGGATGTTATAAGGGTAAAAAACTTGATGTCGTATCAGCTTTTGAAGCTTGGGGTCAAAAAGTCTCAGGAAAAATATCAGATGAAGACTATGACAATGTAATTAGTAAATCATGTCCTGGTCCAGGTGCATGTGGTGGCATGTATACAGCTAATACTATGGCATCTGCAATTGAAGCAATGGGGCTTGCTCTACCTTACAATTCATCAAATCCAGCGACAAGTAATGATAAAAGCCAAGAGAAAAATATTATTGCAAATTCAATTACGAATCTATTAGAAAAAGACATTAAACCATTAGATGTTTTGAATAAAAGAGCTATTGAAAATGCTGTAAGATTAATTACAATACTTGGTGGATCAACGAATGCTGTTCTACATATTTTAGCTATTTGCAAAACAGCTAATATTGATTTTGATCTAAATGATTTTCAAAAGATTTCCAATGAAACTCCCTTTTTAGCAGATTTAAAGCCTAGCGGAAAGTATTTAATGGAAGATTTACATAATGTAGGTGGTGTACCAGCCGTTTTAAAATTTATGCTTGATAATGATATGCTACATTCTGACTGCATGACAGTTACAGGAAAAACTATCTCAGAAAATTTATCTAATGTAAAATCTTTAGATGAAAATCAAGATGTTATAAAGCCTATTTCTGATCCAATAAAGAAGACTGGTCATATTAGAATTTTGTATGGAAACTTGGCTAATGAGGGTAGTGTTGCAAAAATTACAGGAAAAGAAGGTACTTTCTTTGAGGGAACTGCTAAGGTTTTTGATTCTGAGAAGTTGGCTAATGATGCTATTAAAAAAGGTGAAATTGTAAAAGGAGATGTTGTTGTTATAAGATATGAGGGGCCAAAAGGTGGTCCCGGCATGCCTGAAATGTTAAAACCCACTTCAGCAATAATTGGTTCTGGACTAGGAAAAGATGTAGCTCTTATAACTGATGGTAGATTTTCAGGTGGAACACATGGTTTTGTAGTTGGCCACATTACACCCGAAGCGTATGTTGGTGGTAATATTGCTCTTGTTAGGAATAATGATGTTATTAGTATTGATGCAATTAATAATACAATTAATTTAAATGTTTCAGAAGATGAATTATCGATAAGAAGAGATCAATGGTCTAGACCAAATCTAGAGCTTAAGGATGGTGTACTCACAAAATATCAAAAATTAGTTTCAAACGCGTCTAACGGATGCATTACCACTTAATACAATGAGTTCAAAAAATATTTCAGGAGCAGAGGCTGTTATAAGATGTTTGATTAATGAAAATGTCGATATACTATTTGGATATCCTGGAGGTGCTATAATGCCTGTGTATGATGAATTTTATAAATTTCAAGATGATATAAATCATATTTTAACTAGACATGAGCAAGGGGCGGTTCACGCTGCTCAGGGTTATGCAAGGGTTTCTGGAAAAGTAGGTGTATGTGTCGCTACATCAGGACCTGGTGCAACAAATCTTGTTACTGGAATTGCTGATGCTCAAATAGATTCAACTCCCTTGGTTTGTATAACTGGTCAAGTTGCATCATCATTGTTAGGTTCAGATGCATTTCAGGAAACTGATATTATTGGTATAGCCACTCCTGTAACCAAATGGAGTTATCAAATCACAAAAGCTTCTGAAATCTCTGAAATTTTTTCAAAGGCATTTTTTATAGCAAAATCAGGAAGGCCTGGCCCAGTATTGATAGATATTACTAAAGATGCACAATTTGAAATTTTAGATAGTTTTAATTATATAAAAACACAAAAAACAAGAAGTTATAAACCTGTTCCTCAGTATGAAAATGATTCAATTATTGAAGCTTCAAAATTGATTAATAATTCTAAGAAACCTTTTGTTGTATTTGGTCAGGGTGTAATTCTTGGAAATGCCGAAGAAGAGTTCAAAAATTTTATTGAAAAAGCTGGTTTACCAAGTGCGTGGACAATTTTAGGTCTTTCTGCTCTTCCAACTAACCATCATTTGAATGTTGGAATGGTTGGAATGCACGGCAATTATGGCCCTAATGTGCTTACAAATGAATGTGATTTATTAATTGCAATTGGAATGAGATTCGATGATAGAGTGACTGGGAGTCTTAATACTTATGCCAAACAAGCAAAAATTATACACTTTGAAATAGATCCTGCAGAGGTTGATAAAAACGTAAAGGTCGATGTAGCTGTCCTAGGAGATGTTAAAAATACCTTGAAAGAGATTTTGCCTCACATCAACAAAAACAATCATTCAAAATGGAGAACCAAATTTGATGATTTTTATAAAATTGAATATTCAAAAGTTATTCATGACGAATATGAAAAACCAATTGATGGTATAACTATGGCTGAAGTAATTAAATGTATAAATCACAATTCTGATGGAAAATCAATTTTAGTTACTGATGTTGGTCAACATCAAATGGTTGCATGCAGATACACAAAATTTAATACTTCTAAATCTAATGTTACTTCCGGTGGTTTAGGTACAATGGGGTTTGCGTTGCCTGCTGCCCTTGGTTGTAAGATTGGGGCTCCCGATAGACAGGTTATTGCTGTTATTGGTGATGGAGGTTTTCAGATGACAATTCAAGAACTTGGTACCATTTTTCAAACACAAGCAGCTGTCAAGATTGTTATATTAAATAATGATTTTCTTGGAATGGTAAGACAGTGGCAACAATTATTTTTTGATAAAAGGTATGCTTCTACAGAACTTGTAAATCCTGATTTTATTACTATTTCTAAAGGATATAGAATAGAATCTAGAAGAGTAGAAAAAAGAGATGAGCTAAATCAATCGGTAAAAGAAATGTTAGATTACAATGGTCCTTATTTACTTGAGGTTTGCGTTAATAAGGAAGAAAATGTATTTCCAATGATTCCAACAGGATCATCAGTTTCCGATATTAGACTAGAATAATATTAACATGAGATATACTATATCAATATATACTGAAAATAATGTAGGTCTTTTGAACAGAATATCTGCGATTTTTTTAAAACGTCACATCAACATTCTTAGTATTACATCTTCTGAGTCTGAGATAACAGATGTTTTTAGATTTATAATTGTTGTAGATGTTGATGAAAATCAGATAATTAAACTGATTAAGCAAATTGAAAAACAAATTGAAGTAATCTCTGCATTTTTTCATACAAACGAAGAGATTATTTATTTAGAAACAGCTCTTTACAAGGTTAAGTCTGAATCTTTGTTTAAGGAAAGACAAATACAAAACATTATTAAGGAAAGTAGAGCTAATATGGTTACAGTAAAACCCGAATTTTTTGTTATAGAAAAAACTGGTTGGAGAGAAGAGACCGAAGAGTTATATGAAAAATTAAAACCATATGGACTCATGCAGTTTGTAAGGTCTGGTAGAATAGCTGTTTCAAAAGACTCTATGGAAATTTCTAAATTATTATAAAAAAAATACTGATGAATTATTTTAACTCATTAACTGAAAAAGAAAAAATTAATCAACTAAACAAATGTAGATTCATGCAAAAGGATGAATTTTCAGATGGTGTAAATGAACTTCTTGAAAAAACTATTGTAATAGTTGGCTGTGGTGCACAAGGTTTAAACCAAGGATTGAATATGCGAGATTCTGGTTTAAATATTTCATACGTTTTAAGACAATCATCTATAGACAGTAAAAAGGTATCATATCAAAATGCAATTAATAATGGTTTTACTGTTGGAAACTTTGATGATTTAATTCCAAATGCAGACATGGTTATCAATTTAACCCCTGATAAAAACCATACTAATGTAATTAAAACTGTTGTTCCTTTAATGAAGAAAAATTCAATTCTTTCTTATTCTCATGGCTTTAATATTGTAGAAGAAGGTGTGAAAATAAGAGAAGATATTACTGTTATTATGGTAGCTCCTAAATGTCCTGGAACAGAAGTAAGAGAGGAATACTTAAGAGGTTTTGGTGTTCCAACACTTATTGCAGTACATCCTGCTAATGATCCACAATCAAAAGGTCTAGATTTTGCAAAAGCGTATGCAGTTGCAACTGGAGGTCACAGAGCTGGTGTGCTTGAGTCTTCATTTGTTGCTGAAGTTAAATCCGATTTGATGGGTGAGCAAACAATATTGTGCGGAGTACTACAAACTGGATCTATTTTGTGTTTTAATAAGCTTGTAGATTTTGGATTTGATATTAATTTTTCTTCAAAACTAGTTCAGTTTGGTTGGGAAACTATAACAGAAGAACTAAAGCATAATGGCATTACTGGTATGATGAGCAGACTAGATGATAAATCAAGATTTTATGCACACAAACTTTCGAATGAATTAAAGGAAATAATGAAGCCTCTGTTTCAAAAACATATGGATGATATTTTGGAAGGTAAATTTTCAGATGATATGATGCTTGATTGGTCTAATGATGATAATAACTTATTAATGTGGAGAGAACAAACAGCAGAAACTAATTTTGAAAAAGCATCATCTGAAGGAATAGAAATAAGTAATCAAGAATACTTTGATAAAGGAATTTTAATGATTGCATTTATAAAATCTGGTGTAGAATTAGCTTATGAGACAATGGTTAATAGTGGAATAATTGAAGAATCTGCTTATTATGAATCCTTGCATGAATTACCGCTTATTGCAAACCTTGTAGCTAGAAAAAAACTTTATGAAATGAACAGGATAATTTCTGATACAGCTGAATATGGATGTTACTTATTTAACCACAAGTGTATTCCACTTCTGGAAGATTTTATGGAAACAGTAGAGAGTGATTTTATTGGAAGTTCAATTTCTGATGAACTCTCATATGATCAGAGGATGTTAGATGAATTTGATAGTTTTACACATGAACATTCAATTGAAATAGTTGGAAAAACATTAAGATCTAATATGGATAATATGAAAAAATTAAAATAAGTGCTTGTTGATTTAGAAAATATTAAGAATGCATCAGAAAATCTTAATGCAATTATCTCAAATACACCATTAGAGCTTAATGATTCATTCTCAAACAAATATTCATCAAACGTTTATTTAAAGAGGGAAGATCTTCAAATTACTAGATCATTTAAATTAAGAGGAGCCTACAATAAAATTTCTTCAATTGAGGAAAATGATCTTAAAAATGGAATTGTTTGTTCCTCAGCTGGTAACCATGCTCAAGGAGTTTCATATTCTTGTAAAAAACTTAATATTAAGGGTACGATCTTTATGCCTACAACAACACCTCAAATTAAAATTAAAAAAGTAAAAGAGTTTGGTGGTGATTATGTTGATGTAAAACTAGTTGGTGATTCTTATGATGATTGTTATAAATCAGCCTTAGAATTTACAAAATCAAATTATAAAACTTTTATTCATCCATTTGATGATCACAAAGTAATTGAAGGTCAAGCTACTTTAGCATTTGATGTTTTTAGGGAACTAGATAAAACAATTGATTACATTTTTGTTCCAATAGGTGGAGGTGGGCTCATTTCTGGCTTTATTTCTGTTTTTAAACAGCTTTCCCCAAACACTAAAATAATTGGTGTTGAACCACAAGGAGCTCCATCAATGAAAAAATCTTTAGATAATGGTAAACTAGTTGAGCTGGATCATATTGATACGTTTGTTGATGGAGCTGCAGTAAAAAAATCAGGAAAAATTGCATTTGAATTATGTAAAAAATTTTTAGATGGTATAATTCTTGTTCCTGAAGGCTACATATGTCAAACAATTCTTGAAATGTATAATGATGAAGGAATAATTGTCGAACCAGCAGGCGCGATGAGTGTTGCATCATTAAATTATTACAAGAAGGAAATCATAGGAAAAAAGGTTTTATGTCTTGTTTGCGGAGGTAATAATGATATAACCAGAATGGGTCAAATTAAAGAAAGAGCACTTTTTCATTCTAATTTAAAGCATTACTTTATAATTAATTTTCCTCAAAGAGCTGGTGCTCTAAAAGAGTTTGTAAATAATATTCTTGGAAAAAATGACGACATTACATTCTTCGAGTATTCTAAAAAAACAAGTAAGGATAAAGGTCCTGCCGTAGTTGGTATTCAATTAAAAAATGAAGAAGATCTTGATGCCCTTGTAGAAAGAATGAAAAGAAATAATTTTTCTTATGAATATATCAACAATAACGAAACTTTATTTAATTTTTTAACATGATTAAAATTCCAGAACAATTTAAAATTAAAGAACAGATAATTCATAATACGTATCTAATCAATGGAGAAATATCGACATGGGATGGTGATTTTGTTGATGTGTATTCCACCTTACTCACTAAAAATGAAGATGATAGTTTATTCAAATTAGGTATTACCCCTAAAATGGATAAAGAACATGCTCTCAAAGCACTTGACTCCGCTGATAAAGCTTTTAATAATGGGACTGGTTACTGGCCTACTATGAAAGTTTATGAGCGTATTAATTGCATGGAGCTCTTTGTAAATAAAATGGTTGAGAAAAGAGATGAAGTTGTGAAACTCTTAATGTGGGAAATTGGTAAAAATTTAAAAGATTCTGAAAAAGAATTTGATAGAACCGTAATATATATTAAAGATACTATTGAAGAATACAAAAATATTGACAGAGATGGAGCAATATTTAAAAACAATTCTGGAGTTAGAGCATTAATTAGGAGAGGTCCTCTGGGAGTTGTGCTATGTTTGGGACCTTATAATTATCCATTAAACGAAACATTTGCATTGTTAATTCCTGCTATAATTATGGGTAATACAGCAGTTTTTAAACCTGCGAAACATGGTGTTTTATTAATAGCACCTTTACTTGATGCTTTTAAAGAATCATTTCCACCTGGAGTAGTAAATATTGTCTTTGGTAGGGGAAGGGAAATAGCAACCCCAATCATGGAAACTGGAAAAATTAATGTTTTAGCTTTAATTGGACATAGCTCCTCTGCAAATTCATTACAACAACTACATCCTCAACAAAATAGATTAAGATTAGTCTTAGGTTTAGAAGCAAAAAATCCTGCTATAATTCTCGAAGATGCAGATTTAGATTTAACTATTGAAGAATGTATTTCTGGTTCTTTATCTTTCAATGGTCAACGATGTACAGCTATTAAAATTATCTATGTACATGAGAATATTAAAGAAAAGTTTTTAGAAAAATTTTCAGAAAAAGTTGATTCTTTAAAGCTTGGTATGCCTTGGGAGAACACTTTATTAACTCCGCTTCCAGAGCCAAATAAACCCGATTACATAAATAATTTAATTGAAGACGCTAAGTCAAAGGGTGCAGAGGTTATTAATAAAAGAGGAGGTGAAACTCAAAAAAATTATGTTTTTCCAGCTATTCTGTATCCTGTAAACAGTTCAATGGATGTTTTTAAAGAAGAACAATTTGGACCAGTTATCCCGGTGGTTTCATTTTCTGACATAAATGACCCAATAAACTATATGGCAGATTCGAATTATGGTCAACAAGTCAGTGTTTTTGGAAAAGATGAAAACTCACTAGGACCTTTGATAGATTCTCTGGTTAATCTAGTTTGTAGAGTTAATTTAAATAGTAGTTGTCAAAGAGGACCTGATGTTTATCCTTTTACTGGAAGAAAAGATTCTGCTGTAGCAACATTAAGCGTTCACGATGCTCTCAGATCTTTTTCCATAAGAACTTTTGTTGCTTCAAAAGATAATCTTGGCAATAAAGAGATCATTAGAAAGTTAATTGATAATAAAAAGTCAAATTTTATTAGGACAGATTATTATTTGTAAGCTAGCTCAACATTATTGGCATAACTAACATAATAATGTTTTCCTCTTTACTTTCGTTATAAATTGGTGAAATTAATCCAGCTCTGTTTGGTGAAGACAGTTCTATTCTGACTGATTCTGTATCTAAGTTATTTAGCATTTCATTAATAAATCTTGAATTAAACCCAATTGTTATATCATCACCGTTATAAGTACAATTAAGGACTTCCTCTGACTTATTATTAAAGTCAACATCTTCAGCACTTATTTTAATAGAATTACCTTTAATCTCAAGTTTTATTTGATGAGTTGATTTACTTGAAAAAATGCTGGCTCTTTTTGTTGCTTGTAATAATTGGTTTCTATCAATTTCAAGAACATTTGGATTTTCTTTTGGAATTACAGCATCATAGTTAGGGTATTTTCCTTCAATCAATCTACATACAAGTTTATAATTTGAAAATTTAAATATTGCATTTGATGTATTATAATCTATTTTGACAGAAGATTTATTGTCATCTAAAATATTTTTGAGAACATTTAATGGTTTGTTAGGTACTATGAACTCTAAAGGACTCGACGATTTAACATCGTTTCTTGTGTATTTTACTAATTTGTGAGCATCTGTAGCTACAAAACATGATTTCTCTGAATTTATCTGAAAAAATACACCAGACATTACAGGTCTTAAATCATCATTACCAGAGGCAAATATTGTTGATGAAATAATATTTTGTAATACATTAGATTCAATACTAATGTTTGAAGAATCTTCGACTACTATAGATTTAGGATATTCATCACCTGACATATATGCAATTGCATACTTTCCATTGTTTGAATTAATTTCTATTGTATTGTTATCATTTATTGAAAATGTAAGCGGTTGTGATGGAAGATTTCTTATTATATCTAACAAAAGTTTGGCTGGAATTGCAATTTTTGATGTTATCGTAGACTCTACATTAATATTAGAAGATAGTGTAGTTTCTAGGTCTGACGATGTTATGTTTAAGTTGTTTTGATCTATATCAAACAAAAAATTATCAAGTATAGGTAAAGTGTTATTTGTATTTAGTATTGAACTTAAAACTTGTAAATTCTTTAATAATTCAGAGCTGGAAACTATAAACTTCATCTTCTAAAGATATTTTAAAAACCGGATAAAATAAAATTTAATTATCAACATTTATTCAAATATTACAGTTACTGTGTCACTGTAATTTAAGCCGAAAAGAGTATGTGCTGATCCATATGTTTTAGGATTGCTTTTATAAATTCCAAGTTCTAATTTTTTAAACTTATTGAATATCGCAATTTTTTTCCCTTCTTCCTCTCTTAAATCCTTCTTAATATCAAAGTTTATTGCATCAGAGTAAGATTTGTAAATTTTATCGAATTTAATTCTTCTAGCATGAATTGTGTATTTTCTCCCATCTCCAAACTCATCAAAAATTTGTTTATCAATGTTGGTTATAACATTCCCATAATTATCAATATAGATTACTTTTCCTTGTATCTCATTATTGCCAACTAAGTTTATTTGTAATTCATTTAACTCAAATAATTCATTAATCTGATTTCCTAAAAGGTTGATGTTGCCTCCCCTTTGAAGGTGAGTGGCTGCCTTTACAAATGTTTCTTTCTTAGATTCTTGAAAATCCATTTCAATAATTTTTGTTGGTTTAATTAATGAAGAAATCAAGGGGATGATACCATTGTTTGCAGAGATAAAATAATGATCATCTAAAAATACAGTAATCAGGTTTTGCTCTGGATTTTGCTTTGCATCAACATCAATTATATGTACGGATCCTCTAGGAAAAGCAGTATATGCGTTTTTAATTGTATATGATGCCTCATATTTATTAAATGGTGAGATTTTGTGAGTAACGTCAACAACGACACAACTGTTATTTTGTGAGTATATCATTCCTTTGATTATTGATACACTTGGATCTTTTAACCCATAATCTGTCGTTAAGGTAATTATAGACACAAATAAATTATTCTTAGCATTTAATTTTATAAATTTACTTAAATAGTTTTTGAAAGAAATTTTTTTGGAAAAATTTGAATACTTTATCAAAGAAATTCACCCATCTGACTTCTTCAATTCAGAGTTAGAAATACTTTTAAACCTTAAAAAAAAATTTAAAGATTTAAAGTTTAATGAGAGAGGTGATAAACTTCTAATTGAAGGGGACAATGATGCTATTCTTAAAGTTTGTGTTATTCTTGATTCTCTAATATACTTTATTAAAAAGAATGAAAACATTAATGAAGCTAATATCTTTGATATACTTAATGGTAAAGGTGATAAACTGTTACAATCAGAAAATGGAAGGGTAATTTTATATGGTGTCAATAAGAAGAAAATAAAGGCTCACACTTTAAATCAAATTAAGCTTGTTGAATCTTTTGATAAGAATGATATGGTTTTTGCAGTTGGTCCTGCAGGTACTGGAAAAACATATACCGGAATAGCTATAGCTGTAAAAGCTTTAAAGTCAAAAACAGTAAAACGCATCATTCTAACAAGGCCAGCTGTGGAGGCTGGTGAAAATCTAGGATTTCTTCCAGGAGATTTAAAAGATAAATTAGATCCGTATATGCAACCCTTATATGATGCACTAAAAGAAATGATTCCAACAGAAAAATTAGAGGATTATATTAAAAGAGGAATTATTGAAATTGCTCCCTTAGCATACATGAGAGGTAGAACCTTAGATAATGCATTTGTAATTCTTGATGAAGGACAAAACACTACCCACAATCAAATGAAAATGTTCCTAACAAGAATGGGTAAAAATGCTAAATTCATGATTACTGGGGATCCTGGTCAAATAGATTTGCCAAGATCGTCAATTTCAGGTTTAAAGGAAGCAAATTTAATACTTCAAAACATTGAGGGTATAGACATCGTATATTTAGATGACAAAGATGTTATTAGACATAAAGTTGTAAAGAAAATCATTGATGCTTACAAAAAAACTGAACACGCTAATTAATTATGAATACATTAACTAAATCAGATTTTCTATTTAAAAATCAGATCTCCAAATACGAAGGAAAAGTTAGAGATGTTTATTTTTTAGAAAATGATATTCTATTAATGATCGTTTCTGACAGAATATCTGCTTTTGATGTTGTTATGCCGGTTGGAATTACCTATAAAGGGCAAATACTAAATCAAATAGCTTTTGAAATGCTTAAGTCAACGGAGGATATTATTGATAATTGGATTATTGATTCCCCTGACCCGAATGTAACTCTTGGAAAGAAATGTACTCAAATTAAAGTTGAAATGGTTGTTAGAGGTTATTTGTCTGGGCACTCTTACAGATTCTATAACTCTGGAAAAAGAGATTTATGTGGAAATAAATTACCTGATAATTTAAAAGAAAATGACAAGTTCCCAACACCTATTATAACTCCAACAACAAAGGCTGATAAAGGATTTCATGATCAAGATATTTCCCCAAAATCCATAATTGAAAGGAATATTTTAACCAAGGAAGATTATGATTTCTTGCACCAAAAATCTTTAGAGCTCTTTGATAGGGGTTCTGAATTAGCTAATAAAAATGGACTAATCTTGGTTGATACTAAATATGAATTTGGATATGATAATTTTGGGAATATAGTTTTAATCGATGAGATTCATACACCCGATTCATCTAGGTATTTTTATAAAGATACTTATGAAGAACTTCAGCTTTCGGGAAAAAAGCAAAGACAGTTGTCTAAGGAATTTTTTAGAGAATGGTTAATGAAAAACAACTTTCAGGGTTTAGAGGGTCAAACTATTCCAAATATAGATTCTGAAGTTGTTAAGATGGTGTCTAGCAGATATATCGAATTATATGAAAAACTTCTTGGAAAAAAATTTTTAGTTCCAAAAGTTCAAAATATAAATGAAAGAATTTCATCAAATCTTAAGGATTTTATTTAATTCCAAAATAATTTTTTCACTACTTAAGCCTGAATCATACCAATATTTTTTTCCTTTAGAATTTCTTAGCCATGTAATTTGTCTTTTTGCAAACCTGCGTGTATTTTTCTTAATCTCATCAATAGATTTATCTAAAGATAAATCATTGTCTAAATACTTAAATAGTTCTTTATATCCAACTGTATTAAGTGTTCCTAAATCTTTATAATCGTATAATTTTTTTACTTCATTTAATAATCCATTTTTAATCATTAAATCAACTCTAGAATTTATTCTTTCATACAGCACATTTCTATTGCAATCTAGAGTAATCTGAATATGATTATACATTTCTTTTTTATTGTTATTTAAAAAACTAGAAAATTTTTCTCCAGTATGTTCAATAACCTCAAGTGCTCTTATAACTCTTCTATGATTTTTATTATCTATTTGACTGTAATATTTAATATCTTTTTCTTTTAAAATATTTGATAGAAAATTTATTCCTTTATTCAGATATAAATTATTTAAATCTTCTCTGACAGATTTAGGAATATTAGGAATTTCATCTAAACCATATATTATAGATTTCAAGAAAAGAAAAGAACCACCAACTAAAACAATTATATTATTTTTTCTAAATAATTTTTCGATAAGATTTTTTGATTCATTTAAAAAATCTTTTACAGTGTATTTATCATGTATTGATTTATTTTGTATAAAATGATGTTTAATGCTTGCTAGCTGTTCAACATCAGGAACAGCAGTACCAATAGTCATTTCTTTATAAAATTGTCTTGAATCAAATGAAATTATTTCTGAATTAAAGTTTTTAGCAATTTCAATTGAAAGATTTGTTTTTCCTATTGCAGTAGGTCCAGTAACACTTATTAAATAATTTTTATTGTTCATTTAATATTTTAAACAATTTAAATGTTGCTTTTGCATCATCATACGCTCTGTGATGGTTTTTTAATTCAATGTTAAAATATTCACACAGTGAATTAAGTTTATATGATTTTAATTCTGGAAATTTATTTTTGAAATTTGAAAAAGTACAAAAGGTTTCATTTTTTATTTCAACCTGAATTTTTTTAAATTCATTAATCAATACTCTGTAATCATATTGAACATCATGACCAACAATTATTGTGTTAGAAATCATTTGTTGAATTCTTTCTGAGTAGTGAGCAAATTCCTTTTTATTCTCTAAATCTTTATTTTTAATTCCAGTTAATTTCTCAACATAAAAATCAACTTTTTTTCTTGGGTTCACTAATTCATTAAAAGAATCTAACACTTTTTTTCCATCGGTAATTATAATCCCAATTTCAATAATTCTTTCTTTGTTAAATTCACCCCCTGTTGTTTCAAGATCTATTACCGAATACATATCAATTTCTTTCCCCAAAAATTAAACTTCCAACTCTAATCATATTTGAATTATTTTCAATAGCAAGTTTATAATCACTACTCATTCCTAGAGACAGGTACTTAAAATCAAATCTATTTTTACTTTTTTGATAAAAGTTTGAAATTTCAATGAATTCACTTTCATTTTTATCCATATCTAATGATCCCATTCCCATTAAGCCAATGATTTTTATATTTACTTGCTCATGATTGTTTAATATATTTTGAGTTTCATTGAAAGATAAGCCGCTTTTAGACTCATCATTTGAAATTTTTATTTGTAGGAGTATGTTAATTACTCTTTGATATTTTTTTGCTTGTTTTTCTATCTCTATAAGAAGTTTATATGAATCTACAGAGTGAATAAGATGAATGAAAGGTGCTATAAACTTAACTTTATTTCTTTGTAATTTCCCAATCATATGCCATCTAATATCCTTAGGCAAATCATTGTTTTTTATAATCAATTCCTGAACTCGATTTTCTCCAAAATCTTTATGGTTTGTATTGTAAACTTCTAAGATTTCTTTATTTGATTTTCTTTTTGAAACAGCTACAACTGTTATGTTCTTAGGAATTTGATTTTTTAATTTATCAATCTTCATTTTGACTGTTGATGATATTTAAAATTTCAATAGCAATTTTTAAAGCATTGAAGCCTTTTTCAAAAGAAACAATAGGACTTTGTTTATTTATTATAGAATTATAAAAATCAAGATGTTCTTCTTGAATTGAATTAACTTTTTTATTCTCATAATTATTAATCTCAATTTCCTTCGTATTACCTTCTGAATCGTTTATTGTCATGGCATACTTATTTTTTTTATCATAATTTTTAATTCTTATATGCTCGCTCACGCCTGAATCAAAATCTATTGATATGTATGAATCTGATTGAAAAACTCTCATTTTCCTCATTTTCTTTAATGATAATCTACTGGCAGTTAGATTAGCAACACAACCATTTTCAAATTCTATCCTAGCATTAGATATATCTGGTGAAGTACTTACAATTTTTGTTCCATTAGCAGATATTTTTTTAACTCTTGAGTTAACAATAGATAATACTATGTCAATATCATGTATCATTAAATCTAGAACTACTGAAACATCAGTGCCTCTTTGTGGATAAGATGATAATCTATGTGACTCAATAAATTTGGGATTTAGTTTATTTTTTATGTTGGAAAATGCTGAATTAAATCTTTCTACATGTCCAACTTGACCAACAAGATTGTTTTTTTTAGCTAATTGAACTAATTCAGAAGCTTCATCAATTGTTGAAGTAATAGGTTTTTCTATAAATACATGGATGTTTTTTTCTAGATAAAACTTAGCAATTTCATAATGATGAATTGTTGGTGTTGATATAACTACACAATCAACTATATTCGATATGGTTGCAAGATCATAATTTTTTATTTCATATTTACTAGAAATTTCATTTAATCTTTCTTTATTTTTTTCATGAAATCCAACTAGGTTAAATTTTGTTGAAGTTTTTAAAAGTTTTATGTGAAATTCACCTAATTTTCCTGCACCAATTACAGCAATATTTAACATCCAACTAAAATACAACCATATATCAACTTCCACAATTTATTAATATTTTTATTCAATGATTGACACAGCTCTGCAGAAGGGGAGAAGAAGTGAATTGGTAAATGCCCTAATTAAAAAAGGAATAACTGATAAAGATGTTTTAAAAGCTATTTTTTTAATACCAAGACATTTTTTTATTCATCCTGATTTTAAGGATTTTGCATACAGAGATGAAGCTTTTCCAATTGATGAAAATCAAACAATTTCTCAACCATATACAGTAGCTTTTCAAACCCAATTGTTGAAAATTAAAAAAAATGATAATGTTTTAGAAGTTGGAACTGGATCTGGATATCAAACATCAATTTTAGTTTTTTTAAAAGCTAATGTTTATACATTTGAAAGAATCCATAAACTTTACAGAAATTCAAAGAGTCTGTTAAATAAGTTAAAATTAAATCCAAAGGAAATCACATGGAGCGATGGTTATGATTTAAAATATAGTAAAGAGTTTTTTGATAAAATTCTTGTTACTGCTGCATGCAAGGAAGTGCCCTCACATTTTTTAGAACTTTTAAAAGTTGGCGGTGAAATCTTATTGCCTTTAGGAAAAGAAAATCAGAAGATGACATTAATTAAAAGAGAGAGTAAAAATAAATTTCTAAAAAAGGAGTATGGTGATTTTAGTTTTGTTCCTTTTTTAAAGAACAAATGTTAGAGATTTTTTTTTAATCTATCCAGATTTATTTTATTTTCTCTTTTTTTGATTACTTCTCGTTTGTCAAAATTCTTTTTTCCTTTAGAAGTATAAATCTCAATTTTTGCAATCCCTTTTTCATTTATAAATATCTTATAGGGAATGATTGTTACCCCCGCGTTATTTATTTCTTTCTTTAGTTTATTTAACTCAATTTTGTTGAGAAGAAGTTTTATTTGAGTTCTATTTTTATTGAACTGACTTGAGTTTTCGTATGGTTTAATTATTATATTATTAACATATAATTCATCATTATTGAAAGAACAATATGAGCTTTCCAAACTTACATTTTTAAGCCTTATAGATTTGATTTCCGATCCGTTCAATACAAGCCCAGCAATGTATTTTTTATTCAAAAAATATTTGAATTTCGCTTTTTTATTTACAATGTTAATGTTTTGTTGCACTTAGCAAAGTTAATAAGTATATTTCATAATCTAAAAATTGATTATGTCCTCAGAAAAAATTGTATTTAATTTAATTAAAAAAGAAAAAGAAAGACAACTTGAAGGTATTGAGCTAATTGCTTCTGAAAATTTTACAAGCGAAAATGTTATGTTAGCAACTGGTTCTGTCCTAACTAACAAATATGCTGAAGGTTATCCAGGAAAGAGATACTATGGTGGTTGTCAAGTTGTAGATCAAATTGAAACGATTGCAATTGATAGAGCAAAAACCCTTTTTGGAGCATCATTCGCTAATGTCCAACCTCATTCAGGAAGTCAAGCAAATGCTGCTGTTTTTCATGCTTTTTTAGATCCTGGCGATAAGCTACTTGGATTTGATTTAGCTCATGGTGGACATTTAACACATGGTTCTGCAGTTAATTTTTCCGGAAGATTATATAAAACTTCTTTTTATGGTGTAGATAAAGATACTGGAATGCTTGACTATGATAAAATAAGAGATATAGCAAAAAAAGAAAAACCTAATATGCTAATTGCTGGAGCTTCTGCATATTCACGAGACATGGATTTTGAAATTTTCAGATCAATTGCTGATGAAGTTGGTGCATTTTTGTTAGCTGATATATCACATCCTTCAGGTTTAATTGCTAAAGGACTATTAAATGATCCAATACCACATTGTCATGTAGTAACAACTACAACTCATAAAACATTAAGAGGTCCAAGAGGAGGTTTAATTCTCATGGGTGAAGATTTTGATAATCCAAAAGGTGTAAAATTTAAATCAGGAAAACTAAAAACCATGTCATCTCAGGTTGATATGGCTGTTTTTCCGGGAAATCAGGGTGGTCCACTAGAACATGTTGTAGGTGCAAAAGCGATTGCATTTGGTGAAGCATTGGAAGAAGATTTTTTAAATTATATAGTAAGAGTAAGAAATAATGCTAAGGCCATGGCTAATGAATTTTCTAATAGAAATTATAATATTATCTCTGGAGGTACCGATAATCATATGATGTTAATTGACTTAAGAAATAAAAATATTACAGGAAAAGATGCTGAGGAAGCACTTGTGAAAGCTGACATCACAGCAAATAAAAATATGGTCCCTTTTGATGATAAATCTCCCTTTATTACTTCTGGGATTAGATTTGGAACACCTGCATTAACAACCAGAGGAGTTGAGGACCATGAGATTGGAAAGGTTGTGGATTTTATTGATGAAGTGATAAATAATTATCAAAATGAAGATGTTCTCAATAAAGTTAAAAATGAAGTAAATGAATTTATGAGTGGAAGAAAGTTATTTAATTTTTAATTATTTCAACCTCAAATATTTTATTCCATTTTTTTCCTGTCATAAAAAACGAATTATTTTTTTTGTAGTAGGCTATGCCATTCAGAACATCTAAATCTGGGTGATCTTTAACTTTTTCTCTTAAATCTTGAAAGTTTATTATTCCTAAAACTTCTCCTGAATTTTTATTGATTGCTAAAACAACGTCTTTATTGAATTGGTAAGTATTAGCATAAATTATATCATCAACAATCTCTAATTCATTAATGTTTTTAACCTTTTTATTGTTTGTAACTATCTCTATGTAAGAAATTTCTTGAAGAGTTTCTGGATCCAAGATCCATATTTTTTCAGTGCCATCAGACTTATATATATATTCTCCATCATTTGCAAGTCCCCATCCTTCAACACTATTATTGTAGTTAAATGACTTAATCATGTTCATAGAATTTAAATCATAAATAAATCCAACTTTATTTTTCCATGTTAATTGGATAATTCTTTGGTCAAAAATTGTTAATCCTTCCCCAAAAAATTCATTATCAAGAAACTTTGTGTTTAAAATTTTATTACCGTTAAATAAGTCTATTTTCTTTAAACTTGAAAAACCATTCAAACCTGTACTTTCGTAAAGTATATCATTATGAAATTCTAGCCCTTGAGTATAGGATGAAATGTCATGATCATAAATATTTAAAATTTTATAATCAAAAAGTTTAGGTGAGAAACCACTGTATATATCAATAGATTTGGAAATGTTTCTTTCCTTATCATTGTGAATAAACTTGACTTCAATAATATTTGAGCCAAATTTCGATTCTGAAAGTTTTGTGATATTTTCAATCTTAATCTTATTTAAATAAGATTCAAAATCATAACTAGTAACCTTTCCATTTAAAGTGATAGCTAATTTAATTTCAGATTGTTTATTTAAAATTTTGTCATCTGATTCAATAAGAATATCGAATGTTTCTATTTCATTTGAACATGACATTATTAAAAATGCTATTGTATAGATGATTAATTTTTTCATTTATTCAAAAATAACACTTAATGTAGATTTATTAAAACATATTATATTTGTGTTGGGCAGGGCTTATGCAACCAGCTCCCATTGAATCCCCCAGGGTGGGAACACAGCAAGGGTAAATGGTTGTAGCGGTGTGATATAAGTTACTTGCCCTTTTTTTTATGAAAGTAGTATTAATTACGGGAGGATCGTCGGGGATTGGTAAAAGCATTGGAGATTTTTTAACTCAGCATAATTTCATTGTTTATGGAACAACCCGTGATCCCTCAAAATATTTAGATTCGAAATTCAACTTAATTAAATCAGATATTAATAAGAGAAATGATATTGTTAGTTTGATTAACTATGTAATTGAAAAAGAAAATAGAATTGATGTATTGATAAATAACGCTGGAATAGGTTTTACTGGACCAATTGAAGATTCTAACCTAGATGATATTGAAAAACTATTTAATACAAATTTTTTTGGCCCTATACATATAATAAAATGTGTTTTACCACATATGAGATTTCAAAAATCAGGTCTAATTATAAACATTACATCAATAGCAGGTTATATTGGTCTGCCATATAGAGGAATTTATTCATCTTCTAAAAGCGCATTAGAAGTTTTGACAGAGGCTTTAAGAATGGAGGTTAAGGATTTTAACATTAAGGTTACTAATATTGCACCAGGTGATTTTAAAACATCAATTGTAAACCGAAGAATTGATTCTTTTGACAATAAAGAGTCAGTCTATTTTGAGAAATATTATCGTACATGGAAAGATATGAATAGTCATGTAGAAAAGTCTGGAAGTGATCCAATCATAGTTTCTAAACTCGTTTATAAAATCATTAATACACCGAACCCAAAAATTCATTATAAGGTTGGAACCTTTTTTCAAAAGTTTTCAATAATTTTGAAAAGAATTTTACCAGATCTTATTTTTGAGAAAATATTAATCAAATACAGCAAACTATAATGAAATTTTTTATTGACACAGCAAACCTTGAACAAATTAAAGAAGCACAAGAATTAGGTATTCTTGATGGAGTAACTACTAATCCATCTTTGATGGCTAAAGAAGGTATTTCAGGTCATGAAAATATCATTAATCATTATAAAAAAATTTGTGATATTGTTGAGGGTGATGTTTCAGCTGAAGTTATTTCTACAGATTTTGAAGGAATTGTAAAAGAAGGTGAATTTTTAGCTTCATTAAATTCTCAGATCGTTGTTAAGGTTCCAATGATTTCAGAAGGAATCAAAGCAATAAAATATTTTTCAGAAAACAACATTAAGACAAATTGTACATTGGTTTTTTCTGCTGGTCAAGCACTAATAGCCGCTAAGGCTGGAGCAACTTATCTATCACCATTTATTGGAAGATTAGACGATATCTCCTCTGATGGACTGACCTTAATTTCAGAAATTAGAGAAATATATGATAATTATAATTTTGAAACTCAAATACTTGCAGCTTCTGTCAGGCATACTATGCATATCATTGACTGTGCAAAAATAGGTGCTGATGTTGTTACAACTCCATTGTCTGCTATCAAAGGCTTGCTTAATCATCCATTAACAGATTCGGGCCTAAAAAAATTCTTAGAAGATCACAAAAAATCTAATTCCTGATAAAATCATTTATACTTCCAATTGCCTGAATAATATTATTTTCATCTACAATAAAGACTTTGTTCAAGTTATCTAGTATTAGTTTTTTGCTCATGTATTCAAAATCATTAGTCTGAAGTTCAGTTACGTTTTTTGTGGGTTTGTAATTTGACTTCCATTTATCAAAGTCATCATTAATATTCAAGGATATTAATTTGTGTGATAAATATTTATTCTCTAAAGAATTTATTTTTTGATAAATTGAGTTAAAATGAGCGTTTTGATCATATGACCAAAAAAATATTATTTTTTTGTTAGAAATCGTGCTGATATCTTTAATACTTCCATTAAGATCATAACCTTTAATACTAGGAAAAGGCTTTCCTTGTGATAGTTGTAATTGATTATTTAATAATATTTCAACTTCATTATTTATAGAACTGTAATCAGAAATATTTTTAAATTCTTCAAAAAATATTCTTTTTTCTTTTAATGATTTTTCATTAAGCAAAATCTCAAATGCTAGAAATCTAAATAGTTTTGACTTAATATCATCTGATTGAACTAAGCTGTCTAAAATTTTAAGTCTTTCAACTTGAAAATTATAATCAGATATACTTCTAGTAAGATTAAAAGAATATAAATAAATAAAATCTATATAGGGTTTGTAGGAAGAAATACTATTATTATTGAAATCTATTTCATATTTGGAAAAGTCTATTTCTAATCTATTTAAATCTAGATTATTACTTACTAGATAAGATTGTATTTTCTCTAATAACGGGTATTTTATTGCATCTAAAATTAAATTTTCAGACAAGTAACTAAGGCGATTATTCTGTTTAAATTCTTTGAATAATTCTTTTTGATTATTGAACAAAGAATCAACTTTTATTAAAAAATCATCAAAGCTTGCATTGTAATATGAATTTAATATATCGTTGTGTTCTTCGTTTTTTAAAAAAACATCAATTAAAAAATTATTTTTCGCTGATCCTTTTCCCATGAAGACAAGTGATTCATCAAAATCAAGACTGTTTAAACGAATATAGATACTGTCACCCTCCTCTAAAATTACATATTGAAACTCGGGTTGAAGAAAAAAGTTATATAGTCCAGATTCAAGTGAGTCAATGGTTATTGAAAAATTACCACTTTCGCTTATAAGTGAGTTATATAAGGGATTTTCGTCAACACTTAATATTATTTTTTCAGACGACTTGTTTAAAATTTTTCCATTGAAAAAAGTTTGTTTATTGTCATTTTTACAACTACTAAGTATTAGAAGCGATATAAACAATAAAATTCTCATTAATTAAATTTAATATAAATCTCTTCAATATTTTATTATTTTTGCGTCCTTATGATAAGTACATCAAATCTATCCGTTCAGTTTGGAAAAAGAGTTTTATTTGACGAAGTCAATACATCATTTAAAAAAGGTAATTGCTATGGAATAATTGGAGCCAATGGATCTGGAAAATCAACTTTTTTAAAAGTTCTTTCTGGAAAATTAAATCCAAATTCTGGAATTGTTAGTATTGAGCCTGGAAAAAGAATGTCTGTTTTAGAACAGAATCATAGTGCATATGATGATTTTCAAGTTTTACAATCAACTTTAATGGGGAATAAAGAACTGTATGATATCAAAAATGAAATGGATCAATTATATTCCAAAGAAGATTTTAATGATAATGATGGTGTTAGGGTAGGGGAACTTCAGGACAGATATGAAAAATTAAATGGTTGGAATGCTGAGAGTGATGCAGCATCTCTTCTTTCCCAATTGGGCGTTTCAGAAGATCAGCATTATCTAAATATGTCTGATTTAGACGGAAAAACTAAAGTTAGGGTTCTTATAGCACAATCACTTTTTGGAAATCCAGATATCTTAATTATGGATGAACCTACCAACGAGTTAGATTTTGAAACTATTAAATGGTTAGAAAATTTTCTAATAAATTATGATAATACTGTGATAGTTGTTTCTCATGATAGACATTTTTTAGATACAGTTTGTACTCATATTTCAGACATTGATTTTGGAAAAATCACCCATTATACTGGAAATTACACCTTTTGGTATGAATCAAGTCAATTGGCTTTAAAGCAAAGAACACAACAAAATAAAAAAGCTGAAGAAAAGAAGAAAGAATTAGAAGAATTCATTGCTAGATTTAGTGCTAATGTAGCTAAATCCAAGCAAGCAACTTCTAGAAAAAAGATGATAGATAAACTTGATATTCAAGACATAAAGCCTTCATCAAGAAGATATCCAGGGATAATTTTTGAAATGGAAAGAGAAAGTGGAGATCAGATTTTAAGTATTGACAACCTTAAATTTGAAGGAATTAACTCACCTTTAAGCTTTATATTAAACAAAAATGATAAAGTTGTTCTTTATTCAAAAGATTCTAAGATATCTACTAAATTTTATGAAGTAATTAATGGTTTGATTTCTAGTGAAGGTTCATGTAGTTGGGGAAGTACAATCAAAACATCTTACTTGCCATTAAATAATGATCATTATTTCAATGAAAACATAAATCTTGTAGATTGGTTAAGGCAGTGGTCAGTTACAGAAGAAGAAAGAGAAGAGGTTTTTATTAGAGGTTTTTTAGGAAAAATGCTATTTAGTGGTGAAGAAGCTTTAAAGTCGTGTAAAGTTTTGTCAGGAGGTGAAAAGGTAAGATGTATTCTTTCAAAAATGATGATGGAAAGATCAAACTTTTTAATGCTTGATGAACCAACTAATCATCTAGATCTTGAGACGATTCAAACATTAAATAATTCATTAATAAAATTTAAAGGTAATTTAATCCTTTCTACTCATGACTTTGAATTTGCTAATTCTGTTGGAAATAGGATAATAGAAATTGGTCCTAATGGCTTTATTGATAAATTAATGAGTTTTGAAGATTATTTAAATGATAAGAAAGTGGAAGAGTTAAGAAATAAAATATATTAACTTCTAATTTCGCCATTTAACTCTTTGTTTACATTTTTAATTATCTTGTCTGATATTCTATTAATTTCGATTTCATCAAGTGTCTTCTTTTTTTCTTCAAGAGTCACTGAAATCGAGTATGATTTTTTTGCGTTATCAATTTGAGATCCCTTATAAACATCAACAAGATCAATTTTTTTGATTAATCTACTTGTATTACTTATTAGCTCCTGAAGATCGATAAATTTTATATCATCATTTAGAATAAATGAAAAATCTCTTATAACTTTTGGATATTTAGATTGTTTTTCAACTTTAAAGTAATTTTCATTTACGTTATCAAAAAGTTCATCCACAGGAATTGTAGCGTAGTATATATTGTTTTCTTCAATGTTATATTTTTCAAGTAATTGATTATCTAGCTTTTTAATCTTTGCTGTTGATGAATTGAAATTCATCTCGAGAACTTCATTATTCTGTTTTATTTCAGGTTCTATATTAAACTTGAGAAATATATTTTCAATGATGTTTTTTAATATAAAAATTTCAGATTTGATATTTTTTGAATTCCATGCATTATCTATCAAGTTTCCACAAATCAGAATAGTTAATCTTTTTTCTTCAATATATTTATTTCTTTCAAGACTATATACACTTCCAAATTCATAAAATTTTAAGTTTTTATTTTGTCTATTTAAATTATAAGATAATGCTTTCAACATTCCATTAATTAAATTACCTCTCATTTTAGAAATATCGTTACTCAGCGAGTTCAATAGATTAATACTTTTTTCAGAGTTATTGTCATTTTCAGAAACAAGCGAGTTATTCATTATTTCAGTAAAGCCTATTGCTGTTAAATAATCTGAAATAATATTTTGATACTTATTCGATCTGTTTGTTAATCTTGAAATAGAAATATTTTGTTTATCATTTAGTGGAATATTGTTGTATCCATGTATTCTTAAAATTTCCTCAATTACATCACATTCTCTAGTTACATCATATCTATATGTAGGTATAGTAATACCAGCTGATATATCAGTAACATTATTAATTTTAAAATCTAAGAGATTTAAAATATTTTTTATTTTAAGCTTATCGAGTTTAAAACCAATTATTCTGTCAACATTTTCAAAATTTAAAACAATATTTTTTTCATCAAATTTTGATGGATAATCATCCATAATATCACTTATAATCTCACCGTTGCAGTGTTCAACAATTAAACTAGCAGCTCTTTTTAATGCATACTCAACGTTGTCAATATCAACGCCTCTCTCAAATCTATAAGAGGAATCAGTATTTAAAGAATGATATTTTGCTGACTTTCTAACTGAAACAGGATTAAAAAAAGCACTTTCTAAAAAAATAGATGTGGTGTTTTCTGAAACTCCGTGGAAATTTCCTCCAAAAACACCTGCTAGGCACATTGGAGTATTGTCATCACATATCATTAAGTCATTATCACCCAATTCTCTTTCAATTCCATCAAGTGTTGTGAACTTTGTTCCTTTTTTTAATTTTTGGATTTTAATTGTGTTTGAGGATATTTTGTTTCTATCATATGCGTGTAATGGCTGACCTATTTCATGCATAACGTAATTTGTTATATCAACAATGTTGTTTATGGGTTTTAGTCCAAGAGCCATTAGCTTGTTTTTAATAAATGATGGCGATTCACCAACAGTTAAATTATTAATTATGACGCCGCTAAATCTTTGACAATCTTTAGAATCAACAATGTCAATTGATAGGTTAGGGGATATAATAGTGTTTGTAAAACTTGATGTTGATGGAGCTATTAATTCAATTTGTTTTTCATTTCTATAGGAAAGAGCAGCTCTTAGATCTCTAGCTACACCAAAATGGGAAATTGCATCACAACGGTTTGGTGTTAATCCAATTTCAATAATTTTATCGTTATAATTCTCATAAATTTTAGAAACCTTTTTTCCAACTTTGTGTTTTGAATCTAATACTATTATTCCAGTATGATCATTTCCCACTCCAATTTCATCTTCAGCACATAACATTCCACAACTTTCAACTCCTCTAATCTTTACTTTTTTAATTTTAAAATCAGTATTGTCTTTAGTTTTAAGAACAGAATTAACAGGAGCAACAACTACTAATTGATTTTTTTCAACATTGGGAGCACCACAAACAATTGATAAATTATTATTTTCTCCAATATCGATTGTAGTTAATTTCAGCCTGTCAGCATTTGGATGTTTAATACATTCAACTACCTTTCCAACAACTAGTTGAGATAAATCAGTTTTAATTTGGGAATAATCACTTACACCTTCAACTTCAAGACCAATGTCTGTTAAAAGATCAATACAATTGTCTAAATCTAAATCCTCATCTATTAAATCTTTAATCCAGTTGAAAGAAATTTTCATAGGGGTAAATATACAATTATCAATTATTTATTAACCAATTAAATTCCAGGATTTATTAAGAGTGTTGTTTATGATATAATTCTTAATATTTTGATTAGTATTTTTCAAAAGAAGGTGGTCTTCTTCAATAAGTTCTTTCACATCGCTAAGAGCATTATCAAAAATCTTAGAATCTTTTACTAAATCTGCAATTTTTAAATCTAAATCTCCACTTTGTCTAGTGCCTAATATATCTCCGGGTCCACGTAATTTTAAATCAATTTCAGAAATTTTAAAACCATCATTGGTCATTGTCATGGCATTTATTCTATGTTTTGATTCATCTGATATCTCATCTTTTGTCATTAATATACAATAACTTTCATCAGACCCTCTTCCAACTCTTCCTCTGAGTTGATGTAGTTGTGACAATCCAAATCTTTCAGCACTTTCAATGATCATAACTGTTGCATTCCTAACATTAACACCAACTTCAATAACTGTTGTTGATATTAGTATATTGATTTTTCCCTCAACAAATCTTTTCATTTCATAATCTTTCTCAGAATTTTTCATTCTCCCGTGTAATACACCAATACTAAATTGTTCAAGAGGAAATTCTCTAATAATACTATGATATCCATCCTCAAGATCCTTGTAATCCATTTTTTTTGACTCTTCTATTAAAGGATATACAATATATATTTGTTTTCCATCTTTTATTTGATCTTTTAAAAACCCATATACTTTCAATCTATTTTTGTCATACCTATGAACGGTAATAACTTTCTTTCTTCCAGGAGGTAACTCATCAATAACTGATAAATCTAAATCTCCATATAAACTCATTGTTAGGGTTCTAGGAATTGGAGTTGCACTCATAATTAGTATATGCGGTGGAGGATTGTTTTTTTTCCACATTGCACTTCTTTGTTTAACTCCAAATTTATGTTGTTCATCAATCACAACATACCCTAAATTGTTGAACATTACATCTTCCTCAAATAATGCATGTGTTCCAATGAGTATATCTATATCACCATTCATACATTTATTTAATATTTCTTTTCTTTTTGATTTTGAAGTAGATCCGGTTAAAATTTCAACATTTATACTAAAGTTTTTAGAGTACTCTTTAAAAGACTGGTAATGTTGCTGTGCTAGTATTTCAGTAGGTGACACAACTGATGATTGAAAGCCATTATCTATAGATATTAAGATTGACATAAAAGCAATTATGGTTTTTCCTGAACCTACATCTCCTTGTAGTAACCTATTCATTTGTGTTTTAGAAGAAAAATCAATTTTAATTTCTTTTAAAACTCTTTTTTGAGCAGAAGTAAGCTCAAAATCAAGATAATTGTTGTAAAAATTATTGAATAGATTTCCAACTTTAGGAAAATAAAACCCTCTATTATTAGTTTTTCTATTATTCTTTGATAGATTAAATTTGAGTTGACTAAAGAAAAATTCTTCGTAAATAATTTTTTCTTTAACCTCATCTAATTGATTTAAATTTTGAGGGAAATGAATTAGATAAAGAGATTTTTTTGTTGATCTAAATTTGTATTTTTTATTTAAAGATTCATTTAAATTTTCGTGCAAGTCATCGGCAATCAAATCAAATACACTTTTTATTATTTTTATTAAAATATTATTGGTTATTCCACTGTTTGTTAATTTTTCAGTTGAATGATATATAGGTTTTATATTAATAGAGCTTTGTTTTTGGATTTTATTTGTTTTTTCAATTTCAGGGTGAACTAAAGTTGGTTTATTATTGAACCAAGATACTTTTCCATATATAACATATTGAATATTAGTTTTAAGAATTTTTTGAATCCAATTTGTTCCTTTAAACCATGCTAGTTTTAATTCATTTTCCCCATCATCAAAAATGGCTTCAACTCTAAAACCTTTATTGTATCTAACTAATTTTACATCAGTTATTTTTCCTATAATTTGAACATATGAAGTTTCAGAATTTATTTCAGAAATTTTATAAAATTTTGATCTATCAACATATCTAAATGGGAAAAAATATAAAATATCTTTACAAGTCTTTAGTTTTAATTCTTGATTTAAAATTTTAGATCTAGTAGGTCCTACACCCTTTACAAATTCTAAAGAAGTATTTAACTTTTTGTATCCCACTACTCAAATTTAATTTATTAACTTTAAAAAAATATCTTCAAAATTTAAAATTGTCTGATTATTTGAATGAATTAAATGATGACCAAAAGAAGGCTGTACTTCATAAAAATGGTCCTTTAATAGTTATTGCTGGTGCAGGTTCTGGAAAGACAAGAGTTTTAACTTATAGAATAGTTCATTTAATAAATGAAGGTGTTGATCCATTCAATATTCTTGCTCTAACTTTTACAAATAAAGCTGCAAAAGAAATGAAAAAAAGGATCTCCCAAAGTGTTGGTGACTCTATTGCAAAAAATATTTGGATGGGAACTTTTCATTCAGTTTTTGCACGAATTCTTAGATCTGAAGCAAGTTTTATTGGTTACCCTACAAGTTTTACAATTTATGATACACAAGATTCTGAAAGATTAGTTTCAAACATAATAAAAGAACTTAAACTTAATAAAGATAATTATAAAGCAAAGCAGATAAGAAATAGAATTTCAAGTCTAAAAAATAATTTTATATCTCCTGAAAAATATTATTCTGTCCCTGATTTAGTTGAGCAAGATAAAATCTCTAAAAGAGAACAATTTGTAACAATATATAAAAGATATAACGATAGATGTTTTAAAGCATCAGCAATGGATTTTGATGATTTGTTACTTAAAACAAATGAATTGCTAAATAAATTCCCTGAAATATTATCTAAATATCAAGATAAGTTTAGATATATAATGGTTGATGAATATCAGGACACAAATTATTCTCAGTATCTTATAATTAAATCTCTTTCAGACAGGTATGAGAATCTTTGTGTTGTTGGTGATGATTCTCAGAGCATCTACAGTTTTAGGGGAGCAAATATTGACAATATTTTAAACTTTAAAAAACATTATCCCAATTGCTCTACATATAAACTAGAACAAAATTATAGGTCATCTAACAATATTGTTCAATGTGCAAACTCTTTAATTAAAAAAAATCAGTTTAAGTTAGATAAGACTATTTGGACATCAAACGAAGATGGTGATAAAATCTTAGTAAATAAATCTCAAACTGACTCTGATGAAGGTAGGTTTATAGCTTCAAGCATTTTTCAAGAAAAAAATAATGAGTATTTAGATAATTCCTCTTTCGCTGTACTGTACAGAACAAATGCACAATCCAGATCAATAGAAGATGCTTTAAGGAAAATCAATATCGAATATCAGGTTTTCGGTGGACTCTCATTTTATCAAAGAAAAGAAATTAAAGATGTTTTAGCTTATTTAAGATTAACTCAAAATCAAAATGATGAAGAAAGTTTTAGAAGGATAATAAACTTTCCGCCTAGGGGAATTGGTCAAACAACTATAGATAAATTAACGCTTATTTCTGAAAAAGAAAACTTGTCATTGTTTGACTCGATTTCAAAAATTAAAAATTATGATATTAAAATAAACTCATCAACAATAGATAAACTTGAGAATTTTCAAAATTTAATATTATCATTAAAAGTATTTTCAAATAACAATAATGCGTTAGATACTGCGACCCATATTTTAAATAAATCATTTATAATAAATTATTATAAAGATGAAGGTTCTCTAGAATCATTTAATAGAATTGAAAATATAGAAGAGCTAATCAATGGTATTAATGACTTTATGCTTGGACAGAATGAATTACACGAATCGGACAAGTCTCTTTCGAAATATTTAGAAGATGTTGCTCTTTATTCAGAAACTGATAAAAATATCGAATCTAATAAAGTTTCATTAATGACAATACATATGGCAAAGGGCTTAGAATTCCCCATAGTGTATATAGTAGGATTAGAAGAAAATTTATTTCCGTCAATTATGAGTATCAATTCAAGAGAGGAGATAGAGGAGGAGAGGAGGTTGTTTTATGTTGCAATGACTAGAGCAGAGAAAAAGCTCATTTTAAGTTATTGTAATCAACGTTTTAAGTGGGGGAATATAGTTGAATCAGAACCAAGTAGATTTCTATCTGAAATTGATAATAAATTTACGATTAATAACAATATTCAAAGAGAAACACCATCAATTGACAATAAACTATTAAGAATAAAGAAAATTAGAACTAAACCAACGCTATCTAATCTAAAAAAAATTAAAAAGGATATAAGTAATAGTATAATTAACATCAATATCAATGTCGATGACAATGTCTTTCATGAAAGGTTTGGAAAGGGTAAAGTTATTGAAATAGAATACGATGGAAATAATTCAAGAGCAACTATCAATTTTCAAAATTCTGGACAAAAAAAGGTGCTGCTCCGATTTGCTAAACTTAAAATTCTAAAATAAAAAAAGGGGCGTAGAAGCCCCTTAATTATGTTGCTTGTTTTTATTTAGTTTGAAGCTGACTTCATACCTTGTTCAATCAGGTCATAGAATTGATCAAGTTTTGGTAAAACAACAATTCTAGTTCGTCTATTTTTAGCTCTTCCCTCTGAGGTTTCATTATCAGAAACAGGGATGTAGTAACTTCTTCCTGCTGCCGTCATTCTTTCAGGTGGAACATTAAAGTCATTTTGTAATACTCTTACAACAGATGTTGCTCTTTTTACACTTAGATCCCAGTTATCTTGTAATACTTCATTTTGGATTGGAACATCATCAGTGTGTCCCTCAACCATAAATTCTATCTCAGGCTTATCAAGTACAACTTGAGCTACTTTTCCAAGCACCTCTTTAGCTCTATCAGAAACATAATAACTTCCACTATTAAATAGTAGTTTGTCTGAAATTGATATAAAAACAACTCCTTTTTCAACGTTAACTTCAATATCGTTATCGTTAATGTCAATAAAAGCACCTTTGAGGCTTGTGACTAAAGCTAATGTTACAGAATCTCTTCGTGTAACTGCATCTTGCATTGTTCTAATTACAAGATCTTTTTCCTTTAAACTCTCAAGAGATCTTTCAAGATTTTCAGCACCTTTTTGAGAAAGAGTTGTCAAATTACCCATATTGTTTATTAAATCTTGATTATTTGCTTTAAGAAAAGCTATTTGATCCTGTAGAGCCTTAGCATTTGCTTCTGCAGTAGCCTTTTCGTCTAAGCAAGTGTTTAATTTAACAGTCGCTGAATTTAATAGGTTAAGATTTTTTTGATTTGTTGCTTCAAGTTCTGCATACTTCTTCTGTGAAACACATGATGAAAGTAATACAATAAATGTAAGTAAATAAATGCTGCTTTTGTTCATGTCTTTTTTTTATTGAATTTATAAAATAATGAATGAAAATAGGTTAAAAAAAAATTAAATTTTAGAGAATTTATTTTTTCTCCTGACTAGATAGTCGAATATTATTGATTTACAATAGTAATATCTAAATATTCTTTCACTTTTAAATTTAACTCTTTTAATTTTCAGAAAATTAATTAAAAGAAATAAATATGCTTTTACAATTCCTATGAAAAGATTAAATTTTAATGTAATAATCGAAAATATTAATATTAAAAAATCTAAAAAAAATCTCCCTAATAAAAATTGAAAAAAATATTTTCTAGGAATATTTTTAATCATCATAATTATTGAGTTACGAAAATTTAAATAGTATTTATTTGAGGAATTATATGTTAAGGAACCACCACCTAAATGATGAACTTCTGAGTTGCCAACAGCAACTATTTTATCGTCAATATTTTTTCTTTTTATTCGCCAACAAAGATCAATTTCCTCCATGTGAGCAAAAAAACTTTCATCAAAACCATTGTGTTCAACAAAAGTACTTCTTCTTACAGCAAAACAAGTTCCAGAAGCCCAAAAAACTTCCCTTGTAGTATTATAATTATTTTTTAATTCAACATTTGAAAAGATTCTTCCTCTACAAAAAGGGTAACCAAAAAAATCTATAAAACCTCCAGCAGCACCTGAGTATTCAAATTTTTCTTGGTTTGTAAAGTCAATAATTTTAGGTTGAGCAACTTTAATTTCTGAGTTTTCTTTAAAAACTTTCACAAGATTAGATAATGAATTCTTGTCAAGAAAAGTTGCATCATTGTTTAGAAGAATCAACAAATCTTCATCAATTTTTTTTATTCCTTCATTGTATCCTCCAGCATAGCCAAGATTAGATGAATTATTTATGATATTGATATTGCTAAAATTATTTTTAATATAATTAACAGAATCATCAGTTGAATTATTATCTATCACATAAATATTACAGTTAGAAGAGTTAGTAATTATGCTGGGCATAAACTTTTTAATCAAGTTCAATCCATTATAATTTATAATTACAATAGCTGTTTTCATAATGAGTAATAGTCTGGTAAATTATCTATTATGATTGGCATATTATTATCAAATTTCAAAAATATGTGTTTTAAACCATTTGTTACAAATAAGAATTCAGATTTTATTTGCTGATTATATATTAAAATTTGATCTATAGTTTTTTGATTAATTTGAACATCATATGATTTGCATTCAACAAGAAGATTGATTTTATTTTCTGAATTAAAAACAACAATATCAAATCTTTTATTTAAAGAATTGATTTTAAAACCTTTTTCAACACTAATTTTTGATTTTGGAATATCAAAATCATTTATTAAAGTTTGAATTACATTTTGTCTAACCCATTCTTCTTTTGTTAAATGAAAATAAGAGTTTCGGACACAATCAAAAATTAATCTTTTATTATCTTTAATTTTAATCTTTAAATCAAATTTTTTTAAGTTTAATTTTTTCATGATAACAATTTCAAATGTAGGACAATTCCGCATGGAGTTAAATAAAATTTCAGAAGAAATTGATAAAAGATTATTTCTGATTGTTTCTGATGAAATTTATTTTTTAAACTCTTTTGTTAAAAGTTTTAAGAAAATTGTTCCTAATGAATTTAAAGATTTTAATGAGTATACTCTATTTGCTGACGAAATTAAATTTCAAGATTTAATATTAAAGTCATCAAACTTTCCGTTAATGGGTTCTAAGCAAGTTTTTTTTATTAAAAATTCTTCTAAATTCTCCAAGGACTTTGAGCTTCATTTATCTAAATTATTATCAACTAATCCTAATTCAATACTAGTTTTTTTATCATCAGATACAGCATTGTTAAAAAAGAAAAAATTAATTAATTTTTTTAATAATAATGGTGTCTCTATTTCTTTTAAAAAGATTTATGAAAATCAAATATCGTCGTGGATTGTTGATATCGCTAGAACTCACGAAATCAATCTGAGTCCTAAAAGCTGTTATTTAATCTCAGAAACATGTGGCAATAATTTAAGTTTAATTGATAATGAATTTTCAAAATTAAAACTAAATCTAAATTCAAACAACGAAGTAGATGAAGAGGTTATTCTAGAAACATTAGGCATTAATAAAGAATATAATATTTTTGAGTTGCAAAATTATTATGGTAAAAGAGAATTAAAAAAAGTAATAGAAATTTCTGAATATTTTTCTGGAAACAATAAAAATTATCCAATTCAATTAGTCCTTTCATCACTTTATTCGTATTATCAAAAGATTTTTCAAATTCAAAGTCTAAAAAATCAATCTAAATCTTTAATTTTCAGGGAAACAGGAATTAATCCATACTTTTTAGATCAATTTATGTTTTCAGCACAAAAAATAAATATCAAAGAATCTGTCAGAATTCTTGATACAATTAAGAAATTTGATTTAAAATCAAAAGGTGTCGAAGGAATTAATGATGATTCAAGTTTATTAAAACAACTAGCTGTAGAAATATTAACCTAAATCTAACTTGTATTTATCTGGGTTATACTCTTTCATGATTTTATAAATTTTTTCAAATACATCATCAATTGAAGGTTTTGAGTAGTAATCACCATCTGTACCGTATGGTGGTCTGTGTTCTTTGGCGGTTAGTGTTTCAGGTTTGGAATCTAAAAATTTAAATGCATCTTGTTCATTTAATACCTTATTTAATATGTAAGATGATGCTCCACCAGGATAATCCTCATCAATGATTAATAGTTTATTTGTTTTTTGAACACTCTGTGAAATCTCATTATCGATATCAAAAGGAATTAATGCTTGTAAATCAATTAGTTCTATTGAAATATCGTGCTTTTCTAAAATTACAGATGCTTTTTCAACAATTCGTAAAGTAGAACCATATGAAACAACTGTAATATCAATACCTTTTTTAATAAATTCAACTTTTCCAACCTTTAGCTGAAATTCACCAAGGTTATCAGGTTGTCTTTCTTTAAGTCTATATGAATTTAAGGGCTCGATTACAATACCTGGTTCAAATGAATTCATTAAAGCATTATACATTCCCGATGCTTGAACCATATTTCTAGGGACTAATAAATTCACACCACGAAGAGAATTTATGAGCATTCCCAATGGAGATCCAGCATGCCAGATTCCTTCAAGTCTGTGACCTCTAGTTCTTACTATAAGAGGTGCTAATTGTTTACCAACAGTTCTGTATGACATTGTAGCAAGGTCATCACTTAAACCCTGTATTGCGAATATCAAATAATCTAAATATTGTATTTCAGCAATTGGCCTAAATCCTCTTAGTGAAAGACCAATGCCTTCTCCTATTAGAGTTGCCTCTCTGATTCCTCGATCATCAACTTTTTCAGTTCCATATTTCTCTTGAAGACCTTCGAGACCTTGGTTAACTCCACCAATTTTTCCAGAATCTTCACCAAAAACGATCAAATTTGGGTGAATTTCAAAAAGTTTATCAAAGTTATTTCTTAAAATTATTCTACCATCAGTTAGTGGTGATTTTTCTGAATAATTGGGTTTAATTTCTTTTGAATTTTTTAAAGAATGAGAATATTCATTATACAAATGCGAACTGTATAATGGCTGTGTTTTATCTTTATAATTAATAATCCAGTCTTTTAATTTTGACGATAAATTAATGTTACTAAGTCTAATAGATTTTCTTGCCTCTGAAAGAACATCTTTTCTTGTTGGATCTTTTATTTTAGCAAGCTGATTGTAAATATTTATTAATTCATTTGAATTATTAACCTCAATGACTTCTTTTAAAGTAGATAAAAACGACTCTCTTTCTTTTTTGATTTGTATTTGAAAATCATTCCATGCTTGATCTTTTTGAGTTTTGACAAATGTTTTTGCTTTGTTTTCTAATTTTATCAAACTCTCTTCATCAGAAATCCCATTTTTAAGTATCCATTTCCTCATCATGAGATTACAGTCATATTTTTTTTCCCACTCTAATCTTTCTTCGGTTTTATACCTTTCATGCGATCCTGAGGTTGAATGACCTATTGGTTGTGTTAATTCTTTTACATGAACTAATACTGGAATATGTTTTTTTCTACAGATGTTATTCGCGTATTCATATGTTGAAATAAGTTTTGGGTAATCCCATCCATTAACAGTTAAAATTTCATAGCCATTAGAGTTATCATCTTTTTGAAAACCAGCTAAGGCCTCTGATATGCTTGATTTTATGGTTTGATATTCATTATCAACAGAGATTCCATAATTATCATCCCAGACACTTACAACAGCTGGGACTTGATGAACACCTATTGCGTTCATACTTTCCCAAAAAATACCTTCACTAGTACTTGCATTTCCTATTGTTCCCCAGGCAATTTCATTACCATTAACAGAAAAATTATTTTGATTAAATTTTCCAGTTCTATATAATTTTGATGCCATTGCTAAACCTAAAAGCCTAGGCATTTGACCACCTGTTGGAGATATATCTGACGAGGAATTATATTGTTTAGTGAGATCTCTTTGAGATCCGTCATCATTTATTGATTTCGTGGCGAAATGTGATCCCATTTGTCTTCCTCCAGACATAGGTTCGTTAATTAAATTAGTATCAGCATAAAGTGCTGCAAATAATTCCTTAATTGAAATTTCATTAATAGACAACATAAAAGTTTGATCACGATAGTAACCAGATCTAAAGTCACCCTTTTCAAAAACTTTTGCCATAGCTACTTGAGGAAGCTCTTTGCCATCACCAAAAATTCCGAATTTTGCTTTACCACTCAGCACCTCTTTTCTTCCCAATAGACTTGCTTCTCTACTAATTAGAATTATCCAATAGTCATTTAAAACTTCTTCTTTAAATTTTTTGTAGGTTATAGATTTGGTTATTTTGGAATTGTTCATCAATTCGCGAATTTACAAATTAATTAATCAATTCAGAACCACCGTCTAGTAAATAAATTTGTTAAATTTTCGGGGTCTAATACGAGAGTAAATCTAATATTTTTTGAATAGTTATTTGAGTTTAAAACATACTTTTCTGAGTTTAATATCGGAAAATATATTTCTAAGTAATTTTCAACAATATTTAGCTTTAATCCAGTATCATATCCAGTCCTAAGCTTTTCTCCTTTATTTTTAAAAATTCCGTAGTCAAGATATCCTTCAAACCATTTCCATATGGTTATACCTGAATTTAAAGAAACTACATAATCATTGGAAAATGATGGGTTTATTTTAGATTTGAATCCGGCATCATTTTTAAAATACTGTTGGGAAAAAAACCCTTCATTTTCGGAACGACCAAGTAAATTAGAACTGTAGGTATAATCGGATATTGATGAAGTACTAAAGTCATAGGTGTTTTTTTCGGAATTATTTCGAATAAATTTCCCGATAAATAATCTAAAATTATACTGTCTAAATGCTTTATAATATTTTCTAAATGAATATGTGAGAGATGTTTTTAAAAAGCTATTTCCAAGTTGTGAATTAAATAATAAAGATTTTGATTTATCAGCATTTATGTTTGATTTTAAAATTGAAAGTGATGTAATGCTGTATTTTTCCTTTTCATTAAATTCTAACTGTTTATTGATTGATATATTTTTTAACTGAAAGAACAATCTCTTATTTGATTTGAGGTTTTTATCTTTTATGATGTAACTAAGTGTCGGTGAAAACCTTGTATAATACAAGTCGTAATTATAGTTAAATTTAGACAGATTTAAATTATAGTTTAAAATCCTTGTTTTTGATATAACATCTCTTAGTTCAAGGTTAATAGACCCAATAGGGTTTTTAGTTTTAAAAGAATATTGCGGATTTAAAAAGTATGTAAATGTTTTTCTAAAAGGTGATTTATTCGTGAGAGTTAGTCCCGGGCTAAATCCATTATATAAATTATAAGAAAAAAGTGGTCTGTAATATATTTGATTTTCATATTCCTTTTCAAAATCCGTTAAGAAACGAAAGATGGTCTTAGGTTTTTTACCTTTTACATAAATAATATTGTTCTTATAATTTTTTTCAATCAAATTTCCAGGTGGATTAATTTCAATTTTCGAAATATTGTTTTGTTCCAGGCGTAAATTATACTTATTTACGAAACTTATATACTCATTTTGGCTTTTGTTATTAGAATATGTAGTTCTTAATACAACAGGATAGGTGTAATTATTATTAGAAAGAATACTGAAGTTATTATTTTCTTTAATTATTTTATATTCTAAATTTTTATCCTCATTGATTAAATCATTAAAGAACCATTCTAAATTTTGTTTAGAATGCTTTTGAAAAATCTCAGAAATTTTATCACTAGAATTATTAAATAATTCAGTAATTGATAGTTTAAATGATTTAGTACCAATAAAATTTTCTAAATATTTTAAATTATTAAATGAACTGTAGGGATTATTTAATCTGTAGTTTATTCTAGTTAAATTCTCAGGATAAGAAGAAATCTTTTGATTCAAATCCCTTGAAAAAACAAACTTATTGATTAAAGAAAATTGATCATTGAAACTATAATTTGAGAAGTTATGTTTTTTAAAAAAAGGGAATCTCGAATAATTTCCAATTAATTTTTTATCTGCATAAAATATATCAATATATTTATTTAGGAAATATATTTCCAATCCAGAGTATAGCCAGTAATTTTTTCTTAAATCAGATAATTTGTTTTTTAAATTCTCTTTAATAAGGAGTTTAACTAAGTTAATTTCATCAATAAAATTAGAATCAAAAATTTTAATAAAATCTGGAATTTCAGAGTATGGGTAAAGTTTATTCTCGGTAATTGCCTTGTTTGTGAAAACATATTTATTTAATGGATTAACAAATGATTCATTTATGAATGAGTTAATTCTATTGTTAATTGAATTTTTAAAATTTATAATATCATGATTTTCAGAAAATATTTTAAGGTCTATAAAATCAAATTCTTTAAATAAATTTTTTTTTGAAATGATAAATTTTATATTTCTTTTATTATTGAATAAATATGAGTTTTTATTTGTTTTTACAGACTTGTCAGCGTTTGAAATTATCTCATAATCTTTAAGATTATTAATTGTAATTTCATATGTGTTTAATCTATTTAACTTATCGTTAAATCCTTTGTTTGAAAATCTATTATTAAAATTGGTTGGTATTGTAATAAAGTAATCATTAATTACAAATTTTTCATTTCTATCATTACCGTAATCTAAAATTTTATAATCAGGAAAATCAATTACATAATCAATTTGAATATTAATTATTTCTCCAGGGTTTATCAAACCAATATTATCCAAAACAATAACATCAACTTGATTTTTAGCTCTTCGATAATCTGTTGTTTTATTATTTACTTTCAGAGATTGTATTACAGTTGGAACATTAGGGGATTTATTTGGTTTTAATAAAGAAGAATCAAATTCGCTGTAAAGTTGTTTTGAAAGGGGAGAGTTAAAATCTGAAAAAGAAGAATTCCAATCCAATAAGATTAATTCAGAAATTGCAACATTAGAGTTATTTAAAAATTTAATATTCTGTTTAACAATTAAGTTGTTATTTAATTGGTCTAAAGTTAAATTGATTTTATAGTAATCTTGAGAGTAATTTAGATTGAAAAATAAAATAAAAGAGATCAGTAAATATCTGAACATTAAAAATTAGGTGAATAGATTTGATTTTTATAGTGTTTATCGATAATTTTCAATACTTCATCAGGATTATCAACCAGATGAAATAGATCTAAGTCTTCACTGGAAATGTTTGAATATTTAAGTGATACAACTTGCTTAAGCCAATCCATACAGCCATTCCAAAACTCTTTGCCGTATAGTATTACAGGAATCTTTTCAATTTTGTGAGTTTGGATCAATGTAAGAGCTTCAAATAACTCATCTAGTGTTCCAAACCCACCAGGCATAACAACAAAAGCTTGAGCATATTTTACAAACATAATTTTTCTAACAAAAAAATAGTCAAAATCAATTGAATTTTCCTTATCGATGTAATTATTTGGTTCTTGCTCAAAAGGAAGTTTGATATTTAAGCCAACTGAAATTCCTCCAACATTATTTGCTCCTTTATTAGCTGCTTCCATTATTCCTGGACCTCCACCTGTAATTATTCCTAATCCCTTTTTAGAAATTAGTTCTGAAAGTTTTACTGTTTCCTTATAAAAAAAATCAGATTCGGGTGTTCTTGCAGAGCCAAATATTGAAATGCAAGGTCCAACTTTTGATAACCTTTCATAGCCTTCAACAATTTCTCCCATAACTTTGAATACTGACCATGAGTCATGAGATTTTTTTTCAAACCAGTTCGAATTCTCCATTAGTTTAAATTTAACTCCTTTTTTACAAATTCATTAGTTAGTGAGTCATTATTGCTAATAAACTCATTAAACCACCCTTGAAAAACTACATTACCACCATCTTTTCCTCCTTTAGGTCCCAATTCGATGATAAAATCTGAAATTTTAATCATATCAATATTATGTTCAATAATAACTATAGTATTACCTCTTTCTCTAAGCTTGTAAATAATTTTTTGTAAAGCTTTAATATCTTCAAAATGTAGTCCTGTTGTTGGTTCGTCGAAAATAAAAAGAGTTTTTCCAGTATCTCTTTTAGATAATTCTGTAGCTAATTTAATTCTTTGAGCTTCACCACCTGAAATTGTTACCGATGACTGACCAAGTGTTATATATCCTAAACCTACATCAATTAAAGTTTTTAATTTTCGATTAATTCTGGGGTAATTTTCAAATAATATAGACGCCTCATTGATAGTCATTGATAGCACATCAGAAATACTATTTCCCTTAAGCTTAACACTAAGAGTTTCATTATTAAATCTTCTTCCATTACATTGTTCACATTTTACATATACATCAGGCAAAAAATTCATTTCTATTTTTTTTAGTCCACCTCCCAAGCACTCCTCACATCTTCCTCCTTTAACATTGAAGCTAAATCTCCCAGGTTTATATCCTCTTAGAGTTGATTCTGGAAGTTTTGAGTAAATTTCTCTAATATCGTTATATACACCGGTATAGGTAGCAGGATTACTTCTAGATGTTCTTCCAATTGGGGATTGATTAATTTGAATTACTTTATCAAAGTTTTTTAATCCTTTAATTTCAGAATAGGGAAGAGGTTTTTTAGAAGAATTGTAAAATTTGTTACTAAGGATAGGGAAAAGTGTTTCATTAATAAGAGTTGACTTACCACTTCCTGAAACACCACAAACACCAATGATATTTGATGTTGGAAACTTTACACTAATATTTTTTAAATTATTTCCAGAACATCCTATAATTTCTAAAGATCCATTTTTATTTAAATCGTTATCTATTTTAGGTATAATCTCTTTTCCATTCAAATATTTAGATGTTAGTGTGTCAGCTTTAAAAATATTTGCTGAAAAATCACTAAAAATAATTTCTCCACCATTTTTTCCAGCTCCTGGACCGATATCAATTATATAATCCGATTCTAACATTATGTCCTTGTCGTGTTCAACCACAATAATTGTATTTCCTAAATCTCTAAGTTTTTTCAATGAAGTAATTAACTTGTTATTATCAATTTGATGCAACCCTATAGATGGTTCATCAAGAATATAAAGAACGTCTTGAAGTTGTGATCCTATTTGAGTAGCTAACCTTATGCGTTGCGATTCTCCTCCTGAAAGAGATTTAGTTTCTCTATTTATTGTTAAATAGCTTAAACCAACATCAAGAATAAATTCAATTCTTTTTAAAATTTCATTAATTATTTCGTTAGCAATCTTTAATTCATTATCAGTGAGTTTCCTTTTAAGTTCATTTATCCATAAGTTTAATTCATCAAATGAAAAATTACTCACCTCATTTATGTCTCTTTTAAGTATTTTGAAATGCAGAGATTCTTCTTTTAGTCTTTTTCCATCACAAGTTTTACAATTCTCTTTATTCATATAACTACTAGCCCAAGCTTTAATTTTACGACTATGACTTTCATTAAATTGATTTGAAATAAAGTTCACTATGCCTTCAAAATCAATCGAATATGTTCGAGTTAAACCTAAGGATTTCGAAACTACTTCGAATTTTTCTTTTGAACCATAAAGTATAACATCGATAGCTTCTTTTGGAATATCCTTTATTTTATTTTTAAGAGAAAAATTAAACTTATTTGAGATATATTCTAATTGTTTAAATATCCAGTTATTCTTGAAAGAGCCAACTGGTTCAATTCCACCGTTGTAAATTGTTTTATTAAAATCAGGAATTATTGAATCAACATTAACAATATTAAGACTACCTAGTCCTTTACAACCCTTACACATTCCATAAGGGGAATTAAATGAAAAGGAGTTGGGCTCAGGTATTTCATAGGATATGCCAGAATCTAAACAAATTAAGTTTTTACTGTAATATGAAAATTGTTCATTATCATTAATCAAGAGAGAGTTATTTCCTGACGATAAAGCGACAGATACACTATTTTTTAATCTTTCGATTGTATTTTCATTTTGATTTATGGTTAAATAATCAACTAGAACTTCGATGTTATGATTTTTATATCTGTCAACCTCCATTCCTGGGGATATATCATGTAGAACTTCGTCAATCCTTACTTGTTCAAATCCTTGACGTTTTAGATTTGAAAACAAATCTCTGTAACTACCTTTTCTTGATTTAACTATTGGTCCAAAGATTTTTATTTTTTTATTAATGTGTTTTTTTAATATCAGAGAAACTATTTCATCCTCTGAATAACTAACCATTTCTTTTCCTGTTACTTTACTATGAGCAATGCCAATTCTTGCATAAAGTAATCTGAGATAGTCATATACTTCAGTAATAGTACCAACTGTTGATCTTGGGTTTTTTGTTGTTGTTTTTTGTTCAATTGCGATAACGGGAGACAATCCCTCAATTTTTTCTACATCAGGTCTTTTTAATTCTCCTATAAATTGTCTTGCATAAACACTAAATGTTTCTAAGTATCTTCTTTGTGCTTCAGCATATATTGTATCAAATGCAAGTGAAGATTTTCCACTCCCAGAAATTCCAGTTATAACAACCAGTTTGTTTCTTGGAATTTTAACATCAATATTTTTAAGATTATGAACTTTGCAACCTTGGACAGAAATATATTCTTGCATTGATAATTAGATAATCTTCTAATATAACAATAATGGTACTAAACTTTTACAATAAATAAATAGTTTATTTTCCTGATGCGTAATCATCTCCTCTCGGATCAGCAGCAGTATAAATTTTGTTTTTTTCAATTAAAATAGCATCAACTCTACCAATTTGACTTCTCTTAGATAGTTTGTACTTCAACTTATCAAAGTATTCAAACATTTTTTTATCAAAAGATCCATCCTCAAAATACACTATATCAGGGGTCCACAAATGATGGAATCTTGGGGATTTTACAGAATTTTTAATACTCATGTCAAAATACATCACATTAAGAATTGTTTGTAAAACTGATGTGATAATTGTAGGTCCACCTGGACTCCCAAGAATCATAAAAACTTCATTATCTTTTTTAATTATGGTTGGTGTCATTGAGCTTAGCATTCTTTTTTCAGGTTCAATCGAATTATTTTTACCTCCAAGCATTCCATATATATTTTGATGATCAGGTTTTATAGCAAAGTCATCCATTTCATTATTTAGAAAAAAACCTAACTCAGGAATAATCAACTTAGAGCCAAAATTTCCATTTAAAGTTGTTGTAACAGCAACAGAATTTCCATACTTATCGTGAATTGAATAATGTGTTGTTTCTTCAGATTCAATTATTTTAACTTCGCCATGATTAATTCCTTTTGAAGGATTAGAAGATTCAAAGTCAATTAATTCCATTCGATCAATTAAATAATTATTAGATAAAATTGAATCAATAAAATATGTATTTATAAAATCTGGATCTCCCAAAAAATAACTTCTATCTGCAAATGATAATTTTTCTAATTCAATGAGAGTTTTGATGTATTTAATTTTGTCATTAATTATTTTTTCTTGATCCATTAGTTCAAGAGATTTTAAAATTTGAGCCATTACTATACCGCCACTTGAGGGTAATCCCATTGTGTAAATCTGGTAACCATTGAAGTTAAATGTAAAAGGGTCTCTCCAAACTGGCGAATAGCTAATCATGTCATCATTACTTATTATCCCACCTTTGGATTGAACATAATTCACAATTTTATTTGAAATTTCACCTTTGTAAAATATGTCTGGACCATGTTTTAAAATTTTATTTAAAGTATTATACAGAGAATCATTTGTAAAAACATCTCCTTCTTTGAAATCTTTCAAAAAAAGACTAGTGTCATTTAATTCTAGAATCTTAGTCTTATAATCATTGTAAAGTTTTGATTGTTTTTTAGTTAATGAATGTCCATTTTTTGCTAAATAAATGGCTGGTTCAAATATTTTGTCCAGCGAAATGGATCCAAATTTTTTATAAACCTCAAACAAACCAGCAACTGTTCCGGGAACTCCAACAGAAAGGGCACCCTCATAACTTAAACCTGTTATAACTTCTCCATTTTCATCTAAATACATTGAAGAATGTGATTTTTTTGGTGCCTTTTCTCTGAAATCTAAGGAGCCTGATTGTCCTGAGCTATCAATGTAAACCATAAATCCACCACCACCTAAATTACCTGCATTTGGATATGTTACCGCTAAAGCTAGATCTACAGCAATCATAGCATCAAAAGCATTTCCACCTTGTTCCAAAATTTTAATCCCTGCGTTAGTTGCTTCTTTTGTTGCTGATACAACTGCATATTCATCATAATAATTTTCATTACATGAAATTGTAAGTATTAGCAAAAAAAGTAATCTTATATTCATATGTAACATAAATATAATTATACCAATGTATATTTGCATATGACTTTAATAAAATCTATTTCAGGAATCAGAGGAACACTTGGTGGGGAGGAAGATAAAAATCTTACACCAATTGATGTTGTAAAATATGTTTCATCATATGGAAAGAAACTTAAAAAGGACAGTCGAAATCCTAAAGTTGCTGTTGGAAGGGATGGAAGAATTTCTGGAATTCAAATTATAGAATTAGTTAAATCAACATTATCAATGCTTGGAATAACTGTTTACGACATTGATCTTACTACAACTCCAACCACTCAGTTATTTATTATTGAACATAATTTAGATGGAGGTATAATATTGACAGCAAGTCATAATCCTGGAAACTGGAATGCTTTAAAATTATTTAACTCAAATGGTGAATTTTTGAGCAAATCAGATGGGGAGGAAGTTATTAATAATTCAAATAATCTTGGAAACTGCTTTGTAAATGAGGTTGATTTAGGTCAAATAATCAAATTTGAAAATTCTTTTGATATTCACATAAAAAATGTTCTCAACTTAAAGCATGTAAATGTAGATGGAATTTATAAGAAAAAATTCAAAGTTGTTGTTGATGGAATCAATTCGAGTGGAGGTATAATTATTCCAGAACTTTTAAAAAAATTAAATTGTGAAGTTGTAAAAATAAACTGTAATCCAAATGGAGATTTTTCTCATAATCCAGAGCCACTTGACAAAAATTTAACTGATTTAAAAAATACAGTTATTAAAGAAAAGGCTGATTTAGGTATAGCTGTTGATCCTGATGTTGATAGATTAGTGTTTGTATGCGAGGATGGAGTATTGTTCGGTGAAGAAAATACATTAGTAGCCTGCTCAGACTTTGTTTTATCAAAGGAAAAAGGTTCTACAGTTTCTAATATGTCATCAACTCTTGGTTTAAAAGATGTTACTGAAAGATACGGATGCGAATACTTCAGTTCGAAAGTAGGGGAGGTAAACGTAGTTGAAATGATGAAAGCCAAAAAAGCAATTATTGGTGGCGAAGGTAATGGAGGAGTCATATATCCAGAAAGTCATTATGGAAGGGATGCCTTAGTTGGAATTGTTTTGTTTTTAAGTTACTTAGTTGAAAAAAATCAAAAGGTCTCAATGATATTAAATAGCATGCCATCTTATTTTATGCTAAAAGAAAAAATTTCATTAGATGAGAATGTTGATATAGATAGTATTTTTTCAGGAATAATGTCAACATATAATGAAAAGGAACTTGATACTAGAGATGGTATTAAAATAAATAAGAAAAGCGGATGGATTCATTTAAGAAAATCAAACACCGAACCTATTATAAGAATATATATCGAAGCTAAAAACAAAGAAGAAAGTGAAATGTTTTTTAGTGAGATAAAGAAAATAATAGACACTAATTCTTAGCATGTTTAAATCTGTTGTGTGTCCATAAATATAAACTTGGGTCTTTTTTAATTTGCTCCTCAATTAATCTCAAATATTTTTTAGTAATAACATGATCTTTTTCCTTAGATGCATCTAAAGAAATTAGCTTAAAATTTATTATATAAGACCCTCTTTCAACTCTTTTCATTTCTCCATAAACAACTGGCATTTTATATTTTTTTGCAATGACCTCAGGTCCAGTAAATACTGGGACCTTTTGATCTAAAAATTTTGTCCAAAACAAGTTTTTAGAGCTAAGTTGTGGTGATTGATCTGCAACTAATCCATAAAGTGTAGGTTTTCCCTGCTTTTCCTTTTTAAAAATTTCTCTAAATGCTGTATACCTGGAAAACAATGATATGCCATGTTTTTCTCTAGATTTTACAATAAAATTATTTACAGGTTTATTTTTTAAAGGTGAATATACAGCTGCAACATCATGCTTTAAATAATATGGTAAAGAAATACACCACTCATATCCTGAGTAATGAGATAACATGAGCATTACACTTTTTCCTTGATCATAAAAATCGTTTAAATCTTTGATGTTATTTACTTTGAAATTTTTAATGAAAAAATTTTTATTAACACTATTCATTTTTATAACCTCCATATACAAGTCAACAAAATATTTATAAAACCTGTGTTTTACATTTAATAAATCATGACTTTTAAAAAATCTTCTTGTTAAAGTTAAATTCTTGTCAACAACTTGAGTTCTATACTTAATTACTTTAATTAGTAAAAAACTGAGAATCCTAGAAATGAAATATAAAACCTTTAATGGTAAAATGCTTAGGGATTTTAATAAAAATAAACTAATCACTTTTATTGATTGATCTTCAAGTATACATTTAAAGTAGCTTCCAAATCATTGGACTTTAAATTTTTAGCTATTATTCTTCTTTCAGGATCAATTAAAAAAGATGTTGGGACCCCCTGTGAAGCAACATCATAAAGTTTAGCAATTGGGTCATTAAAATATTTTAAACTTGATATATGAATCCAGTTTTCAATTCCATCATCTTTAATTGCTTGTTTCCAAGAAGCTTCATTATTATCAAGTGAAACCCCAACAATCGCAAAATCTTCTTTACTATACTTTTTTAATGTTTGAGCAAGATCCGGATTTTCTACTCTGCATGGAGCACACCATGAAGCCCAAAAATCAAGTAGAATATACTTAGATTCTATGCTATTTAATGAAACAATTTCACCATTCAAACCTGGACCTGAAAATTTTGGAGCAAAAGATCCAATTCTTGGTGATTCACTATTTGTTAATTTATAATTGTCAATCATCTGCTTAACTTCTTTGGCTGGTGATGTTCCTTTAATGTAATCTGTAAAACCATTGTATATAGTATCAGCAGTTTCATAATCAATTGAACGTTCAAATATCATTCTTCTAAGAATTAGTGAAGAAATATATGAATCACCACTTTCCTTTATGTAATTAAATTCATAATCAGAAAGTTTTTTTCTCATGTTAAGAAATTGAGATTCTAGATCATCTAAAACTAATGAATCACGAGTTGAAAGTGCATTGTTAATATCATTTTGTATTGAGCTCAACTCTGTTGTAAAAATTTCAGTTTCCTTTTTATATATTTCAAATTCTTTGTTAGAAATTGTTCCTCTTATGGTTGTATTGAAAATAGAATCTTTATCAATATATAATTCAACTTTACCAGGCTCAAGAATTAAAGGAATACTGCCTCTCACATTTTTGAAAAATAAATAATGCATTTCAGGGAAAGAGATTGAATCATTAAAAGAAAAACTTCCATTCTTGACAGTTGTAGAATCTTTCAATATTGGTCTATTTTGGACATATTCAACTAAATAAACATTTGTATCATCAGAAAGATTAGTTGAACCGATTACACTAACTGTGTCTTTACTCGTACATGCCAACAAAATAAAAAATATAAAAACAATTTTCTTCATACCCGGCAAATTTATGAATATTGATTAAATGTAATAACTTTAGTTACCTAAATTATGGAAAGGACGATTAATGATTTAATAAATATTGTTGGAAATAAAAATGTTTTAACATCCACATGGAACAAAAAACCTTTTACAAAAGGCTGGAGATATGGGGAAGGTAGTGCCTTAGCAGTGGTAAAACCTGATACTTTATTACAGATTTGGAAAATTTTAAAAATTTGTACTAGGGATAATAAAATAATAATTATGCAAGGTGCTAATACGGGTCTGACCGGTGGATCAACACCTGATAATTCTGGTTATGACAGAGATATCATCATCATTAATACATTAAAAATTAACAAAATAACTGTCATTAATGATGGAGAGGAAATTGTTGCGTTATCTGGAAGTACTCTTTATGACTTGGAAAAGAAGCTCGACCCTTATCATCGTGATCCGCACTCAGTTATTGGTTCAACTTCAATAGGAGCCACAATAGTTGGAGGTATTTGCAATAATTCTGGTGGTTCATTGGTTCACAGAGGTCCAGCATACACACAGCTTGCCTTATATGCAAAAATTAATAAAGAAGGACATCTTGAATTGGTTAATGAATTAGATATCGAATTAGGCTCAAATCCAGAGGAAATACTTAACAATATTGATTCAAATAATTTTTCACAACAAAACATTAAATCATCAAATAAGCTAGGTTCAGATGACAAATACTCTCATATTGTTAGAGATGTGGAGTCCAATACACCTGCAAGATTTAATTCTGATAAAAGATTGCTTTATGGTGTTTCAGGAAGTGCTGGAAAAGTTGCAGTTTTTGCTGTTAGGGTGAATACATATCCAAAACCAAATAAAAGTAAAGTATTTTATATCGGAACAAATAACCCAGATAATTTTACTCAAATTAGAAAAGATATTTTAGTAAATTTTAAAAATCTACCTCGACTAGGGGATTACATGCATAAAGATTGTTATGAAGCAGCAAAAAAATATAGTAAAGACAGTTTTATTGTAATTGAAAAACTTGGGACAAAATTTTTGCCAACCCTTTTTGAAATAAAGAGAAAAGTAGATCTACTATCAAAATATTTTAAGTTTTTACCCAATAGATTTTCAGATCATTTAATGCAATTTTTAAGTAAGTTTTATCCAAACCATCTTCCTAAAAGAATGGAAAATTTTAAAGACAAATATGATCATTTATGGATAATTGAAATGGTTGATAATGGTATTGAAGAAGCTAAAGGTTATTTTGAGAAATACTTTAAAAGTAATGAAGGTGATTTTTTTATATGTACTGAAAATGAATCAAAAAAAGCAATGCTACACAGATACGTATCAGCTGGTGCCTTTGGAAGATACCAGTCCTTGAAAAATAAAACAAACAATGAATCTTTTTCTATGGATATTGCACTCCCAAGAAATGAAATTAATTGGTTTGAAAATCTTCCAGATGAAATTGAAAGTTCAATAGAATTAAAATTATACTATGGACATTTATTTTGTCATGTAATGCACCAAAACTATATTGTAAAGAATGGAGTTAATCCAAAGGAGATTTTAAACAAATTATTAGATTTTTATAATCAAAGAGGGGCAGAGTACCCTGCAGAGCATAATGTTGGACACGAATATAAAGCAAATAAAACATTAGTTGATTTTTATAAAAAACTAGATCCTACAAACTCATTCAATCCTGGAATTGGAAATACAAGTAAATCTAAATACTGGAATTAATTACCTTCATATAATTCCAAATAGTTTATTTAAATTAAATTTGTACTCTGTATGGGTAATTCTTTTGGAAAAATTTTCAAACTAACATCCTTTGGGGAATCCCATGGAAAAGGTATTGGTGGTGTAATTGATGGTGTTCCACCAAACATTCCAATTAACATTGAAGACATTCAAAATGATTTACAAAGAAGAAAACCAGGCCAGTCTAATATTGTAACTCAAAGAAAAGAAGATGATTCTGTAGAATTTTACTCTGGTATATTTGAGGGAAAGACTACAGGTACTCCAATAGGTTTTTTTATTAAGAATAAAGATCAAAAATCAAAAGACTATAATCATATAAAGGATTCTTTTAGACCTTCTCACGCTGACTTTGTATATGAAAAGAAGTATGGAAATAGAGATTATAGAGGAGGAGGAAGGAGTTCTGCCAGAGAAACAGCATCAAGAGTGGTAGCTGGATCTATAGCGAAGCAAATTCTCAACGCTGTTACAATTAAAGCCTTTGTCTCTCAAGTAGGTGAAATTAAAATAAATAATGATTTATCTAAAATTAATTTTGATAATATAGAAAAGAATATTGTAAGATGTCCAGACATCAAAGTAGCCAAACAAATGGAGGATTTAATTAAGTCAACTAGAAAAGAAGGAGATACCATAGGCGGTGTTATTTCTTGTGTGATTAAAGGAATGCCTGCTGGAATAGGTGAGCCTGTTTTCGATAAGCTTCATGCAGAATTAGGTAAGGCTATGTTAAGCATCAATGCTGTAAAAGGTTTTGAGTATGGTAGTGGATTTTCTTGTGTTGAAATGAAGGGTAGTGAACACAATGACGAAATTAATCCAGACGGAACTACTTCTTCAAATTTTTCTGGTGGTATTCAAGGCGGAATTAGTAATGGGATGGATATATATTTTAACGTTGCATTCAAGCCTGTTGCAACGATTATGAAAGATCAAAAAAGTATAGATAAAAAGGGAAATACAATTGATATAAAGGGTAAAGGCAGACATGATCCTTGTGTAGTTCCCAGGGCAGTACCAATCGTTGAATCAATGGCTGCAATGGTAATATTGGATCAAATACTAATCAATAATTCAAAAAAGATATGAAAAAGCTTTCATTACACTGGAAAATTATAATAGGAATGTTTTTAGGAGTTGCGGTAGGATTAATTTTTAGCTCAATTAATGGTGGTAACATAATAATTACAAACTGGGTAAAACCTTTTGGAACAATATTCATAAACTCTTTGAAGCTAATTGCAATTCCTCTTATACTAGCGTCGTTAATTAAAGGAATTTCAGATTTAAAAGATATTTCAAAATTATCTTCAATGGGAGGATTGACGATAACAACATATTTAACAACAACTGTGATAGCTGTCTCAATCGGTTTACTTGTTGTAAATGGTTTTAAACCAGGAAATACGATTAGTGATGAAACTAGAACTGAACTTGTTCAAGCTTATTCTAATGATGCAGATCAAAAAAGAGAAATAGCTCAAGAAAAAAAAGAATCAGGTCCATTACAACCTTTAGTTGATTTAGTTCCTTCAAACTTCTTAGGAGCTGCCTCTGACAACAAAAACATGCTTCAAGTTATCTTTTTTTCAATTCTTTTTGGTATTGCTATGATTTTAATACCAGAAACAAAATCTAAGCCTGTGAAGTCTTTTTTTGATTCCTTGAATGATGTTATTCTAAAAATAATTGATTTAATAATGCTATGTGCTCCATACGGTGTTTTTGCATTACTTGCATCATTAATTGTTGAAGCACCAAATATTGATTTACTAAAAAGTTTATTACTCTACTCTGTCACTCTATTGGCAGGTTTATTCATTGTGATAATTGTATATCTTATGATTGTAAAATTTTTCCTTAGAAGAAATTTAAAGGAATTTATTGATGGAATACTTCCAGCACAACTTGTTGCTTTTTCAACTAGTTCTAGTGCTGCAACTCTTCCTGTAACTATGGATAGAGTACATAATCATTTAGGTGTTAAAAAAGAGGTTTCTAGCTTTGTTTTACCTATAGGAGCTACAATTAATATGGACGGAACTGCTGTCTATCAAGCTGTAGCTGCTGTCTTTATAGCACAAGCTTTCGGACTTGAGTTAAGTTTAGTAGATCAACTCGGAATTATTTCTACAGCCACATTGGCTTCAATTGGAGCGGCAGCAGTACCCAGTGCTGGTATTATTGTTCTTGTAATTGTTTTAGCGCAAGCAGGAATTCCTGAAGCAGGTTTAGCTTTAATATTTGCTGTAGATAGACCATTAGATATGTTTAGAACTGTTGTTAATGTTACTGGAGACGCTATGGTATCATTAATTGTTTCTAAATTTCAAAAATCTTGAGTGTAAAAATCTCTGATTCCTGGATTAAACATTTAGACAAAGAGTTTCAAAAAGATTATTTTTTTGAAATTATTAAAAATGTTAAGCATGAATATTCAAACTATAAATGTTTTCCTAAAGGAAATGATATTTTTAAAGCATTTGATCTATGTTCTTTTGAAAAAATCAAAGTTATTATTGTTGGGCAAGATCCATATCATGGTGACAGCCAAGCTAATGGTTTATGTTTTTCAGTAAACAAAGGAATTGATTATCCACCATCATTAAAAAATATTTTCAAAGAAATTCATAATAATTTTGGTTTAGAAAGGATTAACCCTGATTTTTCTGATTTAGCCAAACAAGGGGTTCTTTTATTAAACTCTGTTCTAACTGTAAGAAGAAAATTTCCAGGAAGTCATAAATATGTCGGATGGGAAACATTTACAGATAAAGTATTAGAAATAATTTCAGAAAAAAAAGATAATTTAGTTTTTATGCTTTGGGGAAATTATGCAAAAAATAAAAAGAAATTTATTTTAAATAAGAATCATCTTATACTCGAGTCAGGGCATCCATCTCCGCTAAGTGCTAATAAGGGATATTGGTTTAATAATAATCATTTTTCTATGTGTAATGATTATTTACATAAAAATAATATTGAGACAATTAAATGGGTCTGATTATTGATTAATTTTATTTAAATGAGGAAATATTTTAGATTTTTCGGAACAATCTCAGGAACAACACTTGTCACTAGAACTTTACTTTCCATCCTGATGCTATTTCCGCTTTTAATTTTATTGATTTTCTGGTGGACTAATACCTTTCTTAATTTGATGGGATTGACTCTAAGCGAAGCTGGTAAAATTGACCAAGAAGAAGCTAACAAATTTGGAGAGGAATTAGGATTAAGAATAACAGAAAATCCGTCAGATTTCTTTAGTGAAGTATTAATAAACACTGGTTTTATTTGGTATATATTATTAATTGCATTAATAGTTCCAGTAATATGGTTTTGGTTAGCAAATCTTTATAAAAAGAGTATCAGCCATTTTTATTTCAAATACAAAAAAAATATTTTTTTCAATAGTATTTATAGAGATTGTTTTATTAATACTTAGTTTTTTGATTTCAAAGATTTTACTTTCAATATTGGTAATATTTAAATCTGTAGTATTTATTTCTCTGGTTATATATCCATCTCCGATAGGAGAACATGAAGGTTAATTAGCCACCTACCTTTTTTA
>Ga0255770_10000139_pt1 | contig 64489 bp, 49 predicted proteins | sample 071ome_22_FD_179968 | JGI IMG/M metagenome (GOLD analysis project Ga0255770, IMG submission 179968) | Coastal salt marsh microbial communities from the Groves Creek Marsh, Skidaway Island, Georgia - 071404AT metaG (version 2) | ecosystem: Environmental > Aquatic > Marine > Intertidal zone >...
CCTTCGTCACTAGTTAGGTTACACCATCCTGGTTTCATATAACCATTTTCATTGTAATATGCTCCACACTCTGCTGACGAAGTTTCTTCTGTAAAAGGAAGTGCTTGGATATAAACAGACCAATCACCGTTTCCATCTTCATAAATTTTTATTAATTTATTAATCATGGCATAGGTTCCATATATGGATGCGGCCGCAGAACCAATTCTAAATGCCCATATGAGTGCTGGGAGGAAAAAGCCTTCGTTTATTTGTGAGTGGTTAGTCTTTTTTTTTACATCTGCACTTTCGTTAACAAATGTAATGTAGTCTTGGCGTAGTGCCTCTTCGATATCTTCGAGTGGATTATCGCCTCGCATAGAAAACTTACGAGGTAGTTTTTTGATTTCTGTTTTACCGTATTGTTTTTCTAAACTGTCTACGGGATATGTTTCTTCTTCTTTTTCTTTGCCCATTGAATTAGCATAACCTTCTTCGGTTTGCTCGTCTTCATGGTATGCAGGATCTTTTACTCTTAGGTCTTTAGGATTCTTAGAACCATTTAAACCATTTAGTCCTGCTAGTCTTGTGATGTCATTTGTTGTGCTGTATTGTGCATCAGGCTCATTTGCATAACCTTCGGCTTCGTCTTCACAACCACAGTTGCCATTAATATTGTCATCACCTTTCATAGTCATGTCTGGTGTGTCGCCTTGTGGCATCATGTCTTGACCTACTGGTTCCATACCAGCAAGTTTCATAATTCTTTGTAGTGCAGGTAAATCATCTGGTGAGTCAGCAGTAATAGTAATTGCTTCGTTTACAGATTCTTTAACTGACTTACCGCAGTCTGGTCCACAATTACAATTAGGACCACAGTTACCGCCACATGCACAATCTTCATTGCAATTACATGCTTTGGCTTCGTTAGTCTTTTTCTTTTCTTTATCTTTCACGGCTTTCTTCATTGGCTCTTTTTTGTTGCCGTCACCGTCAATGTCAATGTAATCAGGTTTTGCTTTTTTACCTTCATCGACTTGATCGTAATAACCTAAGTCTTTTAATTTTTTCATTACATCAATCATTTCACGTGTAGCCATAATTATTCCCCTGCTTGTCTGTCTTTTGCTTCTTTAGCAAGACTTTGCAAAAATGTTTCTTTACCTTTTTCTGTAACAACTAAGTCGTCTTTGTTAACATCTGGACCATCATATTTGTATTCACCGTCCATTAATTTTGATTCATATGTAGTATCATCTGACTCTTTTTGATATTCTTCATATGGCTCACCAGGTCTACGCACTCTAATATTTTCTACGCTTACGTTTGTAAAGTTTGCAATGTAGTGTCTTAATTGATCCTGTGTAGTTGGATAATTTAGAGTAGTTTCAAACACAGTTACTTCTGTATGAGTCATTTGTGGAAAGTCTAATGGTACACTCTGAATAGGAGTTTTCTTACCTGCTGTAAGATTTGCAATTTCATATTTTTTCAAAGCAGTTTCCATCTTATCTTCAAAGCCTTCAGGTAGTTCGCCCGCTACTTTAATGACAAAATCGTATTGTTTATTCGCTTCTGCTAGATACTTTTTAAAATCCATGGTTACTCCTAATATGTATAGTTATTTATCTTCTTTCTTGTTTAAAATCTCTTGAATGAGTGAGTTGCGATCGATGATTACACCCTCACTATCCACTGTATTTGCAGTATCACCTGCTCTTTGGTCTATTTGTTGCTTTTTAAGTTGCAATTCAACCATTTTTAACTTCTTATCAAGTTTAGCACTCTTAGCATCGATAGCATTTTTAAGACTGCCTACAGCAACTTCAAAAACACGGCCTGCATAACGGCTTTCTACGTTCATACCCAAATCCATTAGATCTTCGTACGTTGCTTTTGCTTTATCTGCAAGTTCGTCTAATTCTTTATCTGCTAATTCTCCAAGTCCTTTTACCATAGGCAACGCCGCTGATATTTTATCAAACTCTGCAATGCTTCTTTCCATCTGCTTGGCTTGTTTTGGAGTATCAACTACTTCTTGTTTTGGTTCTTCTACTTGTTCCATAGTTTCTTTAACTTCTGGAAGATCAAGTAATTCTTCTAATTTCTTCGTCATAATAGTACTTATCTTTTCCCTTGATGGAACAAATCTTTTTCTGTTACAATCCTAAAAAATATACCATGCTGTTTAGCATAAGCATTTGCCGCTTCCCATTTTGCTTTGTTTTTTATAAACTGTGCTTGATTATATGTATTCTTACCAACATTTTCTCTTACAGTTTGATTCTGGGGTTTAATTTCAATTATTTCTGCTTTTGTTTTTCCTTTTTTATTACTGTACACAATAAAAAAATCTGGAACATAAATTGTATATTTTCCTGTAAGTGGATCTCTATAAGGAATTTTAATTGACTCACTGGCCCATTTAGCAATAGCAGGATGTTCGTCACACAATTTCATAAAGTGCCATTCCCAACTGCTTCTATACATAGGTGTTTTTGTTCCTATATATTTGTCTGGATTTTTAAGATCGTATCTGCCTTGGGCAAATTTCATAGCCATGTTTATGCCCCATCGATGATATTTCTTTTAGCACTGTTGTCAACTTTTTCTTTTGCAGTTCCTAACGTGCTTGACTTTGGCCTATTGATATTTAAAATTTCTCCAAGTGTATCTGTTAATTGCATGTTTGAAGTTTGTCTAAGTTCTTCATAAATTGTCATCGGATCAATTTCATCAATGTTACACTGCTTTAAAATAATATTAGTTGATTGTTTTGCAGTTTCAGGTGCCATACCTTTTCTTGTTAATAGATCAACAAACGCAGTTACATCACTAGACTTTAAATTTATTTCTTGTTTATTAAAACTATTAAAAAAATCTAGAGTTTTGTCGGAACTATTATTTGCTGATTCACCTACTGTTGTGTATACATTTGTACTCATTTTTTTATCCTACACTGGTCTTTGATTTGCATCGACACTGTTTCCATTACCTTGTTGATTGTTTTCTAATTGACCAGATGCAGTTCCGGATGGATTACCGGCTTCTGCCTTAGTACGTTTTGCCGCATCAAACTTGTCAGCACCTTTTTGATCAATTGTTTGTCTAGCACTTCTTATTAAACTTTGTTCTGTAATGCTTTGAACTTCGTTACGTACACCTTCTTTGGTTAACTGTTTTGCATTATCAATTGTGTTCTTGGCTTTAATTGCAGTACCAATAAATGCAAATGGATTTGCAAAAGCATCACCACTTGCAACATCTCCGAATACATCTAAACCTCCTGCAAGTACACCATTTGCTCCAAAAAATCCTGCTGTTCCTCCTCCCATTACACTTAACGGTGATGGAGTTCTATCGTAGTGCAGTGTTGCAAATCCTGTAGGATTGTCAGTAGTAACTCTACCTGTTGCATATTTTACACCTTCATAGATAACAGTCATTTGATTTTCTCTTGGAGCACTGTCACCTGCACTCATGCTTGGCGGATCCCAACTTTGTATCATAGGATTAATCAGTGTAAATTCAAAAAATCTATGACGTGCTAATTGATATATGCTAACACCTTCATTTTGAAAGAAGTTTTTATTTCTATCACTGTTTAAACCAAACTTAACATATTGCTCTGATCCTTGATAAGGTGTTTGCTTATAAAGTTCCTGCCAATATAAACTATCGTTGTAGTTTGCTTTAAAATATTGTTGCCAGAACGCATTGGTTAGTCCGTCATTGTCATCGTGAAAATTAATTGTAACAGGTGCGTATGTTACTGCTGTTTGGTAATTTGTTTTTTTACCGTATTGATTTTTTGTATCTGTTTGTACTTGTATTCCAGGTAATTTCACATCCTTAACTAGCATACCGCATTCAATTTGTGGACTTGCTCTGTTAAAACTAGCATCTGGTGATCGTAACGCAATATTATTAATATTAAATGTTACATGATATAAAAATCCAACCTTAGGTGCAAGACGCATGTAGTCATCAGTAAACAAACGAGCCGCGTGTTGATAATCACGCATGTCGCCTTCACTTCCGAATATACCGTTGAATACGTTTCCTAAAAACTTTGTTAACTTTGCCATACTATTATTTAGTCGTAAAAAAAGGCCGGAGATTTTTACGTCTCCGACCTTAAATTTTAAAAGTTTTTATTAACCTGTTGCTAACGTTCTAATTGTTCTGCCAATTGCGCCGCCTAAGCCGCTTGGTTGACCTGCACCATTAGTTTGAATAGCATTATCATATTGGATTTGTAGTTGAATATCAACTGGATTTGAATCACTGTATGATAACTGGTTGTAGTTAATATCTTGAACAAAGCAACCTACTAACTCGAAAGTTTCAAGTACGCTAGGAGCATTAGCGCCATTACCACCATCAAGTATTTCGATTCTACCTTTGAACTTGTAATCAACACCAGATGCCGCACTTGACTGTTCGAAGAAGTCAAATTGCTTCTGAAGTTGCTCACCGCACAGTTTGTTAACTGAGTTGTTCACATCATCTCTTAGAGTGATTGTGATTGGTTGCCATGTATGTTTACCTGCATAGTAAACTTTTGAGTTGTAGACATCAATTGCTACAGATTCAAAGTTTACATTAGGTCTTGTTACATCAATAACCTGCTTTGTTAATTCTACACTTGGACTTCCAGCACCAAAATTTTCAAGTGATACTCTAAAGCGATACTTTAGTTTTGGCATCAACAAACCTTGGGTGGATGCTGACTGGTCACTTGCTAATGGAACTGTAAATCTACTTAAACTTGAAATTGCCATTATCTTGCTCCTTTTACAGTTTTATTTATCTTCATTATTGAGCCCCCAAAGTTGCTATTTCGCCTGTGTTCTTTAAGCGTAATGGTATGTAGATAAATTCAACAGCCTTGACAGGTTCAATAGCAATGTCTAAGTAAAGTTCATTTCTATCAATTCTGCTTGGTGTGTTGTTAGTTTCATCACATACAACTAGGAAGTCGTATAGTGCTCTTTGACCTACTAACTCAAGCAATAAACTTTCTGCCGCTTGTTTGATCTCATCACGTGTAATCTTATCGTTTGGTTCAAACAAGAACGGTTTAGCAAGTAGATTTAATTGACGTCTTAGGTACGCTGTTAAACGTGCTACGTTAATTCTATCTAATGCACTTGCGTTTCTTGCTCTTGTAACTTGTCCAAAGTTAACCAATCCACTTCCAGTAATGAATGTGATTGGGTTAATCTTAGCACCTTGCATTGTATCTCTTGTACCGTCGTTTAATGATACTGGTGTAAATTCACCTTCATCATTAATATAACCAACACTTGAAGCGTTGCTAATACCACCACGTCTTGTACCTGCTGGTGCAAACCATGGGAACGATACCTGATCGCTCAGTGCAATAGTTTTAAGCATCATGTGACTTGGTGGAACAACAATGTTGTTACCAGTTAAGTCTGTTGTAAATCCTGATGGATAAAATGTTGCCATATACTCATCATATGTTACAAATCCATCTTCACCATCTGCTAGTGCATTACCTGTGTTGTTACCATAATTTTGTAACGTAGTTGCACTTGCTGATAATCTAAATGGAGTATCTGCTACAACAAAGCCAGTAATTCCTCTGTCAATGTTTAGATTTACAAGGTTGCTTGTTAGTTCTGGATAACCAGGAGCCGCTAACAATGTGTATGCTCTTGTTTCTTCATCTCTTAGATCGTCGTTGGTATCAATTTGTGATTTTAGTGCCGCAACAACTGTTTTACGTTGTGCTTTACGACCAAACAATCCTGAACCATCTTCAGCAGTTGTATTCCAACCAACCCATCTATTAACTTTGTAAGAAGCCATTGCCTCGTCTGATCCGCCATCGTAAACAGCGCCAGTACCTTGGAATCTCTTGTTCTTACCTGAGTTTTCGTTAATATCAATGTGTGTAGTTCTAAAGATTTTAACATTGTTTCCTGAACGTCTAGTGTTCCATAGCAACATACCTCTTGGATATAATGCTGGATCTGGAGCATCTGGATCTAAGTAATCACTTACAAGCATATCTTCAATGTCTGCTTTAGTGTCACCAGTTACACCTGTTTCACCATAACGTGCATCAGCAAATAAGATACCATCTTCTGAAGTTTGGTCTGCTACATCAACAGCCGTCCATTCTAGATTTAAGCCATCGTATTTGTAAATCTTTTGTCCATAAGTTTCAGTGTTGCCTGAGTCAATCCAAAGATCACCATTTACTAGTGAAGTTCCGTCTGACTGTTGTGTAGGCTCAGTTGCTGAAACAATAGGGCCTTTAGGATCAGCATCACTATATACTTTGTTATAGCCTCTCCATGTAGTACCATCGTGTACCATAATATCTACTTCATCAAGTGTAGTATTATACCATAGTGTTCCATCTTCTGGATCACTTGTAGGTGCACCTGCTTTTGCTTCATAACTTAATGGCTTCCAGTTAGAAATAACTAGGTCTTCACTTGCTTCGCTACCAGCGTCATAAACGTTGTCAACTGAACTTGTAAAGCCTGCTGTTGCTAATGGAGTACCATTACCATCTGTTAATCTAATTTCGCCGCCAACTGTGTGACTAATTTTAACATTTCCGTTTGCAGTAACTTCTGCAACTACGTTTGTTAATCCTGCGTCACTAATTGCTTCAACTAGTGCATCTGCATCAGTACCTGTGAAACTTACACTTGCACTTGTAAATGCTGTTGCACCTGCTGTTGTTTCAGCGATTGTAAATGTTTTTGTACCAGCACTAATAGTTGGATTAGAAACACTACCAGTTGCACTTGTAGGACTTGGAATTAGTCTTCTGTGCAATTTGAAGTCTGCAATTTGTTTTGAGTCTTCAGTTGTGTTTGCTAAAGCAAATAATGTTCCAGTTGGAATATTTTTTCCACCTTCTGAATCAAGTGCTTTGATTGCTTCTGCCGCACTGTTGTAAATTGGTGTTTCAACAGTTGACCATAAGCCTGTACCTGTGCTGTACAATTTAACTTTTAAACTTGCACCTAAGTTAGGTGTAGTAGTTTTCATATAAACAGAACCAGTAGGTCTTAAACCACTGTAACCTGTTCCACCAACTTCAACCCTATCAGTTGCTCTCCATAATGGAACTGAACTGTGTGCTGAAATTTGTAATTCCGGTGAATGGAAGTATCCTGCTGTAATACCCAAGTCAGTTAAAATTTGTCCTGACCCTTCTTCAATTAAAATCGCACCGTCAGTAGTTGTACCATCTGTGCTTGAAGTTCCGTCTGAGTAGATTTTAACTCTATCATTAGCATCAAGTTTAGCACCAACACCTGGAATAGCCGCATCGTTAATTGCTTCTACAAATGTTGCTGGTGTTGCACCTGCATTGTTAACCTGTGTATTATTAATAATAACGTTTGTGCTTCCTAACGCACTTGGTGTTAGTGTAGCAGTAATTGTTGGCCAACTTGTTTTCCAAGTAGTTGAGTTCCAAGTAGTTGATGAAGCAAATCCTACTGCATCAAATGCTGACTCGTCATATGAACCAACTTGTACCCAAATGTTATCTTCATTTTTGTACCAAACTTTGTTTTCTGTATTCCAAGTAACAACAGCATAGTCGCCTTTTGCGCCAACGCTTCCTTTAACACCTGTGTATGTTGCACCACTTACTCCTGTAAGATCTGATGATGCACCAATAACAGTTGGTGTTTTACTTGTAAATGTTTGTGTAGAACCATTCCATTGGAATAATCCATATAAAGAATCGTCAGTGTCGAACCAATAAGTTCCGTCTGCTGGAGCACCTGCTGGTGCATCGTTTGATCCTTGTAATTTTCCTAAGTCTACATTCGCTCTTACAACATACGCTCTGTTAGCCACGCCTAGGTATGAATAAGCCGCCTGTAAACCATACTCATTTAATTCGTTACCATGTAGTGGGTTATTAGAAGTGTCTGTATAGAAAGTTGGATTACCAAAGGTTTCTGTTAACTCTCTCTGACTGGTAATTAAGTAAACTTTATTTTTGTTTGATGCTAGTGTACCTGCCGCAGTTCCTGTCCCTGTGCCTGATGGTTTGCTTTCAGCAGTAGCAACAACAATTAAAGGTGTTGTAGCACCAGCGGCTGGGGTATAGAAACTTTCATCGATTACGCTAACTTCAACTCCGGGTGATGATAGTGCCATGTTATATACTCCTTGTATGGTTTTAGTATTTCTAAAAGTATTTATACAGATCTAGGAAAAATGCTACTTAATATACGTATGAAAAGGGGTTGAAAAGGGCGTGATAAATACAGTTATGACTAGGTCTTTATGTAAGCAATGCAAGAAACGCCCAGTTGCTATTAACTATTACAAGGGCAAAAAACCATACTATAGAAGTAAATGTGATCGTTGTGCTAGTGGCAGATCACCCGGAATACCGTTTTGGCATAAAGCAGGATATCGTCAAAAAGACAAGTGTGATAAGTGTGGGTATTCAAGCAAACACACTGAACAGTTCAATGTGTATCATATAGACGGAAACTTAACTAATTGTAAGCATAGCAACTTAAAAACTATTTGTGCTAACTGTCAAAGAATTATGCAAAAAACAGGTGTTACTTGGAAGCAGGGAGACCTAACACCTGACTTCTAACAGCGTTACCTAAATCTTCTAAAGTTCCATCATTCTCAATAACACCGTCAACTTTTTCACCTACCCAAGCATATTCACTAATATGCACATCTGGGTGTTGATCTTTCATCTTATCAGTAAGTATCATATTCTTAGTAACTAGTGCTTCTTTATTATGTTCGTTTTGTTTAATAGCATCATCGAACCATATAGGATCAGGCCCACGTTTGATACGGTATACTTTACCACGCAGTCTTTTGATCATTTTAATTTCGTTAGGGAAACGTACATCGCTAATAACAGCATCTTGCTTCATTTGTAGCAGTTTGCTTTCTAAACTAGCAATCCATATATCGTCATGAAAACCTTTACGTAGAACATCTGTACCCCAATATTGCAATACCCAACGTGGAGTAAGTTTTGGCATTTCTAGTTTTTCTGCCCACCATTCATCTACTTCTTCACGCCATGCACGTGATTCTTCTGTGTTTCCTTCTAGTGCTTCTCGGTCCCAACCAAATACAGCAGAAACAGCATCTTTAAGTGTAGTGGCAAAACTAACACGTTTATACCCACCTTCGCTAACAAGGGTGTCAGCACAGGTATCTTTTCCAGAGCCAATCAGGCCAACGAAACCAACGATCATAGTAAGTTTATATATCCCATGTAAAAGTTTATTATATGCTAGGTGAATAAAAAAGTCAAGTGTTTTTATCCAATAACAAACGATAATGGAGTAGAACCGTCAACATAATTTGCCAAATCTTGTTCTAACTTCTCAATATCCGATTGTGCATCCGCTTTGAGTGCGTCTCCGTTTAATGAAGTACCTCCTTGCGGTGTTGAAATTGTAGCAAATTTGCCACGTGCTTCACCAATCATGTATTTGCACGTTGCAAGTGTATAATCTTTTAACCATTGTCCTGCATAAGGATCACTTAGTAAAATAAAGTCTGGTCGTTGATTGTACACCGCTAACATAACTTCTTCATCGCCTCTAGGTCTTTGCATTATTGTTAGTTTGTGATTAACTGGATCAAATTTAAAGTTAATAAAAGAGCCAAACATTTTACCTACAAGTTCTTGATATCCAGCAAAGGCCATATAAGTTGCCAACCCGCCCATTTGCGTAGAACTTAATAGATAGGTGTTTGTGTATGCAAGGTTGAATGGTTCAAATATTGTACCACCTTGACCACCACCGCTTCTTGACCCAATACTTCTGCGAAACACTTCTTTGACACTTTGTATTTCATTTGGAAGTATGTAATCGTTAGTGTCTTCTTTTAATTCTAAAAATGCGTAAGATTCTTCTACAGCATTTTCTGCTCTTTGTCTATATTTGCCAAGTGCTTTCTCTAGTGCTACTTCGTAGTGATCAACATCTAGTTCAACGTCAATCATACCGTCACCTAGCAACTTCTTGACGTAATTAAACAGTTTTGTTTTTGCGGTATCTAATTGTGTGCTCATGCTATTATTTATTCGATCGTCATTCCAATAAATACATTTGTTATGCCCAGATTAAGTTTATACAAACCGGAGAAATCCGCTGATTATCGCTTTATAGACAAGACTGTATATGAAGCATTTCAAATCGGTGGAACAGACATATTTGTTCACAAATATGAGGGTCCTGTTGAGCCAGGTGTAGGAACGCCAACTCAACCCAAAGGAGTAAGTGATATTCCTGAGACTAAAATACAGGATTTATTATTTTTAGAAAATCGTGATAGAAAATATTCAGACGATGTTTATACATTGCGTGGTATTTACAATGTACAAGATTTAGATTTTGACTTATCACAGTTTGGAATGTTTTTACAAAACGATACCGTGTTTATTACATTCCATCTAAACAGAAGTGTTGAGTCGATTGGTAGAAAACTTATGAGTGGCGATGTATTAGAACTACCGCACTTGGCAGATGACTATGCACTAAATGATTTCCAAGTATCACTAAAACGATTTTATGTAATTGAAGATATAAGTCGTCCTAGCGAAGGCTTTTCACAAACTTGGTATCCACACTTGTTAAGAGCAAAATGCAAACCAATTATGGACAGCCAAGAATTTAAAGATATTTTTGACAAAGAGTCAGGCGAAGAAGGCAAGAATTTACGTGATGTGCTTTCAACATATGAAAAAGAAATGCAAATTAACGAACAAGTAATTGCACAAGCAGAGGCTGATGCACCAAAAACAGGATACGATACAAATCAATATTTTGTTGTACCTACTGATGATGCTGGTGACGTTAATATTACAGATGATGGCAGTTCAACGCCAACTCTACAAACACCAAGTGGAAACTATTATATTGCATATGGTGGCGGGGACGGATTACCAGCAAATGGTTCACCATATACATTTGGTACTTCTTATCCTAGCAGTCCTGATAAAGGTGCATATCATTTAAGAACAGATTACTATCCTAATAGACTGTTTAGATATGATGGCAATCATTGGATTAAAGTTGATGATGGTGCAAGAATGAGTCTTACTAACACTGTACAAAATAGTGTTGTTAATGAATTTACAAACAATACAGAGACATATACAAATAGAAAAGGTAACACTCAACCAGAGAAACAGCCTTTGTCAACTGCATTGAAACCTGAGGCAGACGCTTAATGGAACATTTTTACGACGGACAAATTAGAAGATTTGTTACACAATTCATTCGTGCATTTAGTAACTTTAGTTACAAAGACAATGCTGGTACTTTAAGAAAAGTGCCTACTAGTTACGGAAACTTAACACGTCAAGTAGCACACATTATAAGAGATAATTCAGAAAACAAAGTTATTAGTGCACCTCGTATTGCTTGTTATATTACAGGGTTAGAGTATGCAAGAGAACGTGTACAAAGTCCAACACACGTTGATAAAGTTCATATTAGACATAGAGAATATGATGATGCAACAGGAACTTATAAAGACTTGCAAGGCGTCGGTAACACTGTAGAGCGTTTAATGCCTGTACCATTTACACTAAGAATGAAAGCAGATATTTGGTCAACTAATACAGATCAAAAATTACAAATTATGGAACAAATACTTGTTCTATATAATCCTGCACTAGAAATACAAACAACAAACAACTATGTTGACTGGACTTCACTTAGTTTAATTGAACTAGCAAGTGTAAACTATTCAACTAGAAGTATTCCGCAAGGAACTGAAACAGAAATTGACATAGGCGAAATGGAATTTACAATGCCTATATGGATTACACCTCCGGCTAAAGTTAAAAAACTTGGTGTTATTGAAAAAATTATTATGAATATTTTCGATGAAAGCGGAAGTATCAGTGACGGAATTATTGATGCAACTATACCAACAGCAACAGTTGTTAAGTCACCAGGCGATTATAAATTACTAGTTCTAAATAACACAGCACGTTTGTTACATGCACATGAAGGTGTAGATGAAAGTAAAACTGGAACGTTTACTACAACCGGAGATCCGATAAGTTGGTTTAAATTACTAGATCAATATCCTGGTAAGTTTACTGCTGGAACAAGCACTATTAGACTTACAAAAAGTGACGGCAATGAAGTTGTAGCAACAGTTAGTCTGAATCCAACAGACGATACACAAATGGTATTGTCTATTGATAGTGATACTGTACCTGCAAATACAACACTTGTAGACAGTGTAAACAGTAGAGGAACCGTAGATGCTATTATTGATCCTACAACTTTTGCACCTGATTATACTACAATAACAGCAGGAACAAGGTATTTGATACTTAATGATATAAATCCAAATGTAAAAGGCGACAGTTCTGATGCTAATGCTAATGCTTGGCAAAATGCTGATGGTTCAATATTCAAAGCAAACCAAAACGATATTATTACTTGGAACGGTAATAGTTGGGAAAAAACACTAGATGCAAGTGGCTCAAACGACGGAGCCGATTCTGCTTCATCACCAGACCCAGTGTACATAACTAATACATATACTGGAATTCAGTACAAGTGGGAGAACGGATCTTGGCTGAAAAGTTTTGAAGGTGAATACGAGGCAAATGAATGGAGACTAGTCCTGTAAAAGACATAATTTGTAGTGGTGCATTATTTTTTGCAAAAAGCACCGGCAAATTTTTATTTCTACAAAGAACAAAACATAAAACAGCAGGCCAATGGGGCCTAGTTGGTGGTATGAGTGAAGAAGGTGAAACGCCTTGGAAAGCACTCGAACGTGAAATCAAAGAAGAAATTGGTGAAACTCCTAAATTTGAAAAAATTATTCCATTAGAGTTATTCACATCCAAAGATCAAAAATTCTTTTTTCATACATATATTGTAATTGTTGAAAAAGAATTTATTCCTGTACTAAATGAAGAACATAGCGGTTATGCTTGGACAAACGCAAAAGATTATCCAAAACCGTTGCACGTTGGATTACGTAATACCCTTCAAAATAAAGTAAATCAAACCAAGATTGACACAATAGTAGAAATAGTAAAAAGTTTATGATTAAAGTAATTGGCGATATAATGCTTGATCGTTGGATTCTCGGCTCAGCAGATAGAATGAGTCCAGAAGCACCCGTACCTGTACTAAAAGAACAATCACAAGAATACAGTGTAGGTGGTGCAGGAAATCTTGCTTTAAACCTTGCAAATTTAAGTGTAGACGTTAGTTTACATGGTGCAGTAGGTAGTGACAAAGAAGGTTATAAAGTCATCGAATTACTAAAAGACTGTAACACACTGACCAGTAATGTTTCATTTGATAATGAATTAACAACAACAAAAACTAGGCTTGTAGGTCAAGGCGGCCAACATATCCTACGCTGGGATAGAGAAACACACTATCAAGGTGACACAAAGAAATCACTTAATGTTAATAATAATGATGTAGTTGTAGTAAGTGATTACAATAAAGGTGTTATTGATCTAGAACTAATGAACAGTTTAAAAGATGTAAAAGTGTTTGTAGATCCAAAACAAATGCCACAGATGTACAAAGATTGTTTTTTAGTAAAACCTAATATGTCTGAATATAACAGTTGGTTTGGAGAGTTTGATATTGCAAAAGCAAAGCAACATCTAGTTCAATTTAACTGGGAATGGTTGGTTGTTACTGATGGTGCAAACGGTGTGCATGTTATAAACAAAAAAGACCATTGGCATTTTAAAGAAGATGTTAGAGAAGTTGCAGATGTTACTGGTGCAGGAGATACTTTTTTAGCAGTTTTAGTATACGGTCATGTTATTAAAAACATGAATATCCAAGATAGTTGTAAATTAGCCTGTTATGCAAGTGCTAGAAATGTTGAAAAAAGGGGAGTACATCCTGTAAGTTTTGAAGATTTGTACAGAGGTGTTGTATGGACAAATGGTGTATTTGATATACTACATCCAGGACATTTAGAATTACTAAAGTATGCTAAAAATTTAGGACAAAAATTAATTGTAGGTATTAATGATGACGAAAGTGTAAGACGTTTAAAAGGTGAAGGTCGACCTGTAAATGATTTTTTAACACGAAAACGTCAATTAGAAATGCTACCGTGGGTAGATGAAGTTGTTGTATTTGCAGAAGATACGCCTCAAGAAATTTTAGAAAATATTAGACCTGATATTATTGTAAAAGGCGGTGACTATACAAGAGAAACAACAGTTGGTCATGAATTAGCAGAAGTAAAAATATTTCCTACAATTCAAGGTCATAGCACAACAGATATTATAGGAAGGATCAAAGAATGATTGTTGAAGCCTATTTGCCTAACTGGAAAGACTACGAGGAAATTTATAATGAATGGTCAGAAAAGAACAAAGAAAATTACAACACAGATAGTACTACTGTAGGATTTGATATTGGACAACCAGGTATACCTAATGCGTTTGATTGGAAAATAAAAGAAGATTATAATAAAGCAATACAAAGTATTATACCTAATTGGAATTTTGGAAAGATATTAAACATCTGGGGTGTATATTATAGAGATTTTGGATATCAAACATTGCATAGACACAACCAAGACAGTGTTGCTACAATTTTATATTTTGATACACAACCCGAAGAAGATAAGTTGACAACACTAAACGGTTTAATGTATACTATATATGACGATGTTCATAGAACGTTTAAGCCTGAACCAGGCAAATTAATTTTAATGAACTGGGACGTATGGCATGGAGTATATCCTGCTAAAGAGCCTAGAAGAAGTTTTATGGTGGACTTTGCTACATGAATATATTAATGACAGGAGACGCTGGATTTATCGGTCAAAATCTAGCATTTTATCTAGTTGACCGTGGACACAACGTTGAAGGATTTGATTGGAAAGGCCCTGATGTTTTGCCTAATCCGGAAAAATTTGATTGGGTAATACACCTAGGTGCTATTAGTTCTACAACAGAAACAGATGTAGAGAAAGTGCTTAAACAAAATTATGAATTCACAATGAATCTGATTCAAATATGTGATAAGTTTGGTGTTAACATGCAAATAGCAAGTTCTGCTAGTGTATACGGTCCAGGTTTAGACGGATACAAAGAAGATAGTAAATGTTTACCTCAAAGTCCTTATGCATGGAGCAAGTATCTTATTGACAGATTTTTAGTTGAAGCAGGTATCTACAATAAAGAGTTTAACATGAACATTCAAGCGTTTAGGTACTTTAATGTATATGGGCCAAAAGAAGAACACAAAGGTGACCAAGCAAGTCCTGTACACAAATTTACTGAACAAGCCAAAAAAGATAAAGTGATAAAAGTTTTTGAAAACAGTGACAACTATGTTAGAGATTTTATTTGTGTAAGTGATGTATGTAGAGTACACGAAAAAATGCTTTCACAAGATACTAGCGGAATATTTAATGTTGGTACAGGAACAACTACAAGTTTCCAAAGTGTTGCTGATACTATTGCTAGTAAGTTTGGAGCAACTATCGAAACTATTCCCATGCCAGAAAAATTAAAAGGTCAATATCAAGAATATACTTGTGCAGACTTAACAAATTTAAATAAACATTGTAAAATAGAAGACTATATGACAGTTAAGGAATACATTAATGCCTACTAATAGACTAAGTGGAAAAGTAGATAAAGGTTGGGGATATGAACTAATCTTTGCTACTAATGACAAATACTGCGGAAAAATACTTTTCTTTGAAAAGAAAGGTGCTAAATTTTCAATGCACTTTCACAAAGAAAAAGATGAAACTTGGTTTATTAACAATGGTAAATTTTTACTACGTTATGTGGATACAGCAAAAGCAGTAATGTTTACAAAAGAATTAGGACCTGGAGATGTTTGGAGAAATCCTCCACTAATGCCACATCAACTAGAAGCGTTAGAAGATAACTCTAGTCTTACAGAAGTAAGTACACCAGACAGTGTGGAAGATAATTATAGAATTATTCCTGGTGATTCACAAAAAGAAGAAGATAAAACTACTTAGTCTTATTTTTAATCCAACGATAAGCCGCATAGGCTAATAATAGCACAACAATAGTACCAATACCATCTACCCACGATGTTTCGTTCATTGCTCTAATTAGATCTGCTGTGATTTCCATTATGCTTGTGCCTCTGACCAACGTAGAATGATGTTGCCTGTAGTATCATTACCTGATGTCTTGAACACGTTAATCGCTAACACGTCTGGTCCATTCGGGAATGTACCTCTACCACCTAGTGTAGTGTTAGTTAACTCTTTAATGAACGTTAGATCTAGTGTTGATCTTTCTCCTGGGTTTGCAATGAATGAGAAAATAGTTTCTCCAGGCTGTGCATATGGTGGTTGTCTAAATACAAACTGAATTGTTCCTGGTGCTGTGATAGTGTTTAATGAACTTTGAGAAAATTCAACCCTATAATATTCTGTTCCGCCCCAAGTTTGTGTTTCAACTTTAGATACTGATGTACCAGCAGGAAAGTTAGCATCGTCTGTTTCTGTACCAATTGTTGCACCCGCCGATTCCCAACTTGATTGTTGGAAGAATAAGAAGTTTGTTTTATCAAATGTGCCGCCGCCGTTTGCAACAGTAAGCGTTGTTTCAGTAGTACCATATTGAACTGTTGTTCTACCGTTAATTCTGATGTAACCATACTGTGAATTAGATGGTAGATAGTAACTGGTAATAACTGATCCATTTGGTATTCCTGATCCTGAAATTGTTTTACCAGTCATATCAGCAAAATTTTCAAAAGCATCGTCAATTGAGTTACCGCCTGATACACTACGTTTTACGTAGATATAATCTCTATTACTTCTGTTAAAATAAATTCCACTGGTATTAAATGTAGTATTTAGGTTACCTTGTAAGGCAACTGATGCGGTTGTAGCAGTATCACCCGAGTTCCATACAACAGAACCACCTGGTGCAATCTGTGCGAAACTAGGCTGTCCTCCCTGTGCAACGTTTGTTAATCCGCCCCAACCAATATCATCTGGGTTGGCCGGATAGTTTTGTGGGTTAAGAATACCTTGAACAACAATACCACCTGTGCTTGTTTCTGAAGTAATTTCTAGACCTTCTAGTAGCAACTGTGCTCTGTTAATAAGTTCTCTTTCGCCTAGGTCACCTGTTAGTGCATTAGATACACTAGGTGCTAGTCTAATTAGGAATGCTGTATTTTTTGTAGTAGTTAGGTCAACACCGGTTGCCGCGTAACTAAACAAGAATCCTCTATCACTGTCAAAGCCACCGTCTGTAATAAACGAAGAACCCCAGTGTTGGATAATTGGAGTAGTTGTATTACTTACAAGTACTAGTCCGGTTTTAGCCGAGTGTGTCGCCGCAGGTCCTGCTGTATATGTTCTAGTTGCACCTGAAGCAAACTGCTGTAATGGTGCTTCACGTGTACAGCCTGTTAGAGTATTTCCTGTTATTCCAGTATACGTAACAAGTTCGTTGTCAATATAAATTGTACCACCATCATCTGGGAAGTCACTTGCATCTTCTAGTTCAATTGATGCATCAGCAACTCCAATGTTTGATTTTAGTTTACCAATAGCACTTTCATTAATAACTTCATAACGCACAGGTTGGTTACCAGTACGCATATACGCTTCTGTGTTAATGTTTGAGTTACGCATTCTGTGTGCCATAATAAAGTCACCATTACTACCTCTGAACATGTAATCAATAAAACCAGCACCATACCATGAGTACTGAATACCAATCATCTGCATGTATGTTACATCAAGATCATATCCCGATTTACCTGTTCCATCACAGTTATCTCTGTTCCATTGCCCTTGACGTGCTTTTTTGTCAACAACCTTGGCCATCTTAGCACCTGCAATATTAGATACACCTCTAAAGTCTGGTGAAACGTTAATGCTTGACTGGTTATTAACTTTGGTAACAACGTGTGTCATACCACGTATAACAACTCTGTCACCTACACTTAGTTGATCTTGGAATCGTGTATTAGATCCAGTAATTTCATTTTGATCTCTGTATGCTGTACATGTTCCTGAAAGTTGGAAAGTTGCACTACGTTGTACACAATACAAATGCTTACCATTGTATTCAAAGAAAATACCATTTTGATCATCATAGGTACCTGCTATTACTCTTGCACCGTGCCATGTACGTGTTTGTACTTGCGGGTTATCTGTAAGAGTTGCAGTAGTATCACCTAGTATATATTTTGCTCTTACTGTAAATTGACGTTCATCAACGATACTATCTACAGTATAATTGCCATCGTAACCTGGTGTTACAATGCCTTTTAATCTAATACCTGCACCAACTTGTAGACCATGATCAACATCATCAGTTGTTACTGTAATTACACTATTAACTGCTGTACCGTCTGCTGTAATACTTAACAAGTCATAACTTGGTGCAAATAAAGCACCAGTTGTGTACATAATACCTTTACCTGACTGGTATCTAATATATTTTTTACTTTGACGTATTGCTTGTGCACCATGTACAGGTGAACCAGTACCTAGTTGTACACCACCATCAAATGGTCTATGCAAGAAGAATGCATCTGGTCTTGGATAAACTGCTCCCTGAATTGGATCATCATTATTGGTTCCTGTATCAATGCTACCAACAGTTTTTGCTTGATAACTTAATTCATCTAATGCACTTACACTTGTTGCAATAAACGATCCTGCCGCTAAATCATGATTGTTAGAGCCGTCGTCGGATAAGATTGATGTAATAAATGTGCTTCCAGGAATAAGTCCATGGGGACTTCCAAAACTAATACTAATAGTTGCTAGAGCATCAAAGTCAATTGTTGTACCTTGTGCAATCAATCCAGTTGTTGATTCACTCATACTAACTGTACTGTATACTGTTAGTGTACTACCTTGTGCCGCGGAACCTGAATTTGACGTTGTTAAAATTTCGCCATTTGTATCTACGCTGTCGACAGTAACAGTTAAATCATTTGCAGGACTTTGACCACCTAAGTTTTGTCCTGATAATACTATTCTATTTCCTACTTTATATCCAGTACCTGCTGTTGCAATAGCGTTAATTGTATATGCTCCGAGGTTTCTGTTAACATCAAAACTTGCTCCATTACCGTTTGGAGATTCGTTAAATCCTTCAACACCGTCAAATTGACCATTTCCTGAAACAGCATTACCACTACCAGTGACAGTAATAATACCACCAATACTATCAACAGAACCAGTAACGGTCATAGTAGCATCATTGTCTGGACTAGTACCTCCTAGGTCACTACCTAGAATCACAATCTCATCACCGACAGCATAACCTTCACCACCGTCAACTACTGTTCCAGTATAGTTTCCTCCACTAGTTGCAATATTAAAAATTGCTCCAGTACCAACTAAATTATCACCACTTTGGCTTTCATAAGTTTGACTGTTTAAACCAGTACCTGACTCAGTAAACGTTGTAATTGTTCCGTTTACATCGACACCAGTAACAGTTAGTGTTAAATCATTTGCAGGACTTGTACCGCCTAGTTGATCACCGCTAATTGTAAGTGTATCTGTAGTAGCAAAGTTTACACCACCATCTTGTAATGTAACAGTATATGTTGTTGCATCTTTTAATACATCAATACCTGCAAGTGTACCTGAACCTGTTGTTGTGTATGTTAGGCCAGTATAGTTTACGTTTGCATCTGTACTGCTACCACTTGCTGTAATAGTTAAAATGTTACCAAAACTATCTACACTGTCTACGGTAATCAAACAGTCGTGTGTACTATCAAGGCCACCTAGTAAAGAGCCACGAACATTGATTCTATCGCCTACTCTATAATCAGTTGAAGCGTTTGGACTGAATATTTCAACTGTATAATTTACACCATTTTTTGTAATATTAAACGCCGCACCCGTACCATTACCACCTAGCGTAGTACCACCTAAATTTTCATACTGTGCAACACCATCAAAACCTGTTCCACTAAAAACAAAACTAATAACTTGTCCTGGGGTATCACTATCAGTTACACGTATTTCGATATCGTGTGTACCACTTTGGCCGCCAACTGAACTACCATCAATTATAATATAATCGCCAATTTCATATCCGCTACCAGGAGCATTACCTACAACGTTGTAAGTACCATTAGTAAGGGTAACATCAAAACTTGCTCCTGTACCCTGTGGACTTACATTGTTACCTTCAACTCCTGTGTAATCAACATCGTCTCCAGATAGTTCTGCACTGGTTCCATTTAGTAGTGTAATCTGTTGTCCGGCAATAGTTTGAATAAAGTTTGCATCACCGTCATCATCGATTGCCATGTTCTGCAACAACCCTGTTGTATCTGCTACTGTAATAGTGCTACTTCCTGCAGGGGCATCCTCGGCAACATTAAGTGTTAATACTGGATTACTACCGTCGCCTACAACACCAGTAACCTGTGCACCTGTAGGAATAAATGCCGCACCTAAATCATCTAGCGGAGCACCTAGTTCTGGCACACTACCATAAAACGGCAATCTAGATTGGCCGCTTGGAGTACTTAATGCAAGAGTAAAGTTTCCTGAACTACCATTTGATACAACTGTAAAGTTTGGTGATTCTGAAATATTAGCACCAGTATAAAATCCACCTTGCCTTAATTGTACGTAAGGTGTATATAATGTTTCTGGATTAGTTACACCAACTTTTGATTTTGCGTAATATGTAAAAGTTGTTGAGTTAGGGATTCCTGTAATTACAAACGAACCTTCTGCTCTTTGTGCGCCTTTTACACTTGGCTCTAGACCTTTAATTGTAATAGGTGTTCCTAGTGTAAATCCATGTGGTCCTAGTGTGGTTACTGTAATTAATGATTGACCAATTCCGCCGGAGCCTGCTGAAACATCTGATGTAACATTAGATACCGTTGTGTCAGTTCCTGGGATTTCATAAATCGAAGGATACCCACGAAGCATACCAATTGCTTGCCATTTAGTAGGCTGTAAACCATATTCAAAGTCAGCATCAAGCATTGAAAGTGGTGAAGCAATACGCTGTCTTTCGATGGCATCAGTACCAAAATCAAACGGTCTAGTTATTGTTTCTGCTTTGTCAACAAAGATTTGTAAATTATCAGTTGTTTGATCTGATGAAGTATCAGCATATAATTTTAATGTCGTTACATAATCACTATTTTGTAGATAATTGTAAAAATCTCTATCATGTTCAAAATCTAATTGTTGAAAATCTCTATTGGCTCTATCAAATTTTATATATTCAACATCAGATAATAATGCTGTATCAGTAAAGTTATATAATACCTTACCTCTTGTAACATTTGAAATTAACAAAATATCTTCTAGCAAAATTCTTTGTGGTATTCTAATTCTAGAGTATTCATTATACTCTGTTGTCGGCATAGAACCTAAACCACTTGTAATAACATCGATAGTAATATTTGCAAGTGTTTGTAATCTTGTATCAGCACCACTTTCAGGATCATTTCCTGTTGTAACCTGAGGTGTTGCTTGTTGGTAAGGTGAACTTTGAACTGTTTTAAGTAAAATATTATTTAGAATTAAATCACGTAAAAAAGTATGTGTTTCAATTTCTGGTGTTCTTGAGCCGTCAACTTGTGGAGTATCGCCGTCCCAATATTTTGTAACTACACTAACAGTTTTTTCGTTTCCGCCATAACGTAAATCGTTTTGATACCCGTCGATTATGTAGCCTACATCTCTAGCACATTTATCTGCGTCATATGTATAACCTGCCCAATCGCCTTCACCTGCTTGTGTTTTTGCGGCAACATAAGCCGACACCTCTGCTTTCATAAATGCTATATTAGCATCAAATAATGCCCATGCATTAGGGAATTTATTTCCTGTGTATGAAATACCTGGTGTAAAAACGAAATCTGTTATTCTGGTCCTTGCCATGCTTTTTTCCTATTATCTTATACTATTTACCATATTATGTGATTGTGATGGCTCCGTACATTCCACTGTGTAAACTGCACTGATAGTATAAAGTCTGTCCTGTGTATCCAGTTGTATTTAATATAACTGTACCACTGGTGTTACCTTGTCCGGATACGCCGGATGCTTGGTTTCCGGTACCGGTGCCTGGAGTAGTTTTAATGTAAAACGGATGTCCGCTAACGCTGACATTAAATGTAATAATATCTCCGTCATTTACTGCAAAACTAGCATTATTTCCTGATACAGGACCGTTCCTATCATTACCATTTGATATTGAGTAATAAGCACTGCTCGGTGCAGTAACTGACGCACTGTAACTATTTCCTGCTCCTTGGCTTGAATCTGTTATAGTAACACTTACATCATCTTCATCGTTGTCAAGAGCAAGATTTAAAATTTCATTGCCTTCGGTTGTTAAATCTGCTGTTGTTTGAAGCACTAATTGACTTGTGTTATTTTGTATATTAAACGCACCGGTTAAACTTGCATTGTTAATGTCTGCACTAGATACGCCTGTAATTGTATAAGCAACGTTTGTACCATTTGCAACATTAGAAGTTGAAAGCGTAATTGTAAATGTACTACCTTCATTAACTGTATCTGCACTAGAAGATAGGGCATAAGTTGCAACAGGTTCAACACTTGTATCATTAATAGTTACAAATACACTTGCTTCTCCATTATCAAGAACAACATTCATTAGTTCGGAACCTTCAGTTGCCGCATCTTCTGTTACAGTAAGTGTAAGTGTTTCTGAACTACCTACTGTAAAGTTTCCTGTAAGACTAGCACCTCCAATGTCAGCACTAGTTACTCCGGTGATTGTGTAAGGTAATGTTGTTCCACCGCTAACGCCTGTGGTTGTCAACGTAATAATAACGGTACCACCTTCGTTAACTTCACTAACATTACTTGTTAAACTATAACTTGGTCCACTCGGTGTTAAACTTGTATCGCTAATAGTTACATTGATACTTGCTTCGCCATTATCTAGTGCAAGTGCAAAAGTTTCAGACCCTTCAGTTGTTAAATCTGCTGTAACATTAAAAGTTTTTTGATCTGTTGTTCCAACAACAAAGTTTCCTGTAAGGCTAGCACCACTAATATCAGCACTGTTTACACCTGTAATAGTATAAGGAACACTTACTCCGTTTGCTAGATTTGTTGTGTTTAATGTAATTGTAAATGTGCCACCTTCATCTACAGATGCAGTATTTGTTTGTAATGAATACGTAGGTGTTGGAGGATTTTCACTAGTGTCATTAACCGTAACTTCAACATTAGCAAGACCGTTGTCTAGTGCAAGTGTTATTGTTTCTTCACCTTCGGTGGTTAAATCATTAGCAAGTTCTAGTGTGGCAGTATTTGTAGTACCAACAACAAAAACACCTGTTAACGACCCACTGCTTAAATCTGCGGCAGATATACCTGTAACAGTATAAGGTAAATTTGTTCCTGTTACAACATTTGTTGTTGCTAGTGTTATAACAACAGTACCACCTTCGTCTACGTCACTAACATCACTTGTTAACGAGTAAGTTGGCGTAGCAACACTACTATCGTTTACAAGCACCGATACACTTGCTTCACCATTATCTAAACTTATCGTTGCGGTTTCATTACCTTCTGTTACACTATCTTCTGCAAATTCTAATGTAATAGTATCTCTAGTTCCAACAATAAAAGTTCCTGTAAGTGAACCGCCTACTAGATCGCCAGAATTAATACCTGTAATTGTATACGGTATGCTTGTACTGTTTGCAACATTTGTTGTTGATAATGTAATAATAACACTACTACCTTCATTTACAACTCCAGCACTTGCTGTCATTGTGTAAGTAGGAGCACTCAAACTAACACTAGACTCACCTGATCTAGAACTGTATAAAGTTAAACCAAATTTTGAATTATACGGATTAAACAAAAATCTTGGAGAACTACCTAGCAATGATCTATCATTTGTATAAGAAGTTCCGTCACCTGGTTGATATAAATCATCTAATTCTGCACTATTACTAATCCAATCCTTAACTTCTTTTACAGTTGCATCTGGATTAATTTGTAAGTATAATGCAATTACTCCTGCTACTTGAGGAGCCGCCATACTTGTTCCGCTGATATTACACTGTTTAAAATCACTATCTAAATAATATGCCTGGCCGTTTTTATTGTTTGTGTTTGATGTGGCACTCATTATATCTGTGCCTGGTGCCCATACAGTTACTCCCGGTCCTGTTTCGGAACTTGTATTTTTTTGTTCTAAAATAGTTCCACTAGAAGTATGAATAACACTATCAATATTTCCAGTTATGTGTGCGTTAGCACTAAAAGGTGAGCCGCCTCTATGATAATATCTTGCAGAACCATATTGGTAGTAAAGATTATCGTAATCGTCGCCACCTTCTATGTCAATTTTTTGTTTGTAGTTTCCTGCACTGACAGTTACATGTACTCCTGCATCGATTAACTCTTCCAAATCAATATCAACACTGCTTACACGCACCGGATGTCTACCGGCTCTGCCAACCATACCGTAATCTGTTCGTTGTGTAGTTCCTGTCCAAGCAGTTCCTCTATATATACCTCCGCTAATTCCTACAAAAGAAGTCGTATATCCCCAACTCATGTTTACCACTGTTGGTCGTTTTATTAATAATCTTTTATCACCTGTTGCTTCTACTGCACCTGTTAATGCACTTACAAATTTGTGTTCACTAGTATCTGAACTTATACCAATGTTAACTGTAATAGTTGTGCTAGTTACTTCGTTAATTGTGATATCTTTATTATAAAACGGATCAGTTCCTGCCGCGTTTGGAGCGCCTGAACTTCTTGGATAACTGTGATTACTTGCAAAGTTATCTTTACCGCAAGTAAATGTTAAACTACCAGGTGCTATTCTTATTTTTTCACCTGATTCAAAATTATGATTTCCCAATGTTAGAATTAATACTCCGGTTGCAGGAGTGTAACTTGCATTAGTAGGTGTAAATGTACCTGAAACTTTTCTACGGTGCCATTCTTTTACAACATCAAAACAATCTGCTATTGGAATACCAGTTCCTGCATCTCCAGTACCTTCTAAGCCGCCAACTTTTAATGCATATACATCAGCATTTTTTGCCCAACCATATGTTTTACCCGCGGCGATACCTGCACAGTGAGTGCCGTGACCGTCGGTGTCTCTATAATGATTGGCATTTTGTGTACCAGTTAAACCGCTTTCTGTATACCAATCTATTTCTTTTACTCGACTAACACCGTCAGCATCTTGAAACTCAGGATGGTCTTTTTGTATTCCGCTATCATGCACAACAAAATCAACACCACTTCCATCTAGTGTATAGTTGTAGTCACCTGATACAATAGTTGATCCACCGTATACATTTGATTTTTCATTAATACGCCTTAATCCCCAATTAACATACGGTCCTGAATCAGAAGTAGTTTTACTAAAGTTGCTAGTTTGGCTAGCAAGAGGTGTAATTTGTATATCATCACGTTGATCTGGCGGTATCTCAACACACTCAACTCTGTTATCGTGTCTTAAATTTTCTGCTTCTTCGTCAGTAAGCATGTAATGGGTAAGTCTCTGTGAAAGCGGTCTTTGATTTGCCACTGTAACAGAACGTTGGGGAATATGACCATTGCCTGTTGCAATAATCATTTCGTTGTCAAATTTTTTAAAATCTATTCCTTTTTTTAGTCCTACAATATATTCTTTCTCTTGACTCATACTATGCTCCAAACGCTATACTAAAAACAATATCTGCAGAATCGACATACTGTTTAGTAGTGGCATGGTCTGCATTAGTTGGTGTGTTTTTTATATTTGCGTTAGTAAATGTTCCTTCTGCTGGTCCTGAATTACCAATAACTGTATCATTGATTGTTGTGTTTATAATTCTTAGATCACTTCCTAAACTTGTAATTCTTCCACGCTCTACACCTTCAACTTTGAATACCACTGCATTATCTGCTTCAAATTGTAAATTAGTATTACTAGATAATGTTGGTACACCAACATCATTTGATTTAAAACTTTTTGCTATAAGGTCGCCGGCAATGTGAACATCTTTTTCTATTCCAACACCGCCTTTAATAACTACTGCTCCTGTAGAACTTGAAGTAGAATTTGTAGTATTATGTACTTTTAATAATTCATTTAGATTAACATCATCATTAATTGTTACTTCGCCTCTAAGTTCCGAAGTGCCTGTTACAATCAATGATGTAAATGTACCAGTACCAGTTACTGATGGTTCTTCTAGTACAAATAATTTGAATGGATCTCCATCAATGTCTGCATAGTAAAATCCTGTTCCACTTGTAGGTACAGTCCACTCTACATATCCGTCTTGAACATTGTTTGCACCAGTACCAGTTGTAGTTACACCATCAACTGTATGAGAAATTCCAGTCGAAACATCAACATTTAAACTGTCTCTAATGTTCCACGAAAGTGCTGTAAGATCAATATTGAACCTATATGTTCTACCTTTTACAACTGTAATTGCAGGATTAGGAGAAACACCGTCAACAGCAAACTGTCCTGCTGATTCAGTAATGTCGTAACTTGTTATTGTGCTTGTATCATCTTGTGTAACAGCAATATCTGTAATTAGTACTTCACTTGAAAGTGATTTTACTTGTACATTACCTTCACTATCGACTGTGAAGCCAGGGCCTTTAAAGCCATATTTACTGTATAACGGGTTTAATGTGACAGCCATTTAAAATCTCCTATACACATATTTACCAAAAACAGCAAACTGTTATACAGGTGGATTAATCGTCTTAAAATATGTGGCTTGATATAGTACTTTTGCACCGGATAATTCTGTACTATCCTCTTGTGATGGTTTAGCAATAATGTCTACATATGAGTTGTTAACTGTTGCAGTAATATCTAGTATCGGTGCACCTAGATTACTTCTACCGTATATAGTAATGTCTGCAACACTTTTACCTGCTGTTACAATACACTTGATAATTTCTCTATTAAAAGTATCATAATCAGCAACAATACTATATTCTACTGCACAAAATTCACCTAAATGCCATCGATCTAGTCTTGTTTCAATAGGTAAAGCCGCAAGTTTTACCCACGGCCCTACATATGAAAAATTTGTCCCGCCTTTAAGCGAAATGGTGTTTTTTGCACCTTTACTAAAAAAGTATTTTAACCAATCCATAACGATATTTATTCATTCGTCATAGTTATTAGTTTATTGTGTTCTGGCAAATACAAGTATTCAATGTCACTGTTCTTAATAGTGTCAAATGCATCTACTAGATCTTCAACTAACGGTTCTCCACCTAGATTAAAACTTGTATTAAACAAAATTGGCACCCCAGTTTTTTCTTTAAAAGCAGAAATCAAATTATAAAAATGTTCATTCTGTTCTTTATTAACTGTTTGAATACGACATGTACCGTCAACATGAATAATTGCAGGGATTTTTTGTTCAATACCTGGTTGACAGTTTACAGCATACATCATGCTAGGTGAAGATTCCATTCCACGCAAATCAAACCATTCATGAGCATCTTCTTCAAGAATTGTACCTGCAAATGGACGGAAATATTCCCTATGTTTTACAGTGTTAACGTGATCTTTTCCTTCGGGATCTCTTGGATCATAAAGAATACTTCTGTTACCAAGTGCTCTAGGACCGTTTTCACTTTGTCCTTGCCACATAGCAACAATATTTTTATTGTCAATTAAGTCTACTACATCTTGATAAGTTGTATCTTTAATTTCTGCTTCGTATTCTTCTGCAAGTTTTTCTACATCATCTACTTTGTAGTTGTATGTTGGGCCAAGATATAACTTATGTTGAATAGGAGCAACAGTATTATCTTGTGTAATACTTCTATGAATAAACATAGCCGCACCCATTGCAGTACCAGCATCATTAGAAACAGGTTCAACATAAAGATTAATACCTTCACCTTTTAGTGCTTCAAGATAATGATAGTTAGCAACACAGTTTAGTGCATATCCTCCTGAAACAACAATGTTTTTCTCTCCTGTCATTTCGACTGCACGTCTAATCAAGTTTGCAACTTGTTCCTGTGTTTGTGTTTGACAAGCATAAGCAAGATCTCTACGGTTAGTTAACTGTGTTCTATCCGCTTGTTTCTGTTGTAGTTTTTGTGTATCAACATCTTCTTCTAAGAAATCATATGCTAATCTGTTTACCATTGCACCATTTGGATAGTTAGGAATAATTAACTGTCTATTAGTAGTTGGGTGTTTACCTTCATTACTAAACAATGGTGGAATTTTATCATTTTCTTTACCATATGGAAATAGTCCCATAGTTTTTCCTGCTTCAATGCTACTAAAGCCACAGTATTCTGTTACTGCTTCATAGACTTTAGTAATACCTGCGCCATCTGTAATAACACAAGTATGGGTGCCATCTTCATTGTACATTGAACTATCAAAATTAGGATTTACTAGATGAACACTTGGTTGTTGTACACCAATATGTTTCCATAGTGTTTTGAAGTTTCCTGGGTAATCACAACTGAAAATTGTTTCAGTTTCCCAACCCATAATCATTTCACCGTTAAAGTTTAACGGAATAAAAGTTCCTGCACCATCAACAACTACTGCTGTTGCTTTTTCAAACCCAGAACGATAAAATGCAAGTGCGGCATGTAGTTTATGATGTACAAAACTCATGTCAATTACTTGACTGTGTTCGTACGGATTATCTTTTCTATTGATTAATCCTAGTTTACGTGCAAGTCCTGTATAAACATCGTCACCTGTGTAATCAACTTTAGGTGCTGTTTCTTTCAAACTTTGCGTATGTGCTACTACAAGATAATCAATTTTATCTGTGTATTCTAAAATTTTAACCATAGAGGCAAAAGGACCTCCATCGTATTTTTGTCTTGATAGTCTTTCTTCTTCAACAGAAAAAACAACTTCGCCATCTTTTAACAAGCATACACCAGAATTATGACCTCTGGCAATACCTGCAATCCATACTGGTTTCTTACTCATTATTTCTCCTTGGATCCTTCGGGTTTAAATACTGGCGGAACAACTCCAAACTGTGAACTCATTGCAGTTTGTGCCATTTGCGGTGCAAAAGGCATTTGTGGTGCCTGTGCAGGTGCTTGGTGTTGATGCTTTTGTCCATGTTCGTGGACTACACCGTGTACTGGACAAACTTCACCTTGCTGTTGTTGACCTTCACCTTGCAACTGTGCTTTCATTTTAATTTCAGTATTAGGTTGTGGATATTTTTTCAATCCGTTTTGTACACTTTTTACAACCGACTCAACATCAATCTCTCTCATTTTCATTACACCATCATTCATTCTATCACAAACTTCGTCCGGAGTAATTCTGATAGGAGCATATTCTCTATGTTTTTCACCTAGATCAATAATATCAAACTTTTTATGATTGATATGTGTTGTGTTAATAGGATATGTACTACCTGTAATCACAGTTGCAGGAGTACCTAATGCATAAGCAATATGTTGTCCTACACTATCACAGCCAATGAAATAATCACAACCCTTGATTAGACCTGCCCATTGTCTTAGAGTAATTCCTTGCGGAATTGGAACAGGGACTTCAATATTCGCGACACTAAAGTCAATGGGCATTTCGGCCATAACCATTACAGCGTGATTTTTCTTCTGTAATTTCTTAATTAAATTTACTAGATCTTCGTATTCAATACTTCTTGATGTGCTATCATTAAACACACCATCTCTATAACTTACACCTCTACCAAAAGGTTGAATTACTATTACCTTTTCTTTTCCAGTAATTTGTCTTACTTCGTTAAGTGTAATTTCACCATTAAGTACTTCTTCTCTATTCAACTTAATAGTAGGTAAATGTAAGTCTCTTGGTTCTGTAACTTCTTTGTTAATTTCTAAGTCAAATGCTTGTGCTAAACTTGCTTTTTGATTGTAGTAAAACCAATTTCTATATGGTTCTGGACTTACACAATTTCTATCCTTAATCTTGTCGTTGAATAGATGTTTGTGCCACAAATCGTATGCACGTTTGTCTAAGTCTGGATGTCCTTTGTAAAATTCTGTACCACCTTCGCAAACGATAATAAAATCATCGTCTGGATTTTGTTTCCTAAACAGTTCTAGTGCAGGAATACTGGCAATAACGCGACCAGCGCCGCCGTTAATAAAAAATGCTGTTGATCTAGTAGTCATTTAAGCCCCTTGTAAATTGTATTTCTTTATGTAAGAATATTTACCGGGTAGTTTTTTGACTGGTTTAGAATGTGGTTGTGTTAATCGAACTTGCGTACTGGATCGTTTGCTTCGTCACGCTCAAAAGGATTACCGTCCAAAATATCACCTCTAGGATTATCTGGGAATTTAATCATCCACGGATCCCATTCTGGAGCAGGAAACTTATTGCGTAGATTTTTAAGTTCTGCAATATGGTCAACTACTTTTTGTCTGTGTTCTGCGTTTGCAGGATCAGATAGTGTTGGGTCGTTTATTAATTCTTGTTCACAATGCCAAACTAAGTTATCACGTGTTTCTGTAAACAGTGCTTCATCCATAGTTGGCTTTTCCCAAGGAAAAGGTTTAACCCATTCTTTTTTATCAAAGTCGTATTGAATTTCGTCTTGTGCGTATGCTTCGTTTGGAATCAATGGCTCTGATTTCCAAAAGTATACAGTATCATCGCCTTCAAGTTTCCAAGTTTTACAAGGATAATTTTGTTCTTCTTCTGTATCCATCCATGCAAGTGTAGCAAGTAATGGTTCTTTTGCTGGATCTACAACTATTGCTTCGTGTCCTAGGCCTGCTTTCATTTTAACTTGTGCTTCTTGATCTGGATCTTCAGGATCAACAGCAATAGCGTCCATACCTACTTCTAGTAATTTTGTTTCTTTGTTAACAAATACATAAATTTTTTCAGGACCTTTATATGTAAACTTTCCTGTTTTGCCTAAGTCGTTTGTTTGGTGACAGAATTTATCAGGTACATCATATTCAAATTCAATTTCAACATGTGGTAGCCATCTAGGTAATTCACTCATTATCTGTCCTCCTCAGGTACAACGCTGTTTTCTGTTGTGTCAACTCTTGGATCATCTGGGAATGGAACCATCCATGGATCCCAATGTGTTCTTGGGAACTTAGATTCTAGTGCATTTAACTCGTCAACAAAATCTTCTAGATCTGCAATAAGATCATTAAACTCTCCGTCTTCGTTGTCTGCTCTTAGATCATCAATACTGGTTTGAGCATTAGCAATAACACTATCTCTACCTTCCCATAATTCATCCCATGTCATATGTGGTTCTTTCCATGGATATGGTTTATCAAATTGTTTAGTGTCAGGATTATACTGAATCTCAGCAATTTCATAAGTATGATCTGGAGTAGGATTAGCCGCTCTTGAATAATAAACAGTTGTATCACTTGGATCTTGTTGCTCTCTAGTAAACTCTACCTGCGGATAATCTGCTTGATCAATATTCATAGCAAACGCACTTGCAATAACAGGATCTGTTTTTGCATCAACTAGTACAGCATAGCAGTCTTGACCTGCTTGTAATTCTTGTTGTTCTTGTGTGTTTGGGTCACCATCATCTGCTACCCAACCGTACGCTGGTAGAATTTTTCTTGTTTCTCTATCTACAACAATCCAAATTTTTGATGGACCTCTATAGGTAAAAGTAGTAGTCAACCCAAGATCATTTGTAAGATACAAATATTTGTCTGGAATGTCGTATTCAAATGTAAATTCTATTTCTCTAACTGCCATTTTTTATCCTATATTTTTAATTATTGTGTATACCATGTAATTCTAACCATTCCTGGCGTTCCATATGAACCACAGTGACAACCACCTGACCATCTTACATAAGTTGCACCACCCTGTCCTGGAACATACTGTGAATGCAGTCTAGCAAAACCTGTATAGTCAGCCGCCGCACAGTTAACAAATGTACTAAAGCCTCTGTCTCCGCCTTGTACACCTACTGTACCACCGCACTTGTTAAATAATCCCCCTGGATAAGGGAAGTGAATTTTGTGACAACAGTGTCCTCCGCAGGCTCTATGTTGCATCCAACCTCTTACACCGCATACCATAAAGTCACCGCCACTTGCTTCTGCTGTGTTGTTGTTAATACAACAGTTACAGTTCCACGCACGACAACAACAATAACCTGTTACATAACATCCGCAACCTGGGAAACAGAAAGAACAACCTTCTTTACCACCTGCACCGCACATATTAACATTACAACCGCTGATTCTAGATCTGCAACCTCTAAATCCGTTTCTTCCGTTGTGACAACAACTCTGCTGTCCTAAACATAAATCATAACACCAACCCTGTGATACAGGAATAGTTTTACGTGCATAACCGCCCGATCCACCAGGTGCACCATTCATACAACAGCAAGATACACCGCCTCCACCTCCGCCTCCGAAGGTTTCAAACGTCGCTCTTACTGCATCTGCAGGAACAATAAATGCAAAACAACAGTCAAATTGGTAGTTGCCGTGTGCATTATCGCCGTTAAAACAGTGTCTTTTATAGATAAATGTACAACCCGACGGTAAGTCAGTTACTGACTGCCCTGGGTTTAATTTTAATTCGCTTACATATGAACTCAGTGTTGCCATGTTAATATTTACCCCTTACGTTGTACAATCGTTATAAGTTATTCTCACCATACCTGCGCCACCTGGGAAGCCATAACAGCATCCGTCACCGCATGATGTAGCAGTCGGTCCACCCATGCCAGGTGTCCAACCAGTGGTTCTTCCTGTTGTCCACTGTCCAATAACCGGATTACATCTTGCCCATTCTTGGTTACAAGCATTACCATTGTTCTGTGTGCTTGTAAATCCACCTGTTAAGTTGTTTAATCCGCCTGGATAGTGATATAAAATTTTCCACCAACATGATCCACAAGTACATTGTGCCCATGTAGCACTAGGTCTTCCTGGAGACCCTATGTCTGAACCATAATGACATCTACAACACAAACAACACATTCTGTCTGTGTAGTAGTATCCACAGTTATTACCTAAACAATTAAATGCACCCCAGTGAACAAAACAGCAAGCCTGCCCTGCATTACCACCGTCTGCACAAAAATTCGTTAATCCATTACCTGTAACATAACCTTTACAACCCAAAATACCACAACAGCATTGGGCACAACAAGTTGAAGGTCCTGGATATAAATCATAACAGTCACCTACGGAAAAGTCACCGTCCGCCGCTGTTAAACATTTTACTGCCCAAGCACCTGAACCACCTGGAGGTCCTGCTGAACATCCACATGCGCCACCGCCAGAGCCACCGCCGCCCCATACTTCTACCTTCATACAGTTAACACCGTTTGGTACACACCAGTATAACATACAGTTGTCGCCGTATGAACTGTTACAATAACAAGTACAGAAAGGTCTGAATGTCATAGTACAGTTTTTAGTAATAGGCTGTAGGTCTGTTACGCTAACTGAACCAATAAGTGATCTTAAATTTGCCATTTCATTCCTTCCTAAGTTAAGTTAATCCTTACAAAACCAGGTCCGCCTGGGCCACCACAGTAGCAGTTTCCACCAAGTGCTGAACCCGATGATCCACCTTTACCTGGTGCCGCATGGTGATCATCACCTGCACCCATCAATCCACGTCCAGTTGCACAACCTGCAAATGAACCATGGTGATTATATGCACAAAATCTTATAAAGTCGTATCTGTATCCGCACTCATCAAGCATACCTGGTAGAATGTTTAAGTGCTTATACCAACATGAGTTGTTGTCTTTTCTATGTGTTTGAATACCGCCTAATTTTCCTGGGAAGCCAAAATCAGCGTCAAAGTAACAAGCACAACAATTATCATAACGTGGATCCATAAATGTACCACACCCGTTTGTACCTTGTCCACACTGACTGTCTAGACATTCAAACATGAAACATTTAGAATCGCCTGGTTGACCGCCTTCAGCACAGAAGTTTCCAGCACATGTAGTTCCGTCTGATTTTCTTAGGTAACCATTATTAATGTAAGTTTTACATCCTCTGTATCCGCAATCTCTGTTAGGTGAACAACATGCAGGAGGAGCAATACAAATTCTATATTCTGTTTTACAACTTCTTACGTTGATACAATCTAATCTAGCATACGCACCAGCACCAGCACCGAATCCCCACATACAACAGCATACGCCGGCACCGCCGCCTCCGCCGCCCCACATTTCAATTCTTAAAAAATTGATGTCTGGTTCAGGGGTCCAGCAAAACTCATGCTTACATTCGTCTCTACGGTGATCAATACCACAAGTAGTGGCAAATGCAACAGTACAATCATCATATTTGTACTTTGGCATTGAAGGATTATCTGGATCAAAATCCTCGGATAATGCTCTATCTAATAAACTTTTTAAATTTGCCATTTATATCCCCTATCTAAATTAATTGCAACACTTATTAACTACTTAGTAGTACCCATCCGTATGTTGGACCTGAATACAAAATTGTTACAACAGCATTGTTAATGTTCAAAACTAAATCTTCAGTTAAATTCTGAATTTTTGAACCATTTCTTGCAAGTGTAACATTGTTTGTTCCAAAAGATCCTGTAACATCTACGATCTGGATTGTGTCACCTTTAACTAGACTAGCGTTTGCTGGCAAAGTAATTGTGAACGCGGCACCACTTGAATCTGCTAAAACTCTATCATTGACTCTAGCATTATAAGCGGAACTTTGTTCAGTAATTACTGCGCCACTTGTACCAGTTGTAGTAATATATCTTCCCATTGTTATATCCTTTTTCTAATTGTATTTAGCCATTACGCCGCTGTTTCGATGCCCATTACAACAACGGATGTCGCATCCGATGATGAATAAGCAACTATTCTTTTGCCTGCATCTAGCACTAACCCTGTTCTTTCTAGAACCCCTTTTGCCATGATCTCTGTGTCATATTCCACATACTCAGCATTGGTTGGTGTATCAGCCGATGCAACCGCAAGTCTTAAAGATGCGGCAGTGTTGGATCTATTACAAAAAGATACAGTGACAACAGCGTATGTGCTGGCAGGAACTGTGTATACTACGGTATTTGCACCCGCTGTAACATCACTTGCACCTAATCTTCCTGTCGCCATTGTTTACTTCTCCTTTGTTAACTTAATAAAAATCTTTGTAATGCTACTGCATCACCGTCAATGCCGCCTGTAAAGTTCATTTTGGCTTTGACTTTAATCTCAACACCAGTTGTAGTATCAATTTGATCTTCTTTGATTTCAATAACACCTGCTGTCAAGATATTTACGTTCAATTCGGAGTTACCACCACCAATTTGAGCATTAATAAATGTTCTAATTGCTTTTTGTGTTGGCACAATATTGTCCGAATCTGCCGCAAAAGTACCGTCAGTACTGAATTCAGTAATAACTGCACCTGTTCCACCTAGTTCAACTGAACCCAATGAAAGTTCGTTTAGTCCAGCAACGTTAAATGCATCAGCATCTAGTGTTGCAACACCTGTTGACTGTTCAACACTGAACAAGTCACCCACTCTAAAGTTACCATCTTGGTCAGTGGATGTAAAGAACACCCTACCGCCTCCACCAACAACTGTTTCACTTGCTGGTATTGGATTTCTTACTGGAATTCCTGGATAGTTAGTATCAGCAAAATTACCTGTACCAATGTCTAGGAAGTCATGACCAGTTAGACGTACTTGAGAATATCTAATACGCATTTCCACAGAATCAGCATGTGGAGGTGCTGTATCTACAGGAATATCTGGAGATACTTGAAGTTTTGCACTGTATTTGCCTTGTGCATTTGGCCCTTGTAATTCTCTAACAACAACCAGTTTAAAATATTCTCCCGGTAAGTTGCTAAATGTTACGTTAGAACCTGCTTTAGGTGATTCACTCAAATTCTCTACGAAAATATTTGAACCATTTTGATACTTGTCAATAGTACCATCACCTGCCACAGTAGCACTTGCAGTTTCGTATGCACTACCTCTATTAATAATTGTAGGATTACCTAATGCTCCGTCACCAATTCTTAATTGTACTGGTGCTTCGATAGTATTTGAAGGGTCAGTAATTGTAATATTTGGTGGTGAACTGTAACCTGATCCTGGCTCAAAAATTCTCATTCCTGGAATTTTACCAGTTGCTACTCTTGCTCTTACAAATGCTTGAGCACCACCTCTTGTTAATGCACCATTTCCTGAACCACTTTGTAATGCAAACCATGTTGGTCTACGTCCTGGGTTACCAAATGCTAGTGCAGAATAGTTACCGTTTGTTTTACCGTTTGTTTTACCCTTCCAGTAAATTCCATCTTTTGTAAGTGATGATTGTGAAGTATCTCTAACACCGTCAACTTGGAATGTTAAGTCTGCGGCACCGCCACCACCTAAATCAGTGTCTGCAATAGTAATTACTTCATCATCGATAAACAGTTGACCTTCAGTTTTTACTGTAACTGTTGCGGCACCTGTGCCATCAACTACCACAGTAAATGTTGCACCTTGGCCTGAACCACTTGTTGTGTAATCTGTATCTGCAATTTCATATGTACCTTCTGATCTTAAAGCATCTGCGACACCAATTGTATCAACATTTTTAATTTGACCGTTTCTGCTAGAGAACCAAAGGAATACACCTTGTCCGTATTCTAATAATCCGTCGCCGCCGCCTATTGAACTATCAGCAGTAGTATCAATTACTGTTTCTACCCAGTTAGTACCATCTAAACTGTAGAAACCTTGTGTTCCTTTATCACCGATCATTAAGTAACGTCCGTTACCGTATGCAATGTCTTTTACTTTAGTATTAGTATCAGTAAATGCTGGAAATGCTTTTGAATTCCATGTAATACCATCTAGTGATTGTGCAAATGCTTGTCCATCACCAATTGCAACAAACTCGTTTCTACCAAAAATAATTTTCTTCCAGTTTTGTGAACTTGGTAGTGTTGTAGATAGCCAAGTAACACCATCTGCACTGTAAGCCGCTTGTGTTCCACCTGAAGCAACAGCAACATAAGTGTCCTTAGCATACAAACTTGCTGACCATGTAGCAGTTGCAGGCAATGTTGAACTTGTCCAAGTAGCACCGTCATCTGTTGAATATGCCGCATCAGTTGAACCTTCTTTAAGAACAACCCAAGTCATTGTGCTATCTTCTCCAGCACCATAACTTAAACCTGTCCATGGACCTACAGCAGGTAATGCACCACCACTTTGCCAAGATGTTCCGTTTTGTGAATAAACTGTTTGATTTGTATTGTAGCCTGCAATTATAAATCTATCATTACCATATGCAATGTTGTTTCGTTTACTTTGTAAACTTACACCATAACTTTGTTCTGTGCTTGAGAATGGTGGTTCACTAATAGTAACTCTAGGCTCAACAATGTATTTTGTTGTTCCGTCCATTATTTCTGAAATAGGAGTACCTGGAATAAAATGATCCCATCCTGGTTGATCATCAGATTCTCTGTATACAGTTGCATCTTTGTTACCTGCATTGTAAGTACCAATGTATCCATATTGTCCAACACCTAAACCACTTGTAATGATAATTCTCATACCATCGTAGTCACCTGTATTTGCAGTATCTGTGTTTGATAATCTAATGCTTGTAGTGTCGCCAAATTGTGCAGTGTTATTTGCAAAACCATAATCAGCACCACCAAAGTCTCCGTTGCCGTCTGCATCTTGGTCAGTGTTGAGCATTCTTACGTCAAATAATGCTTGATCTCTAAATTCGTCACCAAGCACACTTACGCCAGCACCGTCACCTGCTACTGTGTAAGTAGCATTTTCGTAATTAATACCAGCATTGTCAAAGAACATAACCAATACTTCTTCTTGGTCTGTTAGCACTTCTCCAATTAATGCTTCTGAATATCTGTTGTTAACTGTACCATCAATAACTGTTTCAGTTGCGTCAACACCTTCTGCAACACAACCAAATGTACCATAAGATGAGTTACCGTTTGTAGCACGAATCTTACCACCATTTTCTGCTAGGTATCCAATGTGTCCGTAGTATGAGAACACCGAAACAAGTTCTGTTCTACCTAAGTTAGTACACCATACACCAATACCATCGGAAATAATTTGTGTAAAGTCGTTAGATACTATCGAGTCATTACCGCTATCGTGTAATGCACCATCAATTTTACAACCTACTGCCGCAGTACCAAAATTTGATACGTTTTGAATGTAAGGTGATTTATTAATAATCCATGTTCTATCATCTGCTGGACCCCAACCCGGATCTAGTGATGTAAATGCGCCTGCTGTTGGACGTTTTGTACCATAAGCATTTGCCGCAGTAAGTGTACCTGTCAATCCATTTAGTGAACAGTTACGTAAACCACAACCGTTTCTCAAGTAGAACATATCTTCTGTAAGTGAACCTTCAACAGCATTTGAATAAAATCTTGCCGCAAAGTGCGAAGCATAAGTTCCACCGTAAACTAAATCATAAATTACAGCATCGATATAATCTCTTACATCGTCTTTACAACTTGCTACACTGTAAGTGTAACTAGGATATGTTGCTGTAATATAAGCAGTTGCTTCCTCTGCTAAAAATTCTTTGTTTAACAACAACTGTCTAGCCGCATTGTGTACATTCTGATCTGAACTTCTTACGTTACCGTTCCAATATGCAGTACCACCGCTTGTGTACGCTTCGTATCCTGTTCCATTTACACCTACTGTCATTTTATAATCTTCGTAAAGTGCAAAAGTGGTAGTTGTTAATACATCAACATAATACATGCGATCGTTAAGTTCGATCATACCGTTAATATTTTTAATGTTTACTAATGCTCTATCATATAGTCCATGTGCTGTACTTGTTTCAATTACAACTGGATTTGCTTGAGTTGCACTAATAATACTTGCAGTTGTTTGCCCTGTTGTCATTGTAGGTGCTGTAGAGTCTTGTGTGTCATTGCCTGCATAGTAATTAATATAATCAATAACATGTTGTAGTTTTGATACAGCCGCAGTACCTTCAGTTGCTGAACCATAAGGTAATGCTTGTACTTGTGATTGTGTGTTTGTACCAGTTTTTGTAACAGCACTACCTGTAACAATATCACTTAATAGATCTTTTACCCTTGTAATACCTGCTATACTATATTCTACATCTGATCGTTGAGTGTAATCATCTGCTGTGCTTGGTTTAATTCTTGTTGAACGTAATTCGTCACCAACAACAGCAGTGTTAGCCGGTACTCTAATTGGAAGTACTTCTTTATATTCACCTGTTTTAACAAATACTGTTTTTTGTACTTGTTCTTCTGCAGGAATACTAGTATCTACTCCTGCTGTAATAGCATCTGTTACTATTGCAACTAGACTATCAATAATACCTTGTGCTTCTGCTTCTTCAACTTTGCTGTCTTTTCTTTGTACAACAGCAGGTGTATAACTGTTTTCGGTTTGATAATTTGTTGCAGGATCTAAATTACTGATAACTGCATCAATTACAGTTTTAGCATAGTTAAGTGCCGCAACAGTTTCATCTTCTTGTCCTGCTACATAACTTCCGCCTGCCTTTGTGAAGTAAGCAAACGCCGCTTTTCTTGATTCTGTATTTCCACCATGTGATAAATCCCAGATGATAGCGTCAACCATAATACCTACATCACGGTAACACTTGTCTTTATCGTAACTGAATGATCCAGTAAATGGAGCAATAGTATTTGCTATTTGATAGTCAACCCATTCAACTGCTTCACGTTGAATAAACTGTCTATTTTCTTTTAATAAGTTTGTTGCGTTAGGTCTTAGTACACCTTTTTCAATTGCGTCACAAGCATACCTTACAGATTTAAAAGGTCTGTCTAGTGTTGAACCATAACCCGGATACGTTCCGTCAACACCATCAGGACCAACATAATAAACGTGGTCTGTTCTGCCCCAGTATTTCCATGCTGGTAACCCAGTTGTGTCAACTGTTAGTATTTGTCCTTCTTCACCAATTGGTAAACGTGCAGGACCTGCACCATTGTAAATTAATATGTCACCGTCTGTTGTTAAGTTACTACCTTCAGCACCACCTGCTAACAATTTGTAGTAGGTACCTGAAACATCTAAGTCAGGACGCTTTTGACCAATTGCTTGGTTCGATTGGTGTGCTTGAATTACTACGTATGAGTTTACACCATAGTATACAACATCACCTAGTACATAATCTGTAATGTTCGTCCAGTCACCTTTCCATGCAAAACCTTCATTTAGTCTTGTCCAAAAATCAGTTTCACTTGCAGGATTTTTTGCAACACCTTGATGATCTTGAATACACATATAAGTGTATCCACCTAATCTAACAACATCACCTACTAGATAATCTTGTAAAGTAGAATCATCACCATAGTCGCCTCTAAAGTTATATCCTTTTAAGTACAGTTTCCAATCTGATGCGTTTGCGTATGGTGGGCGACCACTGTGATTGGTTAATGCTATATAAGAATAGCCACCGTAAGTTACAATGTCACCTGGTTGGTATACTGTTCCGTTATTCCAATTATCTTCGTATTCTAATCCTGGCACAAACATCGACCAGTTTGATTCATCTGTTGCAAAACTATTTGTCGCTGTGTGAGCGCCTGTACAAATCCAAATATTTGCACCGTATTTTACAATATCATTTACTCTATATCTTGTGCCTGTTTGCCAAGTCTGTCTATATTCAATACCTTTATGAAAGTGTTGCCATTTTGCTTGATCTTCTTCTAATCCGCCTGCTAAGTCAACAGAGGATTTATGTCCTTGAATACAAACATAAATTTGGCCGCCGTATTTTACTAAGTCATTTAATCTATATCTTGTGCTTACTTGCCAGTTATTTTTCCAATCAAACCCTTCACTAAAAATATTCCATCTATCTGCAACAGAAGCAATAGCAAAACTTACGTCTGCCGCTCCACCGCCACCTAGGCTTGCATCTGGAATACTTAAAGTATCACCTACTCTATAACCACTACCATTATTTGTAATCGATATAGCAAGGCCGCCAATGTTGTCAACAACAACATTTACAATTAATCCTGTACCAGTACCACCTGTAGGAACAATATTATTATAGGTTCCTTGTGAACGACTAGCATCTGCATTTGAAATTGAATCAAGTGTAAGTGCTTTACCGTCGTTATCTGATTCTAATCCATCTTCGTCACCTGTAACAGTTGATGCTGATGTATGATCGTCAGTACAAACGTAAACAGTACCACCGTATTTTACAATATCGTTTATTTTGTAACGTGTGCTAACTTCCCAGTCACCTTTATAATCAAAAAATTCTGAGTATGTGTCCCAATCACCTTGGTTAAATTCTAGACCTTTTGTGATTGTATCTGCTGAAGTATGGCCGTTGTTTGCAATATATAAGTAACCACCGTATTTGACAACATCGCCTGCTTTGTAAACAGTGTTGATTGCCCAGTCACCTTTCCATTCAGAGCCGTCTGAAAAGATGTTCCATCTTGGTGTTTGATTTTCTAGGTCAGTATAAAAATCTGCATCCGCAGTGTGTGCCGCAATACAAATGTATACTTTACCACCATACCTTACAACGTCATCTTTAACGTATGCAGTACCAGTAGTCCAGTTGCCTTTCCAGACAAATTTAATTCTTCCTAATAGAAATTCAGCCATGTTTTGCTCCGATATTGTAGTTATTTATTATATTATGCACCATAACCATCTTGATAATCTCCTCCACCTTCGTCAGTACCTCCAAAATCGTCTGATATAGCAACATCTGTGCCAAATGCAAAGAATGCTCTAGCCGCCATATCTCCGCCTACTCCGCCTTCAAATGATACTTTTGCTTTCATTTGTATTGTACTACCGTCAGTTGTTTCAAGTCCCTGTCCGCTATCACCTGATGTAATAACACCAGCAGTTACTTTGTTAACATTAACACTAGAACCACCACCTGTAATACGTGATTTAACGTATGCCGCTACTGCTTTTTGTGTTGGAACAATGCTGTCACTGTTTGCAGTAAACAGTGGGTCAATACTAAATTCTCTAATAACAGCACCTGTCCCACCAAGTGTCACACCACCTAATGATAATTCTGTTAGTCCTGATAAGTCAAACTGATCAGCATTAATAGTAATAATACCCGATGCCTGTTCAACTTCAAATAGTTCACCTACCCTAAAGTTACCATCTTGGTCTGTACTTGAGTAGAACACTCTACCACCATCACTGAAGTCTGTTTCTTGATTTTGTTTTATAGTATCAGCATCAGCATCAGTGTAACCTTCTAGGTATCTTAAAGGATAACGTGTTGAATTTTTATTACCAGTACCAATGTCTAGGAAGTCATGGAATGTTAAACGTACCTGACTGTATGATTCACGAATAGTAATTGAAGTATCATGTGTTGGTGATTCATCAACTCCCATTGTTGGACTAATCTGTATTGTTGCAGAAAGATTTGGTTCTGTTCCACTAATATTTGTCACTTTAGTTACTAGATAAATTACACCATCAATTCCTGTAACCTGTAAGTTAGCACCTGGTCCAGGTTCTCTAGTTAAATCTGTTACTTTAATTTTGTTACCAATTTGGAAAGAATCAGCAAATCCGTCACCTGTAACACTTGCTGTTGCACTTCTAAATTTAGTACCTCTATTTCTAAATGATGGCTGAGGTAAAACACCGTTAGCAAGTCTTAGTTTTACATAAGGATCTGCTGTTGCTAATGGATCACTCACTGTCATACTTAGATCGTCTGTTTCTTCGATAGTAATTGTTTGTACTCCAGCATCTTCAGAACTTCCATAGTACAATGTGCTTGGAGCATCATACTGAACTTCAATTTCAATTGAACGTGTTAGAGTGTCCGCAAAGTCTGCAAGATATCTTTCTCTCGAAACTATGGTTGTTCCTAATCTATAAACAACATTATCTTCATACACTGTTGTTTTTGCCGCATCGCTGTAGAACAAGAACGGATGTGGATTGTCTTCCACTTCACCTTCTACAACTGCACCACCATAGTTTGTTAATGATGTGTCGCTTAGATCATAAACATATTTTCTACCTTCGGTTAAAGTAAGTTCAGGATTTTCTACACCGTCAATTGTATAAACATCTGCATCATCGTTAGTGTTTCTACCAAATGTAATTACAGCATTGTTTACAGTGTTTGCAAGATCTTGTTCGTATCCTGAACCCGGATCATAAATCCAAAATTCACTTGCTCTTGTATTTCTTACAAACATTCTTGCAAATGGTCTACGTCCTGCTTGAACCACAACAGCATTTACTTCACCACTACCTTGTAAAGGATTACCACTACCTAGTAATACAAATTTACAAGAATTATTTGGAGTACCAATACCAATTGTTGTCCAGTTAGCACTTGTTGGTAATGTTTTTGCTTCCCATAGTATACCGTTTTCACTTATTGCAAATTCGTCAGTACCTGGTTTAAATGCTACGTAAACACCCTGACCATAACCTACTGTCCAATTACCTGTTGTAGGTAATACACTAGTCTGTTCATAAAATACTCCGTCGCCACCGTTAGGATTAATCCATACACTGTCACTTCCTGCAACAGTACCAATAAAAATATTATTGCCAAATTCTAAACTAGTCATATTAGACATGTTTGTGGTTTGTTCAAAATTTTCTACCCACTCAGTGTTACCAGGAGTTTTAGTATAAATTCTCTGTTTACTTGAATCCCAGTCTCCCGATACTGCAACAAATTTACCAGCACCATATGCCATTGCTTTAACACCACCGTCATATGATTGATAAGAAGGTAAATTACCTAGTGTCCATGTACTACCTCCATCTAAACTTTGGAAATATTCTGGAGAACCATCTGCTGTAACTAGCCATTCACTACGTCCATCAACTCTAACAACAGCATACGAACTATCTGTTTGTACGCCCGAACCTGTGCTGTTGTAGTTTACATAATATAAATTTGTTCCTACTAATGAAGTTGGTATTGTCCACACAACTTTTCTAGTATTAGCCGCATTAAATCCAGCGGCATAGGCTTGTAAGTCTGAAACTTGAACATTGTTTAAGAAATATTTTACACCTTCTGTAAATTCACTACCACCACCGTTTATACCTTCAGGTGTTGTACTAAAATAGATCGGACATCCTGAGTTTGATGTGTCATTTTGTTGGAAAGTATATGTGTTACCTTCAACAACAGCAATATCTGGAGCAGTATTTACTGCACTATCAAAGTGGTAAACCGGATTATCGCCTGGTACAGAAACTGTAACTTTAAATGTTTGTTCAATAGTTGGATTGTCACCGTATGCAACGTGTCTTGTTGTAACTGTAGAACTATCATTTGTTACTTCATAACAAGTCCAGTTTTCACCATCGCTGGATACTGCAACAATACCTTCTCTAGCAACAGCAACAAATTTACCTCCACCGTAGTCAATGTCTTGCCATGACCATGTTCCCGAATTTTGTGGTAAATTTTGTCCATCAATGTTTCCTGAACTCCACGAAGTTCCATCTGTACTGTAAATAAATTGTGCTGTGCCTGGTGATCCAAAACTACTTTGTGCAACAGCAACATATCTTCCACCGCCATACACAACACTACTATAATCTAATGGTGTGTTAACGTTAATTGATTGTGTTGCAAAAGGTGGCTTGTTAAATTCGACCCTTGGTTCAATTTGATAAAATGCTGTATCACCTAGATTTGCTTCAATTGGTGTACCTGGAATCCAATGATCCCAACCAGGTAGTCCGTCACTTTCTCTTAGTACGTATGCAATTTTCGTAGAAGGATCATATGATTGAATATAGCCATATTGACCTTTACCTCTACCCTGTGTAATAAAGATACGTTTGCCATCATATACACCGCTACTATCTTCTACAGTATCTGTTGCACTTAAAATAATTGTTCCGGAAGCAGTTCCACCTTGTGCTTGGCCTGTAGTAATACTAAATCCACTACCTCCAGGAGTTGTTGAATCACCTGGATCAAGCACACGAACTTGTGATAGTGCTTTGTTTCTAAATTCTTTAAATTCTGCTTCTAGATTAGAACCTGTTCCTGAAAATGCATCAACATCTGCTTGTGTGTAACTTTGACCAGCGTGTGAATAACCAAAGAAATAAATTTGCTCATCTAGATCAGTTAATACATTTGCTATTGATGCTTCGTTGTCTCTGTTGTTTACATTTGCTGTAATTGGGGTTTCTAATAAATCGTAACCTTCTGCAACACTACCAAAGTCACCATAAGAGTTGTTACCGTTTGTTGCACGTATTTTACCACCTGATTCACTCAAATAACCAATATGACAATAGTATGTAAACACTGATACAAGTTCAGATAAGCCACCGTTAGCAATCCACATGCCAATACCACCACTTATAACCTGTGTAAAGTCGTTTGCAACAATAGATCTGTTACCGCCGTTATGTAATCCACCGTCGACTTTCATACCTACACAGGCTGTACCAAATGTAGATACGTTTTGTACGTATGTTGATTTGTTCGTTACCCAAACTGTTTCGTCAGTTGGTCCTGTTCCAGGATCTAAACTAACAAAACTTGGTCCACCACCAACTGGTCGTCTTGTTCCGAACTCATTTGGAGATCCTAATGTTCCTACTAGACCTGATAGTGTCATATTTCTAATACCACAACCGTTGCGTACATGGAACATATCTCTACCTTCGTCGCCGGCTCTTGGTTTAATTCTTGTTGAACGTAGTTCGTCACCTACCACAGCAACATTGCTTGGTACTTTTAAAGGTAACTGTTCTTCGTATTCACCTGTTGCAACAAATACAGTTGCTGGTGCTCTAGTTGCTTCGTCTGCAAGAATGTAATCTAATGCATACTTAACAGTTCTAAAAGGATTTTCTTTTGATGCTCCTTTGTCTGGTGCGTCAACACCATTTAAACTTACATAATAATTTTTTGTACTTGTTCCTAATAAATCCCAAGTTGGTGCTTGTCCTAAACTTGAGTCTGCATTTGTCTTAGGTAAACCTTTAAGTACAGTACCTAAGTCGCCGATTGGAACACGTATATTTGAATCTGCACTAAATGATTTAATATCACCTGGCCTTGCAAGTACGTTTGTTCTAATACCTTGTACATAAACTTTCCAATATACAGGAATATCTTTTCTAGAATCTACATCTGGTCGGCTATCAATTGCATCTGATCTATGACTTCTAATACACTGATAAGCAGTTCCTGCCCAAAGAGCAACATCACCTAATTCATATAAGTTAATGCTTGAATCTACATTAAAGTCGTCCCATGGACCTCTAAAACTTATACCAGGCATTAGTAAATCCCAATAAGTGCTTCCACTTACTGAAATAACTTGACTGCCGCTCATGTCTAAATGATTATAACATGCAAAGTAAAAAGTTGCAGGAGCATCTGGCTCAATCTTAACACGAGTCTGTCTAATAGTTGCCGCATTAAATCCTGCGTTGTAATTTTCTAGTGTGTCAATAATTTGATCATCTAAAATATAAGTTGTCTGTACACCAACAAACAATTCATTACCGCCATCGCCTGTGTTTAAGAATCCATTTTCTGTGTCTGCTGGATAAATTGGATGGCCATCGTTTGAAGGGTGTGACTGATCAAATACATAGGTGTTACCTCTAATAAATGTTTGATCAGGATGTAAATTTCCGTCCCAATAATATCTATTACCGGAACCTGGATTACCTACAGTAACTTTAATAGTATCGACTTGACCGTTATCTGGTTTTTCACCTGTATTGTCTGTAACCGCCCAATACAAATAACCATTGTTACGTACAACATCACCTACTTTATATACTGCAACATCACTCCAGTCATTTTTAAAGTTATACCATTCACTTAAAATTTCCCAATCATTTATTTCTGTGCTTGGGTTTGCCGCAAAATTAAATGTCTTACAGTAGTATGTGTAACCACCGTACATAACAATATCGCCCGGCTGATAGTTTACAGTTTCGTCCCATTGATCTTCATAAGCCATTCCAGCAACATATAGTTGCCAGTTTGAAGTATAATCTTTGAATAAAGGATCATCTGTTTCTACATCTGTACCTGTTACAGTATGTGTTTGACTACAAACATAAACTTCTTGACTGTATCTAATTAGATCACCTAGTTTCCACTTAGTAGTATTTGCTACTCCGTCAACGGCGTGTGCAGTTGGTGCTGTCCATGTACCTTTATATTCAATACCAGGAACAACTAGATCCCACCAGCCTTCAGTGTCTAGTTCGTTTTCAAATTCATTAGTTGAAGTATGTTGCGAATTACAACGATATAGATACCCGCCGTATCTTACAATATCATTTGGTCTGTAATTCTGTGTTGGTTGCCATTCATTCAACCAGTCATCTGATGTAGTAATCTGTTGCCAGTTACCTTGATCACCTGCTAGACCAGAAACATTAGTTCCACTTGTGTGTGCTGTTGTACATCTCCAAACAGTGCCTCCGGCTCTTACTATATCACCTACTTGATATGCAGTTAATCCTGTCCAGTTGCCTTCCCAATGGCTTCCAAAAACGTGTAGTGTCCAATATTGTAGATTTTGACTTAGGCCAAAATCGTTATCAACTAGTGCTTGGTGTCCTTGCGTACATCTATAGATGTTACCTTCACGTTCAACTAGATCGTTGATATAATATAAATTCGGTGTAATTGTGATTACATCATTATCATTCTCATCTGTTGTAGTTACTGATGTACTAGGTTGCCAAGAACCTCTCCAACTGTAACCTTCTGACATCAATTCCCATTTAGTTGTTGATGCAGTTCCTGATATTGTTAAACTTTGTACTACTCCTGGAACAACTAGATTGTTTTGTGTAACATTATCAACTGTTGCAACAGTTACTATTGCATCATTAACTCCTCTAACACCACCTAATTGATCACCTGGAACTTTAAAATACTCTTTAGATACATAGTTTCTGCCACCATCTGTTAGTGTAACTGAATATTTGTCGCCGCTTCTTAAAATTTGGAATTGTATTCCAGTACCGTCAACGGTAGTATTTTCTCCGCCTGCAACAGCACTAAAATCAAAAGCCGCGTTAATATTATCTGAAGCACTGTATGGTGCTGGATATGTAAAATCATATAGGAAATCAAAGTAAAAATCTTCGTTAGATGTGTGTGCTCGTGTACAATAATAAACATTACCATTTACAGTTACAATATCATCTAGTGCATAAGCCACACCAGAAGTCCAATTATTTCTGTATTTGTATGTAAATCTATCTAGTTTAAATTGTGCCATTTTTTACTTCACCTGTATTTAACTGTAATCGTATGGTTCGTTTACTCTTGCGACTAAGTTCCCATCCTCGTTGATATAATAATTAATTTTTTGGTAGTCCCATCTGTACTGTTCGTATTTTAGATTTTCATAAACCTTTTCATGGTTTACATCTCTACCTTCAAAAAAGTCCTGTCCAATATCAAAATCATTATAGTTCTGTGTAATATCACCTGGAACGTTAATTTCAATTTGGTCATTGGGGTTAAGTTGATCAACCGTTGCAAGATAGATCGAGCCGTCATCTTGTTTTCTTAAACCATAGAAATAACGTGTTCCCATGCCTTGAATAATTTGGTCTATACTGCTTCCTACGTATGTACTCATCTTGTCCCCCTATTACGTTTGTTCAACATAACTTATAATTGCATCTACACTGTCAGGATAACTTGAAGATACCTGTAAAGTGTGTGCTTCGTCTAGTATTAATTTTTCACCACCATTCATTGCTCTTAGTGTTCCATTTGGTGGAATAGGAACATCTTTAACATAATTTGCTGTTACACTAGTTTCGTCTTTGATAAAAACATTGCCAAGTACTGTGCTGTCCTTAATATTAGACATCGAAATACCTAACACAATAACTTTTCTATTCTGTGCAACAGTAAACACATCAATAGGTAATCTTCCTACGTCTTTAATAATTCTATTTTTAAAAATACTTGCCATTTTCTTATCCTAATATCAATGCATTAATGAATGATAAATCTTCTGCTTCGCCAAAAGTAATACCACCCTGTTGTCCAACTACTGATGCCCAAACACTACCATTCCAGACTTCTAAACGCTCTTCTTCAGTGTTGTATCTTGTTAAACCAACTACTGCACTTACTGGTCTAGCATTCGTGTCACCGCTTGGAAATTTAATACCGTAAGTACCGTTGAAATCAACGTATCCTTCGCCTGTAATAGCAACATTCAATGCACCATTGTTTGCAGTATTAGTTATCGTATTTGTTGTCTGATCTATTTCTAGATCTCCAATAATCACTTTACCTGCACCATTAGGTGTAAGTGTTAAATCAGCGTCTGTACCTTCTGTACTGATAGTATTTACATGTATTCTATCAGTGTTAAATCTTGTAGGACTTAAATCAGCAGTTAGTACACTACCATTATAAAATCTAAATGTGTCGTCATCGTTACCTTGTGTTAATTCTGCTGTAATATATGTGTCTAAATCTTGGTCAACAACACCACTAACACTACCACCGACTGCATTCCAGAAACCGTTAGCATACAATTCAAATACATTTGAACTTGTATTATATCTAAACATACCATTTACAGGTGTTGCTGGTCTTTGTGCAGTTGTACCTGCTGGTAACTTAATAGCATCGTCACTGTTAAAATCAACGTAACCGTCGCCATCGGCAAAAATTTCTAAATTAGTATCGTTTCTAAATGTCTGTACAGAGTTGTTAATTAGTTTAACTTCGTCTGATATAAATGAAGTAGTTTGTAATCCGTCTGCATCAACATAAGCAATAGTTGATCCAGCAACTTGAAAATTAATTGTATCTTCATCAGCACCAAATGCACTTTCAACAGTAACTTTTGTATCATTATCTGTATCACGTAATTGAATAAAACCGCCAGTGATATCTAAGTTACCATCAATTACAACATTGTTTCCACCATCTGGATTAAGAGTTAAATCTCCTGATGTTGTAATAATTTGATTACCACTGATTCTAATGTTACCAGTTTCTAATCTACTAGGATCTACAATAGTAGTACTTCCACCATCTGTAAATGTAAGTCCACTTAATGAACTAATATCAAAACTCTGTGCTTCAAATGTTACGTTACCTGTTTCTTGATCAACAGTAAATGCATTACCAACCCTAAAGTCACCGCTTTGGTCAATTGAACTAAACAGCACTTTACCGTTGTTAGTTTGTGTAATTTCGTTCGCTTGTATAACTTTTGATACGTCATTTTCAAGTGCTTTACCTACACCCATGTATCCAAAGTTATGATTAATAAGTCTTAGTAGTACACCGTCACCGTCTGCAACAACGCCTTGGTTACCATAAACGTTTGCTGAACCAATTGCTCTTAATTCTGCACCAAACTGTTTTAGATCAATAAATGCAATACCTGTTGCAGTACCACCACTTGAACTTTCAATATCAAGTGCAACTTCAACATCTTCTGTAACAGTTGTACTTGCATTTGTTCCGTTAAAGTGTGTTAAAAATACTGTTGTAGGATCTCCAACAAACTCTGCTGTAGGTGTTGTATATGATCCTAGGTATCTTGGTAAACCATTTGTTACTCTTACTTCATCAATATAACCTGTAAACAAGTTTGTGTTATCGTATTCTCCACCAATGTACAACGGTCTTGCTGTACCATAGTTGTTTGAGTCTGAATATGTTGATCCGTCTTGAGATCCGTTAATGAATAATTTTGTTCCGTCATTTGATCTTGCAACAGCAATATGATAAAATGTATTTGCTAATAGTGTATCTGTACCTGTAATAATATCACTACCTGCAACAGAAACTTTTACATTTGCTCCGTCGGCATAAACTGCTATTGCAGTTGTACTTGCATCATCTCTCATATCAAAAAGATATTTTGTGCCTGTTACATCATCAAATCTAAAAAATCCTTCAACTGTAAAGTTTCCATCACCAAATCCAAAATCGCTAGTACTTGAAATACTTGCATAATCTCCTGTACCATCTAGGTATAAACTTGCTGTACCAAATTTCTTTTGTGCTGTGCTTAATTGGCTGTTACCTGAAAGAGATATTGTTTTTGATTCTCTATCAAGATTGGTTACCCAACCAGTTGTTTTTCCATCAAATGTTAATCTTAATCTACCATCAACTATTTCTTTTGCTTCAATAGTTCCTTGTGCAAGTACTGTAGAGCCATCTTCTGATGTTAGTGTTACTGTGTCAGCAACGTTAAATGTTCCTACTTGGTTTGTAAGATCAACAATAGTTTTTCCATCGCCGCCTCTACCAGCACTACCTGATTCTCCAACAATGCCTTTATCTGCAAAGTAAATGAAACTGTTTAACCATTCACATCTTGCACCATTAGTCATATATAAACCAACTGAGTTTGGTACAAAGAAAGTTGAATCATTAAACAACATTGCCGCTTCGATTGAACTTGAAGTTACTAAACTACCATCAATTTTAGCGCCGCGGCCTGCGTTACCTGAGTCAAATCCATATGGATCACTTGCACTTGTTACTGTACCTTTGTTTAATACAGTTACGTTAATAATATATGGCGATTGTAATGGAACTGTAATCCCTGCAGGATTAAATGTAAATGCGTACCCAGTGTCATTACCACTGTCATAAAACATGTCTTTAATTGTCAAATGCTGTATTGTGGTTGCACTGTTTAAGTGAAAACAGTCTTTAGTATTTGTTCCTGCTGTAGGTTTAACAACTGTTGTTCTTAGTCCTTCACCGCCTACAGTAACACCTGCAGGTACTACTAGCGGAAATGCTTCAGTGTATGTTCCTGCACTAATTTTAATATTGTCACCTGATGTAGCAACACTTAGAGCATGTTTTATTGTAGCAAAAGCACTATCAACACTTGTACCTTCTTCTGTGTCGTCACCGTTAACTGTAACGTGATATGTATTTCCTGCTTCATTTAAAAGCAAGTTTTCAATTCTTACTTTACCTGTTCCGTTAGCACGAATAGTTAAATCTGCATTACTGTCAATAGTTTCGATCAAACTATCAGTAATTTGAATATTGTCAATATTTGCTTGTCTAGAGTTTAGTGTTTTCCAACGTTTGCTAGGAGTACCTAGTGTGTAAATTTGATCAGCGTCTGGAATAATATTTGAAATAACGTCTGCTTTAAAATTAACAGTGTCAGTATCAGCATCACCTAAATTAATATTTCCACCAGCAGTAATATTGCCAGTTGCATATAAATTTCCTGTGACGTTTGTGTTTCCTAATAGTTCAATAGTACCTGTACCGTTAGGAGCAAGTTCAATTGATGCATTTGAATCTATTGTGCTGATTGTGTTGTCGTTCATTTCTAATGAATCGACTTGAATTCTTGAATGATAAATTACAGGATCACCACCTGAAGGTGTTAATTCAATAGTACCTAGTGTACTACTAATTGTGTTTCCTTGAAAAGTTAAATTACCTGTTGTTGCTGAATTTGTAGCAATCCAGTCTGTTGTTTGTACTGTACCGTTTACATCTAGTTCATAGGAAGGATTGGTCTTTTTTACGCCAATGCGACCATTGTTAACATCCAAATATAATAAATCCGTTTCAAATGCTAAATCCACTCCATTACGAAGCAGGTTTGCCTTTAACAACGGACCCGAAATACGACCGACGGCCATTGTGTTCTCCTATAAACCGGGCATCCTGTGCCTCTAACCACCTTACATAGCGGGTTAACCACTGTTTGTCCTGCAAACCTAAACGGTCAAGTCTGCATTAATAGTATTTAGTCTTAATTGGAAAAACCGTAAGTTAGTAGTTAAAAATTAACCTACAATGCTACCGTCGAAGCCGTGTATAACGGTGACGTCTTTGCCTAAAGGAACTGGAGAATCAAATTTAATATATTTGTCTCCGTTGTTGTCTACTGTCATTGTGTAGTTTACACCTGCAATCTGCACAACGTTTTCAACAAGTACAAGTACATTCTCAGCCGCCGCTGGTTTAGGATCTAATGTACCGAACTGTGTTTCTGAAGCATCACCTGTACCTAAGTTTTGTACAACAATGTTACCAGGACGATCTGATCTAATAGTTTCCCATGCATTGTTAATATATGCTTCAATTTCATTTATTTGATTATTGTAACGAATAGTTCCGTTAACAGGTGCATCACTACGTTGGCTTGTATCACCTGTACCTAACTGTAATCCACCAACAGCACCTTGGAAACTTACTGACCCATCAATGTCAACAAACACTGATTTGTCAACTATCATTTTTCTATTAATCTGTTGTTGTTTTACAAAACGCATATTATTACACCGCTATTGTTGAAATCGTAACTGAAATAGTTGCTGGTGACGTAGTCTGTGCAATAACTTTATCTCCAGTTTCAAGAACAAACTTTTCAGTATCCATAATAAAAGTTTCTCCTGCAGGAATTTTTAATTGATGTAAGATTTTGTTTACATCTGTTGCACTTTCACCTGATTTTACAATATGTAAATCAAGAAACGTATCAGCATCAGTCAAGATATTATCACCGGGAATATTATCCGCATCTGCGTAGTTACAGAAAATCATGCTTGTTACAGCATTCTCACCTGATGACGTATACACAGTTGTAAGTGTTGCATCTATAAAACTATTTGCTATTGCCATATCTTTATCCTAAAATATCATGCTCATGAGCATGGCTTTTCTTTTGCTAGTTATCTCTCCGTTAGTAGTGTTATTTACAAAAAAGAGCCCAGTTCCGCCAAACCCTTCTGAATCTTTATACACTTTTAAACGTCCAACAGTACCCGAAGGTGTTGTGCTTACTGTAGGTAGACTTAATATTTCATCTACTACTACTTCTCCTGACCCATTTGCTTGTAAAACTAGTTCATCATTTGTATTTGTTGGTCTAATAGTAGTATCATCAAATTCTAAACTACCCAAAGTCATAATATCTGATCTAATGTCAATTCTAGTAACATTATCTACTTTTCCAAGCAATCTTGATACTGCATCACCTTCTGATGTATCCTCTGCTTTCATAATAGTGTTACCTGCTTGAATTTGAGGAATATTAATTGTTTGGAATGCTTGATTTACATATCTTACATTTGGAATATCATCATCTTGTAATCCAGTTTCATAGTTTGTTGTACCTCTAACACTTAGTTTAGCATTAGGTGCATTAGTTCCTAAGAAAACAATATCGTCACCTGTAGTACTGATATGATTAGTTCTAATTGCGGCTAATCCTGCACCAACTTTAAATGTAAAAATACCTTCACCAGTACCGCCGTTTGGTCTAGTGTAACTTAATGTATCGTCCCAAAGTATAGTAGCATTATCAGCAGTACCTCTTTCAATATCAATACCGCTTTGTCCTAGAGATACACCATTACCTGTTTCATTTTTATTAAGGGTAATAATTGCATCTTCAATAGCAAGTTCTTCAGTATCAACAGTTGTAGTAGTACCTTCTACGATTAAATTTCCTGTAACTCTAGTAGTTCCTCTTCTCGTACCTGTATTAAGAGTAACTTCGCCGCCACTAGCAGTTACAATTTTGTAATCACCGGTTAATTTTAAAATATCAGTTGCCATGCATTAGGATCCTATCGTATGCTATTATTTAGTCAAAAGAAAAGGGCAAAGTAATTTTGCCCTTTCCAGTGTGTTATTATTGACCTTCTACTTCTGCTGTATCATCAGATGTTGAACCTGCTTGTAAGCCATTACCAATGTTAAATTTAACATTTGCAACGTTTGAAGTCCCACCTTCATACTGAATAGTTTTGTTACGTAATTTAGTAACTTGTACTACAGATGAATCGTCTAGAATAGCATTGATGATAAACTCACCTTCCGCTAAACCACCTGCTGTTTTGTTCACTAACTGTAGTACTTCAGTTGTAGTACCATCTGTTACGTTGAACTTATTAGTTGAACGCTGTGATACAATCCATGCTGGAGTTGTTGCACCGTTTACTTCAGATGCACCAGTAAAGTAATATGCAGAGCATAAAATTTTACCATCACCTTGTCCAATTTTTCTTTTGTTAATTGGTCTTCCCATTGTTTTCTCCTTTTTGACGTTCTAGGTCTACGCGGTGGGTAACCGCATAAGTCCAACACCATGTTGGTACCTAACGTGTAATGTATTTAGTCAACCCTGCTAAACAGGTGTAATAAGTGTGTTTGTGAGAACAATTTTATTGCATCATTGATCTTTTTAGATTGATCTTTATGCTTTACTAATAAACTATCGCTTGGTCTTCTTCTAATATCTATTTCAATATCTGAAAGTTTACGAACTTCGCTTTGTATACTTGCACAAAACTTAATAATATTAAATCTAAACTCAGGAGCAGTTTTGCCCATCTCTCTAAGTTCTTGCTCAATGGCTTGCCAATCCAGTGATGTTTCTAATTCTTTCATAACTGTATTTAAGCCAAAAAAATAGGGCGACCTAAGCCGCCCTATTTGGATTACGTTATCTTCTATGGATTACGAGAATGATACGTTAGCAGAAGTAATTGATACTCTGCCTAAGTAGTCAGCCGCGTTACCAAGTGAAGATGCAGTATTTGTTAATTCTACATAACCGTAACGTGTCATGAAAGAAACAACTGGTTCAAATGTTGCTGGATCTAGTACAACACCTGAAGACATTAGCGGAATGTATGGGCAATAGAATGCCGCCGCATCTGCTTCTGATGAGCCTTTGTAACCAACTAACACTTGGTTGTCATCTTGACCTGAATCAGCAAGATAAGCGTCAACGTAAACTCTCATAGAGTTGTTTAAAGTTCCTACAAATTTAGTATTTGTTGGTCCTTCAAATGTACCTTCTGTAGTTCTTGCGAACGCTGAAGTTGTAGCAGACTGTAGGATAGTCAATGCTTGGTTTGAAACCACTGCAAAGTTACCTGCGCCTCTACGTGTACGCTGAGCGATCTTGTTAGAAGTTCTGTTAATTAGAACTGCTAACGCCGCATGTTCGTCACCAACGAAAGTTGCTGTACCACTTACACCTGCTTGGTTGTAAGTTTCTTCAACTGATGCTAATGAACGAAGTGATTGGATGATCTCTTGGTCGATTTCAGCAGTAATTTCTTGTGCTAAAGCCGCCATAATTTCAGCCTCTACGTCGATGCCTTGTTGTGCTTGTGCATCTTGTGCCGCTTCAAATGTCCAACGTGCAGATAGTTTACGAGTTTTCGCTTCTACTGCTTGTTTTAAGATTTGAATTGACAATTTGTTACCAGGTGTACCTTCTAACGTTGCAGTTGCGTCTGCTTTGTTAGTAGATGCGTTACCTGAATAACCTTCAGCAATTTTGAATGGAGAAAGTGCTTCTTCACCCGCTGTTGCTGTGTCTGCTGTGTCCGCATAACGAACACGTAAAGTGTGGATCTGTGCTACAGGTCCTGTCATTGGTTGTACGCCAACAATCTCATTTGCGATTGTAGTTGGCATTACACGTCTGATTACTGGAAGGATAACTCTGTTAAGAGTTGCTACGTTCCCTGCGGAAGTTGCCCCAGAAGATGCCGCCTCAGCGAGATACTTACGAGTGTTCTCGAGAGTGACGTCCATCACACCTTTTTTCGAACCATTTAGGCCTTCTAAAAGTGCTTCTTTGGTTTCCTGCCAGTTGTTGTTGATATTATCTGACATTTTTTGTCTCTCCTTTTTAGTTTAATCCCGCTAATCTGCGGAGTTCAATTAAGTTTGAATCAGTATCTTCCTTAATTGTGTGTTCTTTGTTGCCTGTTACTTCTACGCCTTCATTTAATGCCTTTTTTACTCTTGGAGCCTTATCTTCCATCACTGCTGGTAGATACTTCTCAAATGCTGAGTGCAACTTGTTCGTTTGCACTGACTCCAGTAATTCAGACATTATTTCTTTTTTGTCTGTGCCTAATGGAGATAGCAACTCATTCATCACTGCAACTCTCTCTGCTTCGTCTTTGGCTTTAGCAATTTCTGCTTCCTTAGACTCTACAAGTGTAGCCTTCTCTGTGACTTGTTTCTTAGCCTCTGCTAATGCTTCTTCTTTCTCTGCAACTATTTTCATTAACTTCGCAGTTTCTGATTTTTCGTTTAAGTAAGAAGAACCATACTCGTTAGCAAATGCTTCGAATATTTTTCTACCGAAGTGGTTTTCTCTTGAAGCCGTGATATCTTCTTTGAGTTGTTTGATTTCTGTTGCTAATTTTTTATTAACAGCAGACTCAACCACTTTAGCGGATTTTTCAACAAACTTAGATTTAAGTTCATTGAATTTTGATTTTGCTTCTTTTACAAGTTTAACCTTGGTTTCTGCAAGATCTTTTTTGTCTTCTGCAAACTCGTTGATTTCTTTTGCGAGTGCTTTCACGACAAAGTCTTCAAGTTTAGCAAAGTTTTCTGTGACTTTTTGACGGTCCTCATTTAACTCTGCAATTTCTTTGGTTAATTGCTTGAGCATAAACTCTTGCAATTTCTCAGAATGTTCGCCGATTTTCTTCTTATATTCAACCCTTGCTTCTGCAAGTGATTTCTTATCTTCAGCAAATTCAGCAACTTCTGATTCCAAACGCTCGGAGACCATGCGATCAATTGCTTCGACCATGTTTGACTTATCATGTTCGTAGCGATTCGCAAATTCTTCACGGAGTTCAGCAGTCACACTATCACGGTGTTCTTTAATCTTTTCGTCCCAAGCACCAGTAATTTGGTCTTTGACCTCTTCACTAATAATACCTGTTTCAAAAAGTTTATTAAAAACATCACTCATCGTGTTTCTCCTATTGTTACTTTAAGCCTTTTATGACTCTTAGCATTGCTTCCTTAAGATGCTTTTGTGCTCTAGCATCTTGTTGTACCTCTGACGCAGTCCTTAACGCACTATAACCACCTTTTGTATTCATAAAATGTTCATAGATTGGTGTTGGATATGCACCCGGGGCACTAGGTTGTGCTACCACGTCAACCGTGATAATTTCGAAATCGCTAACTTCACCATTGGATTCGCTAACATTTCCACTACCCCTACTGGATACACCTAGTTTAACTCCGCTTTCCAGCATTGTTTTAACTAGATTACCCATTGGAGTCGGCAAGATTTTCATCTTGCCAAATCCGTTCGGTCCGTCCATCCACACATCAGTAATCATGTGCGATACACGGTCCAAGTTTACTTTTAAATCATCTGGGTGATCTACTTCACCTAGAACTGAATAGCCGCCTGAGATTTGATCTTTTAGAGTCTTAACAGCGTTGCCTATTTCGGAAACAGGGTAAACACGCTGATTAGCGTTTTTGACACCACCCTGAATACAGATGCCTTTGAGATAAAGATCCTTGGAATCTCCTTCTCCTTTAGACTCTAGGGTGACCTGTGCTTGGTCAAATGTCAAATTCTCACGTAAGTAAGCCATGTGGCTTTCTCCTTAACAATTATTCAGCACTCTTTGGTGCAGATGCTTTCTTAAAAGAATCCCCAGCGTTTGCACCTGGTTCATTCTCGAAAGATTTCCCCATGTCCTTAGCCGCAGGAGCCTTACCGCCCTTTTCTTCACCACTTTGTGCAATGTTTTTACCATCAGCACCTGAGTCTTTGCCACCTTTCGATGCTACTGGACTCGTAGTGTTATCAGCGCCTTCTGAATTGTTAGGTGCAGAGACTTTTTCTACATACTCACGCATAGTCTCGCCAACGGATTTTTCTCTTTTTGCACCTTCTTCAACTTCTTCACCATCTTCTTCTTTTGCTTCAAATGGTGCTTCCATTGATTCTTCTTCGGCTTCTTCTGATTCTTCTTCATCATCAGCGGCTGGCATATCCATTTCTGGCTCACCTTCTCCGCCTTCTTTGTCGCCCATCATTTCTTCAAACTCTGCTTTTAGTTCGTCTAAAGCGTCTTCTAGGTCAACAACACGGTCTTCAATGTCATCATGTGATTCTTCATGATCATCCATTTCGCCGTCTCCGTCAAAGTCCATGTCGCCTTCAGCGCCTGGTGCTTCAACATCTGAAACCATATCGTCAGCGGCATCGCCACCAACTTCTTCAACTGACTCATCTTCAAAAGACTCGTCTGTTTTTTCTTCTTCTGTATCAGTTGCTTCTTCTACAGCATCTTCTTCATCTTTTTTTGAAGTTTCTTCAACTTCGTCTTCTTTTTCTGATTCATCAGATTCAATTAATCCTTGATAAATCTCTTTTGACTTCTCAACAACGATATCGTGGAATAAAGATTCTGCTTTATCCTTTTCTTCGTTTACGAGAAGGTCTAATAATTGTTCAAACTTTGTATTGTCAGACATCTTATTTCTCCTTCATTTTTGTTAATTGGCAAGGCTGTCATAATATATTTACAAAAAAACCAGTTTTACCGGTCCAAATGGTGGTAAAATCGCGGTTTTTTATATCTTTACTTATCAAGACACTCCTCAAATTCTTTATAACTGATAGTTTTATAGTTATTAAAGTTGTTAAAATTGTTAGGATTGTAGTCTTTTTTGCCTACAACACGTACAAATTCACGGTCTGAGTGGTCTCTAAGTATGGTTTCTGTTTGTCTTAGCCAGTTTCCGTAGTATGTTGCTGGTTCATGTGCCTGTTTATAGTTAGGTGTGCCTGCATATATGTTGTTTACTTTACGTCCGCCCTGCAATCCTACATAGTCAAAACCTAAAATATAGATGGTTTGACAGCCATCTAAACAGGCTCTAAGCAGTGCAGTAGGTCCACTGCTCCAGCCTTTGCTTGGACTAAAGTAGTTTAAACCTACATATTCATCGTATGCTTTATTATAATTGGTCCATACTTCTGTTTCAAATTGTGCCCTTGCGGCAACTATTTCATGAACCATTTTAGGATCTACAGCGATAAGTTTGTTGGGCAGAAATTCTCTATACACTGCATTACAGGCATAAACTATTTCTCTATCTTTTAATTTGTTAAGGTCGAACTTCTTTCTAGAGGTTCCATTACCTAATACATACCCAACTCTACGCATGTTTTTATTTACGGAAATAATTTATTAAAGTGTTCCAGCCTGATCCGCTGGTGGTTGACCGTACATAGTTTTTACAAACTCTAGGTCTTTGGCTTGTTCTAATTCTCTAGCCTCTGCTGTTTTACGAATAGTATTAATTTGTCCAAGAGTTAGTCTAGTTTTTCTAGTATCATCTTGTTTGACCACAGAAATATCTCTTTCAGCGTCGTAACGATTGTCATGACTGAAATTATTTCCATCTTTATCAAAATAAAAGAATTCTTTTAACAACATGTTTTTATTTACCTTATATTCCTGTGTCACCGCCACCGCCTGCACCTGGAGTAGGTGTTGCTCCTCCTCCGCCGCCACCTGCTGGTGTAGTTTCTCCGCCTTCTTCTGCTGGAGGTGGTGCATCTGCATCTGGTGTTGCATCACCAAGATTATCTAAATCACTTTGCATTCCTCCAGGTGTTACACCTGCTCCACGCATCTCAACACCTGCGGATGGATTAGAAATGTTTTCATCTGTATTTTCTTCACGCCACATAGATTCGTTTTCTGCCATTTCTTCTGGACTTAGTCCTAAGAAACGTTTAAGTGCAAAACGTTTACTCATATATGGAATTTCTTGCAATGAAGCGAATGTATTAACACGAGCATTATCCATTTCACTTTGTCTATAAGCGGCAAAGTTTTGTGGTGGTTGAAACATTAGATCAAATAAATCATTGTCAATGTTTACGCCTTTGGCGTTTAGATACATTTTAAACTCTTTATCAAATACGTGTGCTACAAGACTTTGTAATCTTTCACAGTATTTGTTGAATCTCAGTTCCTGAATATATGCTGTGCCAACCCTACCATCATTATATTGTGCGGCAGAATCATCTGCACCTGTTGGCAAGTATGAACTTGGAATACGTAAACCACGGAATAATTTGTTAGTAAAGAATTTTAAGTCGTCAATTTCACCTAGATTAGTACCGCCCGGTAGTGTTTCAACCTTAGAACCTCTACCTTCTGCTGTTTGTGGAAAGAAGTAATCCTCGTTAATAGATAGAGGATTGAAACTAGCATCAATTACATTAGTACCACCACCTGTGCTACTTGGAATACGTCTTTGATGAATTTCATTTTTCACCCTTTCAACAAATCCCATTGCAAGGTGCGTAGGCATGTTACCTACATCAATATAGAACACACGTCTTTCTGGTGCTCTTTGTACACGATATATAATAATCGCATCTTCTAATAATTCTTTTTGTTTGTAAACTTTAAAAACTGATTCTAACAGTGAATTACCAAATGGAAAGTTTCTGTCTAGTCCTTCGCTTAAACTTAAATGTACAAAATGTGCGGCATCAATAGCATATTGATTTAGATTGTTTTCAAAACGTGTGCCTGTTGCACTGTTTACACCGCCAACATAACCACGTCCTAGTGCTCCACCACTTGTTGTGTACTCACTTTGTGATGAAGAACTTCTAGCATCAATCTGTGTTACTGATAAATTTTGAAAATTAGGATTGATATCTCTTACAACATACTGTTCTGGCTCTTTGCCTTCACTTTCATTAACAATAATCTTGTCCATCTTGGACGGATCAACATGCATCCACTTAAATGTTTCAGGATCTCTAACAAAAAATGCATCACCGTATTTGAATACGTTACGAACAATTTTAAAAATACGTCTTTCAAAGTTGTTTAGATCGCACCATTGTTGCAAATACTGTTTTAGAACTTTTGTTTCTGTGCTAGTACCTTGCTTTTTATATGTAATTGTAAACGGTGTTTTGTTTTCTGCATTTTTTTGTGAGCAAAATTCTGCAAGAATATCTAGTGCGGCATTTACTTCCGAATCCATGTCCATTGTTTCATATTGACCATAACGTTCAATACGATTTGGATGGCCTGTATACACATCTGGCAAAAAACTTGAATAATTAGTACGTGCAGGGCCTGCACCAGTACCTGGAACAGGACTAGATTGTCCTGATGTGTCTTTAGGTGTGTATTCTTGAAAGTATCTTTTCCAACTCATTTAAAATTCCTTACATACTACGTAATTCTTGTAGCATTTGTTTATTAATTCTTATTAATTCATCCATTTTATTGCTAGACATAGTATTTACCGATGTACTAGATTTCGCAGTTGTATTTGATTTTACACTAGATTGTTCCATCTTGTCAAGATCTTCATCAGTCAAATTGGTCATGGATTTTACCAAACCGCGGCCTTGTTCCTTAATAGCACCTTGATTTTCTTTTGCATAAGCATCATACTTGGCACCCATTGCTTGTCCTGCTTCCATCATGCCAGAAACATTCATTTTACCGTCAGCGGTAAACATATTCTGTTTGAGATTTCCTAAATCTCCCTGCATCATGTCCAGCATTCCACCGAGTGGAGATTTTTTTGGAATAACTGCTTCTTCACCATGTAGTGTAGCCAACTGTCCGCCACCAAAATTTTGAAATAACTTTCCAAATCCTAATGTTCCCTCTTTGAATTGATTAGGTATAGCATCTAAAAATGATTGTTTAGTAGGTAAACTTGTGATTTGATCAGTGGTTATTATTTTGTCTACATCTTCTGCCTGTTTAAAGATCATACTTTGTACATTAGGATCATTAAAATATTTTTTCATTATTTCAATAACTGTTCTTCTAACATCATCATCTTTCATCTCAGGATTTTTTTCTTTAACACTCTTACCAATGTCTGTCATGAACTTAGTTAAACGCTGGCCAGGTACACCTGTTTCTATTTCGCTTAATAATGAACTCGCTTTAGGTATTTTCATATCTTTGCCTTGAAACATCTGTGAAAAGTTTTTCATAAATGCTCCCGCAATATCTAAGATTGCGTTTTGGTCATAGTCTACTTGACCTCTTTCAGCCGCTTTTGCCGCATCTGCTGTGTTAGGTAAAACCTTACCACTTCTTGCATAATCTTTAACATCGTTTGCGAACTTTGCAAAACCTTTTTGAAATTCACCGTCAAAAACTTCAGCGTAAAAATCAGAAAAACCTATTCTTACTAAACGCATTGCATCATCTAGTTGAATAAATCCTTCAGCCGCATCATCCACTCTTTTTTCACCATCTCTAAAAACTTCTTGTAGATCTCCTTGGCTTTTACCTAGCAATTGGTTTGCTCTGTAAATTCCCATAAACGTATCAGCAAGTGGACCGCCTTGTTGTGATATTGCAAAACCTGTTTGATTAAAATCCTTTAAAAATCCTTGATTAGCCTTGTTTGTGTTTACATAACCGGTTAGCACTGCTTTGTTAAAATCGCCTATACTACCATTAAATGTTCTAGCCATGTTCAAACTGTTGGTAATTTGATCAGCAAATCCTAAATTAACACCTGCAAGACTTCTACTAGCCTCTGTTTGAGGTGAAATACCCATAGCAGTTGCCATAGCAAGTTCTCTACCCGCATCTCCCATTAGTCCACCGGCCGCCGCAATAGCATTTCTTATTCTATCACGTTCTTGTGGATCATTAATACTGTTAATAAAGTTATCAAAAATAGCATCCAACTGCTGTTTCTTCATTTGATCTTCTAGTTGGTCTGCTTGTTGTCCTGTTAGGTCGCTGTACTGCCTTAGGTATTTTGCATATTCTGCACCACGTTGACTTAGTGTTGTCATTTCACTTGCATTTTTTCTTAGTGCTAAACTGTTTAGTGTTAGGAATGAAAAGAATTTTTCGTTTGCTTCTTCAAATCCATAACCAAATCTCTGCAGATCTGTTCCGTACTCATTTATAAAACGTTTTGATTCGTCTAAAGCAAGTCCTACTCCTCTAGTTCCACTACCTATCCTTACAATACCTTCTGCATTAGCCGCAAGTTGTGTTGTTAGTTTATCAAGGTCGATGCCTAGAGTAGTAAAATCAGTGGTTAAATCAATTATTCTATCGCCTAGTGTAAGACCGGTTCCGCTTAGTTTTCTAAAAGCAAAGAAGTTGTCTTGAAATAATTCTGCTGTATCACTAAATGCTCTTGCAAGATTCCCCACGCTTCCTGGCAATAGATCTGCCATATCTCGCAAAGCCGCAGAAGTTTTTTTCTGTTCTTTGGTATAAGATGCTAATCCTGCTACAACACCGGACGCTCCATTTACAATGGCTTCAAATCCCTTTCCTACTAATGCACCAACTTTGGCAACTTTTGCCATTGCACTACTGGCTTTACCAGAGGTATTGGCTACATCATTATTGTTATTGTTGTCACGCCTAGATTTACCTTCTACGGCGGCAATAAGATCTTTCAGGGTATCTTCGGATGCCGCATTGTTTAAGATAATATTATCAAATTCCGTTCCCGGCGCATCAAATCTAACTCGACCCATTCTTTTTTAATTCCTTTATAAAGTACGTATATAAATACTATTGCTACATATTATTGTAGTTTTATTTATTGGAAAAAATATGGACCAAAACAATATATTAAGCAAGTACAGTAGAACACCAAAAATCTACCTTACTTTGCCTAGCGGTGGTAAATTCTACAAGAATAAT
>Ga0255770_10000142_pt1 | contig 63932 bp, 61 predicted proteins | sample 071ome_22_FD_179968 | JGI IMG/M metagenome (GOLD analysis project Ga0255770, IMG submission 179968) | Coastal salt marsh microbial communities from the Groves Creek Marsh, Skidaway Island, Georgia - 071404AT metaG (version 2) | ecosystem: Environmental > Aquatic > Marine > Intertidal zone >...
TCCAATGGCTGACGTTCCAGCCCCCGCATCTGGGTAACTGAACTCTGCATAGTCGTCGACCACGATCCCGAATACATCAGCATCGATGCCCACGAAACCATACTGTCTAATTTCTCGGGTTGCATCGCTGAAGTTGAACCGAATATCGATGCCCAAGACGTTTTTCATGTGGCTGTCGATATCGGGATCGATCTCTGAGGGTTCGACCTCAAGATATCTTGCCAGCTTGATGATTGCCGGTGGTGCCAGCTTGATCGTACCGTTTAAATACTGACTGAGTGCGCCTTGGGTGAGACCAAGCGCCTTCGCGGCCTCAACCTGCGTGATGCCTAGCTCACGTTTTCGGAGTTCCCAGATCGCTCTGAGGTTTCGCGTGGCTAAGGTATCTGAGTGGAAGTTGCTCAAGGGGAGAGTCCAAAATTCGTGAATCAAAGCCTTGAATGAATCAAGCTTAGAAAGATCGAGGCTTAATGTTGACAGGTGATTTTAGCTGAAACGAGCGTGGGAGTAACGTTCGGCTCAAGAGAAGACCCTTTAGATTAGGTATCGAGTTGCAGTAATTTTTGCACGTGAATATGAGGAACCTGACGCGACAGCATAAAGTCCACCACGCCTGGATCGTTGGTCAGTCGTTCAATTTCCACCATCTCCCGATCAACGGAGACCATCTGTTGGACGCAGACTTTAGACGCTGATGCCTCGTCGCGTCCGCAATACCAACGGACCTTACCAATGGAACGATAAAAAACGGTGGGCTCCATTTGCTCAATTGCATTCTGACTCATCACCGTCTGCGCGAGTTCCTCGAGATCTTGATTGCAATTACCCACGGCTGCGCAGTTTAGAAACATTTCCGTCTGACTAAACACGATGTTGGCTTTTTGCTTGTTGCATTCGTAGTAACCTTGATAAGGCGCTGCTTTGCGCTTCTTGCACGCAAATCCGCTGTTCATCAACGTACTCAGTCGATTCTTTAACGACATGTCAAGGTTGATACCGGCGAGAGTGACAGGTTCGGATTTGACCAAGGGCGCGGAGAGTGCTACCAGAAGCAAAGCCATTCTTAAGAACATGTAACCCACTACCTTATCGTTTTCAATGTAAGTGAAGATGCAGTCCAATGTTGCTAGTGCACTAAAAGCGGCCCTAGGTATTAATCATTTTTTTACTGCTAATAATGGTAAATAACTTTTAACTAATATTAGTTAATGGGTCAACTACTTTTTCTGTTGGTGTCACTCGAGCCTCCGAGTGGTGAGGCGCCTATGCGGCCCCCGCGCTGAATCCGACGCCCGATCAGGGGCCTGCCGTCTGTGAAAACGTTGCCCTCTTCCTGTCTTGCAAAGGGAGCTAGCTTCAGGATGAGCGCTGCCATTCTGGCTGGGAAGCAGTGACTTGAGGGCGCATCCTGCGGCTCGGGCCCAACATGAATTCAGCGTAATTTACGCGCTGACTATCGCGCGCCTCTTTCCAGACAGGCAACGATATGCAATAAAAGGCGTGCATCTGATTATTTTTTTGATCCGCGCAAAGCATTCACCTTTGCGTTGGCGGCTTGTAGTCGAAGTAAGGCTTGTATGATCGATAAGAAAGGGTACCGACCTAATGTCGGAATAGTGATCGCCAATGGCAGTGGCCAGGTGTTTTGGGGCAAACGGGTTAAGCAGAACGCCTGGCAATTTCCACAGGGCGGTATCCAGTCAAAGGAGAGCCCTGAAGAGGCGCTTTACCGAGAATTAGATGAAGAAACGGGACTCGAAGCGAGCGATGTTCGAATTATTGCAGTCACCAAAGATTGGCTCCGCTATCGCTTGCCGCCGCATCTAAAACGCGACCAGAAAACCCATTTCGTGGGACAGAAACAGAAGTACTTTCTGATTCGCTTAACCTCAGATGATGATGCCATTAACTTAAATACTCAGAGAAAACCTGAATTTGATGATTGGCAATGGGTGAGTTTTTGGTACCCACTCAGCCAGATTGTTGGTTTTAAACGACCGGTCTATCAACGCGCCTTGAGAGAGCTGGCACCTCGATTGGCCCAGTGTATGAAATCCTAAACCCAGCGGGAACGCGTCTCGATGCTAGATGCCCTTCGAAAAATTGTCCAAGACGTAGCCTTAGCACTTGACCTTGATTCAGCGCTTGAAACAACAGTGAGCTCTGTTCAGAGCGCGATGAACACAGCGGTCTGCACCGTCTATTTATTGCAAGACCGCACCGGTCGTTTCGTGTTTCGCGCAACGCGTGGTTTGAACCAAGCCCTAGTGGGAAAAGTGTCATTGGGGCCCGGAGAAGGCCTTGTCGGCCATGTGGCCGATCGAGCCGAGCCAGTGAATGTCGAAAATGTGATTGACCACCCCAAGAACCAATACATTGAGGGCATAGGCGAAGACGCGTTCAATAGTTTTCTAGGCGTACCCATCATTCATCGGGGCAAGACGTTAGGGGTGCTGGTCGTCCAGGAGCGAGAAAAAAGACGGTTTGATGAAAGCGAGGAAGCTTTCCTAATCACGCTCTCGGCCCAACTCGCGGGCTTGATCGCACACGCTGAAGCGACTGCTCGGATCACGGGGACTAAGGTCCGCAAAGGGGCCAGTGTTTTTCGAGGCGCGCCAGGCGCACCGGGCATCGCGCTTGGGACGGCGATCGTTCTCTATGCTGATCTCGATTTGGCGCAGGTCCCGTATCGCCAAGTCCGCAACACGCAAAGAGAAATTGAGCGTTTTGAGCGTGCCGTAGCCGGCGCGATCGATGAAATTAGAGACGTTGCCGCTGGGCTAGCAGATCAAATTCATCGGGATACGCTGGGTATCTTTGACGCCTATTTACACATGTTAGACCCCGATGCGATCCCGTCTGAAGTGATCGAAAAAATCCAAGAGGGTCAGTGGGCACAGGGCGCGTTAAAACAGGTGATCGAGCAGCATGCAGCGCAATTCAAAGTGATGGACGATCCCTACTTGAGAGAACGTGGAAATGATGTTCTTGAATTAGGCAATAGGCTGCTCGGCCACCTTGAACGACGCAATAAGCGTCGGCAACACTTTCCAAGAGACACTATCTTAGTGGGAGATGATCTTGGCGTCGCAGACATTGCGAGAGTGCCGCGAGAGCGTCTACTCGCACTGGTTTCTGGTCGAGGGTCCGTGAATTCCCACTTAGCGATTTTGGCAGAAGCCATGGGCATCCCGACGGTAATGGGTGTCAAGGACTTGCCCATGGCCCTCATTGATGGCGGCAGCCTGATTGTTGACGGCCAACAAGGCGCAGTCATTACGTCACCGAGCAGAGCACAACGGGATTTGTATGCGCGCCTTAAGACTGAAGAACTTACCCTCACGAAGGAACTCGAGCTGCTTGCGCCCCAAAAATGTCGAACACCCGATGGTCATCGCACAAGGCTTTGGGTGAACACGGGATTGCTCGATGATGCGGCGCGTTCGCTGGATCGCGGTGCGGAGGGCGTGGGTCTCTACCGAACGGAAATTCACTTTATGTCGAGTGATACCTTTCCCACTGAAGAGGAGCAGCGACAAATTTACAGAGCGCATCTTGAAGCGTTCTCGCCACGACCCGTGACAATGCGCACGCTCGACATCGGTGGGGACAAGTCTCTGCCTTACTTCCCCATTCAGGAGGACAACCCGTTTCTTGGTTGGCGAGGTGTTCGTGTTTCACTCGATCACCCGGAGATTTTCATCGCGCAAATTAGAGCGATGATCCGAGCGAGCGAGGGAATTCGATGCCATCTACGGATCATGCTGCCGATGATTAGCAGCGTGAGTGAGGTGGATGCGGCTAAGCGTCTGATCGATCAGTGTTACCGTGAAGTCACAGAGGAGGGTGCGGAAGTCAAGATGCCCGAAGTGGGCGTGATGATCGAAGTCCCAGCGGCGGTTTATCAGGCGGAGGCGATTTTAGAGCGAGTGGATTTCCTCTCTGTAGGTAGCAACGACCTTGTGCAATATATGTTGGCAGTGGATCGCAACAACCCACAAGTGGCTAAATTATTCCAGGAATTTCATCCGTCGGTGCTTCATGCGTTAAATCATGTGGCTAAGGTTGCTTTGCGGATGGGCAAGGGCGTTGGGATTTGTGGTGAGATGGCTGGCCATCCAGAAGCAGCGCTGCTCCTGATGGCCATGGGTTACCCCGTGCTGTCAATGAACATGACCAATCTGCTACCCGTCAAGAAGGCTTTATCGACCATCAGCCTTGAGGTCGCGCAGCAGACCCTCGAGGCTGTGTTGAAGCTCGATACCTCAGAGGCTGTCAAAGCTAAGGTTGATCGAGTCTTTAGGCGAGAGGGTCTTGGGTCCCTGATTCGCGGTCCGGGGGGGCGGCAACGGGAAAGGAGAAAGCGGTAGCGTCGCCCCGTTGTCCGTGACGGTGAAAAACCTGCTCTTTAAAGTTGATCACCCCAGATGCCTGGATGATCACCCCGGTCGTTGCCCGCGTGCCGTAGTGACCATCGGTAATGAATGGATCGCTGTGAGGCGCATTAGCATCATTGCTCCGCATCATTGCCAGTAGCGTTTCAAGCGTTAATGCTTCCGGTTCGCTTAATGCTGCTTCGATGGCACCGCGCGTGAAAGTCACCTTGGGCCAATCGCAATCTAAGTAGCGATTAGACAATGCGTAATACCCGGGTGAGAGTCGTTTTGACAGGTTTAACCGATTATTGAAATAAAAGAAGCCTGTGTGGTCCATCAGTAACAGATTAAAGCCTCGATAATCTTGAGCGCGGTCCGTAATTGATGCCAGATATTCCTCAGCGGATACATTCCCAGTCAGGAAATTGGTAATTAATTCGCCTCGGGTGGTCGACGGCAGCGGATCTGGAACAGGCTCGCTATAATTAGTGAGCGCAGCGAAGCGGCCTGCGCGATCGACCGCCATCCAAGTTCCCCCACCCCGGAGATCGCGGCCCGCGAGAATATTGGGTGCTGTTGGCCAGAATGAAGCTTGGGCAGTTGGACGTTCGTGAAACTCGTCTCGATTTGCTGCTACCACCAATTGATGATCGATGTTTGGCTGGTATGCAAATGCAATGAGACACATAGTGCGGATTTGATCTCTGGAAAGTAGAGGGTGGCCCGAGCATATCAAAGCACGGCGTGCTGCTAAAGAAGGAAGATCCGGGCGACTACGCCCGTGACCTACGCTGCATTGAACTTGATCATATGGATGGATGAGCTTATGAGATACCCAGATATCGATCCCGTCGCTCTGTCTTTGTTCGGGCAGGTTAATATTCACTGGTATGCCATCAGTTATCTTCTCGCCTTTTTTTTGTGCTGGCAGATACTGAAGACGACCAGAGGCAACGGGGACCCAATCTGGACTGATCAGCAAATCTCGGATTTGCTATCGGTGGGCATGCTCGGGGTGATTTTAGGGGGTCGGATTGGCTACATTCTGTTCTACGGCTTTGAGAGTTTCCTGAACAATCCCTTGATTCTTTTTAAGATCTGGCAGGGGGGTATGTCATTTCACGGCGGGATGCTTGGGGTGATTATTGGTCTTTGGGTTTACGCGAAACAGACCCGCAGGCCCTTCTTCGCTGTGACGGACTTTGTCGTGCTTGGCGTCCCGCTGGGTCTTGCTTGTGGCCGCATCGGCAATTTCATCAATGCAGAGCTGCCTGGCCGAATAACAGAGGTACCTTGGGGCCTTATTTATCCTGGAGATTTTGTGACCAGGCACCCATCAAGTCTTTATCAGATGTTGGCAGAAGGTCCGTTCTTGCTGGGTTTCGTGTGGCTCGTGAGCTGGCGAACATCGAGAGTCGGCGCACTGTCCGGTGCGTTTTTGTTAGGTTATGGCTGCCTGAGGTTTTGCACAGAGTTTTTTCGTCTTCCGGATGCACACATGGGGTTTATGGCCTTTGGCTGGATGACGCAGGGACAAATTCTCTGTATCCCAATGATATTATTCGGGCTTTACCTGATGTTGATTCGCAAGCCAGCCTAAGCGTTTAAAGCCGAAGTCGTCGGGAAGGACAGTCGAGATCGATCCAAGGAGGGTCCACGATGAAAATTGAACCAAAAATAAAAGGGTTTCTCTGCACGACCGCGCACCCTGAGGGTTGTGCTGCAGAGGTTCATCAGCAAATCCAGGTGGTTGAAAATCAAGGTGCTATTTCCGGTGCGCCACAACGGGTGTTGGTGATTGGGGCTTCGGGCGGCTACGGACTCGCCAGTCGAATCGTTGCTGCGATGGGGTGCGGCGCGCAGACAATGGGTGTTTTTTTTGAACGACCCGCGAAAGGGGCTCGAACCGCTTCCCCAGGCTGGTATAAAACCGCGGCCTTTACGGAAGAGGCAGAGAGGAGGGGGCTTTACTGTAAGAATTTTAACGGGGACGCCTTCTCGACTGAGATGAAGGCATCAGTCATAAGAGAAATTCAGGCCGATTGGGGACAAGTCGATTTGGTTGTCTACTCCCTTGCGGCGCCAGCCCGAACTCTGGCGTCCGGTGAAACGGTTCGGAGCACGTTAAAACCGATTGGCGCTGCGTTTTCGGGCGCCACGATTGATTTCAATTCCGAGGAAATTCGGTCAATCAGCCTCGATCCAGCAACCGATCAAGAGGTTGCTGATACGGTCCAAGTCATGGGCGGTGAGGATTGGCAAGATTGGATAACGGCGCTCTCTCATGCGGGTTGCCTTGCAGAGGGCTGCATCACGACCAACTACACATACCTAGGCAGTGAGGTGACTTGGCCCATTTACTATCACGGAACGATCGGTCGCGCTAAAGAGGACTTGGATCGGACGGCCGCTCGACTGAATGAACAATTGGCATCACTGGCGGGGAAAGCGGAAGTCGTCGTCATGAAAGGGTTGTTGACCCAAGCGGCCTCCGCCATTCCAGGAATGAGCCTTTATCTGTCGCTCCTGTTCAAGGCGATGAAAGCCAATGGGACGCATGAAGGCTGCATCGAGCAGGTTGATCGATTGTTCCGAACGCAGTTGTTCCTCAAGGAGGGCCAGCGCCGAGATGACGAGGGGCGCTTGCGAATGGATGAACTCGAGATGGCGGAGGAGACTCAGAGCTATGTTCGTGAGCATTGGTCGAAAGTGAGTGAAGCCAACCTTCATGAGTTCACGGATTTCGCTGGTTACAAAGCGGCGTTTCTCCATATGCACGGGTTCAGCGTGCCCGGTATAGATTATGAAGCCGAACAGATCGTGGATAGGGCAATCCCCTTGGTATCGCTTGATGAGGAAGCGTCATAGCGCACACCAACGATAGTTTGAGCCGCTGGTCCGTGCTCACTCTGCCGTGTCAAAGTGCTCGGTATGCAGGCCTCCAGGCACTTTCACACGCGCCTTTATCCAGCAAGGGGAATGGCGTTTACAGCGCTTGCGCTTGTCGTACAACTTGCTCCGTCTGAAGCAGCCGTAGCGTCAAAGGCTGCGCCGTTTCTTTTTTCCTATCCACATCTTCTCTATGTATTGCTGATGCGCTCGAACCGGGTGCCGATGACAGTTGGTGTGTGTTTGACGATCGACAGTGGTCTGCTCACGCTGATAGTAAGCCAGGGCTTACTGGCGCCTGGTATGGCTGTGCTTGTCATACTGCTCATGGTCTCAACGGTGACGGTGTGCTTGCCGGTGCGGTCCTTAGGATTTGCCGCGAGTGGATTGATGCTCTTGATTGGACTGCTTAGCCAGAGGGCCTGGCTTGAGGCCACGTGGTCAAATCTATCGGTGGGCGAAACGATAATGCTTGTGTTTGCCGTGACCTATTTGTTGTCCTTAGGTGTATTGGCCTGTGGCTGGGCACTGAGACTCGGGCATCGGCACAAAGGCGCAGAGGCGAAGCGTTATCAACTGCTCGATCATCATGCAAAAGTCTCAAAGTTTTTGCCGGATAAAAATCTGCTCCGTGAGGCTGGTGATGTCCATCTGCGAACCCATCTGATTGTCTTGTTTTCCGATATATGCCGTTTTACTGCTTGGAGTGATCAGCTGGCTGAGCGTGAATTGGCCGATTGGTTAGACACCTATTTGAATCAAGTGAATGCATTGGTTCTTCAGGAAGGAGGGTTGTTAGACAAATTCACGGGTGATGGATTGATGGTCATCTTTCACGCACCCCCCGAAGATGGCGTCAGTCACAGCGCTCAGGCTTTGGCGGCGCTCCGCTTGGCTGATCGACTGCATCAGCTTCATCGCGCGCAAGGCGCGCCAACCTCAGCCAACCCACTATTTATGGCGAATCCAGCCCCGCTTAGAATGCCTGCGCTTCGAATTGGTATTCACGCGGGGAATGGCCTTTTTGGTCGATTTGGAGGCCAAGCACGTAGTCACTTCACGGCTGCAGGAACTACGATCAACGTGGCATCGAGGCTTTGCACGGCAGCAAATGCCGATGAAACGTTGATTTCAAATCAACTCGGGCAGTTGGCCGGTGAATGCTGCTCGGCAGCCGTTTGGACTCCTTTCAAACCTAGGGGCCTTGAAACCGAAATGTTGATTGCGCGGCTGCGACCACCTTGGGCTGCCGGTTAACGATATAATGCGCCCGCGATCAGGACAAAAGCATGACTCAAGAACTTCAAGACGCTGTTTTTATGAAAGCCTGCCGTGGCGAACCTACGCCGTACACGCCGATCTGGCTGAATCGACAGGCGGGCCGATACATGAAGGAATACCATGAGGTCAAAGGTGAAACGCCCAGCTTAGATTTTTTCAAAACGCCGCACCTCGCCGCGCAGGTCACCTGCGACGCTCAGCGAATTTTGGGGGTCGATGCGGCCATCTTGTTTGCCGATTTATTGCCGATTCTCGAACCGCTGGGCTTCGATCTCGATTACATTGCGGGCTTCGGGCCGTCAATTAGCAATCCCATCCGAACTCTAACGCAGATTGATGCCATCACAACGCCGCCAGCGCAAGAATCGATGCCGTATATTGTGGAGGCAATCCAGCTCATTCGCGGTGAATTGCCCTCAAATATCCCTTTGATTGGGTTTGCGGGTGCGCCGTTTACCCTCGCCTCTTATGCGATTGAAGGCCAAGGCTCGCGTAATTACACCCATGTAAAAAAATTGATGTATAGCCATCCTGATGCGTGGCACCAACTGATGAGTAAGATCTCGGACGCGGTGATCGATTATGCCCGGGTGCAAATCGCCGCTGGCGTTCAGGCGATGCAGTTGTTTGACAGTTGGGTCGGAGCGCTTGGAGTCTCTGAGTATCAGCGGTTCGTCCTACCTCATTCGTCTCGAGTCATCAAAGCCATTCAGGGTACTGTGCCGATCATCCATTTCGGAACGGGTAATCCTTCGTTACTGCCTGACATGGCGACCTGCGGCGCTGAATTCATGGCGCTCGATTGGCGTGCTCCGCTTAAATCGACATGGGAGGCGCTAGAGGTTAAGGCCGTGCAGGGTAATCTTGATCCAATTGCGCTGCTAGCTGAGGAGCGTGCAGTTCTCGATGAGGCGGAACGATTGCTCTTAGAAGTGGGGCAAAAGCCTGGACACATCTTTAATTTAGGACACGGCATTATCCCGGAGACGCCGGTCGCCCATGTGAAGTCGCTTGTGCGTTTCGTTCAGGAACGCTCCGGTGAAATTCGAAGTTAGGTTAATGCATCGCCTAAAGAGGGCGGATGAGCACTTTAGAATTCCGTTGCGAGTTATATTTTGCGAGTTTGGGTGCTGGCAGGTGATCTTTTTCAGCTCGCATAAATCCCCGTTCTAAAAACCAATGCTCAGTCTGGGTGGTCAGGACAAACACGGCTTTAACGCCTCGTTGCATCGCTCGATGTAGGAGGGAACTCAGCAGGCGTTCGCCATAATCCTGATCTCGATGATGAGGGTCTGTGGCCAGACTGGCGATTTCCGCGGTGTCCCCGAACTCATGGAGCGCACCACAACCGATGAGCTGACCCTCTAAATCGACCACCAGATAATCCGCGAGGTTCTGATCCAGATCGTCCCTGGATCGTTCAATCAGCGCGCCAGACCGTTCGAGCGGACGGATGAGTTCGAGCATAGCTTCAACGTCTTCCGCGACCGCAGATCGAATCACCGCCGGACCTGGCGTTACAATGGTGCCCGAACCAGTCATCGTGAAGAGCTCCTCTAACAGCGCCCCGTCATGGGCATAGCTCACGAGGTGACAACGATTGGATTGACCGGTCAGCGCAGACTTGATCCCCTGTTTGATGCCCGAGGCGAGCGAGTCATCGTCGTCCTCTAATTGCGTGGTCGATCGTTCACTGATGCGGTGGCCCGCATCATCGACTAGACCGTGCGAGGGCAGAAAATAAATGAGTTTGTCTGCGTGTAGCGCTTTTGCGACCTCGCCAGCCAAACTTTGGCAATTTAAGATAAAGGTCTCGCCGGTCAAGGCATATCCCACCGGCGGGATCACCACCAACATATCATCATCCAGTAGCGCCGCGATGGCGCTCTTATTGACCTTGCGGGGCTTGCCTTTAAAGCCTTGGTCATGACCCCCCATGACGCCCAGCGGCTGCGCTCTAATGAAATTCCCGGTGCAAGCGACAAGATCACTATAAAAAGGAGATGCGTGATGGGCATTGGCGGAGAGCGAAGCGATCACTTGATGGGTCGCACCGCCTATGTTCGCCATGAGCTCGGAGAGTTGGCTCTCGTTTGCGATGGGCGCCTGGTGCCCGGTTTGCTCTTCAACAAATTCAGGTGTTTCCAAGTCGTGTACGAGCACGATGCGCACGCCGAGCGCGTGGAGTAAGGTTACGTCCCGCAAGACGTTATTGAAATTGGGACTTCGCATCGCGGCCTGATCAACGCACAGCACAAACGTTTTCTGACGATGCAGATAGATATAGGGGGATGCGCGGCGGAACCACTTGATAGGATCGATAGCCTCGGCCATGACAAATCGTGCAGAGTGTGAGGAAGCTATTATACGCTTGGTGTTGCTAAATGCGCGAAAATCCCTGGAATGAACGTCAAATGCACGCAAACGCTCAGATCAAAGGAAAGGACCGACATTTCTTGGGCTGGGTAGCGAAAAGCATCGTCCTTATGCACATGGTGCTTAAAACAACGAATCCAACGCGAAAGAGGACGCTATGGCTGCCTTAGACATAAAGCTGAATTTGACCGATCTGCTACAAGATCTGATTGCCCAGGGGCGACTTGATGAAAGCGAAGCCGACCGCATTCGCCTGAAATCCAGAACGTCAGCGCAGCGTCTTTGGCATCCGCTGGAATTGATTGCTGACGCCGGACCACCGGACCTGAAAAGCCCGGGTGAGACCCTGTCACTGGATCGCCTGACACGGTGGCTAAGCGAGCGTTACCAGCAGACCTACTTTCACATCGATCCCTTAAAAATTGATACCCAGCAAGTAACCAGCGTCATGTCCAGCGAATTCGCTGAGCGTCATCAAATTCTCTGTGTCTCGGTGGATCCTCACAGTGTGCATGTTGTGACCGCGGAACCCGAAGTATCCAGTTGGGAGGCTCTGATTGAGCAGAGCCAACCAGGGAAAATGATTCATCGCTTGATTGCCAACCCAGCCGACATTCGAAGGTACACCAAAGAATTTTATGCCGTCGCACGAAGCGTGAAAAAAGCGTCAGCGAGCGGAGCGGCCATCAGCGGCCTCAGTAATCTTGAGCAGATGTTGGAGCTAGGCCAGCTCGATGGCATGGAGGCCAATGACACTCACATCGTCAACATCGTTGATTGGTTGCTTCAATACGCATTTAGCCAACGGGCAAGTGACATCCATATAGAGCCCAGGCGGGAAAAAGGGGCGGTGCGATTCAGAATTGATGGGGTGCTTCATACGGTCTATGAACTCCCCATGAGCATCATTACGGCCGTGGTCTCTAGAATAAAAACGTTGGGGAGGATGAATGTAGCTGAGAAGCGCCGGCCTCAAGATGGTCGATTAAAAACGCGCTCTCAAGAGGGTCGTGAAGTTGAACTCAGACTGTCAACGTTACCCACCGCGCACGGCGAAAAAATGGTGCTCAGGATTTTCGATCCCGCAATACTAGTTAAATCGTTTGCCGAGTTGGGATTCAGCGCTGATGAGCAAAGGATCTGGGAACATCTTGTCAGCCAACCCAATGGTATTGTTCTGGTAACCGGCCCTACGGGGTCTGGTAAAACCACCACGCTTTATACCAGCCTCAAACAGCTCGCGACCGAATCGGTGAATGTTTGCACAATCGAAGATCCAATCGAAATGGTTGAGTCGTCGTTCAATCAGATGCAAGTGCAACATAACATCGACCTCACGTTTGCGGAGGGGGTAAGGGCGCTCCTGAGGCAAGACCCGGACATCATTATGGTGGGTGAAATCCGAGATTTAGAGACGGCAGAGATGGCCATTCAAGCGGCGCTGACTGGGCACCTCGTGATCTCTACTCTGCACACCAATGATGCTCCGAGTGCAATCACCAGACTGCTTGAATTGGGGGTGCCGCCCTATCTCATTAGAGCGACCGTGCTTGGCGTGATGGCGCAGCGCCTGGTTCGAACCCTTTGCGAGCAATGCGCGATGCCCGGCGTCGTGGATGCTGAGGACTTTTCTGCGCTCGCGGGCCGTGAGGTGGCGTCAAAGGAATTGGACGGTTGCCGCGCACCCAAAGGTTGCGAGCAATGCCGGGACACTGGATTTAGAGGCCGGGCAGGTATCTACGAACTGCTCACCCTGTCGCCAGCGATTAAGGCGCTTATCACCGAACAGACCGATATTGATTTGGTTCGTCAAACGGCGCGTGACGAAGGCATGCAGCGACTCGCCGAGAGTGGCGCACAAAAAATCATCGCGGGCGAGACGACCATTGCTGAGGTCTTGCGAGCGGTGCCTTCATCAAATTCGAATAATTAATGTTTTGAGGCGTAGAGATCACGGCGACCGCCCTCAGGTGCTGACTTGAATCGCCGATGAACCCACCAATATTCGTCCGGTGCCTTCCTTACCTCCGACTCAATGATGCGATTCATGATCTCAGCATCCTTCAAATCACTACCTGTGGGCAGGGCTTCAGGGGGTGGTTGTAAATTCAGGAAATAACCATCGGGCGCTTGACGGAAGTGGCTCATGAAAACAATTTTTGCTCCTGTCATGGTTGCGAGTCGACTGGTCGCAGTGATCGTGGCTGCTGGGATGCCGAAAAAGGGAGCGAAGACGCTCTGCTTGGCGCCGTAGTCTTGATCCGGGGCGTACCAGACAATACGTCCTGCCTTAAGTCGTTTGATCACCTCCCGAACATTGTTTTGGGGTATTACCCCATCGAAGTAATGCCCGCGCCCGTAGCGCATCAGCGCTTCCACAAAGGGTTGGCGACTCGGTTTGTACATGACATCAAAATCAACGTATTGACCCAGCAGTGCACCGATCATGTCCAGCGTCGCGAAATGCATACCGACTAACAAAACGCCTTGATCAGGGCGTCGAGGGTCGGTGAGCAGCTCCAAGCCTTCGATGGTCAATTTGTTGCCATCGACGCGATCTGGTCGGACCCAGGCGGTTAAGGTCTCAAGGAGTCCCAAAATAGTTGAAAAGGTGACGTCTTTGACCCGTTGCGCCAAAGCGTCATCCAACATATCCGGGAAGCAGAGTCTTAAATTGGTTCGAACGATCCGGATTCGCCGCCGGGCGATGGTAGGCGCCAGGCTGCTGAGTATCCGGCTTAACCCTTTTTGGTGCCGATAACTGAGCCGAGTAATCCCTCGTAGCAATAGCCAGAAAAATCTATGGCTCAGCGGTGCGGTTTGGGTCCCGGGGTGGGGCGTCTTCATGGTCATAGGTTCGGTGTCTTCTGCGCGGCTAGTTTAGGCCGAATGCCGCAGGCGCGCGAACCGACGTGTGTTAAAGTGTTTCGGCTTTAAGAGAGCTTTGATTCGAGCCACGCCATGCTGCTCTATCGCCTGTTGATTCTCCTGCTCCTTCCCGTCGCTATCGGTCGATTGTTGATTCGTTCTCTTGCGGAACCCGCCTATCGGAGGCACCTAGGTGAGCGCTTTGGCAGAGTGCAATCAACCCAAAAGGTTGATGTCTGGCTTCACGCGGTGTCGGCTGGAGAAACGATCGCGGCAGAACCATTGGTGCGCGCGCTGCATGCGCAGGGACTGACGATTTTTTTAACGGTGTCGACCCCTGCCGGCCGTGAAGCTGCTCAACGACTCTACGGGAACAAGGTCCGCATGGCTTATTCCCCTTATGACACTTGGGTCTGCGTAGCAACTTTTCTGAGCCAGGTGCGTCCCCGTTTGGCCCTCTTTATGGAAACCGAGATCTGGCCGGGCTGGTTGGAATCCCTGCAACAAAGGAGGGTGCCTGCTGCCTTGATCAACGGACGACTGTCAGATAAGTCCTATCAGCGTTACGCGCGGATCAGAGGACTCATCAAGCCAGCGCTCCTCCGGTTTGCATTGATTGGTTGCCAGAGCCCTGCCCACCGCGAACGGTTTTTGGCGCTTGGTGCGAACAGTCAACAGGTACAAACCCTAGGGTCGATTAAATTTGATGCATCGCTACCCGAGGATCTGCCAGTCCGGATAAAAGAGAAACAGTCTACGCTGGGGACCGCGCCCATCTTTTTGGCAGCCAGTACGCACCCAGGGGAAGACGCGCAATGCCTAGAAGCGTTCAAGATCTTAAGACAGTCCTTTGAATCGCTACGGCTGGTTTTAGCACCTCGTCATGTGACGCGTGCGCAGACGCTTCTCGAGGAGGCGCAAACTGCAGGGTGGCGCACGTGCTCAACGAGTGACCCTCGGTTAGACCAAGCCGCCGATGTTTTGGTTCTGGATGAGATGGGTCAACTTTTGACGTGGTATGGACTTGCGAGTTTAACTTTCGTCGGTGGATCACTTGTTCCTCACGGAGGGCACAATTTCATGGAGGCCGCGCTGGTGGGCTGCCCTATTATCGTCGGACCATCGCTTTACAACTTTGAATCCATGGCGGACGCGTTTCTAACGGAACGCGCGATGATTCAGGTCTCCGACAGCCAATCCTTGGCGAGCGAGGCGACTCATCTCCTCAATCAACCCGATCGGGCTGAGGCGCTAAGACAGAGAGCCCTTTCAGTTGTTCGTCAAGAAACAGGCGCCCTTGAAAGAACCATTCGAGCGTTGCAAGACAAGGGCTTGCTTGAGCCTTCCTAACAGGATCAGCGATGAAAACGAATATCTTGGTGTTGTGTACGGGTAATGCCTGTCGCTCTCAAATGGCGGAGGGGTGGTTACGCGCCCTAAGAAGCGATGTATGTGATGTTCAATCGGCGGGCATCGAAGCGCATGGACTGAATGCCACAGCTGTGGAAATGATGGCCGAAGTCGGCATTGATATCAGTCAACATCAATCCTCCGTCATTGATAGCGCGATGATTGACTGGGCGACTCTAGTGATCACGGTCTGCGGGCACGCGGACGAGGCCTGTCCGACACTGCCTCAAGGGGTGAAGCGAATTCATTGGCCAACGCCGGATCCTGCGGCTTTCACCGGTACTCACGAAGAAGTGAAAGCTGGTTTTAGAGCGGTCCGCGATTCGTTGAAAGAGAGAATCACCGATCTTTTAATTTGAAAGGGCGGATCGCTTCTCAACCGCTTCGTGCTAAGCTTTTTGGCGGAAACCTTAAAACCTATGAGTAAGCTGAGTGGATCGTTCTAAGCGAAGACGGTACGTGCCAAACCTGAGTAGGGATATGGCCGCCTGTGATGCGAACTACATCCGTATTCAGCAGCTTTTCGCCCAGCGCGATGAGACCGATGAATGTCGATTTGGCTTGCTGAGCGATCATCATCATGCGCAGGTCAATATCCAGGTGCTTGAGCGAGCCAAGTATACGGCCACGCTTGCGATTGAACTCGATCAACTGAATTTAGGGCTCAAGTGGCTAACCTGGCCACGCTTTGAGGTTCGGGTCTATCACGATCTTGCAACAGCCGAAGTGCTTCGAGTGGGCAAGGCTCAAAAACTGCGGCAAGTGTATACCCTCCCCAATCCAGATCATCATCAACCCGATGAGAAGTCCCAGGTAAACCACTTGCTGGGTGAGTTTTTGACCCTGTGTCTGTCTCATGGTGCGGCGATTGAGCCGATTTCTATCTCTTAAGTGTTCGCCATTGCTTGGCACCTCGTTATAATCCCGTCGTCGAAAAGTAAGGTCGCCTCTCATCTTGTCGCGAGAGGCGTCGTCTCGATATTTTTCTTAAGGGACTCGCGAGAAAAAACAGGGTTTGATGTCCTGCAAGCGCGAATTTGGGTCGGGAATTGATTAAACCATGGCGAAAAGTTACCAGTCGGATGCGATTGAAGTTCTCGAGGGCTTAGAGCCGGTTCGCAAGCGACCCGGTATGTACACCGACACCACAAGACCCAACCATCTGGCTCAAGAGGTTATCGATAACTGCGTCGATGAAGCATTGGCCGGGCATGCCAATGAAATTCAAGTGGTGCTATCTAAAGATCAAGCGATGTCCATCAGTGACAACGGTCGAGGCATGCCGGTCGATATCCACAAAAAGGAGAAGGTATCTGGGGTTGAGCTGATCCTCACACGTCTTCACTCGGGCGCTAAATTTAATAATGACCAGTATCGCTATTCAGGCGGGCTCCACGGGGTGGGTGTTTCGGTGGTCAATGCCTTGTCTGAGCGTTTTGAGGTGTTCGTCAAACGAGATGGACATTTACACCATATGGCGTTCAAAGATGGTGAAATGAAGTCGCCGCTATCCATTAAGGAATCCATTGGAAAGCGCAGCACGGGCACAAGAATCGAATTCAAGCCAAATCCGAAATACTTTGATTCCCATCGTTTTTCCATTTCGCGGCTTAAACATCTTCTAAGAGCGAAAGCGGTGCTCTGTCCGGGTCTCAAAATCGTCTTTACCGACGAGACTGCGTCCGATGAAGAACGCGTGACTGAGTGGTTTTACCAAGATGGCTTGGCGGACTATTTGTCGAGTGAGATGCAGGGCTTTGAGACCCTTCCCGCTCAACCTATCGTGGGTCAAATAGAAAGTTCAAAAGATGCGGTTGACTGGGCGGTGCAGTGGCTGACCGAAACCGGCCAAGCGCTGAATGAAAGCTACGTGAATCTTATTCCCACCGCGCTTGGGGGGACCCACGTCAATGGGTTGAGAACAGGTCTGCTAGAGGCGCTGCGAGAATTCTGCGAATTCAGAAATTTGTTGCCGCGCGGGGTGAAGATCACTGGCGATGACATTTGGGAATCTTGCGCCTATGTGCTCTCGGTGAAGATGCTTGATCCGCAATTTGCCGGCCAAACCAAAGACCGCCTCAATAGCCGAGAAATCGCCGGCGTTGTTGCCACGGCGGTCAAAGACCATTTCAGCCTGTGGCTTAATCAACATACCGAAGACGGTCAGCGGCTTGCCGAAATGGCGATCAGTAATGCTCAGTCCAGGCTCCGTGCGGGTAAGCAGGTCACCCGCAAAAAGGTCACGGCAGGGCCTGCGCTTCCCGGGAAACTCACCGATTGTTCTTGTCAGGACGTCATGGCCGGCGAACTCTTTCTTGTGGAGGGCGATTCAGCGGGAGGGTCGGCCAAGCAGGCAAGAGACCGTGAAACTCAAGCGGTGATGCCCTTGAAGGGTAAGATTTTGAACACCTGGGAAGTAGACTCCTCAGAAATTCTTGCTTCCCAGGAGGTCCACGACATTTCCGTAGCCTTGGGTATGGACCCCGGCTCTGATGATTTGTCAGGCTTAAGGTACGGCAAGGTGTGCATTCTTGCGGACGCGGATTCAGATGGGCTGCACATATCGAGTCTTTTGATTGCGCTGTTCGTTAAGCATTTTCCAGCGCTTGTCAGCCATGGCCACGTGTTTGTTGCTATGCCACCTCTTTATCGGATCGATGCTGGGAAGGATGTGCATTACGCGCTGGATGAGGCCGAAAGAGAGCACGTCCTCGCTCGCTTAGCCGAAGAGAAGTTCAAGGGCAAGATATCGGTGCAAAGATTCAAAGGCCTCGGCGAAATGAACGCCCTTCAATTGCGTGAGACGGCGATGTCGCCTGATACAAGGCGTCTTGTGCGTTTGGTTGTCGATGAAGAAAACGACGCCAGCTCGGTGCTTGATATGCTGTTGTCTAAGAAACGAGCCGGGGATCGGAAATCCTGGCTCGAGCGCAAAGGCGATATGGCAGAACTGGTCTAATGGCTAAGAGAATTTTTCGGCCCCATCACAGCCCGAAAGCTTCAGCCATCCCAGCGTGCCACCGATCAGTGATCAGTCAACGCATTCCCTTTCACTTGAATCCTAGGAACTAATTCATGGCTACGGATCTCATGGCAGATGAGTTGGAATCCATTCCGCTCGCCCAGTTTACTGAAAACGCCTACTTGAACTATGCCATGTACGTGATCAACGATCGCGCACTGCCGCATATCGGTGATGGACTGAAACCCGTTCAACGCCGAATTATCTACGCGATGTCTGAACTTCGACTGAATGCCGACGCCAAGTACATGAAGTCGGCGAGAACGATCGGTGACGTCATCGGCAAGTATCATCCTCACGGTGATTCGGCCAGTTACGAAGCCATGGTTCTGATGGCTCAGAGCTTTAGCTATCGATATCCATTGGTTGATGGGCAGGGCAACTGGGGCTCGCCAGATGACCCCAAGTCCTATGCCGCCATGCGATATACCGAATCAAAATTGACTAAGTATGCGAGCGTATTGCTCGCGGAACTCGGCCAGGGAACGGTCGATTGGCTGTCAAATTTCGATGGCACGATGGAAGAACCAGCGCTGTTACCGGCCCGGCTACCCAACGTTCTTTTAAATGGTGGTAGTGGAATTGCCGTGGGTATGGCAACCGATATCCTTCCTCACAACTTGAATGAGGTTGTGTCCGCTTGCATTCGTCTGCTCGAACAACCCTCCGCATCCGTGGCGGATCTGATGGAGCACGTGAAGGGTCCCGATTTCCCGACCGGGGCTGAGATCATCTCAACACAAGAAGAAATTCAGACGGCGTACGATACGGGTCGAGGATCGATTAAGGCGAGAGCTAAGTGGACCTATGAAAAAGGCGAGGTCGTGATTTCAGCGCTGCCTTATCAAGTATCCGGCACCAAGGTGCTCGAGCAGATCGCATCGCAGATGCAGGCTAAAAAACTGCCGATGGTGGCCGATCTTCGGGATGAATCAGACCACGAGCATCCGACTCGATTGGTGGTCGTTCCTCGGAGTAACCGAATTGATATTGATCAATTGATGAATCATTTGTTTGCCACGACCGATCTTGAGCGAAGCTATCGGATGAACCATAACGTGATTCAACTCTCTGGTCGCCCAGGCGTCTGCTCGATCAAAGAGATGCTGTCCCAGTGGCTTGAGTATCGCAGTCAAACGGTGCTGAAGCGTTTGAACTATCGGCTAGAAAAAATTCTGGACCGATTGCACATCTTAGAAGGCCTCTTGATCGCGTTTCTTAACATCGACGAGGTCATTCACATCATTCGAACTGAAGACCGGCCCAAACCGGTTCTTATGAAGCGTTTTGAGTTGAGTGATCGTCAGGCCGAAGCGATTTTAGATTTACGCTTGAGGCAACTGGCAAAGCTTGAAGAGCAAAAGATTCGAGGTGAGCAATCCGAACTTGATGAAGAGCGTGAATCAATCGCAAAAATCATTGGGTCCAAAAGCCGATTGAAGACGCTCATTAAAAAGGAACTGCTAGAAGATGCAAAAACGTTTGGCGACGAGCGCCGAAGCGCCATCGTTCAGCGGGAAGAGGCCAAAGCTTTTTCTGAGAAGGACCTCATCACGACGGAACCGGTAACGCTCGTGTTGAGTGAGAATGGCTGGATCCGTGCTGCCAAAGGTCACGACATCAGTGGCGAGGAGTTGAACTATCGTACGGGTGACGCCTATCTGGGTGAGGCTCGAGGGAAATCGAACCAAACGGCGGTGTTTGTCGATTCAACTGGGCGAACGTATGCGTTGGCCGCTCACGGCTTGCCCTCAGCGCGCGGGCAAGGGGAGCCACTGACCGGTAAGCTCAACCCACCTTCAGGCGCCGTGTTTAAGGGCGTGATTTTGGATGACGAATCCGCTCGGTACTTGATCGCGAGCTCTGCAGGTTACGGATTCATTGGCACGGTCTCAGATATGATCAGCAAGAATCGTGCGGGGAAAGCTTATCTTTCGGTTCCCTCAGGCGGCCAAGCGCTCGGGCCAGAGAAAGTCGAGGATCTGGAGGCGCAGTACATAGCGGCTTTCACATCCCAGGGCAGATTGCTGGTATTTCCGGCGGCTGATCTGCCTGAGCTTGGCAAAGGGAAGGGCAACAAAATGATTAACATTCCCTCGGCACAGTTTAAGGCCGGGGCTGAGGATCTCGCGTTCATGGCCGTTCTGTCAGAGGCGGATAGTATTCGGGTGTATTCGGGTAAGCGTCATCTTAATTTATCCATGAAAGATCTCGCTCATTTTCAGGGTGAACGCGCGCGTCGTGGCCTGAAGCTCCCCAGGGGATTTCAAAAAGTAGATCGTATAGAGCGTGTTCGCTAAGGCGCAGCGTCCTAATCGAAGCGGTAGATGAAGAGCTGATCATCTGCGACGAGGGATGACTCGAACGGCCTAAGCATGTCTGCATCGACGAAACCCGCGTCGAGGAGCGCTTCGAGCGTAAGACCGTCAATAATTAAATGGTCCGTTGCAAGCGAAGCATAAAAACGACTCTTTTTCCGGAGCACATCTTCATGGGTTACAAGGTCTAGAAGGAGTGCGCCGCGTAATTTGAGCCTTGGTTCAACTTTGAGGAAGGCCTCAAGCTGTTCGAATAATCCACTGAGCGTTCGATCGGGCTTGCTTGCAGACAGCGTAATCTCATAAGTGCCCTCGTTCATTCGCCGGATCGCCGCAGAGGGTATCAGCAAGGATTTCCTGAGTGTTGATTCGTTGACCAAACGGACTGGGGACAGATGCAACGTCGCTTGGATGAGATGTTCAGTGTCTGCCTCGGCGTTGATCTCTGGCTCCATTGCTGCCGAGATGGGCTGCTTGGTTCGGTTTGTGCCCGCTGGGAATCCTAACCACAGCATGAGGAAATCTCCGAGGTAAAGTGCAAGCGAAGTGACAATCAGGGCAAGTAAAAGCAAGAACGCGACGCCAATGACGAAGATGTCTTGTTTGATCGTCTCGGATGGTGAGACGGGTAATTGGCTGACGATACGACCATAGGCCTCACCGCCAATGACCAAGGGTCGGCTGAGCAGGATCGATTGCAATGGCTGCTTGCCCGCGGTCACGATGACATTGTCCTCGCGATCGATCAGCGAAATGGCGGCCTCGGGCAAGGCTTGGTGGAAGTCATCCATGACGACCTGTAACGAAATAGGATCCAGTGGCTTAAGGAAGGGTGCTGCTGAGTTCTCCGTTCGCGTCAGTAACCGTTCCGCTAGCTGGATCTCAGCATCCTCAAATGCCCGGGACGTGAACTCCGCAAACAACACGATTAAGATCGCGCCAAAAAGAAGCAATGGTGTAAGAAGAACAAATAGGAGACGGAGCGTTGGATTGACCATAAGGTACTCTTAAGTCCTCTCCAAAGTATAGCAAGTCAGCCGATCGGTTTAGGTAGGCTCAGGCTGACGCCGAAGGGTGAATCATCCATAATGCTGGCCAAAGGGTAGTCCATGCATTTCATCGAATTATTGAATGTCACCGGCCGGGATCAGGCGGGTCTGACGGCGATGCTGACCGAGTCACTCGCAAAGGCTGACGTCGTGATTTTAGACATGGGCCAAGCGGTGATTCATGACTTTTTGACGCTCGGCCTCTTGGTCCGCTGTGCTTTAGACCGCGTGAAAATCTTAGATGATCTGGCAGCATCGATCATGGCGCGGGGGTTGTCGGTATCCAGGACGCGCGTGAGTGATCAGGATTATGAAGCTTGGGTGACCCGGCAAGGTCAATCTCGAACGATTTTAACGGTATTGGCACGATCCATTTCAGCGAGTCAGCTGGCTGCAATCTCAAAGCTTGTGGCCTCAGAGGGGCTCAACATCGACCATATCAATCGGCTGTCAGGGCGAATTCCGCTCTTGGATGTTGGCCAGCAGACAAGAGCTTGTCTTGAATTTTCGCTGCGTGGAACACCCAGCGACATGTTTCGAGAAAAGCTGATGGCCTGCGTTTCAGAGCTCGATTTAGACGCAGCCGTCCAAGAAGATGGCATTTACAGACGTCATCGACGATTGATTGCATTCGATATGGATTCCACGCTGATCAATACGGAAGTCATCGATGAATTGGCGAAGGTCGCCGGCGTGGGCGATCAAGTCCAGGCGATCACGGAATTGGCTATGTCCGGCCACATCGACTTTACAGAAAGTCTGCGTCAGCGGGTCTCTCTGTTAAAGGGGCTTGATGCGCGTTGCATGGAAGATATCGCGCAGGCGCTGCCATTAACTGAGGGCGCAGAGCGGCTTTTTACAACCTTGAAAAAGTTGGGTTACAAGACCGCGATTATCTCGGGCGGATTCACCTATTTCGGGGCCCATTTGAAATCGATCTTGGGCGTCGATTATGTGATTGCCAATGAACTCGAAATGGTTGAGGGTCAGTTGACGGGTCAAGTTTTGGGCACGGTGGTGGATGCGCAAGTAAAGGCCGAAAAACTAAAAGAAATAGCGATTAAGGAAAATATCTCTCTCGCCCAGACCATTGCGGTCGGTGATGGTGCCAATGACTTAGACATGTTGGCAACGGCCGGTTTGGGCATTGCTTACCACGCGAAAGCCATTGTTCGGCAGAATTCTCGACATGCTATCTCAACGCTAGGGTTGGATAGCATTTTGTATCTGCTCGGAATCAGCGATCGTGATCAGGGTATTGACTCAGTGTAAATGTAGCGAGCCTTTGATCTTGAGCACCCGGGCGGAGCACGCATCGTCGCATTGGCGTAAAATATCGGTCAGTTTACGTCTGCCATTTTAATCCTTCGCTGGATGAGCAGACCTTTCACAGCTTCGGAGTAACCACATGGCGACATACTCAACTAACGAATTCAAATCAGGTATGAAGGTTCTGCTTGAAGGCGACCCTTGTAGCATTGTTGAGAATGAGTTCGTTAAGCCCGGCAAAGGGCAAGCGTTTAATCGGGTTCGATTGAAAAACCTGAAAACAGGGCGGGTTTGGGAGCGAACGTTCAAATCTGGCGAATCGCTCGAAGCTGCTGACGTGATGGAGCACGACATGGAATATGTCTATACCGACGGCGAGTATTGGCATTTCATGAAAACCGATGGCTCTTACGAACAGATTGCAGCGGACAAATCTGCGGTGGGGGATGCAATGATGTGGCTTCGTGAACAAGGTGAATGTACTGTCACCTTGTGGAATGAGGTCCCGATTCAGGTGGTTGCGCCAAACTTCGTGGACTTAGAGATTGTTGAGACTGATCCCGGTGTGCGGGGGGACACTGCGACAGGCGGCACCAAACCTGCGACGCTGACCACAGGCGCTGTGGTCAAAGTGCCTCTCTTTATCAATATCGGTGAAATCATCCGCGTAGATACGCGGACTGGCGAATATCAGGGCCGAAGCAAAGCTTGATGGCACTCGCTTCGAGATAATTCCCATGATCCCAACCTGGGATACGTTGAAAAAACGCGCCCGCGTTCTAAGTGATATGCGCTCTGCGCTTGCTTTCCGGGGTTACATCGAGGTTCAAACGCCCGTGTTGGGCCGCTATGGCGTCTTCGACCCGCATCTGCACAGTATCGAGGTTTCCACATTCAGAGGCACGCGTTACCTTCAGACCTCGCCAGAATATGCGCTAAAACAAGTGCTTGGCAGGGCTCCGGAACGCATTTACCAAATTGGACCCGTTTTCAGGGGCAACGACGTGGGGCCGAGGCACCAGCCTGAATTTACAATGCTCGAGTGGTATGCACCCGATACGTCCCTCACGGCATTGATTGAGGAGTTTATTGACCTGCTCGCGGGGCTGACGGACGCACCAGATGAATGGCGTGAAGGTCTTGCCGTCGAGCACCACGATTATGGCGAACTGATGCAATCTTTCGCAGGTATTAATCCGCACCAAACGACTGAACGAGCGCTTGAAGCGCATCTTGATGCATATGATGTTGAGATTTCGCATCTTGCCGGACCCCGTGACGAACAGTGGCGCAGTGATGCCTTGGACTTTATTTTTTCAACCCAAGTGCAGTCGCACCTCGAGGGGCTCTGCACGGTCAGTGGTTTTCCAGGTAGCCAGGCCGCGCTAGCGGAGATCGAGCCAACGACGGGGCTAGCGCAGCGCACCGAGCTCTATGCCTCGGGCATTGAATTGATGAACGCCTATCAGGAACTCCGAGATCCCGATGAGTTAGACACTCGTTGGAAGAAGGCGAGCGAAGCTCGATCACGGCGTGGTATGTCGCAAATGGCTTTGGACGTAGGGTTACGCGATGCGATGGCTCTGATGCCGGTTTGCGCTGGCGCGGCCGTTGGGTTCGATCGTCTGCTGATGTGTATGCTTGGGCTTGATCGGCTTGATGAGGTGATGATTCTGCCCTGGCAGGACGGATAGAAAGCATCGTCAGTCGCGAATCATCGACCATCCCATTTCGATGGGATCACCCGGCGCTGCCCGCCATTCAAAGCCTTTCTCGGTGATGAGAATTACCGTTGAGCCCAAAAGGAACTGACCCGCCTCCTGTCCTTGATGCACGTCGAGCTGGTCGAATGCTTTGGTGTAAGCAGTGCCAGCTTTGAGGGGTTCAGATTGCCAAAATGGTTGAATCGCTGCGACGATCGCGGCGCCGACGAGCACCAGCGCCATCGCGCCTTGCTCAGTTGAGAGGTGCATGACAAGGCGCTCGTTGCGCGCGAATAGTCTATCGACGTGCTGGGTCGTTTGTTGATTCACGGAGAACAGTTTGCCCGGGATGTAGGTGGCCTCTAAGAGCTTGCCCGCGCAGGGGAAGTGAACGCGATGGTAGTCTCGGGGCGATAGGTATGTGGTTGAAAAACTGCCTGACCCAAATGGATGATTGGCTTTCCCTAATAGGTCTGACACGAGAAAAGATCTGCCTTTGGCTTGAATCATCGTGTTGTCTTCAATTCGACCACAAGCTGAAATTCGTCCATCTGCGGGAGCCGACAACAGTCCGCTTGGCTCGCGTAGTGAGGGCTTTAGGCGTCGGGTAAAGAAATCGTTAAAAGACTGATAGTCGCTCGGGTGCTCGCGCTCGGCAAGTTGCAGATCAACATCAAAGTACCACTTGAAAAGCCGAATGAAGGGACTGCGGATCCATCTGCTCTCGCTTCTCGCCAATACCCCGACGCATCGTGAAATGAGATGTAAAGGTAAAATGTGTTGGAGCCAGGCAAAGATCATGGGTATCCAGGTGAGTAAGTAGTGAACGAGAGTCGTTCGCGGCTGCCGCGGGTTCGAGCGTGCGATAGCCATGGCAGATGATACTTGATCTTCACTGCGTGATCACAATGCTTCTGACATCGACCCTGCCGAACTGCTGAGCGGCAGGATGGCGGCTCGCGTTTTCCAAAGTGAAACCTGTTAAGTTGTCGCCGTCCATGCAAATATGAACAGAGTTACGTCGACGGAGCTTCGATGCGAGAGGTCTGGCCCCAAGGCTTCGGGTGCTCAGATTGAAGTAGTCTGACCGCCGCTTGAAGTCAGTGAGCTTTGATCTTGGCCCTGAGGGACGAGCCCAAGAGACGTGCTTTTTGTTGCGCGCGAAAGAATGGGTGAGTCGCCTGTTACGGACAGGCGGGAGAGGCGAGAGCGTCTCGAATGCGGGATCGGAAAGATATGCGATTGGCGAGGCTTTGTGTCAGACCTTTCGGAGGACATGAATCAAGCGTCAACCCCAGATCAGTCAAACTGAAACATGGGCGTTGTGAAAGAAGCGAGCGAGCTCGTCATAATAAATGAGCAAAAAGACACTCTGAGATGGAAATGAACCTACAGGCGATAAAGTCATGAGCGGTGACAACTTAATTTGGATCGATCTGGAAATGACCGGCCTAGAACCAGAGGAGGACGTCATTTTAGAAATCGCCACCATTGTGACCGATGGGGAGCTTAATGTTCTTGCCGAAGGGCCTTGCTTGGCCGTAAGACATCCGCAAGCGGTGATCGATGGCATGGATGAATGGAACACCACGCATCACACGGCCTCCGGTCTTGTTGAGCGTGTTTTAAATTCGGAGTTCGACACCCGGAGCGCCGAGCTCGCGACCCTCGACTTTCTACGTCAGCATGTGCAAGCCAATGCCTCTCCCATGTGCGGCAACAGCATTGGGCAAGATAGAAGGTTTTTGGTGAAGTACATGCCTGAACTTGAAGATTACTTTCACTACCGAAATCTAGACGTGAGCACAGTCAAAGAACTTGCTCGGCGTTGGCGGCCTGATGTGCTTGATGCCTACGTTAAGAAAAACATGCATCAAGCGCTGGAGGACATTCGGGAATCCATTCGAGAGTTACAAATTTATCGAGATTTGTTTTTTAACCTGGATTCTTGAAGATTGAGCGCTGGAAGAGCACAGGTGCTGTGCAGATGTTGATCCCTAGCCTCTCGATTGTTTTTCGATCATGTTGCTGAGTATCGCCTCCGCCGAGTGATCAGATGGGGTTTTTTGCGACCACCCGCCTGCGCGAAGAGGGATTATGTTGGACCCTGTGCTGGCCAGAACGAGGTCGTACCCTTTGACGATGCAGCGGTTCAACAGGCTCCTGATGCCTATCATAGGTTTGCCTTGGCGCGCTGTTTAGCGAGCGCCCAATTCACATGAACGGCGACAAGATCACTGCTCTGCGAACGTTTGAGTTCGAGCGCTTGGATGATGCGTTCATCGAATGGCGCGTTACCGAGAGCAACGGCTAGATTTCGTTGCCAGCCGTCAAATCCAACCCGCCGCAAAGGTGAACCCTCGGTTCTTTTCAAATACTCGGCTTCAGTCCAAGCAAACAAGCTTAGGAGCGTACTCCGATCCAGTTCATGCCTTGGCTCGAAATCCCTGATTTGATGCACATGTGCGTGGCGATTCCAAGGGCAAATGAGCTGACAGTCATCACACCCAAAGACTCTGTTGCCGATGGCGTCTCGCAAAGATTCCGGAATGATGCCCTTGTATTCGATCGTGAGGTAGGCGATGCATCGACGCGCATCCAGCTCGTAAGGGCCAACGATGGCGTTTGTCGGGCAGATGTCGATACATCGCTGACAGCTTCCGCAGTGGTTGCTCGAAATCTTTGAGGAAGCGGCAAACGGGAGATTGGTCAGCAATTCGCCGAGAAAATGGTATGAACCTCGGTGTTGATTGATGTGAAGAGTGTGCTTGCCAATCCAGCCTAGTCCTGATGTCTCAGCAAACCGTTTCTCCAAAAAGGGCGCACTATCGGTGACTGGCCGAGAGGTAAAGCTGAGATGGTCGTGATCGATCAGCCATTGATTAATTTGAGTGCTGAGTGACTTTAAACGGCCGCGAATGACGCGATGGTAGTCCCTGCCCAATGCGTATCTCGCGATGTAGGCTGCGTTAGGATCCGCTAGCGTGGACTGAATCTGATCCTGACCCGCCGCGGGTAGATAGGGCATCGTCAGACTGAGCGCGCTTAACGCACCGGGATGTAACTTTGCCGGTTCAATTCGCAGGTCAAAGTGTCTTGCCATATAACCCATGTCACCGTGGAAACCTTGCTCGAGCCACCGCCTTAAATAGGGTTCGTGATCGCTCCTTGTAAGAGGAGAGACTTCGATCTGGTCAAAACCTAGGTCTTGGGCCCACGTTTTGATCAGCTGAAGGAGATCGCTGAGAGGCAGAGACTGATCCTTGTTCACAATGCTGCTGCGCTATAATGCTGGGTTTTCATCTCGGAATTTTCATGTCTTCGGACCGCCTGTACACCGCTCAAGAGATCCGTGTGATGGACCGGACGCTGATCGTGGATTATGGCATACGAGGGCTCACCCTCATGGCTCGGGCCGCGGATGCCGCGGTGGCCAAGATACATGAAGCGTTTCCAGAGGCATCTAGATTTTGCATCCTGTGTGGTTCAGGTAACAACGCAGGGGATGGCTATCTGGTGGCGTCCAAGCTGGCCTCAAAAGCCCATGATGTGACCCTGGTTCAGGTGGGCGATGTTGATAAATTGGGCCAGGATGCGCTTTCGGCGAGAGCGCACTGCCTGTCGTTAGGGCTTAAGCCTCGTGCTTGGGATGAGGTCTTGCAAGACGCCGCGTTGGAAGTTGATCTCTTTGTTGACGCGCTGCTGGGTTTGGGCGCAAGCGGACCCCCAAGAACCCCATACGATCGCGTGATTCGCTGGCTGAATGCGAAGCCCGCCCCAGTGCTGGCGCTTGATGTGCCTTCTGGGCTTCATCCTGATTTTGGTCGGGCCGATGGCGAATGTGTACGAGCGTCCCACACGGTGACGTTCATCGCAGACAAAATTGGACTGCACTCCGAAGCAGGACCCGACTATGCGGGCATCGTATCCGTTTGCGATCTGGGTATGCCTGCGGATGCAGCGGCGCAGTTCAAAACCACTGGCGTCAGACGACTCGTCGCCAGGGCGTTACCCCCTCGTTCGCGGGCGGCACATAAAGGCGATTTTGGTCACGTATTGGTGATTGGCGGTGATGTTGGCATGGCGGGCGCTGCGCTCCTTGCTGGGGAAGCGGCTTTGCGAACTGGTGCGGGCCTTGTGACACTAGCAACCCACCCGCACCACGCTTCGGCACTCTCCGTTTATCGACCTGAATTGATGGTGCGAGGTGTATCTGACTCGTTGATGCTGGCGCCGCTCATTGATCGGGCAGATGTGGTGGCAATTGGCCCAGGGTTGGGTCAGAGCGCTTGGTCGACTGACTTGTTCCAGGGGGCCTTAGGCATCGAAAAACCCATGGTGATCGATGCGGATGCGCTTAATTTGCTTGCACGCGCTCCTAGACCAATGAGGTCTGCCATTCTTACGCCCCATCCCAAAGAGGCCGCTCGTTTGCTAGGCCACGGAGTTGTCGACCCCCACCGTTTAGCGGTGCTCGAAGCGTTACAGGCCCGGTACCAATCCGTGATTGTGCTCAAGGGGGCCGCCACCTTGGTCCATGACGGTGAAGCCGCAGCGGTGAACACGCTTGGCTCGCCAGGCATGGCTTCAGCAGGTATGGGAGATGCGCTCACGGGCTGCATCGCCGGCTTGATCGTTCAAATGGGTTCGTTAGCTGATGCAGCAGGGCAGGGCGTGGCTCACCATGGTCGCGCGGGGGTTTGGGCGGCAGCTGAGCTGGGTGAGGCGGGAATGCTGGCGTCTGATGTTATTCAACGATTGGGCCGTTCACTGCGAGGTGAGGGTGATGCGAAGAGATCTTGATTCACCCATAGCCACCGAGGCTTTCGCTGGTCGGTTAGCAGCCCATTTGAAGGCGGGGCTCATGATTCATCTCGAAGGCGATTTGGGCGCGGGAAAGACCACCTTTTGTCGCGGCCTCCTTCGAGCATTTGGGCACGAGGGGGCTGTAAAAAGCCCGACCTTTACGGTAGTCGAGCCGTATCATGTCGCTGGCCTCGAGATTTACCACTGCGATCTATACAGGCTAACCGACCCAGAAGAATTGGATTACATGGGATTCGAGGATTACGTCCACGACCGCAGTATTTGTCTGGTCGAGTGGCCCCTCAAAGGGAAGGGCGTGTTGCCGCCCGCCGATTTGGTGATTTCGCTGAGCGCTGGTTTCGGTTCGGCACGTGAGCTGAAATTGGGCGCCACAAGTGAAGTCGGCCTAGCTATCCTGAGTGCATTTCAGGCGGCTGAGGGTAAGGTCAACTGACGAGGAACAAGGTCTTCACCGCTGACCAGAGGGCGAGCGTGTTGAGGTGTCAGGTTGTGAAATTTGGGGTCAGCTTTGTTAACCTATCGGCCAGCGTTATCTTCGCTAGATTGCGGTTGAGTCGATGATCGAAGCCGTTGTGACTCAGGGCTCTAAATGTAGGTACCAAGTAAGGTTCTATCTGAAACAGCAAGTTGAGAAGACAGCATGACTCAAGCGATGTTCCTGCTTTTCGAGACCTGCTTTGGGCGAGTAGGTCAATCGTCCGCCAATGCTTGCGCCCTTCAAGTCCTACTCGTCCTTGGTCTTTGTCTTTGCCCTACCCTCACACGAGCAACAGACCTCGAGGGCATCAGAAGCCACGAGTCCCCCGAAAAGACTCGATTGGTGATGGACCTGAGTTCGCCAGTTGAGCACACGCTTTTCACACTTGAGAATCCGGATCGCGTGGTGATTGATCTCTCAGGCGTCTCAGCGCCTTCGAGCCCCATGCGAGATCGAAAGTGGCTCAAGCAGTTGTTTAAGGGGCCGATAAAGAGTGTGCGCTTGTCCCCGGAGTCATCAACTGATCTCCGAGTGGTCTTGGAACTCTCTGCGCGAGTGAAGCCAATGAGCTTTGTGCTCAAGCCTATTGATCAGTATGGCGATCGTTTGGTGGTTGATCTATTCCAGGCGCCAAAAGGGGCTGCTGCAAGCGATCCCTCGAAGAAAGTTGCTGCCCGAGCGGAGTCCCAAACGAATCGGAATTTAGTAATTGCGATTGATGCAGGTCACGGGGGCGACGACCCAGGCGCCATTGGACCCAAGCGAATCTACGAGAAGACCGTCGTCCTTGATATCGCTAAAGCGCTACAAAAAGAAACCAATCGACATCCTGGCTATCAAGCTATTCTGACGCGTGGTGGTGACTACTATGTGGCCCATCGAAAAAGAACGGCGATTGCGCGAGAGCATCAAGCGGATGTGTTTATTTCAATTCACGCAGATGCCTGGAAAACACCTGATGCGAGCGGCGCGTCGGTGTACGCAATCTCTGAATCAGGTGCAACCAGTGAGACCGCGTTATGGTTGGCTGAAAAGGAAAATCGTGCTGATTTAATCGGTGGTGTTGGCAGTGTCAGTTTAGACGACAAAGATGATGTGCTCGCCGAGGTTCTCCTTGATCTGTCCATGACCGCATCACTGAGCTCGAGTATCCTGATCGGTGAATCTGTTCTCAGTGCCTTGAAGCCGTTCAATAAGTTGCACAAAGCAAAGGTCGAGCAGGCTTCGTTTATTGTCCTGAAGTCACCTGACATTCCCTCTATTCTCGTCGAGACTGGTTTTATATCGAATCCAGGGGAAGCCAATCGGCTGGCTTCGAAAGCACATCAAGAGAAATTAGCCAGCGCCATTTTCAAGGGAGTTGATGCGTATTTTCGAAGCAACCCGCCGCCAGGCACCCTGCTTGCCAGTCGCTCTGCGCAACAGCCTGGAACAGCCATGACTTATAAAATTCGGCGTGGCGACACGTTATCTGAAATCGCTGAACGGTTTCAGGTCTCTTCAGCGCAGATCAAGGAACTGAACTCACTAAGGTCCGATAAAATACGTATCGGTCAAGTGTTAGAGATCCCCAGGACATGACCCGTATTCAGCGCCTCTCGCCGCGGCTGGCGAACCAAATAGCCGCCGGTGAAGTCGTTGAGCGACCGGCATCGGTTATCAAAGAATTGTTGGAAAATGCGCTTGATGCCGAGGCAACGCGCATCGACATTGTGCTTGAAGCGGGTGGTTCCAAGCGCATGTTGGTGCGGGACAATGGCCGTGGCGTACCCGCAGACGATTTGAAGTTGGCGTTGGAGCGGCACGCTACCTCGAAGATCAGTGAGCAAGAGGATCTCGAAGGCATCGCGACTTTGGGCTTTAGGGGCGAGGCCTTGGCTTCGATCGCATCGGTATCGAAATTGGTTATGACTTCAAACGCGTCAGATGAGAAGTCGGGTTGGTGCGTGCGCTCAGCCGGTGAGTCGATGCAATCTGAACTCTCCCCCGCGGCGCACCCTCGAGGTACGACCGTGGACGTCGAGGATCTCTTTTACAACACGCCAGCTCGACGAAAATTCCTTAGGACGGAGAAAACCGAACTCGCACGAATCGAGGATATCGTGCGCAAAATCAGTCTTAGTCACCCAAAGGTTCAGCTTAGTCTCACGCATCAAGGCAAAGTGGTTCGGCAATATGTGGCTGCGATGTCAATGAATGAAAGAGAACTCCGCGTGAAACAGGCGCTCGGACCCGCGTTTATCGAAGCGGCTATGTATTTTGAAGAAGAAAGAGGCGGCATGCGCCTCTCCGGGTGGATCGCAACGCCCAGGTATTCGCGCAGCCAAGCCGACCAACAGTATTTTTTTGTCAACGGGCGAAGTATTCGCGATAAGGTTCTGAGCCATGCCGTCAGGCAGGGCTATCAAGATGTTCTTCATTATGGTCGTCACCCTGCTTATGTGATTTTTTTTGAACTGAATCCTCGGCATGTCGATGTGAATGTGCACCCGACCAAGCACGAAGTCCGATTCAGAGAATCGAGAGGCGTCCACGACTTTATCTTTAGTACGATTCATCAAGTGCTAGCGAAGTCGCAGGCGGGTGGCCAATTCGAGCGCGATGTTGACGACGCTCTTCAAGTGAGTGGTCGGGATGCGCCATCTTGGGCAAGTGGCCTGAGTCAACGCTCACTGTCTTTGTCAGTCGCTGGTCCAAGTGCAGCGAACATCTCCTCGGCGTTGCGGTTTCTCGAGCTCGCTAATCCGAGCCAAAGTGCCGCTTTCGAAGCAGACGGGCAGGTTGCGCAGCGCGATGATGAGGCGCCATCTTGGCTGGCTCAACCTGTGAGTGTAGCCGGGCCTGAGGATGACGGAATTCCACCCCTCGGTTATGCGATCGGTCAACTGCTGGGTATTTATGTGCTTGCACAAAATGCTGCCGGACTCATTGTGGTCGACATGCATGCGGCGCATGAGCGGATTACCTACGAGCAGATGAAGCAACAGATGGACCGCACAGGCGTCACCCGTCAGCCGCTGCTTGTGCCTGTCAGCGTATCGCTCAGTACTCGGGAGGTGGCGGCCCTTGAAGTGAATCAGGATGATCTATCGATGCGTGGCCTCGTTTTTGAAATCGCGTCGGAAGAATCAATCATCATAAGGTCCGTACCCGCACTCACTCAGAGAGATCAAGCCGAGCAGCTGGTTCGCGATGTGGCGGCGGACCTGATTGAGTTCGGCCAGTCGAACCGTCTTAAAGAAGAGCGTGACGAGCTGTTGGCTACCATGGCGTGCCATGGCTCGGTCCGTGCCAATCGCCGCCTCAGTCTTCAAGAAATGAATCATCTTTTGCGACTGATGGAGGAAACCGAGCGGAGCAGTCAGTGTAACCATGGCCGTCCTACTTGGTTTCAAATTTCTCTCGCGGAACTGGATAGTTTGTTTTCGCGTGGTCGATAACAGCACTGTTCTAGTACTGACCGGGCCGACGGCCAGCGGCAAGTCAACGTTGGCTTATGACTTGTGTCTTCACTACCCCGACCAATTTGAGTTAATTAGCGTTGATTCGGCGCAGGTTTACCGCGGCCTTGATATCGGTTCGGCGAAACCATCGGTCGAAGAGCGCTCGCTCGTACCTCACCATCTGATTGACATCCGCGATCCTCAAGATCCTTACACCGCACACGACTTTGTGGCTGAGGCAACCGTTTGTATAAGGGAGATTCAAGCTCGAGGGAAAAAAGTGTTGATGGTTGGCGGCACCATGCTCTATCTGAGAAGTTTTCGAGAAGGCCTCGCGGATCTGCCTTCAGCCTCTCCAACCGTTCGGGCGGCACTGGAGGCTGAAGCAGAGGTCGCAGGTTGGCAAGCATTGCATGATCGGTTGCGTTCAGTTGACCCGGCAGCGGCCGATCGTATCCGACCAACGGACCGCCAACGCTTGCAGCGCGCATTGGAAGTTTTCGAGCTCACAGGCGAATCACTGACGTCCCTGCAGTCTGCCGCTCTGACTGCCTGCCCTTTTGATCTCGTTGAGATCGCGATTTTTCCAGAGGATCGTCGCGAGCTCCACCAGAGGATTGAGCAGCGCTTCGATCAAATGCTAGATGCCGGCTTTGTTGAGGAGGTCGCGGCTTTGAGGCAATCAATGCCCCAAGGAGGGGGGCTGCCAGCGATGAAGTCCGTCGGTTATCGCCAGATTTGGGCCTACCTCGAGGGTCAATTTGATTGGAATCAAATGCGGTCCAAGGCCGTCGTAGCAACAAGACAGCTGGCCAAGCGTCAAATCACTTGGCTTCGATCTTGGTCGCACGTGAGCCGATTACAATCGCCCTCCCTAGAGGCGCTCTTGAAAATCGAGGCAGTGGATCACATAGTCAGTGGAAGCTGAGAAATAAAGAACACCACTGCGAGTGGGCGGTTAGAATACCCAAGCATGATCATTTGAAGAAAATGGCGATCGCTGAACATTCCCGAAAGGACGAGAGTGCGCGGCTTAAGCTTCGCTGCGAATGCGATCAAATGGCCCTTTGTTCAGCTGACCAAAGGCACTTCCGCTCAAGGCGCTTGAGTCAGCGGGCATGATGCGGTGGATCGTGATGAAAGGAGTTGATATGGCTAAAGCGCAATCATTACAAGAACCCTTCCTGAATGCGCTGAGGAAAGAAAAGATTCCCGTCTCTATCTTTTTGGTGAGCGGAATCAAACTTCAAGGACAAATAGAATCTTTTGATCAATTTGTGATCCTTCTTAAGAACGGGGTCAATCAGATGATCTATAAATCTGCGATATCAACCGTTGTCCCCTCCCGACCTATCAAACTCGACTTCAGCCAAGAGCACGAGGACAACGCTGATCAATAGCCCGTCACGCTTGCGAGGTTCGCCCCGTGTTCTTTGACCGTCCCGACAAGGGATCTCGAACGCTGATCGTTTATGTTCGTAACGACCAGAGCGAACTTGCGACGCTCGAAGAAATTCAAGAACTCGCATTATCGGCAGAGCTTCAATTGCTCGGTCATGTGGAGAGCGCAAGGCGCGAGCCCCATCCGAAAACGTTCGTCGGCGAAGGCAAATTGGCCGAAATCTTGGAGGTGTCCCAATCGCTGGATGCACAATTAGTCCTGTTTAGCGAAGATCTTTCTCCCGCTCAGGAAAGAAACCTTGAAGGGGCTTTGAATCGCCGCGTGCTGAGCCGAACCGGTCTGATTTTGGAAATCTTTGCTCAACGAGCGCGAACCCATGAAGGGCAATTGCAGGTTGAACTTGCTCAGATCCAGCATAGCGCCTCAAGATTGGTCCGAGGCTGGACGCACTTGGATCGACAGCGAGGGGGTATGGGTGCTGGCCTAGGCGGCGCGGGTGAAACCCAGCTCGAGGCAGACCAACGCTTGCTAGCGGCAAGACGAAAAAAATTATCCGAGCGGCTGGCTCGAGTTCGAAGACAAAGAGCGCAAAGTCGGCGGTCGAGAAAGCGCTCGGAAACGCCGACCATTGCGCTGGCGGGTTATACCAACGCGGGTAAGTCCTCTTTGTTCAATCGACTGACGCAAGGCGAGGTTTACGCCGCGGATCAGCTTTTTGCCACCTTGGATCCAACGTTGAGGCAGCTCAATTTGCCGGTTGTTGGGCGCGCCATTTTATCGGACACCGTGGGATTCATTAGAGATTTGCCACACGCCTTGGTCGAAGCCTTCAAAGCCACGCTCGAAGAGGTCGCTGAAGCGGATCTGATACTCCACGTGGTGGATGCCGCTGCCCCTGATCTCGATGCTAGGATTCAGGAAGTGAATGATGTCCTCATCGAGATTGGCGCTGAATCCGTGCCTCAACTGCTCGTGTATAACAAGGTGGACGCGTTACACGAACCCTTTCAGGCGCTGACGAGAAACCGGGCGGGACTGCCCACTGCTATCGCAACATCGTGCCTGACTGGGTTTGGGTTTGATTTGATCGAGCAAACCATCGCAGAACTGCTTGCCGATCAAGTCATAGAAACCACAGTCCTGCTTGCGCCACATCAAGGCCTCGCTCGAGCTCGATGCTTTGAGCTCGCGGAGGTCAGAGAAGAAAGTGCAAATGAAGCTGGCGAGATTTCTCTTCGCTTACGTATAGAAAAGAAGAACATGGCGCGGCTCGAAACCGTGCTGGCAACTGGCTAAATTAGGTGACGCGCGGAAGACGTGGGAAACTACCCACTGCGCGGGATGAAGGAGCAAGACATGGCGTGGAATGAGCCAGGCAATGGGAATCGAGACCCTTGGGGTAACCGTCAGGATGACGGACCCCCCGATCTGGATGAGGCATTTAAGAAACTGCAGGACAACTTAGGCAGAATGTTCGGCGGCGGGGGCCAAAGTGCCGGCGCCCAAGGCGGTGGTAGTAGTCCGATCCGGAGTTCACTCATTGGCCTCGTGCTGGTGGGCGCATTGGTGGTTTATGGTTTGATGGGTGTCTATACCTTGGATGAACAAGAACGAGGCGTCGTTCTGCGACTCGGTAAAGCAACAGACACCATCGTGATGCCAGGTTTGAGTTGGTATGCGCCGCTGATCGACCAAGTCATTATTCACAACGTGTCCCGCGTGCGTTCGCATCCCCAGCAGTCAGAGATGCTGACGGAGGACGAAAACATTGTGAAGGTCAAGCTGACCGTGCAATACGTCATCGATGATGTGAAGGCCTTTGCGCTCAATGTCAAAGACCCTGAAAAAAGTCTTTATCAATCTACAGAATCTGCTGTCCGCCACGTGGTGGGGAGTACCGAAATGGATGAAGTCCTAACGGAAGGACGTGCGGTGATGGGCAGTGAGATCAAAGCGCGAATCCAGGATTATATGAATGATTACGGCACGGGTATTGCGGTCACTCAGGTGAATATTGATGAAACTGCGCCACCGGATGCGGTGCGAGAGGCATTCGATGAAGTCATCCGAGCCCGGGAGGACGAAGTCCGCGTGCGTAACGAGGCGAATGCTTACGCCAACAAAGTGATTCCTGAGGCTCGTGGTGAAGCCCAACGTTACTTAGAAGAGGCAGAAGCCTATCGTCAACGCGTAGTTGCAGAAGCTCGTGGTGAAGCGCAGCGATTCTCCAAGTTGCTCGTTGAATATCAGGCCGCGCCTGAAGTCACCCGCGAGAGAATGTATATCGACACCTTGGAATCAGTGATGTCGCAATCGTCGAAGGTGATGATCGATGTAGAGGGCGGGAATAACATGATGTATTTACCTCTTGATCGCATGATTCAACGGTCAACGGATCAAGGCATCGATTCCCAAACCAGCGCTACGCCTTCGAATGCATCGCGTTCGTCGATTAACGCCAATCCGCGCACGCGTCGCGACCGGCAGTAAGGAGAAGCCCATGTCAAATCGAAATACAGTCATCGGGTTGCTGGTTGTTGGTCTATTGTTCTTAACCAGTAACGCCCTTTATATCGTCAATGAAATGGAGCGAGCCGTCCTGCTCAGGCTCGGTCGCGTGGTTAATTCAGATGTTCAAACGGGCATCCATTTCAAAATGCCGTTCATCGAAGAGGTCAGAAAATTCGATGGTCGCGTCCTAACGGTCGATGCGCCAGCTGAACGTTTCTTAACCTTAGAGAAGAAAGCGCTGATTGTAGATTCCTTTGCGAAGTTTATGGTCGAGAACGTGGAGACGTATTACACCGCGACATCGGGTGATCAGCGTCGAGCCGAAGAGCTGCTCAAGCAACGGATAAACAATGGCTTGCGTAATGAAATCAGTCGCAGAACATTGCATGAGGTGGTCTCGGGTGAGCGTGATGAGCTGATGGAATCTTTGGTCGCCAATTTGAACTTGGTTGCTGATGCAGAACTTGGCGTGAAGGTGGTGGACGTTCGAGTCAAGCGAATCGATCTGCCGCCCGAGGTGAGCCAATCGGTCTATAACCGAATGAATACTGAGCGGGATATCGAAGCAAAGGAACATCGTGCCAAGGGTCAAGAGATGGCGGTGGGCATTATTGCCGATGCTGACAAGCAAACCTCGGTGATTCTCGCTGAAGCCTACGGAGACGCTGAGACCATTCGTGGGGACGGGGACGCACAGGCAGCCAATACCTACGCGAAGGCCTTCAACAGAGACAAAGAGTTTTACGCGTTTTATCGGAGCATGTCGGCTTATCGCAAAACGTTTGCGGAGAAAGGCGACATTTTGCTGCTTGATCCGAACAGCGATTTCTTCAAGTACTTAAGCAACAGCAAAGTTAACTGATGCTCAAGACATCCTCTGCGTTGTTGTTCAAAGCGCAGAGGATACCGCCTCCTGAACTTCCCTATTCTCCAGAGAAGCTTCAATGACATTGGATGATTTGTGGGTCGCCCTCTGTTTGGTCTTAGTGATCGAGGGTATCATGCCGTTCCTGAATCCAGAGAAATGGCAGCAAATGCTGCGACAAGTGGCTGACGCACCGCCAGCGAGTTTGCGTTGGTTCGGATTGGCCATGATGGTGTCTGGTGCCACGATGTTGGTGTGGTTGAGCCCTTAGGAGACGCGTTTGAATCAGTTGGATCATTGGTTACTCCCGGATGGTGTGGAGGATCTGCTGCCGACAACCGCTGCCAAACTTGAGCTGGCACGGCAAAACCTGCTCAGCCTCTTTTCGAGATGGGGTTATGACTATGTGATGCCCCCCAAGCTTGAGTTTATTGATTCACTTCTGACAGGGACGGGTAAAGACCTGGATCTGCAGACCGTCAAAGTGATCGATCAAATCAGCGGCCGGCTGATGGGGTTACCCGCGGATATCACACCACAAGTGGCAAGGATGGATGCGCACAGCATCGGTGGCGAAGGCGTCTCCCGTCTTTGCTACGCAGGCAGTGTCGTTCGAGCGCGCCCGGAAGGGTTCGTCGGCTCTCGAACCCCGATCAAAGTGGGCGCTGAACTCTTCGGCGACGCAGAGCCAAAATCGGATCTTGAGATCGTGAGCTTGATGGTCGGGTCGCTCGCTGCGCTTGGTCTTTTGGATGTCCAACTTGAGTTGGGTGATGTCAGTTTATTTCGAACGCTCATCGAGAAAGCGCAGCTAGACGAAGATACGAGAGACGAAATCTTTGCTTTAATTCAGAAGAAAGCGAATCATGCACTCGCCCAGGCGACCCAGCGAAATATTGACGATCCGGGCCTTGCCAATACGATCAACCGATTACCCTTGCTGTGCGGTGATTTGAGCGTTCTTGATGAAGCCAGCGAACTTTTTGTTGGACATTCAGACTTACTCGATGGCGTTGAACGTTTACGACAATTGAGTCGTGGGCTATTGAATCGATATCCGAATCTGAGAATCAGCATTGATCTTAGCGAGTTGCGAGGTTTCAACTATCACACAGGCGCCGTTTTTTCAGCCTATGATGCGGGCAGCGGTCAACTCGTCGCCCGCGGTGGGCGCTACGATAACGTCGGCGAGTTGTTCGGAAGATCGCGGCCAGCGACAGGCTTCGACATCGAGATATCCACCCTAGTCGATTTGTTGCCAGAGCCAGACACTGGTGCCTGGGTGGTCGTCAATCGAAGTCAAGGCGCTGATCAATCACAGCAGACCCTAGCGCTCTGGACAAAGATTGAATCGCTTAGGGCCGAGGGCTATCGCGTGATCGAGGGAGAGCCCCCGGTGGGCATTGAAGGTTATCAATTGGTATTGGATGCCAATGAATGGGTGCTAAAGGCACTGTAAGAGGATCGCTACATTGGCAAGAAATATTGCAGTCATTGGGACCCATTGGGGAGACGAGGGGAAAGGTAAGATCGTTGACTTACTCACCGATCAGGTGGGTGCAGTGGCTAGATTCCAGGGGGGCCATAACGCGGGGCATACCCTAGTCGTAGGCGGTAAGAAAACAGTTTTGCACCTGATTCCGTCGGGGATCCTACGCGCCGATGTGGAATGCTTCATTGGTAATGGTGTGGTGTTATCTCTCCCTGCACTTTTCGAGGAGATTCAAACGCTTGAGCAATCGAGCGTTGATGTGCGGCACAGATTATCTGTGAGCTTGGATTGTCCACTTATTTTGCCTTATCACGTGAGGCTCGATCAGGTTCGTGAATCAGGAACGAATCAGAGGATAGGAACCACTGGTCGCGGCATTGGACCGGCCTATGAAGATAAGGTGGCGAGACGAGCCATCAGAGTGCGTGACCTTGCCAATGAAGCCACCTTGGTTGAGAAGATCGAGAACAACCTGCGGTACCACAACTTTGTACTGAAGGAGTTCCATGGCGCGGACCCAGTGACCGTTGAGGAATCGCTAGCCGCGACCTCAGCCTATTGGGCGCAGCTTGCTCCGATGGCGAAAGATATCGTGGCTGAACTGGCGGAGCGACGGAAAGCGGGCGTGGGCGTTTTGTTCGAAGGTGCCCAAGGGGCGCTTTTAGATATTGATCACGGCACCTACCCGTTTGTGACCTCATCCAATACGACAGCGGGTGCTATTAGCGCTGGCAGTGGTGTCGGTCCAAGATACATCGACTATATTTTGGGGATCAGCAAGGCCTATACCACTCGGGTGGGTGAGGGTCCTTTCCCTACAGAACTTTTTGATGAAGTGGGTAGACATTTGGCCGAAAAGGGCCACGAATTTGGTGCGACTACGGGCCGCCCCAGGCGCTGCGGTTGGCTAGATGGGACGGCACTTAGACGTGTGGCCGAGCTCAACAGTCTATCGGCGCTGTGTATCACCAAACTTGATGTACTCGATGGATTGCGTGAAGTCGCGCTTTGCGTCGATTATCAAATCGACGCCGAAGGTGGAATAGAGCCAGTGTACGAAGTATTTCCTGGTTGGCAGTCTTCAACGCTCGGTTTAACCGAATACACTGATCTGCCGTCGGAAGCGCGAACCTACATCGAGCGCATCGAATCCCTGATCGAGATTCCCGTCGATATCATCTCCACAGGGCCAGATCGAGTAGAAACCATTGTTCGTGGTCAATTCAAATCGGCTGAGTCGTGATCGATTTGGCATCTGTTTCTGGCCCAATGGTGCCTATGCGATCTCGTTAATGCAGGAATAACCCAGGAGTTAGGCATGCTGATAAACGCTGACCATTTGACGGAGTTCGCCGTCAGCATCTTTGAGCGATTGGGTGCGCAGCCAGAGAAGGCAAGAGAGACGGCCGATCATTTGGTGCTATCAAACCTAAAAGGCCATGATTCTCATGGTGTTGGCATGATTCCGAATTACGTAGGAAGTGCTCAGCGAGGCGGGCTGCAAGTCAACGCAGACGCGAAGGTTATAAAAGACAAAGGTGCTGTTCTCCTGGTCGACGGATCGTACGGTTTTGGTCAAGTGGTGGGTCGGCAGGCCACAGACCTTGCGATTGAGCGAGCAAAATCCTTAGGCATTGCCTGCGTGGGCTCCAGAAACAACCATCATCTAGGTCGCATTGGAACCTACGCTGAGCACTGCGTTCGTGCGGGACTCATCTCGATCCACTTTGTGAATGTCGTAGGGCATCCGCCGTTTGTTTCCCTATGGGGTGGTCGAGACAAGCGGGTTCAAACCAATCCTTTTTGTTGTGGTATCCCCACGGACGGTGACCCTGTTATTTTGGATATGGCCACCAGCGCGATAGCGCTCGGTAAGGTCAGAGTGGCAGGCCTCAAAGGGGTTGAGGTGCCACCGGGTTGCCTCTTCGATTCTGAGGGCAGGCCTACACAAGATCCGGGGGTGATTGCTGAGGGCGGTTCATTGGGTCCGTTCGGCGGTCATAAAGGATCAGGTCTCGCTTATATATGCGAATTGCTTGGTGGCGCGTTGGCCGGTGAATGGACCATGCAAGATGAAAAAAGGCAGGGTGAGATCACTGTGAATAACATGCTGATGTTTGTGCTCGATCCAGATTTATTTGACGGCGGGGAAGGTTTTCGTGCTGAGGTCGAAGGTATGCAGCAATATGCAAGAGCCTCGCGCCCGGCAGAGGGTGTCGATCATATTCTCCTCCCGGGAGACCCCGAGCGAGAAACCATGGCGTCACGGACCAGCGATGGTATACCCATTGATGAAGGGTCTTGGGACGCGCTTTGCGCATCGGCGTTGAAAGCGGGGATGACCGAAAGTGAGATCGAGGCAGTGCAGGCTGGCTTACCCTAGATCGCGTCCTAAGGCGCTGTCGATGGTGCCGAGAAGACGCACTGCCCCATATAAAAACACTAATAAAATCGTTAACTTATGGCTGTTCTAGGCCCAAATGTAGAACAAATGTAGAACAATCCGCTTTACCTAGCCCGGGTCAAAATATAGGCAGGGGGGCGGTGAATGTTTGTCTGAGTATGGGCTGTACCTGAGCAGACACATCAGAATGGGTTTTGATTCACCAAGCGAACTTGGCTACGCTCCACAAAGTCACCAGTCATTCAGGCTCTATTATGAAGTATCTTATTAGCACACTAGCTTTACTCACCTTTATCTCTGGCTGTGCCTCTATGAGCGATAGCAAGGTTGACCTTAAAAAATCATTTCTAATTGAAAGAGGTATGACAAAAGGTGAAGTTCTTACGCTTCTTGGCGATAGACCCGCCACTTCTGAATTTAAAGACAATGTAGATGAATGGCACTTTTGTCGCACAGGCATGATGAGCGACTCTTACGTTGCTGTTTACTTCATTGATGGGCGTGTGTCAGCCAAGCGAGAATACACGCGAAATGGCGATAATGGCGGCGGTGGCGGTAATTGCAAAATTTTTATAAAGAGCGGCGATTACAGGGAGCCTGATGAGATTCGCGAATACAGGATCAGATACAGGCGTGGTTAGGTTTCTCTGTCTAATAAATGGATCGACGGCTTACCGCAGGCCCTACTGGTATAAGGGTTAAAGAGGTGCTGCAAGCGCAGAAACTCAGTTAATTATCTTGAGTTATATAGAAGAAGGCGACTATCACCAACAGTTATATACCTCAGCAGCACCTAATGTAGTCCTCACGCTTGCCGCTTTAGAAGTTGTCCTTCGTGTCCTCTTGCGTATCTACGAGTCCCCAGTTTCTCCGGTATCCAGAGTCGTCCTCCAGAGGCATCGATCTACCATCACTGCTCTTAAGAGTAGCTTCTTGCCCCTGCTTGCGGTGAAGTGTCCAACCGGGTCTGGTCCATATCTCTAAGTTGCGATAGACGTACCTATCGGTTATGTACATTTTGTAGCGCTTACCTTTGTTCTGTCCAAAACCAGCCTCAGACAGTTTGTGCTTTATTTGGCTTGGCTTAATGCCGTTACTGATCCAGATGTCATTGAAGTCTGACGGTATAAAACAAATGGCTGGGTTAGCTTCAATCTCAGCTGCTACAGCATCCACAACTGTATCTCTGACTAACGTAGAAATTGCCTCCTTCTCTTCAGTCATCATTGCTTCCTCAGCCAAGCTGAGGTGGCTAACGTCTCTGTGCTTTAGTAGGTAAGCAATTGCTGGATAAGCGTCCTCGCTGTCTAGCCACTTATGGTAGCTATCGAAGTGATGCTTCTTATCCTCAGCATCCTTAAAGTCCGTCTCCCATTTGCTAATGAAGAAGCGGCGGTCATTGCTTTCAATGAACGTCGGCGCTGAGTTGCTAAACATGATTAGTTGGGCTGGAAGCTCATGCTTGCTGACATGCTCGTTCTTGCGTGCAGCATCGGTCACTGTTGCCCCCACAAACGTCTTGATCTTGTTGTAGTCAGTGGAGCCTTGTTTAACGTCTACTTCTTCTACAAAGAGCCATGTGCGTTTCCAAAAGTCGACTCCACTCTTGTCCTGCATCTCCTTCTGGTCGGGTGCAATCTTTACTGCTGACTCACCAAAGACCTTAGTTATGACTTTGCTGAACGTTCCTTTGCCCATACCGGGCTTGCCATAAAAGAAGAACGCGATGTGAGGCTTCGGATGCTTAAGATGGTCCGGGTGCTGATAACGGTAGGCTAAGTGATCCAGTAGGTAATCTACCTTCTTCTGGCTCCCCAACATCATCTTGAGATGCTCTAAAAACGGCGTGACCCAAAGCTCCTCATTTGGAACTTTGACCTCTGGTGGTCGCCATGAGTTGGGATGCCAATTGCCAGCTACGTTAACCACCTGCGGCTGCTCTGGTCGGTACTTTGGGTTAAGCACAATCGGCGTAAAGAACGTACCTTTTAGCTCGTCCATAAAGGACTTCCAGTTCGCAGCTAGCTCGTTGGAAGTAAGTCCTTCATCAGCGTCCTCCAGCCACTTATAGCAGTGAGGAAAGAGGTGCATTGTTTGCAGCTTCTCACCAGTCTCGCTGTCCCAGTAGTAACGCTGCTGCCCCCGCTCATTGAGGTAGTAAAAGCGTTGCTTAAGCCTGTCTATAAGTTCTCTGCGGTCCATCAGTAACTTCTCCAGCTGGCGTGGCAGCTTGTTGTGTTTTTGTGTTGAGTCCGAAGGTAAGCATTGCCTTAACGGCTTGGGTCACATTGAGCGGCACACCTTGCTTCGCAAGTGTCTCCTGACATTCCAACGCCAGTTCTTTAGGAAGTGTGATCCGTAGCGTTGTTCTATCTACCGGCATGAGTATCTTCCTGCTGTTCGTTGTTGAGATATCTAACCACCTGCCAATGGTGGTCAATGTTCTCTTTGGCCGATGTGAACTCAAGGTTTGCTATCTTGTTGTCAGACTTGACGCCATTAATGTGGTTAACCTGACTTCGGCTTGCACCTTCTGGATCGTCTGCGGGACTCTCTAGGTAAGCCCGTGCCACAAGCCTGTGCACCGTGTATTCCTTCGTGCGACCATCTTTTGCAAGTCTCACATTCATGTAGCCTCGCCCATTGTCTCTATCGGCCAGCACATGTGGATCTTTGTTGCAGGTGCTGATTACGTGACCTGACGTGGTGACCCAGTACTGTGGAAAGTCCTCTAGTTGGACTGCGTAATACGTGGTCTGGTTTACCTCAAACGTTCGCAGGTCGATGTCCTGTCGTAGTTGCTGTCTCATGTGTTCTCACCCTTTTTGCTGTGTTTAGGCAACTAGCTTCTCTAACTGCCTCAGTTGTTCCTCATGTTCGTTCCACGAGTACCGCCCATCGTTTTCGGTCCAGTAGCTCTGGAAGGTGCTGTGCAGGTTGCCCTTGGTCCAAGGCTTACCGTGGAAAGTGGTCAGGCCAACGGCATTAAGTGCATTGGCTCTGGCTTCCCACGTGTCTAGCTCCTGCACGACCAGAAGCAGAGTAGGGAACAGGGTGTGTCGGTATGTTTGGCGCTGAAGTGTCTTCTTTAGATCTGACTGCAAGTCTGTCTCCTTTAGGTTGGGTAGGAGCCTTGGCTTGCTGATAGGACTTCAGGCGTTTAGGCGTGTGTATCTACCTATTATTATACCACAAATTAGCCCAAATGTCAACAAAAAACAGACAATAGTGCAGCTAAAACGACAGATATTGCATTAATATTGCAGCTATAGCATAACAAAAGCGGTGATATTGCATATAATGCAGATATTGCAGTAATGTCTAAAAATGTGTGGGTAAAGACGCTTTAGATAGATTGACGCTTGGGGTAAGACTAGAGATTGCTTAGGGCGCTGAATGTGACCAAGGCAACAATCGCCAGAAAGACCAGCCTCTGCCATAGTTCTTGGTCCTTCCACCACTCGTACACCACATCTATCGCCCTTAGGCCCAAAAGACCCAAGATAACGCCTAATGCAATTTGAAGTATGAGCATCATGAGCTAGCTACTTAACTAGCTTAATTGGACGCTTGTTGCTTCGTTTTAGCTTCAGAACCGTTGGCTCCTTAGAAGGACTCTTAGCAGCAGAAGGTGCTGGGTCGTCGTACTTCGGTAAGTCCTCAAGCATGAGATTAGTGATGCGCTTAATCTCAGCTATGTATGTCTTAGAGAAGATGCCGGCACGACCATAGTTATCCATGGCTTCTTTAGCCCCCTTCGTCCAGCCAAACATGGTCCTCATAATGTCCAAGTGACCTACACCTTTAGTTTCGGCCAGATGCTTGCCAGTATGTCGGCACGAGTAATGCGTGAGTTGATCGTTACCAGTGGCCCTTTGGAGGCACTTCTTGAGCCTCTTGCTGTGACTCGTGGTTGTCTGCATTGCTACATTCTCACCCACAACATACCCACTAACGTTCTGCATAAGCAGTTGTCTATGCGTCTCATTGATTATGACTACTGGTCGTCTGCGTGGGTTTTGCTTAGTCCCGCCTAGGATGTAGTAGTCGTCCTCAAGGTACACGTCCTCAACCAGCGTCTGCACTATCTCTGATGCTGTCGCGCCTGAGAAGATGCCAAAGATGCTCAGGCGTTCAAACTGACCGTATTCCTCACTATGAGCCGCAGCCCAGACCAGAGGTAACTCACGCTCTAGGTCCAGCACTGGTCTGACACTCTTCGCCCTTGCTTGACCGTCAATCTTCAGCTTAGTAACGACCACGTTTGTAGCCACGTCATCTGCATACTTAGTCATAGCTGCTGCCGGGACGTTCAGGTGTCTCTTGGCTGTATTAGGGTTGCTGTGCTGTGCCACAAGATGGTTTCGGTATTCCCGAAGTGCCTCGTTGACGTTCTGCTGGGTGAACTCTTGATTTCCAGTGGATACCAAGAAGTCATCTAGTCGCTTGAAGTCCTTCTTAAGCTCGTTTCGTTTGCGCTGCTTCTCTGCTTCAGTGCCGTCCAGTCGATCTATCTGCGTCCTGCGGTACGTTTTGTAGTGGTCCGCTGCGTCTGAGAAGAGATGGAAACGCTTAGAGCCTGCTCTAGTGTTCAAGACGCTATTGATGGCACTGACGAGTTGGTCAGGCAGCTTACGCTCATTGGGGTAATTGAGTTCCCAGTCTGGGTGGTCCTGATTAACGTGGATGCCTAATGCTTCCTCAGTCCTGTAGTCAAACTCATCTGAGCCAAACTCCACGCCACGTAGAGTTCCACCTTTTATGCCTCTAGCATCTAGGTAAGCTCTAGCTGTCGTTTCCCATTCGGCATTAGACATCGCCTGTAGGTCCGTACCTTCGACTAGGCGCATCAAGTCTTCAAACTCTCTATTGCGCTGTTCTAGCTTAGTAGCTATCTGGACATCGGTTGCTTTACTAGCCTTTAGATTTAGTGGGCGAGTTATTGGATTAGATAGGTTAAGCTCTGCTGCCTTAGCAACGAGATGCTTTGAGATGCGCCGCTGATAGTACAGAGCGTCACTATTGTTACGCTTCTTTAAGTACTTCATTTGTGCCTAGCCCACTGGTTAAGTTTGAGTGGGTATTATGCACCAAAGGTAGGGCGAAAACTGCCCAATGTAGAACAAATGTAGAACAATACTGCGACTATCAGACGAGTCTTTATGTAAAAACTATTGACTTTTCAGACACTTAGGATGGATGCAAGTAGTTGAGATGGTGCCGAGAAGAGGACTTGAACCTCCACGCCCTTTCGAGCACTAGCACCTGAAGCTAGCGTGTCTACCAATTACACCACCTAGGCAAGGGGTGCGAGATTACAAGGAGCGTAAGACGGTGTCAATGAAGCCTCCTCGAAGACAAGGTCGCCGGCAAGGGTCGACGGAGAAAGGAAAAGATCGTGAGATTAGGTCGAAATCAGAGCAGCTGATGCAGGCTATTTGCGATCTCTTAACCTCTGAAAGTTGTGGCCTAACTCGTCGCCAGATTGCGGGCAGGCTGTCTCTGACGGCTCAGGACAAACAAGCACTTGATGATGCGATTGAAGATCTCCTCCTCAATCAAAAGGTGGTAGAGGGCGCTGGCCGTCGCTATCGCCTCGCGGAATTCACCACTGCATCAGGCCTCATTTCAGGCCGCGTTTTCTCGCATCCAGATGGATTTGGCTTTGTGCAAGTTGAAAATGGCGAAGACGTCTTTTTGTCGCCCCATCAGATGCGAGGGGTTTACCACGGTGACAGAGTGAGGGTGGTATTGCGCCCGGGTCGATCAGGACGCAGTGAAGGCGTCATTGATGAGGTCACGACGCGAGCGTTTGACCGTTTGTTGGTTCGCTTAACGCGAGACGGTCGGTCATGGCTGGGTGAGCCGCTCGCAAAAAATCTCTTTCATTCCGTGCGCATTGTCGATTCGGGCGGTATCCACATGGAAAAAGGCCGGATAGTCGAGGTGGCTTTGCTCTCCTATCCAAGCCATCGAGAATCAGCGACCGGCCGCGTGTTGCACGAGGGATCCGGGGACCGACTTCAAGACCAAATCAGAGCGATTGCCGAAGCCGAGGGGATTTCCCTTGCGTTTTCGCCCGAAGTCGAACAAGCGGCTGAATCGCTCGGGGCATCACCTGAAGCCAATCAAGACACCAAGCGTCGAAACCTCGAGCGCTTAGCCTTCGTGACCATTGATGGGGAAGACGCCAAAGATTTCGACGACGCTGTATTTGCTAAGCGAACGAAACAGGGCTACACCCTGTATGTGGCCATTGCGGACGTGGCGCATTACGTAGAACCTGGCTCGCCCATTGACATGGAAGCCACGTCACGTGGCACAAGCATTTATTTTCCTGGCACCGTGTTGCCGATGCTGCCCGAGGCACTCAGCAATGAATTGTGCTCGTTAAAGCCGGATGTCCCGCGATTGGCCATGGTATGTGAGCTCACATTTGATGATACAGGTGAACGCACTGGCTATGCCTTTTATGAAGCGCAGATTCGCTCGAAAGCCAGATTGATTTACGAAGAGGTGGCTGAGCATCTCGAGCAAGGCTCGGAAATCCATGCCCCAGCGGCAGTGCGCAAGTCACTGCAAGCCCTCAAAGCGCTGGCCGAGCGGTTACTGGCAGCAAGGGCGAAGCGCGGTGCTCTTGAGATTGAAGTGGCAGAAACAAGGATGTTCTTGGATGCATCGGGTGAACCTATTGATCAGCGGTTGAATCAGCGGACGCTGGCCCACCGAATGATTGAAGAATTTATGCTGGCTGCAAACATTGCGACTGCAGATCATCTTGAATCATCGAAGATCGGCGGCCTCTATCGAGTGCACGCCGCCCCTACGCTAGAGCGCGTGGAGGGATTGAACGAACTTCTGCATTGGTTTCGTTTGCCGGAGGTCGCCGTCTCTGATCCGATGCGAACCAACGGCTTCCAAAGATTATTGGATCAGCTGGCGGGCACCGACGATGCGCCTCTCCTCGTTCCTTTCGTCTTACGGGCCATGCAGCAAGCGGTCTATAGCGCCGAGCCAGAGCCCCACTTTGGGTTGGCGTATGATCGTTATGCGCACTTCACGTCGCCCATTCGGCGGCTGCCGGATCTCATCAACCATCGCTTAGTGAAAGCAACTTTGCAGAGCAAGGGAGCAGCGAAAGCTGCCAAACCAGCGCTGCGGCCTTATAGCGATGAGGCCCTTGAGACGCTAGCCAAAGTAGCCAGCGAAACAGAGCGACGAGCCGACAAGGCCTCTCAGGACATCAATCAATTCTTGCGCTGTCAGTACCTTGCGTCTCGCCTCGGCGAAGAATTTTCGGGGCGGGTGTCGCAAGTATCGAAGCTGGGTGCGTTTGTTCTTCTCGATCAACCGGTGGCAGAGGGTTTAATACCCTTTAGAGAGATTCGTAATCAGATCGGTCGACTGTCTCTTTTAGCCCATGCGCTTGTCTCCGATGCGACGGGTGAACGGTTGGCCATGGGCGATCGTGTTGCAGTGCAATTAACGCGTGTAGATGAGAAATTGGGTCACGTTGAGTTTGCCTTGATCTCGCGAAAAAGCAGCAGGCGAGGAAGACGAGGCTCGCCCGCCCTAGAATCAAAAAGTTATCCCACAGAGATCCCTTCGGAAGAGACTGTTTCTAAGCCATCAAAACCCTCCTCGGGGCAGAGAACTAACCGGCGGCCCGAGAAGAAAAACGCACGTTCATCGGAGCGTGATGCGCGTTGGCGTCAGAGTATGGATGCGCCCGGTGAGCGCAGTGCAGGAACTGAAGGCGAATTGCGAAGCCAGCGTGAGGAGACTCATTTGGGAGCAGCGAGTAAGGCTGGCCCCGGTGTCTCATCCAAGCGCGCTGTCAAATCAAAGAGAAAGCGGGTGAATCAAGCAAAGCCCTTGAAGGTGAGGCGTGCTAAGGCGGCAGCCACAACGATTAAGTCAGTGAGCGACGAACCGCTTACGGAGAACAAAGGATCGGCGCAACGCACCCGGCCCTACAAGAGAAGACCCAAATCATGACCGAAACTGATCTGGTGTACGGTGTTCACGCGGTGATGAGCGCACTGCGTTCGCATCGGCCTGGTGTGCTCTATGTGAAAGAGGGCGTCCGGTCTTCAAGGGTTGAAGCTCTGGTCAATGAGCGCCAGGCATCCCAAATCCTCGAGTTGGCTGACGGTTCGATGTTAGAGCGTTTAGCCGGTACCCGAGATCATCAGGGAGTCGTCTTTCAATTTCTTGAGTCCTCGTTCAAACGCACGTCTTTTGACGCGCTCTTGGCACCGAGGGAAGCGCGTCGCCTGATTTTAGCCCTCGACGGCGTGAGTGATCCTGGGAACTTGGGTGCGTGCCTTCGAAGTGCGGCAACATTTGGGGTGGACGCGGTGCTTGTGCCCAAACATGGATCTGCGCCCATGAATGCGACTGTACACAAGCGTTCCGCTGGCGCTGCCGCCAAGACGCCGGTCTTGAGCGTCACGAATCTTGCTCGTTCGCTGCGTCAGCTGAAGGAGGCGGGTTATTGGGTAATTGGCACGGCGCTTAGTGAGCAAGCCAAAGCGCTCGATCGCGTTTCGTTGTCCGGTGATCTTGTGTTGGTGATGGGCTCCGAGGGCGACGGCATGCGCGTCAATGTTCAAAAGCAATGTGACGAAACGGTTTTGATTCCCATGCCAGACCCGAGTTTCACGCTGAATGTCAGCGTCGCAACTGGCATTTGTCTGTATGAAATCGAGCGTCAGCGCCGGCAGGACAAGTGAGGTCTCCCTACCAACCTAAGATTGCAACTCGACTTTCGATTGATTAGACTTCGCGTCCTTAAATTTCTTTAACTCCTTGCTGCACTGCAAGTTGCAGGCGGCAATAACTCAAAAGGAGCACGCTATGCGGCATTACGAGGTCGTTTTCCTTGTGCATCCCGGCCAAAGTGAACAGGTCCCAGGGATGATCGAGCGATATTCAAATCTGATTACCCAAGGGGGCGGCACGGTTCACCGGTCAGAAGACTGGGGTCGGCGTCAACTCGCGTATCCCATCAATAAAATTTTCAAAGCACACTATGCGATGCTCAATATCGAGTGCGGTCTAGAAACACTCGATGAATTGACCGAGTCGTTCAGATTTAACGATGCCGTCATTCGCAACATGGTGATGGGTAGAAAGCAGGCCGACACCGAGGTATCGCCGATCATGAAGCTTGAGAATGAAAGTCGCGAGCGTAAAGAGCGCGATGAGGCTCGAGCGGCTAGACAAGCGGCGCAGCAAGAAAGCGAAGCAGCTCAAAATGCGGAAGCAGCCTCGTCTGAAGCAGATGCCCCAGCTGAAGAGAGTGCCGCAAGCGAACAAGAGGAGGCCTAAACCATGTCTCGTTTTTTCAGAAGAAGAAAGTATTGCCGATTCACCGCTGAAGGTATCACCGAGGTCGACTATAAGGATGTCGAGCTGCTGAAGGCTTATATCACTGAGACCGGAAAGATTGTGCCAAGCCGAATTACTGGGACAAAAGCCAAGTATCAAAGACAGCTGTCTAAGGCAATCAAGCGTGCTCGGTATCTAGCTCTTCTGCCTTATACCGACGGTCACAAATAGAGACACACTCATGTTTAGGGCGCTCGCAGAGTATGCGATGCGAGGTCGCAGACAAGCGATCATTGCGGCAGCGATTCTGACGAGCCTCCCATTAGTAAGCTGGATTGGGTCGGCGGTCGCGGCGCTGGTCGTTCTCTCAAAGGGAACGAAAGAAGGGATCTTGGTCGCACTTTGGGCTTCGCTTCCTCTGATCCTTGGATATGCCATAGCGCAGGATGTCAGTGGTTTCCTAGCGCTGCTGGGGGTTTTGATTTCGGCGCTGATATTGAGAGCGACAACCTCCTGGGAGCTGGTGCTGTACGCAGCAACGGCGTTAGCGGTGGTGCAGAGCGGTTTATTCGCGCTGCTTTCAGGTTCGATACTGGACAGTTTTGTCAGTCTCTATCTCGGGATGTTGTCCAGTGTGCCTGAACTAGAAGCAGCGATACCTGATGAAGCCTCTGCACGATGGGTCGCAGTGGCTTTTTTGGCCATGGGTCAGGGTTACTTGATTGTGCTGACCCTGATGTTAGCGCGGTGGATGCAGAGCGCGTTGTATAGGCCTGGCGCATTTGGTCAGGAATTGCAGCGATTGAAGCTTTCAAAGCCAGTGGTTCTGCTGCTTGTTGTTGCATTGCTGGGCTTTACGATGAGTCCAAGCGGAGGTGTCTGGGTAGGTGTGGTGAGTTTGCCGCTGGTGGTCGGCGGTGCCTGTGTAACACATGCACTGCTGAACGAGCGAGGGGCGGGATATCATTGGTATGTCGCTTTTTATGTGAGCCTCGTGCTCTTCGCACAGGTTGCAATCACGGTCATGGCCTTGGTGATGGCCGCGGATACATTGTTTGATTTGAGGCGGAATAAAACCGTCTGAGAGGGAACGCTATGGAAGTTATCTTGTTAGAAAAAATCGCCAATCTGGGTGCTTTGGGGGACCGCGTCACAGTCAAAGCAGGCTATGGGCGTAATTATCTCATCCCGCAAGCTAAGGCGGTGGCGGCGACAGCCCAGAACGTGGAAGCGTTCGAAGCAAGACGCGCAGAACTAGAGAAAGAGGCTGCTCAGATCCTAGCGACCGCCCAAGCGCGCGCCGCAGCGGTTTCAGCGCTCGAGATTACGATTGCTGCGAATGCGGGTGAGGAGGGTAAGCTCTTCGGATCCGTGGGTGCCCGTGATATTGCGCAAGCAGCCACGGATGCTGGCGTCGAGCTCGACCGAAGTGAAATTCGCCTCCCCGATGGCCCAGTCCGGGAAGTTGGTGAGTACGCAATCGAGGTTGGCTTGCACCCTGAGGTTGAAGCCGCACTCAAAGTTATCGTGGTTGCTGAGGAAGCGCTTGCATCCTAAGCGTATTGCATTAGGCTAAGGTCCCCCTGCATTTGGATTTAGCCTAGGCAACCCTCATGGATGATCATCAAGCCCTGAAAGTGCCTCCACATTCGCTGGAGGCTGAGCGGGCGGTGCTTGGTGGTCTCATGCTGGATATGGGAGCGTGGGATGCGATTGCCTCGCTGATCACGCCTGAAGACTTCTATCGCGGAGAGCACCGCACCATCTTTCGAGCCATGGAATGGCTCGCAGCCGACAATAAGCCCCTTGATATTGTGACGCTCGCGGAGTCTCTTGAAACTCATGGCGAGCTCGAAGCGGTGGGTGGACTGCCTTATTTGAGCGATCTCGCCGACAGCACACCGTCGGCATCCAACGTCGTGGCTTACGCTGAAATAGTCCAAGAACGCAGCACGGTGAGAAAACTCATTACCGTTGCGCATGAAATTGCGGAAAGTGGCTTTAATCCGCTTGGACGGTCCAGCGCCGAATTGATCGATGAGGCTGAAAGTCGTGTGTTCAGGATTGGAGACGAGCGCCCAAGTCGGGGGGGGCCAGAATCTGTTCGACCGCTGCTCGCACAAGCCATCGAAAAGATAGATGAACTCTATCTCACCAAAGGTGCGCTGACTGGACTTAGCACAGGTTTCCAGGACTTAGATGATATTACCAATGGCATGCAGCCCTCAGACCTCGTGATCATTGCCGGTCGACCCTCGATGGGTAAGACGGCTTTCATGATGAATATTGCTGAGAGCGCCGTTATTTCTGGTGGTAAGCCTGTGCTGGTCTTCAGCCTGGAGATGCCATCGCATTCGTTGATCATGAGGATGTTGTCGTCGCTCGGTCGAATTGATCAAGGCAAAATTCGTACCGGACAACTCGGCGATGACGACTGGCCAAGACTCACATCAGCCGTCACTTTGTTAAATGATAAGCCTCTTTTCATTGATGACACGCCCGCGCTGACGCCAACGGAAATGCGTGCTCGAAGCCGGCGAATCGTCCGTGAACATGGGCCGCTCGGTCTGATTGTTGTGGACTACCTGCAGCTGATGCAGATTTCGGGAACGCCTGAAAATCGCGCAGTTGAAATCTCGGAGATCTCGCGTTCTCTAAAATCAATCGCTAAGGAATTTAACTGTCCAGTCATCGCCGGGAGTCAGCTGAACAGAAGTCTTGAACAGAGAACCGATAAGCGCCCTGTCATGTCCGACCTGAGAGAATCGGGTGCGATTGAGCAGGATGCGGATGTCATCATGGCCGTCTACCGGGACGAGGTCTATCACGAAGATACCCCGGATAAAGGCATCGCGGAGATTATTATTCTCAAGCAAAGAAATGGGCCAATAGGCCGCAAGAAGCTCGCGTTTGTTGGGCGCTACACGAAGTTTGAGGACCTAGCCCGAGACTATGAAGATTATTACGAGTGAGCGACTTTGATGCCCGAGCAGTGATTCGACTCGATCACCTGCGTCACAACTACAACAAAGCCACTGAGGCAGCACCGACGAGTAAAGTTATGGCTGTTATCAAGGCGAACGCCTATGGGCACGGGGCGCTCGCCATTGCCGAGGCGCTTCGTGATGCCGATGCGTTTGCGGTGGCCCGGGTCAAAGAGGCGATTGAGTTGCGGAACGCCGGGTTCAATCATCCCATGACCCTTCTCGAGGGCGTGGCGACATCGGAGGGGACGCGGCTCGCAAAGGACTATGATTTAGACGTCGTCATTCATCACCCGCAGCAAATCGAACTTCTAAAGAATGTCAGTCTCCGATGCTGGTTCAAGATTGAAACAGGGATGAATCGGCTAGGACTCCACGATGATCAACTCGATGCCGTTGTAGGCGCCGTGCCCCGATCCCAGCGTCTGGGTTTGTTCAGTCATTTTTCGGATGCAGATGACCCTGAACACCCAAAGAACCTGGCGCAACGCGAGCGTTTTGACAGGTGGCGGAATCGCCTTGAGTTACCTGGCGGCATGTCAGGCTCAGCTGCGATTCTAGGTGGGCACGGGACCGATCTAGAATGGATACGCCCTGGGGTTATGCTCTATGGAATTAATCCTTTCTCCACAAAACCCGCACCGCTGAAACCTGTCATGAAGCTCGAGGCACCCGTGATTTCTGTGCGCGAAGTGAGTGCCGGCGAGACGGTGGGTTATGGCAGTCGTTGGGTTGCTAAAACGCGAACCAAGCTTGCTGTCGTTGCCATTGGCTACGCCGATGGCTATCCCAGAGAAATGCCCACTGGGACGCCCGTGCGTATCCATGATGAGGATGCGCAGATCGTTGGACGCATTAGCATGGATATGCTCACCGTGGCCGTCAGTGCTGGATCGAAAGTGAAGGTGGGTGATTGGGCTGAGCTCTGGGGCGACCAACTTTCGGTCGAGTTCATGGGTGAACGATGTGGCACGATTGCCTATACCCTAGTATGCGGGATCAGTCAGCGCGTAGACCGCGTTTACGTTGGGCAGCAAGATTAATGAAAAAACAGAAATTAGTTTTTGTTTGCAATGTTTGCGGTGCGGACCATGCCAAGTGGCAGGGTCAATGCCAGTCCTGCGGTGATTGGAATACCTTGAGTCAACTGAGCGTACCGGCATCGAGGAGCTCAACCAGCAGCAGCGGATACAGTGGCCAATTAGCGCCCTTACAAACGCTGGGGTCTGTACCGACTGAGGACAATGCGCGGTGGTTGACCCAATCTGAAGAGCTCAATCGTGTCTTAGGTGGGGGATTGGTGCCGGGCTCTGCGATTCTGATGGGTGGCGCGCCGGGTGCCGGCAAAAGCACTTTGCTGCTTCAGGTGGTCAGCGGTCTCTCCCAAACTAAACGGTGTCTTTACATCACGGGTGAAGAAAGCCTCGCCCAGGTTGCGCTCAGAGCAAAGCGCTTGCGTTTACCAGTGGATACCGTGTCTGTTGCGGCACAAACCTCTCTTGAAGCTGTTCTGAACTACTGGGATGAATTCAAACCGGAGATCCTAGTGGTGGATTCAATTCAAGTGATGCAGAGCGAATCGCTGGAGGCCCTCCCGGGGAGTGTGTCTCAGGTAAGGGAGGTCGCCGCAAGCTTGGTTCAGCGTGCAAAGCAAACGGGCACTGTGCTTATTTTGGTGGGTCATGTAACGAAGGAAGGCAATATCGCGGGTCCGCGTGTGCTTGAACACATGATCGACACCTTCTTGATGCTGGGTGGCGAGGATCATGGCCGCTTTCGTACCTTGCGGTCGGTTAAGAATCGGTTCGGTGCGGTGAATGAATTGGGCATCTTCGCCATGATGGAAACGGGAATGCTTGACGTGGATAACCCCTCGGCTATTTTTCTCAGCCGAGGTGAATCGTCAGCACCCGGTAGTCAAGTGATGGCTATTTGGGAGGGAACAAGGCCGCTTCTCGTGGAGGCCCAAGCGTTGGTTGATCCTTCGATGCAGGGCAATCCGAGGCGCATTTCTGTGGGTTTCGAAAGCCAGCGACTCGCGATGTTGTTGGCCGTGTTACATCGACACGGTGGATTTCAGGTTGGCGATCAAGATGTGTACTTGAATGCGGTGGGAGGGGTTCGCGTTGAGGAGACCAGCTCAGATCTTGCCGTTCTGTTAGCTGTGATGTCGAGCGCTAAAAATCGTGCACTTCCAACCGATCTGATTTGTTTCGGTGAAATCGGTCTCTCGGGTGAGGTTCGACCGGTTTCATACGGCCCTGAAAGGCTTCGGGAAGCTGTGAAGCACGGCTTCCGCCGGGCGATGATCCCAAAGGCGAACCTGCCAAAGGAGCCGATCAACCAAATGAAGGTCTACCCGGTTGCGCATCTCAGCGAAGCAATGAGCTTGCTTCAAAGTTGGATGTGATCAGGCTAGGCGCTTGTACCTGACACGAGTAGGGGTTGCATCGCCACCCATGCGTTTCTTCCGGTCCGCTTCGTACTCTGTGTAGTTGCCTTCGAAAAATACCGCGCGACTGTCACCTTCAAACGCCAAAATGTGCGTCACGATTCGGTCCAAAAACCAACGGTCGTGCGAGATGATCATCATTGACCCAGGGAACGTCTCAATCGCAGACTCAAGGGCCCGTAAGGTTTCCACATCAAGGTCATTGGTCGGCTCGTCCAGCAAGAGGAAATTTGCACCGGTTTTCAGCAGTTTTGCCAAGTGAACTCGATTACGCTCACCACCCGATAGGTCCCGAACCAGTTTTTGCTGATCCGAACCTTTGAAATTGAAGCGACCCACGTAGCTGCGAGATTGGGTTTCGTACTTGCCGATTTGGATAATCTCGTTACCTTCTGAGATCTCCTCCCACACGGTTTTGTCATCGGACAGGCTATCTCGGCTTTGATCGACGTAGCCTAACTGAACAGTCTCTCCCAGCGATACGCTGCCACTGTCCGGCGTTTCTTCGCCGCTGATCATTCGGAATAAAGTAGATTTACCCGCTCCGTTACCGCCAATAATGCCAACGATGGCGCCTTTGGGTACCGTCATTGAGAGATCGCTAACTAACAGGCGATCGTCGAAGGCTTTCGACACGCCCTCAATTTCCAGTACTCGGTCGCCCAGCCGAGGCCCCGGTGGAATATAGATTTCTTGCGTTTCGTTACGCGTCTGAAACTCTTGCGAGTTAAGTTCGTCAAATCGTGCAAGTCGTGCTCGGTTTTTGGCCTGTCGCGCCTTAGGTTGAGTTCGCACCCACTCAAGCTCAGCTTTAATTGCCTTTTGGCGCGCGGCTTCTTGGCGCTGCTCCACCGCCAGGCGCTTTTCCTTGGCCTCAAGCCAGGTGGAGTAGTTGCCTTCGTAGGGAATACCGTGGCCGCGGTCGAGCTCAAGAATCCAGCCAGCCGCGTTGTCGAGAAAGTAACGATCGTGCGTAATGGCCACGACGGTCCCTGGGAATTCTTGCAAGTACTGCTCGAGCCAGGCGACGCTTTCTGCATCCAGGTGGTTCGTCGGCTCATCGAGGAGCAACATGTCTGGATTGGCTAGAAGCAGTCGGCAGAGGGCGACACGTCGGCGCTCACCGCCCGAGAGTGTTGAAACCGCACTGTCATAGGCAGGCAAGCGTAGGGCATCGGCTGCGACATCAATCTTTCGTTGGAGATCCCAGCCATCAACCGCGTCGATCTTGAGCTGCAGCTCACCTTGCCGGTCCATAAGTGCGGTCATTTCGTCATCACTCAAGGGTTCGGCAAAACGATCGCTAATGGCATTGAATTCATCGATGACGTCTTTGATTTCTCGTACGCCATCCTCAACATTACCGCGCACGTCTTTGGATTCGTCGAGCTCGGGTTCCTGCGCCAAATAGCCAATTTTCAATTCTGGTTGAGGACGGGCCTCGCCTAGATGCTCTTTATCGATGCCGGCCATGATCCGTAGGAGACTCGACTTACCAGAGCCGTTGAGGCCCAGTACGCCAATTTTGGCGCCAGGAAAGAAGGAAAGTGAGATGTCTTTGAGAATTTCGCGGTTGGGGGGTACCACCTTACCAACGCGTGACATCGTGAATACGTATTGCGCCATAAAAAAACCTTATATAATATAATAACTTAGAGTAACTCGTAAACCATAGTTTAACTTTAGGTTAACTTAGAGCGTGTCAAAGTGTACGAACAGGAGGTCAATTTTACCGTAATCTCACTAGATGATCCCTATGAGTTTCCTCTTACTCTCGCTGGACCCTTCTATATAGCGTTGAGTGGTCTGAAGCGAAGAGTGACCCGCTAAGTACTGAACATCCCGAAGACTCCCCCCAACGGTCGATATCTTCCTAGCGCACTCTGTAATAAACGTCCGACGACCTGAATGTGAACTGCAACCCACGTATCCCATTCGTGTATAGAGACTCTGAAAGAAGTTGACGATTACCTGAGCGGAGGTCGATCGTGACCGCTCTGTTCTAATTACGTGATCCTCAGGCGAAAAATTACGCTTAGAGGCAGTCTGGAGGAGGGTTTGTAGGTTAGTGAGTATTTCCTTATGTATGGGTATTTCGCGTCCCGAACGACCTTTAGAAGCGCTGTCGGGGAGGTGAAGAGTGTCGTTTAGGGTACCGTCGCCATTAAGAACGTGTATCCACTTAAGTGCCGCTATCTCTTTTGCTCTTAGACCCGCTTTGACCGATAAGAGAAAGATAGTGTCGTTCCTTAAAGCGTTCCTTCCGCCTTTTAGGTGACTCCGTACTGAAGCGACTTGGGTCTTATTCAGAACCTTTGATTGCTTAGTCAGCGCCATAGATCTGCACCCGTTATTATTTATGTCATATTGATCATATTATAACGAGTTAGCAAAGTAAACCAAATTGATAATATTTTATCCCTTGTAGTTTCAGCGCCTTACACCTACTCATTAGGAAATGTAAGTTTCATAACGAGTTCGCCAAACAAGCAGGAAAGTACAAAGGTAGACCTAAGACGATCGATAACTGTTGAATAAAAAATTCTTCCTGGTTGGTCAATAAAAAATCCAAAATGGTTAAAAATTGAACCTACAAAAAAATTTCTGAAACCCTTAGAATTAATTTATGAAAAAAATTAAAGATTCAATAAACCAAGACTTAGCAACAAATAAGACAAGCATTTTTATTGCCTTAGTAATAAACACACTAGCACTAACTTCAGAATTCCTTAACGAAATTTTTTTTGGGATTTGTTTAATTTTGGAGGCGCTAATGATTTTTTACGTCTTAACAATGATCTATCACAAAGTTCAAAAATAATGAAAATCTAATTCACTGTTTTGAACTACTCAGTGACCACGAAATTTGCAAAGATGGGGTTTACCGAAAGAACGGTTTACGGAGGTAAAACCCCGCTTACCTTATCCTCCGGCAAAGTTCTCAACGAAGATATGAATCAGAATTATCGGGTAGGGTCCTGCGTTAAGCGCAATTAGGCGACGAACTGATCCAGGGTTGTGAACTCCGGGTTATAAAAACGCTTCCCGCCCTCTTCGATCCAAAATACGTCAAATTCCGTTTCCCGAACCTTATATTTGATTCCGTAACGACCTTCTTTATGCGTCGCATTTCGGAAGCGACAAAATGCCGCCTTACGATCCGAGAGTTTAAGCGCGTCTTCCCAAGACTCTACGTCCTCAAAGGCGTCGTTATCATTAAACCAGCAAACTGTAACGAGACCCGTAGGGTCGTTCGCGTTGGAGTACGCACAAAACTTTTGTTTCCACACCTTTACGAACGAGGGCGACGCCCCAACAGGAACACTTTTTGGTAATTTCCTCTCTCGATTTCTTCTTGGGCGACCTTTTTTCGCCTCCGGATCCGGAACAAGTTTCGTTTCGCGCGTTCTATCCTTCGCGCGGGGAATAGCGTAAAGGATTTTTCCAATTTCTTCGTCTTCCTTGAAACTCTTAAACATTACGCTGCCTCCCATTCTGCTGTTCGGTTTTGGATTGCTAACTGGCGGTGATCGGGTAGTAGCGCGCGAATCCGCACCTCGGAGAGAAAGGGATAGCGAGTCTTAGATCGCGCCACTACTGAATCTAGGTCACAGTCGTAGATATCAAACGAAAGACCTAACGAGCGCGAAACAATCGGTCGCGAGACTACATCGCTTAACAAACGTCCCTTTTTGGTGGCGTCCGTATTAACGACAAAGATCATTCTCACATCGTCAGTCAACGCGTCGATCAGGGTCTTAAATTTGTCCTGACCTTGCTTCGCGATGTTATGAAACTCGTCGATTACTAAGACTTTTTGGAACGGTTTATCGTCGCTAGGAAAGAGGGAGTTACTTTTAACTCGATCGTTAATGTCGCTAAAGACCGACTCCCCCATTCCCGTTTCATTACAAGCGATATAACTCACGTCGCCCCCGAACTCATTAGCATAATCGAGCGCGAAACTAGTCTTACCCGTCCCGGGTTCACCGTATAGGATCCATGGACTAGTAAATTTAGAAGGGTCGCTAACGTAGTGTCTGAGTCGCTTTTCTAACGACTCTGGCAAGATAAAGTCATTCAGAACCTTAACCATTGGTCGCCTCCTTCTTAGCGAGAGAGTTCATTACGTAAGCAATAAATTCCTCCCTTGCGCTGCCTTCCAGCGCTTCGAACCGATCGATCAGTTCGTCGTAATCGCTAGAAGTGGGTTTACGATAATCGTCTAAATTAGCAACGGTGACGCCTTTTGCCTCGTCACGTAACTCCTTCACGCGGTTCTTAGTAGTCTCGCGATCAATCACGCCAGTCTCCACTAAATTTATAAATCGCTCTTCACCAACATCAGCAATTAACTTGAGCAGTTCGTAGAGGGTCGCGTACGACTGGGGGAGTGCCGATTCCAAGCGGCGAATCAGAGGGTCGGACGCGACTTTTATCATCATAAAGACGGTAGATCGTTGCGCTTCTATACCCTTTCGGTATTGCTTAATCATCTCGACGTCGCCGGCAATCGAGTCAACGGACTCGCGTACGACCTTAAAAAGTCCGTTACGCGCCCTATCGACTGATCGTGCTTTCGAGTTGGTCTTCTCAATCGCAGTTTTTACAACATCATTTACTACATCCATTACAAAGTTCCTTCTCAATTTAAGTTTGTTGCGTGATCCGAGGTGTTGAACATTCAACATAACCCCAATCACTATTATCAGTTTATGGAGATTCGCCAGACAAAACGTCCGCGACTTTTACATCGGGTACGTTTGTCTGGTAAATCTCAGTTTTGGTCGGTGTTTTGCTTGCTGCGTGTCTTGGTGACTTAGTCAACTTAATCTTTACCGCGTCCGGACTCGGTCCAACCACATTTCCCTCCACAACTCTAATTTCATCTTGGTGATCGAATACCTCCCGTCAAACATTCGCTCCGAAACTTGACCCCAGGGTTCAAATTTGGCGTCGTTTCCCTTGCAATACCGAAATTCTGATTCGGTTTGAAGTTCCTTATTGATTGGTTCTATTAAATCCTCTAACGGGGTTACTCTTATGCTCTTATGGGTCTTCTTGTCCCATTTAAGAAAGAAGTGAAACAGGTTCGCAGTCGGCACATAGGGTTCGCGGATCCACCGAAGTTTTCCGTCTTGATCTTCTGTGTAATCAACGAAGTAAATACCCCGCACTTCGTCCCTCGTAACGTCAGCACCCTCATAGGCATCTTCGTTTTTAGTCGAGGTTTTTTTGGCGTCTATTCGCTCTAGGGCGTTTGTTTGGTTAGACATTAGGTCTTCTCCTTTTTTGGTTTAAGTAAGTTGCGTGATCCGGGGTGTTGAACATTCAACATAACCCCAATCACAAGTATCAGTTTATGGGGGTTCTCCAGACAAAACGTCCGCGACTTTTACATTGGGTACGTTTGTCTGGTATATCTCAGTTTTTGGTTGGTGTTGTTGACGTCGATCCGCGCTAGTGCCTTTGTTTGGTAGGACATTAGGTCTTCTCCTTTTTTGGTTTAAGTTGGTTTTTGTGTCTATTGAGAGATAAATTTCCCTCAACCACATAAAACATATACCCTATGCATCCAGACAAAACGTCCTACAGATTTACATCGGTTACGTTTGTCTGATAAATTGCGGAGGAATTTCAAAAATGTTGAATATTCAACCAACGTGAACTCAAAGCGCTCTAGAAGAAAGTCATCTCAGTGGACAAAACGGAAACTCTTCCCCGTTACGTTTAAGGGGCGAGAACCCCGGTTGCTTCTATGGAAAAAGGCGGTCTATGAAGAGTGGTTTCACTACGCGAAGTTAGCGCAGCAAAACAAACGTAAGATTCCTCGCGCCTTTGGTAACTTGAGAAAGTTCGATAGTTTTGAAGATTGGTGGCGCGACCCTAATTACGGGTTTGAACTCTTTTGTGAAAAACCCGTGGGCAAGTTGGTAGACGAGGTGAAGGGTGATGGGGGTAAGTTAAACGCTAATCAGATACTCCTTAAAGTCGATCTTACCGGCGACCTAGATATCATCGTGGATGAATTCGAGCGATACCTAAAGACCAAGGACGTAAGCGACACATACGAATCTAATGCTAGGTTCCAACCATCACGCCCTATGAAGAATATCGCCATCGGAACTCAAGACACGAGAAGTTATAAGCGAGACGGTAAGAGCGAAAACAAACTTAAGATCTATCGTGAAACTTACCTACTTACGCGCTCTATGTCTTATAAAGAGGTAGCGCTAAAACTTGGTTGGTTAGAGGGTGATCGCGACTGGTATTTGACCGAATACCCCAATACCGACGGTTCGAAGGGACTCTTACTCTTCGAGTATCAAAAGTTACTCGACAATCGCGTAAAGAAGGTAAAACGGCACGTCGACCAGGTCGAGAAGACGTTCGAGAACATCGAAAATGGTACGTTTCCCTAGTAACGTCTATGAGTTGAGGCGCATCTAATATGGAATATCTTGTTGCGGGATCCCTTTTTTCTTCCATCGTTGGAGCATTCTTAGGGTCTTTCGTAGAAAAGGGGTTGGCAGGTTTCTTCTGCGGTCTTTTCCTAGGACCTATCGGTTGGATAATTGTCTTTCTTTTACCTCGCGAATCCGAAAATAGTAATTCATCCGCTCAATCCTCAGTACAAAGTAAGAAAGTTGAACCCCCGCAGGAACGTGACCTTACTAATGACACCTATAAGATTTGGTTAGGTAACACTTACGAGATCAAAAGAAATGAACTTTTCGAAAAGTACGAGTGCGATGGAAAACTTTTTGACACCTTAGATGATGTTTTGGTTTATGCCGATTCCTTAGAGGGCGAGAAACGAGAGGCAGAAGATCAAAGGCGAGAAGAGTTAATCAAAAAAGGAATAGAGGCGAGGGAGAGGTTCGCCCGCGGCGAGGACGCCGATGGTAGTGATGATGGTGATTATACGAGCGAATTCATATTTGTTTTCTTAGGGGTTTGTGTGCTTGCGTATCTGATTTTCGCTTTTAGTGATTTGTAGACGATTTTCCGAATAGGATCTGAGGTCAAACAATTAAAATTTCTTCTAGGGAAGGGTAAAAATATCTTCTACCGAACAATCTAAAATTTTTGCTATTCTCAGGGCAAGAACAGTAGAAGGAACATAAATTCCATTTTCTATTGCATTAATGCTCTTTCTTGAAACTTCTGTTTGGTCTGA
>Ga0255770_10000143_pt1 | contig 63900 bp, 65 predicted proteins | sample 071ome_22_FD_179968 | JGI IMG/M metagenome (GOLD analysis project Ga0255770, IMG submission 179968) | Coastal salt marsh microbial communities from the Groves Creek Marsh, Skidaway Island, Georgia - 071404AT metaG (version 2) | ecosystem: Environmental > Aquatic > Marine > Intertidal zone >...
AGCGGATGAGTAGCCAAATGCAGCTTTGCTTGTGAATACGTGCGCTGAGTCGTTACTATGATATAGTCTGGATCCATCAGGTGAACTGTAAATTACCGGTGGAGACCATATTGAAACGTCCAGTTCTTCTAATTCTCATTCCCTTAATTGGAGTACTTCACCTTTTTCATTACATCATCATATTTCTTCTACCTCTGTTGGCCTATTTTGGGATGGAGTCTTCAGGGTTAAGGGGTGCTCAGGAGCTTGCTGTCTTTCTGGGTGTGGGGGTCTATGCCTTTACTTTCTGGAGCGCCCGGGTACGAGTTCCATCGCTACCCATGCCGGTCCGATCAGCAAAAATTTCAAATCATCGAAGAAGCTGGGTTTTTTGCCTTCAATTTTGTGACCGATGAATTGTCCAATCCAGGCCATTACAAAGATCAATAAATTGCTTTGTACCATCGGAAAAGGACTCCAGGCTGCCCAGTGGTACAAGCTAAAGTAAATGGCAGCATTGAAAGCTCCCATAAGTAAAGCCAGAAAGCTGCTCAATGATAAGTAAAAGAGAAGGCTGATCAGCATAAGAAGCGCTGTCAGATTGGCTTCGGGTACACCAGGAACCGAAATGGGAAACAGCATTCCGGCGATTGAGTAGTAGATCAAAGGAACACAGAGGAAGTGAATCCTTTTGTTGGTTGGATTTTTGTGTGATTCAGAGTAACGGGCAAACCACTCCTGGAGAGTCATGCCACTGCAACTTTCTTGAGTTTAATGAGACTGTCTCGCAGGGACCCTGCCTGAATGGGTTTGGTAATAAATCCCCGAGCCCCTTTCTCCATGGCATCTTTTAGAAGAACCATATAACTGAGGGCTGACAGTACCATAATTTTCGCGTCCGGATTAATCTTCATGATTTCCTTGATGGCTTCAATGCCGTCCACTTCAGGCATGTTGATGTCCATTGTAATCAGGTCAGGTTTTGTTGACTCGAAGAGTTCCAAAGCCTCGCGACCATTTTTGGCCTGGCCCACGATTTTGTAGCCGACAAACTCAAAAATATAAACTAGAAGTTCCCGATTGTACTCTTCATCTTCTGCAATAAGAATAGAGATTGGGTTTCCCTGCTCATCCAAACCGTTGGCTTCAGGCTCTGCCTTTAATTCTTCCAGTAGTTCTTTCATAGTCTTTCCAGGGGCACATTATAGCAAAAATCTCGTAGAATAAATTTTTTACAAATACTTTACAACTAGATGACAACTCAGTGAATTTGAACTGGCAAAATGGAATCATCGCGGAATAAATGGAAGGAGATGCGATGTTTTTAGAACCATACCGAACTACTTGTGATAGTTGCTTGACAGATACCATTTGTGCGGGATTTAAATTGTTTGCTCCAAGCTCCGAGGTTTGGGTTTGTGAAAAGTGTTGCTCCAATTTCACTTCCCAGATTAAGAAAAAGAAGCTCGGTTTGGTAGTTAACCGGGGAGAAAGCCCACAAAAAGGGGTTCCCAAAAAAAGAAAACCAAAATCCAGGCAAGCTGCCTGAGACAACTTCTTTGAGAGTTGGATGACTGACATCATCGGCCTTCCGTTAGCTTCGAACTCCTAAAGGATTGATTCAATAAATCTGGCTTTCCCGTCCGGGAAGGTCAGGTTTTTTTCTTTTAAGGCCAATTGAGCTTCAATATCCGGGGTATTGTGAGTTGGTGTTTAGCGCTAACAAGTGCGAGCAGAGTGCCCTTGGGTAGAAGCGTATCCAGTCAGCTCTTGATTGCTTCAGAGCTCAATCCCGAGCAGTACCTTTTTCATAAGTTGAAATGATATCAAGCATATCGTCCCAGGAAGAGGTTTCACCAATTTCTTGATAGATTTGATGATTTTGAATTCGAACTGGATTCTCATCATACTTTTCTACCTCTCCGAAGAATTGATAGAAGTCATCCCGCAGTGGGTCTGGTTTGTGATCCTCAAAGTGTTGATGGAGTTGTGTATAAAGCTCCTCGATTGATTGAGCCGAGCCAATCTCGAGTTTGTTGTCTTTTCCTTTGCCATGGAGTTTGGGATCTCCCAGGATAAGTTTCATGTACTGTTCCTGGTCCATTCCAATATCAACCAGACTCTTCTTGCGTTCGCTTTCCTCCAGAATGGCCAGAATCTGATCATAAAACTGATAGCACAGATTCAGAGTAGAGTCGGGGTTGGTAAATTCAAGTTTGGAAAACTCGGGAGCAATATTTCGTATCCAGGCGGCTATTGTCGAGCTGTTCTCTTCTTCTCCTAAAGTTTCCATCTCCAAATTTTTCATCTTGAGGTCATGAAAAAAGGCTACCACCAAATAATGAGCGGGGATTTTCCAATAGCGCTGAACAAACTCAAAACAGTTTCCATTCACTTCATCAAGCTGCTTCAAAAAGGCACCATGAAAATCGGGATAACTATCCAGATAGAGCGCAAGAGTATTCAAAAACTCTGTTTTTACTCCAGGTTTTTTGAGTTCGTTGAGTGTGTTCTCACTAAGACTGTGCATGAGCTTCTCCAGAGTCTTGCCACAGGGATGCAAGCATTCTTACAAGCACCAGTAATAGAAAGATACCAAATACTGTTTTCATCAAATCCACCGAGATCCAGGTAAAAACAAGTTTTCCTGCAAGTCCGCCCAAACAACCAAACACGAAGATATGCTTGTAGTAAGGATACCAAATGAATTCACTTCGGGTTCGATAAGAAGACAAAACAGCATTGAGAGAAATCACGTGTAAAGATAGAAAGGTTGCTGACTTCGGATTCATGGAAAGCATCAGAACATAGACTGTTACAAGAACGACACCACCTCCAATACCCATAGTCACAGAAAGTGTTGCTGCAACCAGTCCAAGAACTATGTGGTGATAGATCTGCAGATCATCAGGCTTTGCTTCCAAATGAAACCCATCCATCAATCCATATTGGCGCATCAGGATGAAGATCAGCAATAAGCAAAAGGCAACTTTTAATACTTTCGCGCTGACAATGTTTCGAAGCCAGAGTCCCAGTTCGATCCCGACCAGTGAGCCAAGAATCACCCATCCAAGAATATCAAATACATCCTGGGGGTTGGCATAGTGGATCAAAAGACTGAAAATACTAATAGGGACATGTAGAAAAAGAGAGCTTCGTACAGCTTCTTTCATAGTTTGTCCCAGTAGAAGGTGTAAACAAGGAACCATGGTTAATCCAAATCCCATGCCAAGTAAAGAGACAATGAATCCTGAGAAGCTTGCAACGATTGATGCAATCAGGTTTCTTCGAGGATTGTTCTCTACTTTCTTCTCTGTAGCCATTTTTGTCATTACTTTTTCCAGCCGTATTGAGGCCTATGAGCAAAAGAACAAGCCTCTTGTATTTGTCCTCGAAGACCTTTTGGGGAGTGCTATAGAAAATATCGACATGGATCCGGCTCTTCTTGCACGCAAAACAAGTTTTAAGTCAGAATCGAGGAGTACAAAGCGATTGACAGCAGAGATTTTAACGAAGGAGCGACTGCAGTTTCGTCGTCAAAGCAATGGTCGCTGGTTGATCGAACCCAATCCATTTGCAATCAAGACAAGTGTCAGGGCGAACTACAAGTATGATCGAGCACCTGTGGAGAAAGTTCTGGCCAGTCTTTTTCACACAATGGGAGCTGATTATGTTCTTCATCAAAATCTTGCCGGTATTGAGATTACCCTGCAACTTAAGCAGGTTCAGCCTATGGATGTCTTACAAATGATCTCTCGCTTGTACAATCTGCAGGTGGTCGAATTCAATGGCATTTACTCTGTTCGAAGAAAGAAGCTTTGAGAACCTCCGACTAAAGAGATTGAATCGGACAAAACCTTAGCGGCGGCAAAATGCAGACAAATTTGTCATAAATCAGCAATAATTTGTCGATGTTTTGGGGCGTATGCGTTTCTATTTTAGCCTCATACTTGGTTTGTTCTCTGTTTCTTTGCATTTTGCAGATACTGTTGGAGACAGGGTTTTGCAAGCTCGTGAAGCGCGCCTGAGACAGGTTAGTGACCCCCTGGCTCCCACGGGAAGCAGGGCTTTGCGCTCCTCTCTGGCCAATGTAAGCAATGTGGAGGGTGAAATTGGAATCCAGAATCCGGAGGATGGGGGAAATCTCATCTCACTTCTTGATGCGGTTCGCCGAACTTTACAAAGCAATCTGCAAGTTAAAAGTGCTCAACTGAGAGTGGAGAACAAGAAGAAAGCCATTCGCCTCGCAACTCAGTTTCAAAAGCCGCGTTTGGACTGGAACTTTGGATTTCACAAGGCAGGTAACTTTGGCGAAGATTCCCGATCTGACTTTCACAGGCAGTTGGCAGATTTGAGTCATCTTGAGGATGTATTCCATCTTGGTCTCGATTTTGAATATCCGCTTTTGGATGGAGGGGCTTCTGTTGGAAAGCAGGATATTGCGAAATTGCATGCCAAGCTTCAGGACTTAAAAAAGAAAGAGACGGAACAGAACCTTCTGCTTGAGGTGAGCGAGGTTTTCATTTCACTGATTCTAGCTAGAGAAAAGCTTGATGTATCAACTCTGGAAGTTGAAAAGGCTCGTTTTGTAGTAGCTCGTGAAGAAAAGAACCCCACTCGGGACAACAGAATGCCTGCGGATTTGCTCAAGGCTCGCCTGGGACTGGAAAGGGCGTTGCACAATCAATTTTTGCATCGCAATGAACTTAGAAACTATGAAGCCAGACTACGAACCCTGATTGGCCTCACCGAAGGTGAAGAGTTCAATATTGATAAGAACGCCAGAACTCGCGCAGTCGAATCTACCCTCGATGGTTTGTTAAAGATTTCGCAGTCCGAAAATTTGCAATTGCAGATGATTGAGATTCAAAAGGAAGTCTATCGCAAACAAACCAAAGTGATTCAAGCCCCCAAGATGCCCACAGTGGATATATTTGCAGGCAGCCACTACGCTCGTTTGATGGACCGCAGTGACCTTGATGAGATGCGATTCAACCTCGGTATTCGATTTGATATGAACTTTCTTGATGGAGGGCAGACTAAAACCCGCCATGAAATCAACAATCAAAGCAAGGAAATAGCTCAGAACGATGAGACAGATCATCAACGAAAAGTACGTGACGATGTTCAATTCTATTACAATCAATTCCTTGATTTTCAGGGTCGTGTGCCAATCGCCAGAAATCACGTGAAGTTAGCGCGGCAGGTTCTTTACGAAGCGGAAGAGCGCTTTCAAAAGAGGATTCTTTCCAATGAAGAACTTCTCGATCATCGCATGAGCTACAAACAGGCAGTACTTGGCTATTACCGACTACTCAAAGATCTGATGCTGACCAAACTCCGACTCTTTGCGAGTGTGGGCCGTCTTAATCTTGATGTGTTCAACTGACTTGTTTGAACACTTTGTTGCAGTTCAGGACTCCCCCTGAATAAAGCATTTGCCAGATAACAAGAAATCGTCTACACCCCAGAATTAAAATTGTCAGAAAAATCAGCCTCAATTGGCGGGCCAAACGGTAAATTATCATTGTTAGCAATCAAGAAACAGCCTCAATTGGCAGGTAACTTAACGTAATTTCTTGATCAGATTCTTAAAGTGCTCATCCCAGATGATTGTTTGCGATGGGAACATTCGGCGGGAGAGGCTGTCATCCAGCGCAGGATAGTTTAGAGAATTGAAATCCTGTAACCCTTGTGACTCCTTGAACTTCTTTTGCAAAAGCGGAGTCAGACTTAAAATACTCTCTGCTGCCTGTATCAAAGGCTTCTTGTCTACTATGGACGCTTTGGTTCCAAGATAGCGATTGATCATTTCAAAAGCTTCTTTGTAAGGTTTGGAAAAGCTGACCAGGTGGAATTTCTCCACTTCATTCCATTGAGAGTCGATCAGTTTTAAAATAGCGCTCATCAAGTCATTGAAACTAGTCCATTGAAGAAAGAAGTCTTCGCTGGATTGCATGAAATCCCTGTTCTTTTTCATCAGCTTGAGAAACTGGGCAAAATCCTCGTCGGTAAAGTAAGTGTCAGCAAGAATGGGAAGCCGCAAAATTGCTCCCCTTGTTCCCATGTGAGAACAATAATTACTAACCATAATCTCTGCGTTCAGGAACAGATCACCGACCTCATCAACAGCTTCACAATCCTGATCCTCAAGAAATCGAGTGCTGTTGCAAACAGGAAAAACCTTGGCACTTGAAAGATAGAGAATAGCGGGTATTCTCGCCTTCAAGTGCATCAGGGAAGCAAAGACATGATCGAGTTTTTCAACAATATCTACTCCCCTGTCTGCGATCATCACATGGCTGACTCCATAAAGATACGAGCGAACAAGGCCACTTTCTCTCAAGTCCAGTTTGTGAAAACTGAACTTTGGATTGGTTTTGAGGGTACCCAAAACTCGCTCGTGGGGTGCAACGCCCACAACCTCATGATCATTTTCCAGGAGGCGATGGGCGATTTGGCGAGCCAGAGGAGACTCCAAATCAACCAGGAGTACCTTTGCCATGGAAACCTACTTTTTATTGGATTCTATGATTTCCCGAATTTTGGCAACCTTTTCTTCCATCATTTCAGGAGTCTTTGCTTCACAAACGAGACGCAAGTAAGGCTCTGTATTAGACTTTCGAACATTGAACCACCAATCTTCAAAGTCAACCCGGATACCATCAAGATCAGAAAGCTCTCCACCAGGAAATGCTTCCCGAACCAAACCCATCAATTCGTCCTTGTTTTCTGCCTTGAAGTTAATTTCTCCACTATAGTAGTAGTTGCTGATTCTGGAAATCATTTCAGAGAGTGTCTCTTTGCTGTTTGCAATGACATCAAGGACAACAAGCGTGGCGATTATTGCGCTGTCACAGTAGTTGTTTTCACGAAAGTAGTAATGTCCGGCAAGTTCTCCCCCGAAAATACCGTCAGTCTTTCTCAAGAGGGCCTTGGCGTAGCTGTGTCCTACCTTGCAGATTTCCGGATTACTTCCAAATCTTTCAATTTCTTCAATAACACTGCGAGAGGATCGAATGTCATAGATCACAGTTCCTTGCTTGTCTTTAAGAAGCTTTTGGGCCATCACACCAATGACTAGATCTGGAAAAACGTATTGACCCTTTTCGTCAACAAATACAGCCCGATCACTGTCTCCATCAAACATGACACCAACATCTGCTCCGGTTTCCTTCACTTTGTCCATCAGTTGATGCACGTTCTCAATCACAAGCGGGTTCGCCTCGTGAACAGGAAAGGTACAATCCACTTCGAGATTCAGGTAAGTACATTCAGCGCCGCTGTTTTCAAAGATGTCCTTTAGATTGAGACCTTCCATACCATTGGAGGAATCAAAAACAATCTTTATTCCACTCAAGTCAGTTTTCCACTGATTGACAAACTCAAGGTACTGATCCCGAATATCCTTCTGGATTACTTTTCCCTTGTTTTCAACGGGCTTCGGAGTTCCTTCGCAGAGCTTCTCAAGCTCAATCAACCCGGTTTCCTTACCAACCGGTTTGGCGTCTGTCTTGGAAATTTTGAACCCGTTATACTCGGGAGGATTGTGGGAAGCGGTGATCATTACACTGGCATCTGCTCCCAAGAGGGGACCTGCATAGTAGACAGTTGGAGTTGTACACAGTCCAATATCCCAAACATCGGCACCACGATCAGTAACACCCTTGCACATTGCTTCAAAAAGGGCAGGAGAGGAAGTCCGCGCATCTCTTCCGATCATTACATGGTCTGAATCAAGAAGTTCAGGAAGGTAAAATCCAACCTTGTAGGCCAAGTCTTCATCCAGGCCCTTACCATAGACTCCTCGAACATCATATGCTTTGAATACGGACATCTTTACTCCTTTGTATTGTTGATCAGTAAGCAATTAACGGCTTTATTGCCTAATGGGATTTGAAACAGGCTGGGATTGTACCACTAAATGAATTCTACTGAATAGTCCTGATGGGAGTTCAGGAGGATTTGGAGATGAAGGATTCTTTTATCCGGGGCGCTTGATGATTGGGAGGATTTTCCCGATTCTTAAGTGTAGGAGAAACCTTGGATACCACTTTTCTTGAACTGCTTGAAGTTCCTGTTGCTATTTGTGAGCCCGATTCCTTTCTGGTGGAGTTCGGGAACAGTCGCTTTTGGGAAGGAATCAACCGCCGACCGGTCAAGGTTCCCATCATGGCTCTGTTAAAGGGCTTCAAGGAGACTGATTACCTCCGGGCAGATTTGGTGGGAGAGTCCTATCAGTTTGTGGTTCCACGCTTTGCAGGTGATCAAACAACCTTTCGAGCGAAGGAAACCAGAAGCCCCAAGCGCTGCATCGTATTTCAGGGAGAAAGCTATTCGTCGGTGAATGCGTCTGAGATTAGTCAGGATGAGGTGAGTCATGCCTTGCTTGCTGCTGGAGAAGAGTCGTTCTTTCTTGCAAACCTTGAGGCTCAGCAAACGTTACTGCTGGCCAGAACCCTTGGTTTGAAAGACCTGGAGGCCGAAGCCCATCGCTGGATGGAAGAATCCATTGCTTTGATGTCCCAACATATCTTTCGTGGATTTCTGATGAGCTTTCAGGTTCACTCCATCGACCTTGATTTTAAGCTCTTCACCAATTTGATGTCGCAGGAAATCAAGTTGGCCCTTCAAGAGACACAACGAGACTTTCAGCTTTCCATAGATGCAAAGATTCCTCGCAAGATGAGAGGGCCCTTCCCCTTTATTCAGATGACAATGCTGCACTTTTACAAAGCTCTTGTTGATTCATCCAAAAACAGCAGTGATCTCAAAATGAGTATAGAAATGGTTTCCCATGAGGAGCAGGATGTACAGCTGGAGTTTGTACTTCAGTTACCCGATGATCCAGTGAAATTTGAGGTTTTGGATCGAGCCAGGGATCTTTTCCAGTCCATGTTCTTCAAATTTATTCTTGAAGCAAGAAACTATGACATCCTCTGGACAGCATATCTTGTTAGAAACAGCGGTGGACTATTGTTCTATGATGACCCCAGAGTATTAAGACTGCAATGGACTTTACAGGAAGTTCCCGCATTACTTGCTGAACAGGATTCCCTGCTGTATGACCCTTCCAAGAAAGCACCCGCAGTAGAGCCTGTGCAAAAGCAGGTTCCTGTTGAGGAAGAGAGCGATGAAGAGTTTGAAGAAGCTTTGATCAGTACTGAAGACTTACTGGAGAGTTTGCTGGAAAGTCCCTCCCAATCAGAAGAAGGGGATGAAGATGATTTGTTGAGTGCAGATTCCTTTGCTCAGGAAAAGATGGAGCAGCGTTTGGCCTCTTTGCAGTCAAGCAGAATGGCCTTGCAAGAAGAGGAAATTCAGATAGATCAAAAACCTGCTGAAGTTGAGTCGCCAAAGACATTGCCCAGCCAGGATGATTTTGTTGAAGCTCATAGGAAAAGTAGCTCAAATCAGAAAGAATAATTGGAAGACCTTCAGGCTCAAATGGAAGATGTGACCTCTATATCCGCTCCGTCAACGGATGTAGAAGCCATGGAGAGGCAAAGTCTTGTGGACTCAATCTTTGATGATTTGGATGTTCACCGTCAAAAAGGTGAAGAAGCCACAGAGATACTCAATGACTTGATGGAGGATGTGGAAAAGAAGCGCAAGATTCTTGTTGCCGCAGACAACCGTGTGAATCAGACAATCTTTGAGCAGATCCTTAAGCGGGCGGGGTACGATTACAAGATCTGCGACAATGGGAAAGAGGCTGTTGAAGAATTGCCAAAAGACGATTACTGTATGATCTTGATGGATCTACAAATGCCCGAAATGAATGGCTTTGAAGCTGCTCAATATATCAGAGAGAAAGAGCGTGAAACGGGTAAACATATTCCCATCATAGCCGTGAGTGCCAATCTGCTCGAGGAAGACTACGAAGTGGTTAAACAGGCGGGCATGGATGATTTTGTGATGAAGCCGATCAGTAGACAGGCTCTTCTAAGCACTATCCAAAAGTTTCTTCCAAATTCGACGGACTGAGCGAAAACTCTATTCGTAACGAAGTGCTGTGATTGGATCCATGTCACTGGCTTTGTGCGCCGGGAAAATCCCGAACACCAGTCCCACTGTAACGGAAACTCCAAAACTGACCAGGATAGCGCTCACAGAGATGACAGTAGTCCAGCCTGTAAACTGGGAGATTAGATAGCTTGTTGAGACCCCTGCCAGAACTCCCAGGATTCCGCCACCAAAAGAGATTACAACGCTTTCCAAAAGAAACTGATACAAGATATCCTGCTTGGTTGCTCCAATGGCTCTGCGTATCCCGATCTCTTTGACCCTTTGTTGAATATTGGCGAGCATAATATTCATGATCCCTATTCCTCCGACTATCAGAGATAGAGAGGCAATGAAGATCATCACCAGATTGAAGATTTCCTGGATTTTGTTGCTCTTCTCCAAAAGATCAATTGGCGCAATGATTTGGTAGTCATTCACTCCCCGATGCCTTCTCTCCAAAATATTTTGAATGAAGTCGCGGGCAACTTTCATATTCTTGGCACTTTTGAGCTTTACAATGAGCATAGATAGCTCAGAGTAGGTAGGGTCATTCTCGCTATCATTCGTGTCATTCATGTAGAGGGGGAAGCGAGCGGGAATAACAGTCCATGGAAAGTAGACATCTCTGGCGCGATCACGCTCACCAATCTTGATTTCCGACTTTTTCTGAGCAGATTTTGATTTTCGTGGTGCTTGCAAAACTCCGATAATACGAAAGCTATTGCCAGCGATTTTTACATATTGATTGACTGCGTTTCGATGTCCGAACAGCTCGTAGGCGACTTTGGAGGATAGAATGACCACCTTGGCGGCCTGCTCATAGTGAATCTTCGCAAAAAGACTACCGAATCGTACCTGTGCAGGAACCAGGTCAAAATAGTCAGGTCCGACTCCAATCAGATTGGCTTTGGGCTCGGACTTTTTGTAGCGTAGCCCTCCCTGGTAGTTCATTTCAAAGGTAATACCGCTCAACCAGGGCACCTTGCTGGCAATGACTTCCATGTCTTTGCGATTCAATCCCGAGGACAGAGCTTTCTTGGCGTGCTCTAAAGCTTCACCTGTCAATCGAGAGGATCGAACATAGATATTGGTTGCACCGAGGGATTCAATCTGTCGAACTGTTTCCTGGCGAGCTCCTCCGCCGATACTCATCATGGCAATCACCGCAGCCACACCGATAATAACTCCCAGCATGGTAAGAAGGGTTCTAACAGGCGAACTTCTAAGAGCTTTCAGGCTTTCCTTGAACAAAAATGCAGGGTTCATTTGTACTCATCCCAGTAAATGGTTTGGCCCTTTTCAAGCCCTTTTAATACTTCCACTCTGTTTTGTCGTTCATGTCCCTTTTCAATATAGGTTTTCTCTTTTTCTTTGCCTGCGTAGACAAAGAAGCCCTTCTGATCTTCATAGAGTGCTCCAGAGGGAATGCTCAAACCACTTCGATTCTCGGTGAGCATGACTTCGTACTGTACGCTCGAACCCGGTTGAAAACTCTTGGAACTGGCATCAGTATCGATCTCAACGAGAATGACAGGATCGCCTCCACCCCAAAAGGAGGAACTTCCGGGAATCGGGGCAATATAGGTAAGAACTCCCGGGTAGGACTGGTCCTTGCGCCCGGATAATGAAAAGAGTACTTCCTGACCACGTTTCAAGGTGTGAAATGCGGACTCATTCAACTTACCCATGATGAAGAAGTCTTTGAACTCGACAATTCTTCCGATCACATCCCCGGGACTAACATCTTCCCCCGTTTTGTATGGAACGATTTTTCCCTGGGACCAGTGGTTGTTTACAATAAATACCCCATCTTTAGGGGCTTTGATTCGGGATCGCTTGATTTTCTCGTTGAGCAGCTGAACATCGAGTTTGGCCAGATCCAGATTCAGCTTAGCCAATTTCAAATCCAGATCAATAATCTTGCGCTTGTTGGCCAGCTTTTCTCTCTTCTTCTCCAGTGAAAATTTCAGAACCTCAACAACCCGGGCTTGCTTTTTATACTCGGCTTTGGATGCGGGCGATTGTTCCAACTCCAGTTCCAGATCATTGATCTGCTTGTTGATTTCGGCGTCCTTGAGACTCTCCAGACTGTTCTGATATTCGGTACTTTTGATGTAGCCCTGTTCCTTCAATGACTCCTGGATCGTAAAATTCAATACCTGAAACTGTTTCTCCAGCTGAGCTCGTTTGTTTTGCAGGCGCACTTTTTGAACTTTTAGATCCACTGAGCCAGTGGAGAGAATGGCCAGCTGTTTGCTTTCTACCTCAAGCTTCGATTCAAGCATGGAGATTTCCGCAAGTAGAGTTTGCAATTCCTGCTCAGCTTGTAACTTGGAAGTTTTTTGCTCGACTTCTTTTTGAGTAAGTTCGATTTCCTTGCCTTGTAGCTCCTGCTCAAGATCTTTGGTATCCAGAATGGCAACCACTTCCCCTTCTTTTACTTCTTTACCAGAGGCTACAAGCTTTTTCAGATTGGAAGAATAGGCAGGAGAAAGCAGGATTTCATTACGAGTTCTGAGTTCCCCTGTGCCAACAACCGACTCGAAAAACTCAAACTCCTGAACTTTTTCAGAATTGTTGAGATCTGGAAAGTCATTGGTACTGTCAAAATGGCAGCGAACTTCCTCGCCTTCCTTGAGTCCTTCGAGAACCTCCAGGTGACTGTCCCCGACGAGTCCTGTTTTTACCTCTCTTATTTGCCCGTTTCCAAGTTCCACTTGATTCCCCTGAATACAGGAGTGGGATAGTCTCAAACTGTTCTTTCTCTCATCCAGAACAACTCGTCCAAGAACTGACATCTTTGACTTCATTCGAGGGTCCTGGGTGGAAACAGAAACCTCAATACTGGACTTCTTCAAACGATAAAAGTCCTGACGCCAGCCAGCAACCTCTTCCAGTGTTTTCTGAATTTCGATCAGCTTTCCTTCAAACCATTTTTCTCCGAGGGGAAGCACCTGAAACAAAACCTTTTGACCAGTTTTCAAAAACCCTGTATCAATCTCGTTTACATCAAAGTCTGCTTTCAGGACACCGCCGGTGACGAGTTCAGCCAATACTGAACCCTCTTCTGCTCGATGCCCTTTTTCATAGGGCTCCATACCAGCTCCCAGCCAGTGCTTTCGGATACTCAGACCTCCATCTGTACTGGCAGTGATAGCTGCCTGGGATAAGGATTCCTGCTTCTCCTTAAGCTTAATCTCCTTTTCCTTGAGCTCGTCCCGTTCCACCTGCTCATTGAGTTTACGCAGCTGGGACTTGTCCTCAAACTGAGTCTTGAAGTGCTCAAATCGAATTCTGGCCTTATCAAACTCTTTGTTGGCCTTTTGAATCTCAAGAAGGTCACCATCCTTGAGTTTTTCATAATTGAGTTTTAGCTCTTCACCTCGAATTTTATATTCCTGGAACTTGATGCGTTCTTCATCCATCTGGGTTTCCGAGAGAGCCCCTTGCTGGGAAAGTTTCATCAGCTCTTGTAGATGGCCTTCATAAAACTCAATCATTTGAGATGTCTTGCGAAGGGTAAGTTGTTGTCGTAGCAACTCTCTGGGGTCCCGGGCAAACTTTTTCTGATTCAGGGTGAGTTTTTTGATGTAGAGTTCACGATCCTTCTCTTCGTAATTCACCAAATCATCTATATTTTCATTCATCCTGGTCAAGCTGGCTTTGTCGAATGTAATTTTCTTTACATAGTATTCCAGTTCCATCTTCGCCAATTCATTTTCGATATCGTAAGTATCCAGAACGATAAGGGTGGTTCCCTTGCTTACGCTGGTTCCGTCCTCGAGGAGTTTGGTAATGGCACCAGCAAAAGGAGCTTTGACCGGGTCGTACTGGGCTGGTTTCAAGGTTCCATCAAGGGTAATTGAGCGGAGGATATCACCCCGATCTACCTTAACCACGTCGCCAAAGATGCAACTTGTAAGAAGATTGAGCAGAAGCAAAACTCTAAAGAGCATAAGGCACCTCCAAAGACCCGGACTTGGTCAGGGTGGATGAGGGGACAATGAAGTAGTCTTCATGCAAATGAAACTGTTCATCGTTTAACTCTTTGAGGCCAGGAATTGTGAGCTTCTTCTTGTTGTCACTGAGTTTTGCGATTTCCCTTGGAATCAGAAAGACATCCTCAAAATTTTGAATTTCAATGGTTCCGGTGAGTGTTTCACCAGGTATAAAACTATTTTCTGGAGCTTTAAAATCAACATGAACCCAGTGAAACTTCGAGGACTTCGTGTTACTAGGATCATATTTCGAAGCCATACTGTCCACTTTACTGACTTTACCGGTAATCTTCTTGCCTGGATTTCCAAGACCTTCAAAGTGAATCTTGTCGCCAGATTTAATGAGGTCTACATATTTCTCAGAAACCTGAAATCTTGCTTTCAAGGAGTCAAAATCCATGATTTTGCCCACGCTGCGCCGGCTTCGCACAGAAACTCCTTCTTTCATCACTGTTCCGTTCCAGGGGTGCTTCACACGCATGAATGTTCCTGAAATCTCGGATTTGATTTCTGATTTCTTCAAGGATTCTTCAAGTTTGGTCAACTGTTTCTTTCTCTTTTCAATTTCAAGCTCCAGTTTCTGTAGACGCAGTGGAAAAGACTTTTCCTTTTCTTCCTTTTCTTTGGCCAGGTCTTGAAGCTCTCGAACAAGCATATCTCTTTCAAGGAGAAGCTTTTCCTTTTCAAGACCGGTGACGCCTTCTACTTTGATGCGGCGCTCCAGCTGCTCAAGACTGCGATCGATCTTGAGGGTCTGAAGATTTTTCTTCAGTCGTTCCATTTCTTCCTTCGAAACCGAGTTTTGAGATTCCAGAATTTTGTAGGAATCCAGCTTTCTGGTCTGGACGATAATCTTCTCATCCAGTAATTGAATCTTTAGATCCAAAGCCTTGAGGACACGCTCGTCCTTTTCTCCAAATTTGAATTCCAGTTCCAGCTCTTTTGTTGCGAGCTCGTATTGTTTTTCCAGAACCTTCAGCTCCAGTTCAAGTGATTCCTTCTCAATCTTTCTCTTCTCTCGGGTCAATCTGCGATTGGCATACTTGATGGAGCGTTCCTTGTCTTTCGCACCGCGGCTCAAGCGATTGTCTGTGATTTTGACGACCACTTCGCCTGTTTCTACCTGGCTGCCGGATTCAGCAATCCATTCAATAAAGCCACGGATTCCATCGGGACAGGTTAGATTGCGTTCGCTTCGTGAAAGAACCTCTCCCAGGACATCAACTGAGTGGGAAAAGTTTTGAGTCTCCAACAAGAGCTTGGATTTGGCCGGCTCCTTGTCAGTGCACCCTGAAAGGAAGAGTAAAAAGCCGAGTGATGTAAGAAGAAAAACGAAACGTGACATGCAGTACCTGATTGCTAAGTGCGTACTGCCGTTGAAGTTTACTTGAACTTGGGAAACTGTCAAGCAAAGAGAGCAGATTTAGAGTCCGGGAAAGACCGGCTCGGTCGCCTTGATTCGTTTGGAAAATGTGGCCTTCTTATATTTGAAGTAAGCAAATTGTTCATCGATTGCCACAAGACTAACCTTGCGAAGGTCGCGACTGCCTTTGAGTCGATCACCGTAGGTATAAAAACGGTTCCCAATGACGACAAAGCTTTCGTCTTTGGATCCGAACTTACCTGAAATTTCAAACTCGGGCAAAGATACCTTGGGTTTGTCCTTGGCCCCAGCGGAAGTTTTTCCACCAACAAGAGCACCTGCCGAACCCACCGTTTGATTGGTTGCGAACTCTGGTAACTTTCCTCCGCCACTGAATCCACCGGTTCCAACCGCTTTGGAGCCCAGCATTCTTCCCTTAGGCTTCGCTTTCTCGATCTTCTTTCTGGCTGTAAAAGATCCAGCGACACCTTCGATGGATGGAATCAAGTTGCTTGATAGCATAGGTTTCTTGTTGTCACTGAACGGGAAGATGAAATCTTCAGGTTTGATGCTGACTTCACGGTTTTCATCGACGAGATCGAGAATCCCTTCTGCCATGGTACGCAGTGTTTTAACGTAATACTCTTCGTAATCGTCCTCAAACTCTTCTTCCCATTCGTCTGCTATCAACGGTGTACACAGTGGCTGAGCACCCATGAGAACAGCGGCCAGGCAAACAATTTTGAAAAACGTGTCTAACATGATTTTTCTATCGACGAAATGACCTGATTTCTATACAAAATCTTGGTGTTCCCTATTAATAGTTTAATTTTTTTTTGTGATAGTTACAATATTTTTGACAAATTTTTTGTCTTGTTGATGACTTCTAACGGAGATTCTGTTAAATACCGATACGACTTTTATGGCAGGTGTAATTTCTTTAAAATCAGCCAAGCTGAAGAAACACAAAAAGAAGATGAACCCAGAACTCGTCGAGATTCTGGGAGAAGAGCCTGTACTCAATTTAGTTGAGTTCTATGAGTCTTACGCCCGGGAGCTGGAAGCAAAGATAGTGCAGGACTTCACCCGAACCTTGCAAGATCTTCAAAAAGCTACGGGTACGGACGGCAAGTTTTCCAAGTCCTGACAATCACGATTATTGAGCTATTCGGGCAGTTCCCTTAAGGATTTTTCAATTCTTAAATACTAAAATGAAATCCGGGCATCATTGGGAAATTCCTGGTAAATCCAGTTTTGGCTAGACTCTGAAGAGTTCATCCAGATCGGGAATATAGAAAAGTATTCTATCGATAAAGGGATGAACTGGTCCTTCTTCAACAACTTGTGAATCAGAAAACACATCATGTAATGCTTTGCGTGACTGGGTAAAGGGAATCATCAAAAAAACGATACCCAAAGGAAGAGCCGAAGCCAGTTTTACTATTGTACGAATTCCCGCCTGAACCGGATTCAATCGCTCTCCGTTCCTGTCCAGAACCTTGAGACCGCACAGAAGTTTGCCGGGAGTAGCTCTGGCTGGAGAGGATTCAGTAAATCCAAGATAGGCCAGAGGAATCAGAAAGGTGATTGAGAGTTTGATGAGTCCAAAAAGTAAGGGGCCCAAAGCCGGAATTTTAATGAGCCACCAACCAATACTCCATTTCAAAAGAAAGTAGCTGGCATTTACAAACAGAATCAGAAGCAGCCCATCAATCAGGCCTGCAAGAATCCGTTGATTCAAAGGTGCTTTGATTTTTTCCATGTTTTTCATTGTAGATCTTTTGGACCTGATAGAGAAGTCTGAAGTTCCTTTGAACTTCTTGAAGCACCAGACAAAAGAAAGAGGAAAACAGAGCTTTTGTCAAAGTGATTTTTGGCACGCTCTTTCAAGTTGTTACAGTGCTTCAAACTGAACTCACAAAGCATTCAGGCTGAAACAAAATCCCTCTGAATTTCAGCAATTGAGCTGGCATGACTTTTTCTATTGATGAATATGTCTAAGAAAGGAGGCAGTCATGCTTTTAGAACAATTTGGAATTAGAAATTACAACGTAAACTCAAACGGTATTCAAAAAAAGTCTCCTGCAGCTGAATCAATCTTGCTGGGACCTTTGACAGGATCTGATCCAGGTCTTATTGCCCGATCGATTACCGGTATGCATATTCGAGGAATCTAGAGTTTCAAATAGAAAATCAAAGTCCACTCCAATTGTGGATTCAATAAATAGAGTTCTCATCAGGAAACATGGCAAAAGCTGTTTCTTGTAATAGAACATAATCAAGTCCCTTTGATGGGACTTTTTTGTTATACCGGGATTTTGCTTCTTGAATCCAAACAAGGGAGTTCTAGTTTTTAACTTGCAATTCAAAGCAATTCTCATCAGCCAGGGGGCTCCAGTCATACATGTGCTCCAGAGGATTGTGAGTGCTTGAGTCCACCAGAATGTTGGTGTTTTGACCAAGTTTACTCAGCTCTTCGAGCTTCTCGCCTCTTTTCACAATATCTCCTGTGCTGATCAGTTCTGCCCGGTTTTGATTTCCCACCAAGATCAGCTCAATCTCACCGCTGGTGATCCCGGCACCCTGTCGAATCTCAAATTTGCCCCGGGATCTTCTGAAAGCATTCAGGACTTTCACTTCTTCAAAAACTTCAAGTGTACATTGAAGAGCACTTTGTTCCTTGTATTTACACTCTTCTTCCAGGAATAAAACCAGGACCGCATCTCCCAGAAACCTCTCTATGATTCCACCATGTTTTCCAGCTTTCTGTTGCCAGATAGCAAAGTACTCATTGAGCAGCTCCACTACTTCTGATGCAGAGTGATTCTGGCTGATTGTTGTGAAATCCCTCAAATCACAAAAGACGACAGTTGAATTGGTTTTAACCTGGGTTTCCTCTGGACTGCTCGACGCAAATAAATCCAGAACTTTATCGTGAACATAGGGCATCAGCTGATCCTTTTCCAGGAGCTCGTCCACCATGGAATTGAACTCTTGAATCAAGACCCCTCCCTCATGACTTCTACCAGAAGACAACTCAAAGTTGAGTACTCCTTTGCGAAGAGATTGAAACCCCTGTTTTAACTGATGAACAGGCATCATCACCTCTCTGTAGAGTAGAGCCAGACAGATGGCACAGCCTACAAGATAGAGCCAGAGGAACCAGCTTTTTTGCTCCTGAAACTTCTCCAGCCACTTGAGTCGACTCTCTTCAGACGCATAGACGAGAATACGGAAGCCAGAGACATGAAAGCTGTTTTGAGTATAAGTTAGATAGGGGGTTTTCTTGACCAGAAAGCGGTGAAAACCCAAGCTCTGATTCAAGGTCTGTCGATTCCAGTTGGTGATTTGCAGGCCATCAATCTTCCCATCAGAACGGGATTGAATCACCTTGCCCTGAGGAGTGATGACACTGACTTCTATATCCCGGTGCTTCTTGAGCAGCTGCTTTAGATCTTGTTTCAGGAATTTTACGTAGAAGTCCTGAAGATTGATCGTTACTCCCCGAAAGTAAAACTTGTCACGACCAGGCACCGACCGGTTCAAAAACATCACATATCGATTCAAAAGTCGAAAAGGTCTCCAGCTGACTTCCTTGTAGGGCTCCTGATAGAACTCGGCGGCGATGCTTTTTCGAACCTCTGTATACAAGGTGTGGTGCTCTCTCATCCAGTCGGGCATATCGTTCAAATTTTCATAGACCTTAAACTCATCAAATGCCCAGTCATACATGGAATTGGGTCCGCTACTGAAAACGGCTTTGGGAACAGAAGACTGAAATTTTTCAGTTTTCATAAACTCCGAGAGCGTCAGGCGAGCAAGCATGAATCGATCAAAAAATTCCAGACTTTCAGGGTAAAACTCCAGTTCCTTTTCTTTTCCCATCTGGAAGTCAATATAGGAATAGTCCGGGTCAGGTTTGCTTTTGGACAAGGATGATTTTTTGTTGAGATCTTCATAAATCTTTCTGGCCTGAAAATCTCTGTAGAGTGCAAAACGGTTTTCCAGCTCCTGGTAAAGGGATTGAAACTGCTGAGCACTTCTTTCGGTCAGTACGGATTTTGCTTGAAGGATTACTGATTTCATAGTGTGCCTGAGTGGTTGGAGTGTTGGAATGCTGCTCAAAGTGCAAGGAGTCTTTCAACTGAACCCCGTCCTTGATGAATTGAATTCCCGAGGCCGCAAAGCTCGTCAGAAAGAGAGCGTGGAAGAGACAAATGAGTCTGATGTACATGAGTAAAACAGGGAAAATTGAACAGAAATCATTGTAACACTGGTAGTTAGCGATGCGTCTGCTATAATGGCCTGCCTTTCAAAAAGTAGTCTAAAACAAGGTTTTTTGTATATGTTTCCTATCAGGCTGGTGATCGCAGTGTTGTTGACCCTTTCTCAGGGTCTGATCTGTGCACAGGATGATGCTGTGATTGAGCAAATGAATCAGGGAAATCTGGCCCTGTGGAAGTTTGTAAACAAGGCACCACAAAGGCCTGTCTCCAGGCCAAAATCCAAGAAAGCTGAGAAACCGGCAAGGGCAAAAAATCGGGGAAGACGAGCGACGAAAAGGGAAAGCTCTGTAAAGCCCGTAAGAGCTCCATTTTTGAAAAACAGACGACGAAGGTTGAGCACTCCCCAGACACCATTTGCACCAGAACCTCAACCGGAAAAGTTGAAGCCCGAAATTAGTGCTTCACAAAACAGGCAGCTCATTAACATCAATCCATCACCAGTAAAAAGGGAGTCTGCTATGAAGCCAGTTCCCTCAAAACTTCAGGAACCTTCAAAAATTGAGAGTAAAGGCACAGTCAGAGAACTTTCAAGAAGAGAGCTCAGGCGCTTGAACAAGCAAAGAAATGAGGCAATGAAAGAGAAGATGGAGAAAGCCGAGATAATCAGTGCCAGTGAATTCAATGCACGGGAAAAAAGGCGTAGGCTTACTACTAGTAAAAACCCCCAACTTCCAAGCAACAGGACTACTCAACATGATGAAGAAAGGTCGCGCCCTGTACCGCTGGCAAAAGAACGAGTGCCGATTCAGACTAGCAACAGGATTCGTTCGAAAAACAGATTGAAAATATGGAACTTCGCCTTTGGAATCAGAAACTTTTTTGATGATGATCCTGACGGCTTCAAGCATGACTCTGAACTCACAGTTCAATTGGGAAGAAATCTCAGCAAGAATCAAAGAGTCTTTGTGGAGCACAAGGATGTTTTACTAAGTCGTACGGGTTCAGGCAAGTTGAGTCGTCTTGGGGTAGGTTACGAAGTGCGTATACCAGGCTTTTTTGATCGCTATCCCAGACTTAGTCCTTACGCCTCTTTGCTGATCGATTACTGGAAAGGCAGATTGGCAGTTTTCAATAACAATCTCATGTCTGAGGGTGCGGACAAGTCCATTCAAATAGTTCCTCGCCTTGGATTTACCTATGAGATTGGCGAGGATACTGACCTCGATGTTTATTTAGAGAAGGGTGGGGGCGACCTTACATTCATTGATGTTGCGGGCAATACAATCTTGATTGAGGCCCGTGCGGTGCTCTATGGGCTTGGTGTTCGACACAGTTTTTAACATATTTAAGTTAGCTTTTCTCTTTGTAGCTTTGATGTTTTTGACTTCTTGTGGCGGTGGCGGAGGAATTTCTACTGTTGTTATTCCGCGCTCCCCTTTTGGTTTGTCAGTAAGGGTTCTGGATGGACCTATCGAGGGTGCACGGGTCAGACTGTTCAGCCTTTCCAAAGGCTATGTGGCAGGCAATATGACGACAGACAATGAAGGACGAGCCAGCTTTTCGGTGGGCCGGACTTTTTTAAACTCTGTAGCAGACTCAGATCATCTCTTCTACTACGCGGACAATCCATCTGATGCGACCTTGCAAAGAAGAGACGGGAGTTTCGTTCAAATTCCCGCCGGTCAACTGGCTTTGAGATCATCTCTTCCACAGGTATCCCATTTGCGCCAGCAATTGAATCTTGGTATTGCAATTGGTGAGCAGGACGGAACTAAAAAGGCCGGAGTGATCACTCACTTTACCCACGCGCGCACTGTTTTGATTGAGGGTCTGTTGAGAATGGAAAGTCTATTGGACAAGACCTTTTTTCCAGATCAGGTTCAGCTAAGTAACCAGGCAATTGATCGCTGGAATCACTGGCACGGTAGTCTTGAAGCTTCGATGTATACCTCTCAGAGTCAGTGGCTTCAAAAATACAAATTGTTGGCTGCAACAACCAAAAGTATCTATGAGTCCGGGCTTGTCAAGATTTATGAAGACAAGCCCTTACCTCCACATCCCCTCGATGCTCTTGTCAGCCTGGTAAACCAGGAAGGATCAACTCTTACGGATAATTTTGCAGATCGACTTCTTGAGTATGACACCATAATCAATACGGATTTGCAGGATACTGACTTTACTGGTTCCGTTGAAGAGCAGGTTTCTGTTTCTCAAACAGTTTCAGTCACCTCCATCCAGTTGACCCTTGTGGCTACCCAGCCTCTAACAGATATTCCTATTGTCCCGACGGGCTATTCTTCTTTCATAAACGCCAGGAAACCGGCCGTCATAATTGATCAAAAAGCAGGGGGTGCGAACTTCCCCTATTTGATTACCTTCACCAGTCAAAACCCAATGGCTACCTTGACTCAACCTTTGAACAACTTGGGAGCAAACCCATGAGAATCCTGATTCCATTTGTGATTTATTTTCTGAGCCTATTTTATTCAGTTGGGGCCGATCGATTTCAACTTGATTTGCAGCTCCTGGATCCGAATTCAAATCCTTCCACCGTGACGACTACTCTTCATCAGGTAGTTGTTGATCTTTATCCGGCTCTTGTCGGTGGAGCGTCCGCATACAATGAAGTAATTAATCAGGTTCCTGTCAAGGCAGGGATCATGCATCTGATGGTGGGAGGCACAGGGACCCCCTTACCAAGTCTTGACCAGAACCGTTTTCTGGCCTTGACTGTTACAATCAATAATGGAGATCAGGCGGTGCCACTAAGCCCGCGGCTTCAGATTCAAGCGGTACCGATTTCCATTGAAGCCGAAAAACTGGGAGGGAATTCCTTCAATGACATTTTGGGTGTGATTCAGGCGTCAACCTACACAGACAATGACGCGATTACCGCCGTAGCGAATACGAACAGCTACCTCTCAAGACACGGTGCCCAAACCTCTACCATGACATTGACTCTGCAAAACAGTGGCTCAAGTACACTGCTTTCAGGAAACTTGGTGGATATGGATATTAGCGGGGTTGCACCAGCGCCAGTGACCACAGTTTTTGGAATCAAAAGGAACAATCAATACCTGTTTAGTGTTTTGTCCAATGGAACTGTGAATGCTTCCTCTTATACAGGTGATGGAAGTAGTTTGAGTGGAGTCGTTGCTGGTGGTGGGGGAGGCGGGGCTCTGGTTGCTGATTCGGTAGATACTATTCATTTAAGAGCTGGCGCAGTCACTGCATCGAAACTGGCAGTGAACTCCGTACTGGGATCTCGTATTGTTGATGGGCAAATTACTGGCCCCAAACTGGCCAACGATACAATTACCAGCGACAAGATTGCCTTGAATGCTGTAAATACGACCAAAATTGCGATCAACGCAATCACAGAAGCGAAAATCGCAAATGGTGCTATCACGACTAACAAAATCGCAGCAGACGCAGTCCTCGGGAACCGAATTGCCGATGGGACCATCACTACTGTGGATATTGCAGATGAGTCCATTACTTTTGCCAAGATGGCCACAGTATCCATCAGCTCCATTCATCTCACCACTGCCATTACCATTGCGGGCTCACTTGGATTGATGGGAATGATGGACATTACAACAAGCCCGGATATTTTGAATTTTCTGGGTGTTGGGGGAACCAATCTTCGAATTGGAGCCAATAAAAACACAGATCAATTGTTTCTGAATCGAAATGGTACCATCGGAGTGGGTACTGATAACCCTCAATCCAGGTTGCATGTGCAGGGTGGAGGGCTTTGTGTGGATGATGTTGTCTCCTGTATCGGACAAGACACCGTCGGAACAATTTATGCAAATACAACCACAGTTCAAGGTGTTGACTATGCCGAGTATTTTGAAAGCGAAGAGCCCCTGGAAAAAGGAGACCTTGTAGGACTTAATTTTTCTACAGGACTTGTTCGAAAGTATCGGGCTGGTGACGGTTTGATTGGTGTTGTTTCTACTAATCCTGGTGTAATCGGTGGACGAAACAGGGATCCTTCCACTCATGCCTTGGTAGCTCTTTTGGGGCAGGTCCCCGTGGATTCGAATCAGGTTCAGGTGCAAAACAGGGTGGTTTACACACTGGATGGAATTCGATTGGGTTGGTTACTTGCGAATGGTGATGTTTACTTGAAAATTCAATGAAGAAGCTGATATTGCTCATTGTCTTCTCCAATTGTCTTTTGGCAGAAGGATTTGGGGAGAAACTCGCTCAGGCTGCTATGGTCAGAACAACCATGAGCATTATATATGACGGGAGTTATCATCGACTGGAATATCCTGGTGGAGATGTTCCCGAAAACATTGGTGTCTGTACAGACCTGATTATCCGCTCTTATCGCAAATTTGGAATTGATTTGCAGGTACTTGTGCACGAGGACATGAAGAGGAACTTTTCCAAATACCCAGCTCGATGGGGTTTAAAAAAGCCTGACAAAAATATCGATCATCGAAGAGTACCCAATCTACGTCGACTTTTTGAACGCAACGGTGCAGAAATTCCCTTTAGTGACAAATTGGAGAACTACAAGACAGGCGATTTGGTGACCTGGAATGTATTGGGACGCCCACATATTGGAATCGTCAGTGACTATAAAACCGAAGAAGGGGAAAGACCTTTATTTATTCACAATATTGGAAGGGGCCCTGAACTGATGGATTTCTTTGATGCTTTTGAGAGAACCGGGCACTATCGCTTTCACCCAACTACTCAAGGTAACCGCGCCGACTAAAATCCTCCAGGCAGCCGGGGCATACTGTATGACTCACATTGTCATGAACAAGCATAATTTCAAAATTGTCTTCGACGGGTGTCCAACCCTTTGGCTCAGACTCAAGACGAAAACTCTTACATATGGAGCACATTAAAATTGCGGCGTCTGCAAACTCTTCTGGGAGTTCTTTGAGGTTGTGCATGAACCTCACCTTGGTAATTTTGCTCTCGTAAGCGATATTGTTTGTTCCGGGAACAAGTTTGAGTTTGATTTCTGTGGATCGTGAGAGATTGGTACTGTCACAGCGGCAGCCAAAGTTGATCTGCTCTACTTTCCCGTCCAGAAGCTGCTTATGAAAGTTCTCATAAACATAGCTGGTTGTACTGTCTGCCATGCAGTCAAAAATGTTTGTTCCAAGGACCTTGCTTGAGTTAAGAGCTTCTTCGCTGTTACCTGCGTAGAACTCGTCCCAGGGCCCTGTGATTTCTACCAGTTTTCCACTGGAGTTGATGACGTAGCGAATGTTTCCACCTTGTGAAGCCATAGTTTGCGAATCAGTTGAAAATTTTAATTTACTTTAACTATTTTAAGAGTGCATGAGGGACTTTTCCAGTCATGCTCTAGGATAGAACGGATTCAAGTCTTGATCATCAAGTCTGGGAAGATCTTTTCTTTTTGAGAATTTTAGACCAATAATTCAGAGAAAGTGCTTGGGCCTCACGAACCTCATCAGGACTTAAAAAGGCAGCAAATTTAGTCAGGTAATGTTCATAACTCTTGTCAGAAGTGGCGAGGATACTTGCCCAGGCATAAGCTTGAGTCATATCGGGAGTCAGTTCCTTTTCCCCCGAGTAAATCTCTAAAAGAAGTCTTTGAATTTGTTCATCTCCCTGCAAGGCCGCACGACTGAACCAATACAAAGCATTTTCATAGTCTTGCTCGACCCCTCTACCCGACCAGAACATGGTTCCCAGCAATGCTTGCGCATCGATGATATTTCGATTGGCAGCTTGCTCGTACCAAAATGCCGCTTTGTGGTCGTTGCGTGGTACGCCCAGCCCTTTCGAGTACATGACCGCTAAATGAAAAGCTGCATGAGGATGACCTTTTTGAGCTGAAAGAACAAACCAGCGATAGGACTCAGAGAGTAAATGTTCCTGTTGCTTTAACATTTGAGCCATTTGAAACTGAGCTTCCGGATCGCCCTTGTAGGCCGCTCTGGAATACCAGTATAAAGAATCCTTCTGATCTCTGATTTCAAAGACACCATATTGATTCAGTTTAGCAAGACTTAGCATCGCCTGAACGGAGCCCTTGTCTGCGGCTTCTTCAAAAACATGATAAGCTTCAACAGCGTGACCGTCTCGCAAAAGTTCAGTGGCCTTTAAAACCATAGCTCCCAGATCCTCTTGAGCAGCCTTTTCGATTAATTCCGCTCTTTCTTCCTGTACCTCGACTGTCGCACTCTCCCCGCTTTCCAGACTCACCTGATTCAGCTCGGCCAACATCAGCTGTGAATCTGTATGACCAAGGTCTGCCGCTGCTCGCAGCAAGCCCTTTAGTTCGAGTGTTTCCATTGGAATGGCCCGATTAACACCGAGATTGATCAAAGTAGTAATAGCTCCAAGATGTTTGTCTCTTGCAAGTTCCCACAGGAGGCCAAATACGCTTTCCTGATCAGGCTCAAGGTCCTCTCCTTCAAGAAGCTTCAAAGCCAGATAATACCTTGCTTCCAGATTGCCAAGGTCTGCCGCCTTATACAGTTTCTCCACTGCGAGTTCCAATTCCGATTCGCTGCGGTCAGGGACATCAAACAAGGCCTCCGCCTGCTCCAACAAATCCTCGCTGGTCGGTTGCAACATTTCAGGCACACTCGGTTCTGTCTCGGGAAATTCATTGAATGCAGGAGACTGAGTCACAGGTTTTGCGGTTTCCATCTCTACACCGGGTATTCTGGAATTGTCTGTCCAAACTTCACCATTGTCATTTCTTAATGTGCTGCTTTGACTATTGATTGAGACATCCTCCACAGACTCTGGCGTTGCAGGTACTGTTTGATTTTGAGGGACTTGCGGATTTTGAATCAGGTCCAAGGCATCAGGATTGGAATTATTCAGGGATGATTGCTCCTGTACTATGGATTCAATTTCTGAAGCGTCAGAAGACAGAGCTGTTTCTGTAGTAATGCCTGATTTACTCCGCAGTGTTGACTCTACAACTTCAACTCGAGGGGGTATCTTGACGAAGGTTTCAGGGAAGCTTTGGCTTTGAGCAGAAGTCTGCACCTGCTCAGTGGATTCGTTTGTTTGATTTTTTCGATGTTCAGGCTCAATTTTATATCTTGATTCTTCTTTGGGATCACTTTTAACTGCGATTAGAGCATGTTTGGCGTCCTGACTGCCGGCAGAACTTGCCTGGTTCAACCAGTGTTGGACTTGTGAATTGTCGGGAGTGATTCCCCGACCTTCTGAATACATAAGGGCACAGGCAAGCATTCCGTCGACACTGCCTCCCTCAGCGGCAAGGGCAAACCATCGAAGAGCTTCTGAGCTTGATCGCCTTGTTCCTCGACCAAACAGATGGTTCGATCCCAAAAGCACCATGACTTCCAAATGTCCCTCTGATGCCTTCTCCTCATAGAAGCTGTGATTGATAGCATGATATTTATAACTTGCAGGGGTAGTTCTATGAAATTGTGCGAGACGGTCCTTCAACTCATCCGTACTGGAGCGAAATTGCCGGTGCTTCATTCCCTCCACACCGTTGATGAGCCAGACCTTAAACTCGGGATCCGGGGGAAGAAGTGGTCCTCCCAAGCCCAGTGACCAGCTGCATAAAGTGAACTGAAAAATCAAAACAAAAGATGTGAAAAATTTTATGGAACTTCTATTCAAAACTTTCTCCATGGAATCCTCTTAGTTGTATTCGTACTAATAGAGCCAATTTTCAACAATTTTGGATAAAGAAAGCAGATTTTTGTCGTACAGGAATTTAAAAATTCCCTGATTTTTTGGTAGGCAAAAGCTTGATCCTTTGTTACTATAATTCCTCGTTACGTTTCACAGAGTAAACAAAACAATCCCAATCTAAAGACTTTCTGTAAGCCTTTATTCATGCCATTTCCGGCGTTTTCATGACATAAAGTGGATAATATTTGTACCTTCTGTATGAACTTTCATTTTTCCATACAAAAATGTTCCCGGGAAGCCGAAAATTGTCTTGAAGTTTTGTGCGTCTCGGTTTAAAGTCATCTAGGTGCTTGAGTGAAAGAATTTGAACAAAAAACATTTCGAAAAATTACAAGATGCACGATAGGTAGATTGAGGTTGTAGAGATTGTCATAAGACAACAGTATTGAACACTAATTTTTGCAAGTTTAGAGTGAGGTTGAAAATGGAAACATTGGAAGTAAGCGCCAAAGAAGTGGTAACAAACTACTACACCGGTGAAAAGTGGTTTTTGGTCAGTATCAATGGGTCAGAGACCTATGTTAACGAATCACACTACCTGGAAATGCAAGGTAAAGGAAAGCGGCTAAAGCCAAAGCTGACCTAAGCCAAAAGTACAAAAATTTCTAATTTGGCCCCTAAGCTTCGGCTCTGGGGTCCTTTTTTTTCTTGGATTGCCCAGACGGTCAAAATCGGTTGTTCTGAGCTCCCAAGACTTTGAAAAACGGGACTTCCCGATCCCCGAATTAGCGATGCTAGTCCGGATTTCGTGAAGTCCCTTTTTTCTTTGTCCTGAAAACTCAGCCCTTCCCGATTTTGCCCGCCTGTGCAATCCGGTTATTCATTTGAGGGGGTTGTTGGTGGGACTAGCGTGTAGGTCTGGTGGGGGGATCTTCTTGGAATCACTCGCTTCGCTGGATTCCGCTGAGTTCGATGCACCCAGACGGAGATTTACTGTTCCAATGATTTGTTAAATCGCTCAATTGCATGGATGACTTTTTCCAGCAGTGTAGTATATATGCTACAATATGAATCAGTACGAAATTTGTGAATACGTTAGTTCATCCGGGAAGAATCATTTTAAAGATTGGTTTTCATCTCTCAAGGATAAGAAGGCTATATCTGTCATATTGTCTAGATTAGCTCGAGTCCGATTGGGTCTGTTTGGTGACTCGAAAAGTTTAGGTGATGGCGTACATGAGTTAAAAATTGATTTTGGACCAGGTTATCGTATTTATTTTGGAAATGCTGACGGTAAGCTAGTGCTTCTTTTAAGTGGCAGTTCTAAGAAAGATCAGAATAGAAGTATTGAATTGGCCAAGAGACTTTGGGAAGAATTTAAAATGGAGAATGAAGATGCCAGTTGAATCATTTGATAATACGCTTAGTTCAAGTCTTCGAGATCCTGAAATCGCTTCTGAGTACTTGCAACATGCTTTTAGAGATGGAAAGGATGTTTTCTTATTGGCTTTGCATGATGTTGCAAAGGCTTATGGAGTTTCCAATATTGCTAACCAGACAGGTTTGAATAGGGAAAGTCTTTATAAGATGTTTAAAAATGGTAACCCTAGAATGGATACTTTGAGCACACTACTTAGTGCATGTGGCCTTGAGTTAACTTTTGTTCCTAAATCCCCTGTTGATTCATCTCTACCCATAACTGGCCAGAATCCAGTCGATTCTCCTAAGTCAGTTTCTTGAATTTCTTTTGCACGCCCGGATAGCGTGCGTTTCCTCAGTTTAACGATTCATTATTCAATGGCTTTTTCTTATCGCATTGTTTCCATATTTATTGGAAAATGGTTTTACTATAGTATGAAAACAGCCATTTCTTTACCTGATAAATTATTCGAAGAAATTGATCAATTATCCAAAATTTTAGGTATTACCAGATCTGAGTTGGTGCAACGTGCTTTAGATTTATATTTGTCTCAGAAGCAGTATCTTGGGGTCACAGCAAAGCTTGATGAAGTTTGCTCAAAAGTAACCAGTAATACAGATTTTGATCTGATCCGTGCTCATGCTGATTCTTTTGAAGATGAGGACTGGTAGTGAAACGTGGTGGGCTAGTTTAGGAGTTCCACGCGGCTCTGCACCTTTTGTGTTTCTCTCTTTCCGTTTAATAACTTCAGGTAAATCTATTATTGGGAGGGTGTTGTGAAAACTGTTCAGATGACACTGGATGAAGATTTGCTTGAATCAGTTGACCAGTTGGTAAAGGAGCTGAAGACAACTCGATCAGCTTTTACAAGGGATGCTCTTAAAGAAGCCATTAAGAGAGTTAGGGAAGAACAATTAGAGCAAAAGCAGATTCGAGGATATGTGAATCAACCGGTGAAAGCTGGAGAATTTGATTGGGAAGAGGAGCAAGTTTGGGGTGGCTTTTGAAAAGAGGAAATATCCCGGGCTTGCTGAGTTCTCTTGGTTACTGGCGTTGCATTTCCTGGCGGCGCATGGGCATAGAGTCGATTAGACTGAAGAGTTGCCGGCGGCTTAGGGTTTCGTTGGTTTTGCGCAGTTTTTCCGTACCATCTTTACCGATCAGGAGGACACTGAATTGTTCAGGGTTTATATCAAAACTTTGGTAGAGGTCTTTGGACACATTGGGATTGAGCAATTTCATTAAGCTGGAGTCTGGGGTCAGCCCTTTGATTGTTGCTGGCTCGACTTTCGGTGATTTACCTGGATTGAGCGTCCAGACAACCAGATGCCTTTCGTACATTCCCGCTGACTCGGACTCGAAAATCTTTCTCTGTTTGGAAAGTAATTCTGAACTGAAGTCGGGTGCAAAAACTACGATGAGCCTGTTCTTCCAGAGGTATTGGTTAAAAATAGAGTCGTTGGAAGAGCTGACGGTAGTGAGAGATAGAATACACACGATTAAAATTGCGGGAACTTTGACAAAGGGTTTGCAGGTCACTGATCAATACCTTAGCACTCTGGGAGCTTGTTCGCTCCAGTTAGAGAACTGATGGAACATCAGGACTTGCGAAACTAGAGAAATTCCTTAAAATTCCACTAACTTCAGGAGAACTGTTTGAAGAATTTGGTGCTGGTAATTTTTGTTTTGTTTGGCTTAATTGATCTGTCTTTTGCTAATGACGATACGATGGATCGATTGCCGGGTAATAGTGATAAGGAAAAGGCTTTTTATGCCTATCCCGTGGCGCGCTATCATAGAATCAAGAAGAAGTACTACCAGACTCTTCGAACCATCAACCCTGAAAATCCCCGACAACCCATGATTCATCTCAAAGAAGCCTTGAAAGAGTTTGAGAGATTGTATCCGGGTCACATGGATTTGCATAAGAATCGGGATGTCTTCTCATTTCTCACACCTGAATACAAGATTCGCGGAGTTGTAGTAGATAAGGACCGTGATGAAGAAACCCACATTGCCATTGCCGGGACTGAAAAGATGCTCCACCTCATTTTGGATATGGATATTTTTCCCAGTTATGATCCGGACCTAGATATTAAACTGCATAGCGGTTTTCGAGATGGTGGTCTGGAAGTCCTCGATAAAATCCTGCCCCAACTCGACAAGTCCCGTAGAATTGTAATCACTGGTCACTCCTTGGGAGGAGCCGTTGGTTTGGTGGTTGCTATGTATTTGAAACGGGTTCATGGTTTTGAACGTGTTCAGGTATATACCTTAGGACAGCCTTTGGTAGCGGATCGATCAGCTGCGCAGAAGTTTTCCGATCTTGAGTATTACCGGGTGCATCATATAGAAGATGGAATACAGCGACTACCCGGTGTGGTTGGATATCGACACTTCGGAGTTGAAATCGAGTTACCGGGAAAACGCCACAAGTTCTTCCAGGACCCTTTTCAGGTCTCTACACCGGCGTTTTTTTGGCATGACACCCGCAACTATCACTCTTCCATCTATGAGATTTATCGAAGAGTCATGGGAAGATAGGCTACTGAGGTCACCAAACTTCAAGCCGCTTGTTCTGTTTCATTGGAGTTCACTATGGAGTTCAAGGCATTTTTAGTAGTTTTTGGTTCGGTATTTCTCGCTGAGCTGGGGGATAAAACACAGCTGGCTACAATGATGTTTGCCAGTCAGGAAAATGTCTCCAAGTGGATGGTTTTTCTAGCCTCCTCACTGGCCCTGGTTCTCTCCAGTGCATTGGGGACTATATTTGGTAGTGCCTTGGGTCAATGGCTGAGTCCCAAGACAATTCAGATCATTGCAGGCGTCGTCTTTTTGATTCTAGGGGCAGGGCTTCTTTGGGAAGCTCTGAATTATGCCCCGCGTTCCTGAGCCTATGCACTGATTAGAAATGTTCATTTCCTGGATGATCTAAAACGAGCAGTAAACAAAATCCTAAGCAAAACACCTCATCTTGTCGATAGGAAAGCCTGTAGTTATCTGTATGATGAGGAGATCGTGGTATGAAAGGCCTGGATTACTTCAACCCGGCAACTTGGAAGAGTCGATGGAGCGAGGTTAAGAAAAGTTCTTTTTGGACAAAACGCAATCTGGATATGGCGATTCAGCTGTTTCTGGGTAGTGCAGTGACTCTCTTTAGCCTTGGCTTTTACTACAAGGAATTTGTGGCTCTCACAATCCCTTCTTTTATCTTTTGTGGTCTGGCAATCCTGCTGATTGAAAGCAAGGAGAATTAAGCCGCCTGATGAGCTTCAGCCATCGCCTGCAATGACTGCATTGCCTGTAAAAACATGGGGCAAGCTTTAAGCTCGGAATCTACCAGACTCTTGTGCATCAATCCCTGGTCCTGATTTGTACAAAGGCCAAGGTCTTTTACTTTTGTTTGCTTGTAGAAGCTGCAATTCTGGCACGTCATTTTGTATATCCCATATCTTTTGGTAAGGGAAGTCCAAAGGCACAAAACTCACTGACATGACCACCTGAAAGTGAGACAAAACCAAAGCCTGGATCAATTCTTTTGTGCTTTAGCCTTCCTGAACTGGCGAAAATATAGGAATTTGGACAGCTTTTGTAAACCCCCTAATTTTACAGTTTCCCGGTCTGATCAGCGGGAAGTTTGATGGTTAAAGGGTTTGCGCTAATTCACAGTTTTATCTTTAAAAAACTCTCTACCCAATTCACAAAATCAGGGTAAATGGAAAGCTCGCAAATCAGACTGATATCCATCTTGGTCACCATGGGATTTTTCGTTGAGAAACTAACAAGATACCCTCCCAAATCATCGGAAGTGAACAGGGGATAGAGGATCAGTCCTTTGACCTTGGGATGATAGTCATTTGCCGTATACAGGTTTCTGGAATAGGCCGAAGTACGACAAACATCCAAAAGTGGCCGCTCAAGCTCAGCTTCGAGCTCTTTCGATGCTTCCGGGAAATACAGCCGGTCTTGAACTACGTCATACATCAAGAGATGCTCATTCTTGAAGAATTGTTGGGTCTCCCCACAAATTTCGTCAAACTCTTTGCCTACAAACTCTGTGTCTTTTAAATAACCCTGAAATCGAACGGTACGAAGATTACGACTGACCTGATCAATGCGATTCACCTGCTCAATAAAGAAGGGCAGATACTTCATTAGCAGTGGTGTGAGTTCGTGCTCTTGAAGACTTTTGGTAATACCGATGATATTGCGCCTGTCTTCGAGCAAGGGGTACAAAAACAAGCCATTGACGAAGTCACCAGCCTGATACTCGACTCCTAACTTGTGCTCAAGTGCTTTCTCAATACTTTTGTCATTACAAAAAGTAGTCTGAGAGTACAAAAGAGGCAAGTGTAGCAAGACAGGAGAATAATCAAAAAGTTCTTCAATCATCTCAAGCCATTCATAAAAAAATATATCTGCCTGGCTGGTTTTGGCCAGGAGCTCATGATGGGAATCAAAAAATCGGGTCATCAATTCTTCTGAAGCACGAATATCATCCATTCTGATCCTTCCTTAATGGGCTCTTCTTCAAAGTCCTCATTTCCATAGACTACCTGAAGTCGCAAATCACGAAACATCTCAAGTAGTTCATAAAGAGAGTAAAACTGATAGCTGAATTCATAGTTTCTTTGCTGTCCCTGCTTGTCCAGAATTTTGATCTTTTGATGGAACTGGGAATCTTCAGGGTCATATTCGCGAGCACAGATTTCAAGCTGATCTTCTTCCATCTTCCAGGTGTTGAAGTCGTGATACTCCTGAATATAATCAATGGTGGGAAGATCCAGATAAATCTTGCCAGAGCGATTGAGAAGCTTCTTCAACCTCTTGAGGAGTTTTCTTAGTTGTTCCTTTTCCATCAGGCAGATTTGTCCAAAACCAAGTAAGATCAGATCGAACTTTCCCTGAAAAGGAAGCTGATGAACATTTCCCACTACACTGGGAATTTTGGGATCAAGCAAGGAACTGTGATGCAAATCCAGACCAAAGCCTTCGAAATCCTGAAGATGCTGGCTTAAGCGAAAGACCCCGCAACCAAGATCAAGGTATCTCTGTCCCGGGTCAAGAAGTCCTCGTAAAAACTCCGGAGCAACTTCTTCATCAAAGTAAGCCGGCTCTTCTCCCTGGAAAAAGTCATGGCTAAAGGAGTCGCAAAGCCATTCCTCGTTTGAAAAATCAACCTTGGTTTCTGATCCTGTCAATTCAGAAAAAAATTTAAAGAGTGTTTCGCTCATTCAGGTTTCCAGGCTGCTTTCGTATCCATAGCGACTTTGATCCAGAATCTTTCCCAAAACCCTTTTGCGAGCGGCTTTCAGTTGAGACTTTTTATATTCAGCATGCGATCCAAAACCTTCCTGATTCTGGATGAAGCTCTCCCGGTCCATTAACTGGATTTCAAAGGGGAAGAAGAATCGAATTTCTCTCTTGATAGCGGCCATGATTACATCGAGCTCTTCAATAGTGTGCACTGGTACTCTTTCAACAAACATATGCTGTCTTAAATCCATGAGCTGCAGGTAGGTGGGATTGGGAAAACGCACCAAATGTCGGCAGGTGAACTGAATAGAGCGGTATCCCTGCCTTGAAAAAGGGTTGTCCTTACTGCGGGTATGTTTAAAGAGCAAATCGTCTCGAGGGATTTCATCGAGCGCCTGGAGCAAGCCTTCCTGATCATAGACTCCGTTTTTGTATTTTCTGAGTATCTGATTCACACTCTTTTGAGCTGCATGAATATTGAGAAGCGAGTTTCTGGATCGACTGGGAGTAATGTTGGCAAAAATAAAGATCTTGGAATTGAGTAGATAATTAAAAGCAAGCAGTAGGTCTACCACGCTTTCAGTCACAATTCTTACCCCGATGTGATCAAAAATTCTGGTGGCTGTGTTTTCGGGTTTGTGCAGGAGCTTGATTAGCTTGCTTGACCAGTCCTTTTCTCTTTTGACCTCAAAAAAGTAGAGCGGAATAAAGCTGTCCCGATCCTTTCCAAGATAAATTCTGTTGTTTTCATCGATATAGACATGTCCGTGAAATCTTTGAAAAACCTGTTTGCGAGCTTCGGGGAAGTAATCAAAGAGAAAGTCGTTCTCCAGATGCAAAATAGTGTGAACAACTTTCATTGCAGCACAAGCCCACAAATGCAGTTCCCTATTCTTGCTGCGTGCATGTGTCCAGTACAGAACATGTCTCAAATCCTGGGTTTCCAGAATCTCCCTGGGTATCTTCAATTCTTCGGGATAGGGATCTATGAATGTGCTTTGAATAAACTGCAGTGCCTTTTGAAAGTAATCAGCGAGAAGAACTCGATCGCTCTGGGAGTTCCAGTCATAACCGTAATATTTGATGGTATCCTCGGCATCGGCGACGGACTTGAGGTTCATGTAGCGGGTGTCGACTACGGATTTGCCCCCAAGTGCATCACGAAAGAGGGTCCAGGGAAATTTGAAACGTGTACTGATCATCGGGCGCATTATAACAGGAATTGAAGACAAACTATCGAAATCAAAGAATTGAACACTCCCAAAAAAGTCCTGACCTTTCTCTACCCCGACTGTATCGAATATGAAATTTTGACCTGTCTGGAGTTTCTGAGGTTTGAATCCTGTGAGGTCTCTGTTTTAACACCAGATGGAAAGAGTCATAAAGGATCCACTGGCCTGACGATTCTGGCCCAATTCAGTCTTGCAACATTGGAGCAGCGAAACTGGGATTTGATCTTGATTCCCGGCGGAGATCCGGGACAGATTTTCCGGGACTCAAACTTACATCAGTTGCTCATCAACCATTTTGAAAAGGGGCCTCTCCTTGGAGCTGTCTGCGCCGGGCCTTTGATTTTAGGGGCTGCAGGAATCCTCAAGGGTAAAGAGTTTGCCCATGGCTATTCAGAGGAGCAATTGGATTTTCTTGCAGTGCACTTTGACCAAGCCCTTCCCTCAGACAAAATGCTAGTTCGTGCCAGAAATGTAATCACGGCAAAACCCCAGGCTCATCTTCTCTTTGCCATAGAGATTTACAAGGCTTTGTTCCCCTAGGTTGAAAGAGACTTTCACTCTCTTCTCAGCCATTACAGAGGATCAGAATTGCCGCAGGAATGATTAGCATTTAACTTGTTGAAAACCTGATCAATGTAGACGCAGAATCCTGCTGTACGAGGTGTTACAGGGTATAAAATTACCCACTCAAACCACTTTACTTGGTGAATGCAATTCGATTGAGACTTTGAATCCAGTGAGACAGGGATTATTATGATTCTCTTTTCAAGGAAACTGCCTAGGGCTCGCATTGTTATTCAATAGTTTTGAATTCATATTTTTGTTTTTGCCGATCTGTTTCCTTGGCTACTTTTTGCTGGTTCATCGACAGGCACACCGCAAAGCCAAATTATGGCTGGCTCTGGCCTCACTCTTTTATTATTCCTGGTGGAAAGTCAGCTATTTGCCTCTGATTTTGGGTTCTATGGTTTTCAACTACTACATTGGCAACCGCCTCACCAAAGTAGAAAACCATAACTTGAAAACAAAACTGGTGCTCTGGTTCGCAGTTCTCTCCAACCTGGCTTTGCTGGGTTATTTCAAATACTCCGATTTCCTCATTGAAAATATCAACCAGGCTTTCTCAAGCAGCATAGACTTGCTGCATCTGGCTCTCCCTTTGGCCATTTCCTTTTTCACATTTCAGCAAATTGCCTACATTGTTGATTCCTATCAAGGGGAAACCAAAGAGTATGACTTCCTGAATTACATGGTCTTTGTCTCTTTCTTTCCACAGCTCATTGCCGGTCCAATTGTCCATCACAAAGAAATGATGCCTCAGTTTGAGGACTCCGGGAATCAAAGGCTGAAGCTTCAGAATGTGTGTCTGGGATTGTTTATCTTTTCTATTGGATTATTTAAGAAAGTGGTGATCGCAGACACTTTTGCCAAGTGGGCGACAATAGGTTACGACCATTCAGTGAGCCTGACTTTGGTAGAAGCCTGGGTTACGTCTCTTTCCTACAGTCTTCAATTGTACTTTGATTTCAGTGGCTACACAGACATGGCTATGGGCGCTGCGTTTCTATTCAACATCGAATTGCCGCCCAACTTCAACTCACCTTACAAAGCGACCAGTATTCAGGATTTCTGGAGAAGGTGGCACATGACCCTCAGCCGATTCTTGAGAGATTATATCTACATCCCACTGGGTGGAAATCGAAAGGCTGAGTTCAGGACTCTTAACAATTTGATGACTACTTTTTTGTTGGGAGGTCTTTGGCATGGGGCGGGCTGGACATTCATCTTTTGGGGTTTCTTGCATGGGGCTGGATTGATTGTTCATCGAGTCTGGAACGGTTTTGGATACAGGTTGCCAAAGTGGATTGCCTGGTTTGTTACCTTCCAGTTCGTCAATATTGCCTGGGTATTCTTTCGAGCGACAAGCTGGTCTGATGCAATCAAGGTACTCAAGGGTATGGCGGGAATGAATGGTGTGATTCTTCCCGAGAAACTGGCAGGCCCACTTCAGTTTCTAGGCCAGTGGAACATTCAGTTTAGTGCAGGAAATTACCCTGAACTGATGAGTAAAACCACCTTGTTATTAATCTTTGTGTTTCTAGTAGTAGTTGGCTGGTTCAAGAACAGCCTGGAACTGAAAGACGAGTTTCAAATCAATTTCAAAACTGTTTTGTTCAGCGCCTTTTTCTTTGTAGTGGCGGTGTTGTCTATGAATCGGCTCTCCGCATTTTTGTATTTTAATTTCTGATGAAAGCAACAACCTGGATAAAAATCTGGATTCTGGCCCTGCTGGTGATTCCCCTCGTGGGAGTGATCAACTACGTCATAGATCCCATGGCCTATAACCGCAAGTTTCAGTTTTCGCTCAATGCAAACAAGAGCCGTTTAGACGAGAGGATTCAGAAGTTCAATCTGATGAAAGAAGGGGATTTTGAGTGCTTTGTATTTGGTTCCTCTCGAAACACCATCATCGATCCTCGTCGAATGGAAAAACACAGTGGAATGAAATCCATCAACATGGCTTTCTCAGCAGCAACAATGAACGAGATAGTCGATTATATAAACTATATTATAGTGCATAAAAAGCCGCGCTTGATTCTGTTACCAATCGACTTGTTTGCCTTTAGTGAGAAGTTTCAAAGCAATGGAACCATGCCAAAAGAGCTTTCCAAAGACAGCCCTGATCAATGGCGTGAATACCTGACTCTGGAGATGTTGTCTCATTCTCTGGATACAGTGTATTACTCCTTAAATCAGAAGATCTCAAAAGAGCAGCAGTTTTATGCCGACCTTGGGATGCGCTATTACAAGGAGTTTCTGGAGGCAAGGAAAAGCACTTCTACTCACCAAGCCTATGTGAGCAAAAATGTGACAGAGAAGAAACCCTACTGGCATGTGAAGGACTTTTCTCAATCAAGATTTGAGTTATTTCGGGACTTGATTCAATCTTCAAGAGAGAAGAAGGTTGAAGTGAAAGTCTTTACGAATCCTTTGACCATCGAGCAACTTCAGATTCGGGAGAGTTTTGAGAGCCAGATGAAGCTTCTCGAGAAGATTGTGACGGAGGCTGATGTTGAGGTTTTGGATTTCAATAATCTAAACGAAATCAATCGAAATCACATTCACTTCATTGACCGGGTTCACTACAATTATGAAATCTCCAATTGTATCGTGGACCGAATCTTCACCAACAAATCATCTTGTGCAAAAGACTTTGGAGCGGTAATCAACAAGGAGAATTTCCAAAGTTACAAGTCTCAGATAATGGGTGAGATCGATTTGAACTCAAGCGACTCCTAGCTCTCCAGCAGATCTGAACTTTCAAAATGCTTGAGGCTCAAAGGCGTGCCTCTTTCAAAATCCGAACTAAACTTTCTTCCCACAATCTTTGGAAGAAAGCGGGGTGCAAGACCGTCACCGGGGCGAATGGAACGTACATTTTTGTCGCTGATTTCATCACCTGCTTTGACATCTTCCACGATGAAGAGTGATCTGGAAAAGCCTCTTGATTGTCTGGATTTCTCTGAAAGCTCGTACTGAACTGTCCCAAGTGCTTTCTCTACATTGCGAATACAGCGAACCATGTCTTCAAATTCAGCAGGCTCCATGCTAAATCCGCTGTCAGGGCCACCCAGATTACGATCGAGGATAAAGTGTTTCTCTACAATACGAGCACCCATGGCAACGGCAGCAACAGCCACCTCATGGCCCATACTGTGATCTGAAAGCCCGGAAATAACACCAAATCTTTGGGCAAGATCAGGGATAGTCTTCAAATTCATTTCTTCAAAGGGGGCAGGATAGGAAGAGGTACATTTTAAAAGAGCGATGTTCTTGTTTGAACATCTATCAAAGGCTTTCATGGCTCGTTCGATATCCTTGAGTTCGCTGATTCCTGTGGAGAGAATCACCGGCTTGCCCTTGGAGGCGATGTACTCAATGAGTGGGATGTCTGTGATTTCAAAGGAAGCGATTTTATAAACCGGAACTTCAAGTTCCTCAAGTAAATCTACAGCAGTGGGATCAAAAGGACTGGAAAAGCAGATCAATCCCAGAGAGTGAGCCAGATCAAAGAGCTCCTTGTGCCATTCCCAGGGTGTGTAGGCTTCCTGATACAGCTTGTAAAGATTGAGGCCATCCCATACGGTTCCCTTGTTGATTTGAAAGTACTCTTTGTCGCTATCAATGGTAAGAGTGTCTGCTGTATAAGTCTGAAGCTTTACAGCATCTGCGCCAGCTTTGGCCATAGCCTCAATAGTGCGCTTGGCACAATCCAGATCCCCGTTGTGGTTGGCACTCAATTCGGCAATGATAAAGGTTGGTTGACCTTCGCCAATCTGACGATCACAAATCTTCATATTCGCTCTTCCTTAATGAATAACTCACTACTGATTCAAACTGATTTTCTCTCAAGACAAAGTCTCGCAAGATTCCTTCTTGATGGAACCCGAACCTCTCATAAAACTCTCTGGCCTTCAAGTTACTCTCCAAAGCCTCCAGACGAATCAGATTCAAATCCAGCTGATGAAAGGCAAGCTTGCATAGTTCTTTTAAAACACGATAACCACTACCCTTGGGTGCGCCTTCAGGTTTGGCGTAAAGACCGCCAAGAGAGTATCGGTGAGTTGTATTAATCCTGGTGAGTGAGCATACCCCAATCTCGACACCATCTTGCTTTATGAGCCAGTACTTGCAGTCGTTTCTGTCCGGAAGGCTCTTCACATAGCGAAGATGATCTTCCCTGGTAATCTCTTCACTGGTATACATCCATTTTCGAATCTCGGGATGATTGCGCCAGCTTAAAACTTCAATGAGTACAGGGGTGCTTAAGTCCTCAAAGGGTATGGCTTCAATCTTCATTTTTCATCCAGTTTTCCAAGGCTTGCACAATTCTATCAGCTCCCAATTCAAGACGAAATTCTGACTGCATTTTGTAAAGCTCTTCTCTTTGTTTTGGAGAGTGGATTTTGCGAAGGGCTTGAAGAGCGTGTGTTCGGAATTCAGAATCATCAGTTGAGCCGATCCCGAGAGCCAGTCCATTGTCTACAATAGCTTTGTAATTTGCTTGTTGATTGGGGACTGTGGTGTAAATAATAGTGGCTGTGCGAGTGCTGACTCCCTCAAGAGAGGTTTGACCAGCTGGACAGAGCATAAAACTACACTCTTTCATCAAGTGGCTCATTTGCTTTGGGCTTAAACTCTGATGAAGACTCAAAACTGGATTTTCCTGCTCTTTTCGAATCCAGTTATTGGGTTGAACAAAATCTATTTTCTTCACTTGTGGACAGCGAAGCAAAGCCTCAAGAAGGAATACACTCATTTCGTGATTCCTGGTATGCCCTGGTGAAAAGAGAACCGTGCCTTCTTTTCTTGATGCAGACCCTTCTCTGAAGAGAGATTGAATCAAAAAATAGCGCGCTCCGAGCAGATACTTATGATTGTTCGATTGGGATTTCTTATAAGGATCAGGGCTTTCAACAGCCGGATTGAGAAGAACAGCTTTTGGATAATCCAGACGCTGCTCATCGTCTAAAAAGAGTGCGAGTTGAGAGCTATTGGCAATCAAATCGTAGTGTTCAAGAGAAGCTGTGTAGGAATCCACGACCTTCAACTCCGCAAAATCTTCAAGCAAATCAATCGACTCTTGCCAATCTGTATACTCAACTGCATAGCCTTGAAGTGGGCTTTTCATTTGATTTGCGTCACCTCGGACAATGATCTTCACCTCATGATTTGATTTGTCGAGGGCGTCAAACAAGGCTTTGCATCGACTGAGGTGACCCATTCCATAGGGAGTACCACCTTCAGTGTAGATTACAGCTTTCATTGTTTATAAAAAGCCGCTCGAACAGGGATTCCCTGCAATCCAAGGTGCTTCTTTGCTTCCAGTGGAGTTTGCTGGGTAAAGTGATAAATACTTGCGGCTGCTACTGCATTGGCCCCTGCCTGAATGGCTTCGTGCATGTGTTCGTAGTTTCCAGCTCCACCTGATGCAATCACTGGAATGTTTACAGCCTCTGAGATAGCTTTCACCAATTCAAGATCGTAACCTTCCATCGTTCCATCAAGCTCAATGGAAGTAATCAGGATTTCACCAGCTCCGCGTTTTTCCATTTCCTGTGCCCAGGAGATGGCTTCTTTGCCAGTAGGCTTCTTACCGCTATGGGAATAGCACTCCCAATTACCGTCTTCCTTTTTTTTGACATCGATACTGGCAATGACACATTGGGAACCAAAGAGCCCTGCAATCTCGGTGATTAATTCGGGTGTTTCAAAAGCTGCCGAGTTTACCGCCACTTTGTCAGCACCAGCCTTGAGAAGATTGCGCACATGATCAATGTTTCGAATCCCTCCGCCAATTGTTAGCGGTACAAAACACTCATTGCAGATGTACTCGATTTCTTCGTAATCCGGGTCGCGATCACTGTCTGTGGCAGTGATATCTACCAGAATCATTTCGTCCACCTGTCTGGTGTTATAGACCTTCACAGAGGGCAGAACTGTTCCAACTCTTCTCCAGCTGTCAAAGCCGATTCCCTTGACTAGGGTGAAGTCCTTCCAAAGCAGGGTGGGAATTACTCGAACTTTTAACATTGTCTTTACCCCAACTCCACAAAGTTCTGCAGCAGCACCAACCCGGCAGGCAAACTCTTTTCGGGATGAAACTGCACCCCGTAAATATTTTCATGGGCTACTGTAGATACAAACTGAGTTTTGTCACTGTAAGGAGTGGTGGTCAAGGTATGTTCCTCATTGTCGGGCACAAAACAGTAGGAATGAACGAAGTAAAAATCTGTTCCCGAGGGAATCCCCTCATAAAGGGGTGACTCCTCTTTCAGGTGAACTTCATTCCAACCCACATGGGGAATTCTCTCCGTAGAGTCTTTGGGGATCATCTTCTTGATCTGGCCAGGAATCAGACCCAGGCCAGCCGTTTCTCCGCCCTCAAAACCAGTACTTGCAATGAGCTGCATTCCCAGACAAATCCCGAGAAAGGGGATTTTATTGTTGAGGACTTCTTCACGAATCGGCTCAACCCAGCCACCCTTTTGAAGATTGTTCATACACTCTTTAAAGGAGCCAACTCCGGGAAGAACAATATGTGAAGAAGTTTGAAGATCTTTGGGATCATCTGAAATGATGGCTTCTGCGCCACACTCTTCAAAAGCTCTTCGAATAGAACCGAGATTACCGGCTCCGTAGTCAATGATAACAATTGACATAATCAGGCAATATCCTTTTGAGGATTGTAGAGTTTGATGAGATTTCCATGCTTGTCTTTAACCAGATTTCCGCGAGAATCCGTCTTGAAGATTTTCTTGTTGGTGAAGCGGTCACAGACCTTGATGAATTCATCCACAGTCAAATCCAGAGGCTTGAGCAGGTCTTCCAGAGGAACATCCAGGTAAGACCAGGGAAATTTCCCGTCATGAAGCTCAACGATCTTGGCAGCGTCTGAACGTATCAAACGTCCCCGGCGAAGGTGAAGACTGGCCAGATCACTGGCACGACCAAAGCCGAATTTCAAGAACTTGAAGTAGTCATGAATGCCCATTTGCAGATTATCCAGATTTTCATAATCAACAGAAGAGCCCTCGATTGTTTTGCCAAAGGACTGAAAACCGTAGTTTTGAGCCAGAAGAGCATTCGTGTAACCGTCCCAGGGCATGTAGTACCCTAAAAACAATCCGGTTACTCCCACTCTCTTGAGTTCTTTATCAGTAGGATAGGTGTAGGCTACCAAATCTCTCTCAGTAATGCCCTCCAGTCCGACCAAATCGGTAACACGAAGTCCCAGAAGTCCTCCGAATTCTTCAAGCCAACGTCGATCCAGAACATTGTTTTCACTGGCTGCAGCAGGACCACCATATTCGTTTTGTGAATTTTCACCCCAAATGATGAGGGGAACTTCATATTGAACGGCAACACGAACTGGAATCGTAAAAATAACCAGATGCTCTGACCAGGAAATATCACCCACCTGAGTGAGCCCGATTCGATTGAGTTTTCTACGAACCTGACGATTGGGTGTGAACTCGATACAGTCCGCTCCCAGCTCCTTGATATTCTCCAGGTTTTTGCGTCCAATATCACTCATATGGCAGGTTGCGGAGGTAACGCAGAGGGGTTTCATGTCATGCTCGAGCATTCGAATCAATTGAATGGTGCTGTCTTTACCACCACTGACGGGAACAACACAATCCCAGTGGTCCTGTCGTCGATACTTGGACAAGATGGTCTTGAGTTCTTTGGTTCTCTCATCCCAGTCAATTTCTTCTCTTTGGTTGAAGGCTGTACAGGCATTACAGATACCTTCTTCGTTGATTTTCAGATCTGGTTTTGTGTCTGGCATAACGCAGTTTCTGCAAAACTTCATAATTAAATCTCCCGGTTTTCCTTATCTTCTTGTTGATTCAGGATTTTATACTTCAACTCGGCAATCTCCCAATCCTGTTGGGTATCAATGTCCTGACAGCTACTCTCTGGAATCTCAAATCCGAGCATTCCACTGGAAAAAATCTGATTGTCTTCCAGAAAAGATGCGGTATTTAACCAGTAGAAGAGTCCAGAGTCAAAAAAATGAGGACTCAGGTCCTGGCTTCTGGTAGACCGATGCTCCGGCCAGCGAAAGCGAACTTCATCCTGATCCATTAGCAGAGCCCGTTGAATAGGAGTTGAGTAGCGAACCACTGGAACGACCCCATGAGCTTCTTCATTGAGCCTGGCAAAGGACTTTTGAAGAAGTTTGGCATTGGTAAAAAGTGCGGTGGGTAAAATGCAGCAGATTTGCTCCGGTTTCTGATCGAGTTGACCTAGAAACTCGCTGAGAACCTGGGACAGAGTCGCAAAGTCATCGGAGTTTTCTTTTGATCGCAAAAAGGGGACAACAGCCTTCGCGTCTTTTGCAACGGAAGCGATTTCCTCACAATCAGTGGACACATAGACCGTGGAGAAACACTCGCTTTCCAGGGCAATCTCGATAACGTAGGAAATGAGAGGTTTTCCCAGAAAGGGCTTGATGTTTTTTCTGGGAATTCTCTTGCTTCCCCCTCTTGCTGGAATTATGGCAACAGGCTTCATGACAGACTCAGTTCTCCAACAATTTCAAAAGGGACTCGATGACTCTTTCCTGATCTTCCTCAGTCAATTTGGGGTAGATGGGAAAGGACAAAATGCCATCGAAGATTTGCTCTGTCTTTGGACAAGACTTCATGGAATAACCCTGCTCCTGATAATAGGGATGCATGGGTACCGGTACGTAATGGACCTGGGTTCCAATCTGCATTTGAAGAAGCTCTTCATAAATACGATTTCTCAGCCCTTCTTCCAAAAACTGCAGAACATAGAGATGAAAACCATGACTTTCCGGCTCTCTCGTAGCATTGAGAATCTTCATACGAGGGTGATTGGCAAAAGCCTCGTTGTATCGCCTGGCGATCTCTCGTCGACGCTTCACAAATCGATCCTGCTTCTTCAATTGATTGAGTCCCAGAGCGCATTGCAAATCACTCAGGCGGTAGTTATAACCCAAATCGAACATTTGCTGGTACCATTCAGGGTTACCTTTGGAACGGTTGTACTCAATGTCCTTTTGAATCCCGTGGCTGCGAAGCAGTTTGAGTTTCTTGTACAAGCTTTCATCATTGGTAGTAATCATTCCACCTTCGCAGGTAGTAATGGGCTTTACGGGATGAAAACTGAAGCAGGCCATGTCCGAATACTTGCAGTCGCCAATCTGATGATCTTCCCCACGAGCACTGAGAGCATGACAGGCGTCTTCTATGATCACTTTGTCAGGAGCTAACTCCCTGATTTTCTTCATATCACAAACCTGACCGGCATAGTGAACGGGAGTGATAGTTTTCACCTCGGGTCGCAGTAGTTCCTCAAGCCTCTGCGGGTCCAGCAATCCTTCCTCATTGATATCGCAAAATACCGTCTTTGCACCGCAGTAAAGAGCCATGTTGGAGCTCGCTGCAAAGGTGAGTGGCGAAGTAATGTGCAAATCACCCTTCTCAAGTCCCGCAGTCAGTCCTGCAAGGTGCAAAGCAGCCGTTCCGTTGCTTACAGCGACGGCATATTTTGCTCCGGTATATTCTGCAAAAGCCTCTTCAAACTCATCAACTTTGGGACCGCAGGTGAGTGCTCCTCCCCGCAAAAGTTCAGAGACGACTTCAACATCATCTTCCTCTACTGTCTGAGAACCATAACCAAGAAACTTCATACTAGATAATTTTCAGATTTCTCAGAAGTTTGCCCAGATCTTCAGGGGATTCAATTTCATGTTCGCTGCTGTATTCCTTCATCTCCTCTGTGGTGATGAGTTTACCTTCCCTCATATACTGACCTTGATCCATATGATCGAGGTAGTTGGCGATACAGGAAGTGATCACGTACATGTCCTTAAAATCATAGGTCATGGGCACTTCAGCACTGTTGATCATTTGCTCATGAATCTTTTCGCCAGGTCTCAGTCCAATGGTTTCAATCTCAGATTTTTGATTGCTGGCATCGATCATCACGTCGATAAGATCGGTGATTTTGAAAGCCGGTAGCTTGGGAACAAAGACTTCGCCACCCTGAGAATACAAAAAGGCTTTGAATACCAATTCAATGGCCTGTTCCGGCGTGATGATAAAGCGGGTCATCTCGGGACTGGTGAGTGGTATCACTTCCTGATTTTCAATTTTTCTTCTAAAAAGAGGAATGACTGAACCAGTACTTTCCAGAACATTTCCATATCGTACACAGGCGAACACAGTTTCCCGGTGACCCTTGGAGAAATTGGACTCGGTAAAGATTCTTTCCCCCACAAATTTGCAGGCACCGTAAGTATTTACGGGAGAACAAGCTTTGTCTGTAGAAACAAAAATAGCCTTTTTGACTCCTTTTTCCAGACAGGCGTTCACTACATTAAGACTCCCCATAATATTGGTTTTTATGGACTCTTCCACGTTGTACTCAATCAAGTCGAGTCGCTTCAGGGCGGCGGCATGGATTACATAATCCACTCCGTCCATGGCTTTGGACAGACGGGCCTGATCCCGCACATTTCCGATACAATAGCGAAGACGCTCATCTCCGTTGAAGTCTTCTTTTAGCTTATGATGCTTGACTTCATCCCTGCTGAAGATACGGATACTTGCAGGGTTGTATTGCAGTAGTCTTGTAACCAGACTTCTACCCAAAAATCCGGTTCCTCCGGTAATCAAAATTACCTTTCCCTCAAAATATTCTTTGAAATTCACCTTGGCTCCCATCTTGATGCTGAGTCCAAATGAGAAAATTCAGCTTGAATGCAGCTTAAATCCTCCATTTGAGATGGGCGGATTGTATCGGATCAAGTCGTAGTATTCAAGCGGGATTGCCAGATTTTTAAGACTGCTGGAAGCTCATTCCATGCTAAACTTTGTTCCATGAAATTCAGGATAGAAAATGACTGATAATGGAAAGACATTCCTCGCTCTGACAGGGGATCAGAATTTTTGGGATTCGAAGCTTCCAATACTGTACCTAGGTCGGTGGTGTCTCAGTTATGAAATGGAGAAGGAGAACCCTGAAATCTTGAAGCAGGTTTGCGACTATCATTGGGATGATCGGAAGAAGTTTTATCTGGATTCCTTGTATCTGGGCGATCTGCAGGAAAGAATCCTTATTCATCTCATCCCTCGATTGAACAAGATTCACAATCGAAATCATAGCGAAAGGTTCTATAAGATACTCTTCAAAGCCTGGCTGATTCACTTTCTACCGGCTGTTTTTGATCGATATTCCTGTCTGAAAGCTTGTTCTCAAAATGGGGAGAAACTGTTTACTCATGTGATTGATCTGAACTATGTTCCTCCCTCTCTCAATCAGTTTTTAATGGATTCCAACACAGACTCCTACAATCACTATCTCTTTTCTGAGGTTCTCAAGTATTCGCAGATAGCTATTGATTCTCTGGAAGTGAAACTGGATTCCAAATATCTGGATCTGAGTCAGGATAATGATTTGCAGGCATTGCTTTCAGGACAGGGGGGATTCAAATCCTTGCTAAAAAATCTTAGCTCTAGGATAGCGAGTCGATTGAACTCTTTGGTGGTCTCAAGAAATAACAGCAATCTGAGTAAGGCGAACTACACAAAACTGCATTTGAAACTTGGCCAGATTCCAGTGGCCTACCCCGAGATTCATGGGCTCGGTAAAGCTCTTGATTTGTCTTTGCGCAAGGAGCTTTGCGAGGGATTTCAAGCAAAGAGTGAATTTGAAGAGATGTTTTTGAAACTTCTGGAGCATCATTTACCGGTTTATACTTTGGAGAGTTTTCAAGATTTGGAAAAGCAGGCTTTGGAGACTTACCCAAAGAATGTTCGTCTGATTTACTCCGGAAACGGTCTCGCAGACGACGGATTTCGTTTCTTTTGTGCTCATGCTATGGAGCAGGGAGCCAAAATTGTGACCATGCAGCATGGTGGTTTTGTGGATACAGCCAAGTTTAGTGCCTATGGTGAATATGAGTATGAATATGGAGATTACCACTTGAGTTGGGGCTGGAATGATCCTTCCCATAGTGTAATCCCCTTTTACATCAACAAGGTCATTGATCCAGTATCACCTTCAAAACAGGGAGATATTCTGGTTTGTTTTTACTCCGTATACCGCTTCGCCAATCGAATGGACTCCTGGGTTCAGTCCTCTCAGATGCTACTCACCCTGGACAGGTTGATTGAAATGGTGGAGTGTCTGAAGCCTGAAGTCCAAAAGCTCGTCAAATTAAGATTCCATCGCAACTTCGGATGGGATGAGCAACTCAGATTTGAAGACCGTTGCCCACAGATACGTACTGAGAATATAAATAGCGGAAGTCTCTTTTCCAGCATGAAGAATGCAAGGCTTGTAGTGGGTACTTACAACACCACAATTCTGCTTGAGTGTCTGGCGATGAACTTTCCGATTGTGGTCTTCTGGAGTCCGGATCTTGATGAAATTAGTGAGAAAGCCAAACCTCGATATCGAATGTTGGAGGATGCAAAGATTCTGTTTTCCGACCCTCAACAATTTGCCAGTCACCTTGCCGAAGTTCACGAAAATGTGGAGAGTTGGTGGGAAGGGGAAAAGGTGCAAGAAACGAAAAAGAGATTTTTGGAGCAATCCATGCACGTTAGCGAGGATTATATTCAAGATTTTTTGACTTTGACACGTAAACTCTTGAAGGAGACTGTCTGATGAAAACTTACGCAATTTTTGGGGCAGCCGGTCGCATAGGCAAGGTTTTGTGTGAGGGTCTGGCAAAAGATGGAGTCACTCTGATTTTGGTGGATCGGGATTTGAAGGGACTCAAGGAAGTTCAAGACCAGATAGGCTCAGGAAATCCTGTTTTTGAATGTGATCTTTGTGATGAAAAAGATGTGGAGAATTTGTTTTCCAAACTGAGCCAATTTGACTCTTATATTGATGGCATCGTGAATCTGATGTACCCGCGCAATGAAAATTTCGGGTCCTTCTTTGAGGAGGTCAGTTTGAAAGATTTTCAGGAGAATGTGGGACTTCATCTGGGCTCCTATTTCCTTGTTTGCCAAAAGTATCTTGAGTTGTCCAAGAGCCAGGGTCACGGAAAAATTGTGAATTTCTCCTCCATTTATGGGAGTTTGGCACCCCGTTTCTGGATTTATGAAGACTTGCCTATGACCACCCCTGTGGAGTATGCGGTGAGCAAGGCTGGGCTTGAGCAGCTGACTCGTTATCTGGCTCGCTATTGCAAAGGCTCGAACATCCAGGTGAATGCTGTCGCACCGGGCGGGATTCTTGATGGACAGGACCTTCGATTTCTTGAGAACTACTCAAAATATTGTAATTCCAAGGGAATGCTCGACTCCAATGATCTTGTGGAAGCGGTCTCGTTTTTATTGGGGTCGGGTAGCGACTTTATGCAGGGTCAAATCCTTACTATTGATGATGGCTTTAGTTTGTAGTTAATTGAGGCTCTTACTTGGCTGTTTTGGCGTCCACTGAATGATAGCATTTTCGTTTTTCAGGCTTGATAAATTCCATTGATGGCAAATCTAGTGGGAGTCCATTAGATTTTTAATAATGCGGCAGCCTCTTGAACTTCGCAGGCAAAGAAGATTAACCAGCTGCAGTCAGGCTTTCTAGTTTTGACAGCATTAAAAAATAGTAATCGATCCTCGGAAAACTAAATCTTGTCAGCGATAAAAATGGCATTTCCACTGCTGCAGACCTCATGTTGGAGCTTGTATCCCATTCCATGAAACATGAAGTAGTAATCACTTCTTCTGTAATAGTGATCCCCAACAATCGGATTCGGTGGAAAAAGCAGGTGAAAATCCGTGACTGCGCTTTGTTTGGTGAGCAGGGTTTTGACAAATCTCTTCAGGATTCGAAAAGGAGTGATGTTATGTTCCCCGACTAATATGATTCGCCCTCCAGGTTTTAACACCCGATCACATTCCACCAACAGAGGAATCGGTTTGTCGGCATGATGAAAGGCTTGGGACATATAAATCACATCAACACTGGAATCCTCAAATTTGAGGTCATAAAAACTGCCAGAATAGCGCTGACACTTATCAACTTTACCCTCAAGCATTTGAAAAGCTTCTTCAAAAAGTTCGAGTCTGTGTTGACTCAATTCCACGGCATAAATAGTTTTGACATTGTTCAGTTTGCTGATCAAAGCGCTGGTCCAGCCAATTCCCGCTGCCAGATCAAGGACTTTCAGATCGTTACCGGAAACACTCTTTAACCAGGGTTCGGACGAGCGATATTCATCCATCAGTTTGCTTCGCTCCAGATAGTTCAGACAGGGTTGATAGTTTCCGCCCTGAATCCACCATTCTTTCTTCTTCTCATTCTCAATGTCGTTCCAGTAGTCAGCGCTGAAGATTTGTTTGCGCTCTTCTTCACTCAACCAGGATTCAATTTCTTTCATGCTAAGTCCTCAAAACTTCTATCAGAAAGGGGATGTTAGCGAAATCCTCTTGAAATTGGAACTCAAGAGTAAAATTCGGGATTAAATTGAATGATTGCGAACGCTCAATCTGGCAGATTCAAGATCGTTAATAGAGCCCACATCAAACCAGAGATCATGAATTTCAAAGCTGCTGACCCTTTGTTTTTCCGTGATCAAGCCATTGAGTAAATCAGGAAGATCCAGGTACTCGTCTTTGGGAATACGCTTGAGGCAGGATGGATCCAGTACATAGATTCCAGCATTGACCCACCACTCCATGCGTGGCTTTTCCTGTATCCCGACAACTTGCTTTTGCTCAATATCCATAACACCGTAAGGAATATCGATGATTTGTTTACGAACACAAATTGTGGCGAGACTTCGCTCTCGTTGATGATGATCAACGAGGATGGAGAAATCCAGGTTGGTAACAATGTCCCCATTGATTACAAGAATGGGATCTTGAGTGCTGCCCTCATAGAGTGATAGACCACCGCCCGTGCCCATTCGCTTCTTCTCCTCGATGTAGGAGATGTTGACTCCGTGGGCTTCTCCATTACCAAAGTACTCACGTATTTGGTCCGCCATGTAATTGACGCTCAAATGGATATCAATGAAGCCGTGTTGTCGGCATTGTTCCACGAGATTTTCCAGGATAGGCTTGTCCCCAACTTCGATCATCGGTTTGGGAGTATCCTGGGTTAATTCACCCAGTCGCGTTCCCAGACCTCCGGCCATAATGACTACAGGGTTGGGTTTGATGTTGAACTCATGGTTCCCCATATAAAGGATTTCTACAAGCCGGCCTTTGCTGTCCAAAATCGGTAAGTGCTTGTGGCGGCTCATCCTTAATTTCTTCAATGCGGTCGGACGAGGAGTTTCTGATAGCTCCGTCAGTGGATTCCAGTTCACCAGTTCTTTTAAACTCGAAGAACCGTTCACAACAGCCTTGCGAATGTCTCCATCGGTAATCAAGCCGAGGAAACGCTCTTGATCATCAATAATTGGTAAGACTCCAAAGCCATTGCGATCCATAATGCGCACAGCATCAATGAAGCTGAGCTCCTCATCAAAGACGAGGCAATTGAGTTCACTATTGGTGGAGACGATTTGGTCCATAGATTCTGACGAAGCAAGTTTCCCTAATATGGCTATCGGCGATTTACCCATAAATCTTTATATCGAATCAAACAATAATGTGCAATGAAAGAAAAAAGCGGACAAACAAAGACAAAGCGAGACAAGTCCTCCTGAAGATTGATTTGCAAAACTTGCCGAAGGAGAAAAAGTCGTCCGTCCTGGAGAAAGTTGACTCCATTACTACCGAATAAAGACAAGTCATTGCCTTACTTGGTAGAAAAGGGAGTGGTCCTCTTTCTGGAATAAAAATTGAAGTCCACTACTGATCATTGATATTGGCTGGACTTGAGGGCAAGCAAACAACTTGCTCGTAGGCACTTTCCGTCTCATTCAACTTTGTTGGAGGGGAAGAGATGTAGGGTAGCAAGTGGGAAGGTTTCCAGAGTGGGCGAACCTGGATGTTGCGCTCAATCGCTTGGTTGATGAAGAAGTCTCTACTCTTGAGGTCAGGGAAACGAAAGGCATTGAGCCAGCAATTGCTGCCCATGGGGGACTCAATCATTTCGACCTGGTGCCTTTTGGCGATCTCGGTGTACTTCTTGTGGAGTTCTTGCTTGGATTTCAGATAGCGAGGTAGTTTGTTCAGCTGCGAGCAGGCCAAAGCGGCATTCAGATTGGGTAAGCGAAAATTATAGCCCATCTGGTCATGCACGAATTCATAAGCATGATTCAATTTGGCAGTAGTGCTCAAGTGTTTGGACAGTTGTGCCTTCTCTATGTCTTTACACAGCAGAAAACCTCCACCTCCACTGGTAATGATTTTGTTTCCATTGAGACTAAAAGCGCTCATATTGGCATAGTGACCTACATGCAGGTGGTCTTTATCAAAAGAACCCAGGGCTTCAGCCGCATCCTCAATCAGGGGTAGTCCCCATTTGGCAAGAAGTTCACTGATTTTTTGACTTTGGGCCGGGATACCCAGTGAATGCATGAGCAGACAAGCTCCAACCCTGCGACCACTTTTGTGCCAAACGGATCCATCTTTTCGAATACATTCCATTTCAAGAAAGTCTTGAAGTGCCTGAAAAGAGAGTGATAGCAAATGCCGGTCAATGTCCAGATAGCAGGGTGTGGCCCCTAAATAGAGAATTGCATTGCTGGTGGCGGCAAAGCTTAGAGACTGGGTGATTACTAGATCATTCTCTTTGACTCCATAGACTCTGAGTGCCAGTTGAAGTGCAGAGGTTCCCGAGTTGGTCGCAATGCAGTAGGGTAGCTTGGTGAATGCGCTTACTCTTTCTTCCAGTTCATTCACAAAGGAGCCGATGCTGCTCACAAAGCCCGAGCGAATGCATTGAACAACCGAAGCTTCATCTTCATGATCAAACTGCGGCTCATGCAGTCCAAGACGCTCTTTGTCAGGAAAGAGAGATTGAATGTCGCCAATCAGGGACTCATACATTGTATTGCCCTGCTTTGTATTGCTTTAAATTCTCTTCATTCAAAAACCATTCAATAGTTTCAGACAAACCGTCTTTGAGTCCATAGTCTGGTGAAAATCCGGTGAGCTCGACGAGCCGTGAAGAATCAGCAAGAAGTCTCTCTACTTCACTTTTTTGTGGACGAACCCGTTGAGGGTCGAGACTGGTTTTCACATCATCCGCATTCATTAAATCTAAAATGAGGTGGAGCAAATCTTCCATGGATATTTCTTTTCCCGAGCCAATATTGATTGTTTCACCCAACACCTTTTCACTTCGCGCAATTTCCACAAAGCCTTTGCAAGTATCCTTTACATAGTTGAAGTCTCTGGTGGGACTGAGATTCCCTGTTTTGATTTCCTTGATTCCCACGGCCACCTGGCTGATCACTGTGGGAATGAAGGCTCGAGCACTTTGGCGTGGTCCGAAAGTGTTGAAAGGGCGTACGATGACCACAGGCAATTCGAAGGATGAGTAGAAACTGAAAGCCAGGGCGTCACTTGCGATCTTGGAAGCACTGTAGGGGCTTTGGGCCTGAAGGGGATGAGACTCGTGGATAGGGACCGTCCGGGCGGTTCCGTAGACTTCTGATGTGGAGGTTTGCAGGAATCGATCGACCCCTTGTGTTCTAGCAGCTTGAAGTAAGTTCAATGTCCCCTGAACATTTGTTTGAACATAGGAGGAGGGGGCATTGTAGGAGTAGGGAATAGCAATCAGGGCAGCGAGATGAAAAACAACATCAACATCTTTCATAATTTGATTGCAAAAGTCGGAATCCCGAATGTCGCCAGCGCAAATCTCCATTTCCTGCTTGCTGGAGACATTCTCAAGCCAGCCATGATGATTGAAGGAGTTATAGAGGACAGTGGCTTTCAGGTGAGCACAGTTTCCCACCAAAGTTTCACAAAGATGAGAGCCAATGAAGCCATCTCCACCGGTCACCAAAACTCGTTTGTCTTTAAGATTCATTCCGGTTTCCTTTGAGTTTTTTTCGTATCGCGTTTTTCAATTTTTCAAGCTCACTTGCGTTCAAACCAAAGAGTTCAGGCCACTTGTTGATGATTAGTACACAGAGGGGAAAGTACATGAAAGCACTTAGTCCCAGAAGAGTGACTGATTGAAACAGAGGCTTCATTGAACTATCGGCAAGGAGGAAAGAGCAAAGAGTTTTTGAGGTAACAGCAATTGCCAGAAAGCCAATTAAAAAAATCAACTGCTCCCGAATTTTGAGTCTAACCTTGCTTTCCTTGTAGATGATCCATGAGAACAGGTTAACTGACACTATATTGGTAAAAAGCATCTTCATAGCCAGGCCCTTTGAGCCAAGATCTAGCCCAGGAACTGCAAGATCTGTTTTTGCGAGTACGAAGTAGCTCACCGGCAAGCTGAAGATGAGAACAAAGATGCTTACATTGCGATAAACCCTGGTTTGGGCGGTCGCTTGAAGATAGGCGCCCACAATTTGCCCGAGGGATTGATGGACTGGATACAAAAGGAGAAGGGCGAATGCAAACTCAGCTCCCTTGTATTGATTTCCCAAAAAAATGCCTAAGATCTCCCCTGAGAAAATACATAAAAAGCAACACAACAAGGCACTGCTGCTGTACAGAATCTTGCAGGTACGGTAGTAGATAGTGCGCACTCTTTCCAAATTTCCCTGTTCTTTGGCTTCGGCAATCTCTTTCCAGAAAATCTTGAGCAGAGCTGTCGTGGCGAGTAAGCCGATTGTAGAGAACTTCCATCCAATGGAGTAATAACCCTGCTCGATGCTGCCACCGTACTTTTGAAGTAGCCAGTTCTCACTGAATGTATAAGTGAAGGTCACCAGATAAGTGAAGGCCAAAGGAGAGCTGTATTGAACAAAGGCTTTGTGAATTTCAGAGAAACTGGAAACTTCCTCGGGGTTATAGGCCTTTTTAAATATCCAGCTGACATAGGCAATAGCCAGGAACCCATAGCAGGCAAAGACGGCGTAATAAATGGACTTCACTTCAAGAGTTCCGCTCAAGTCCAAAGCCAGTAAACTCAGGAAGAACACAAAACTGAGCAGGATATTGCGCACCTGAATGCTGAAACTGTCCCTTACAGACTCACCCAGATTGGTCGCGGCTTCCCAGATTTGGTTCATCACAAAGGAGGCAAGCAGGGCCCAAAGGATCAATTGGGTGGGGTGGGAAACCCAGAGTTTGCTTCGAAGCCAGTCGGGCAGAAGAAGTACCAAAAGAAGCAGGGCAGAAAATTGTAATAGTAGAAGGCTTAGATAGTACAAAAAGAAGTTACGACCCCGCCTCTTTTCCGAACAAAAGGTTAGGAAGGCACTTCCAGTTCCCAAATCTACAAGGGTTCTAAGTCCCAAAAAACTGGTTAATAGAAAATTGTAGTCACCATAGGCAGCGGGACCGAGTCTTCTGGCCAGAAAGAGGCTGATGAGAAACATGATTCCCACCCGGCAGATGTTTCCCAGAAAAGAGACGGCAAAACGTGTCTTGACGTCTGGTCTGTTTAATCTGGCGAAGAGGCCGCTCTGAATCATAATGAATAACTCTCTGTGATTAGTTCAATCTATCGTCTGACTGGCCCTGTTGCTCTGATACATAGCATCCGAATTCTTCGTTTACGGGGTCTTTGGTCCTTAGTATCACTACCCCTTCACGACAGATGACAGCCACTTTGTGATTATCAATTCGTTTGAAAATCCCGGGCTTCACCTCGGAAGATGAGAAGAGTTGTCCAATTTCTTCCGATGATTGAAGGAAGTTTCCCGATTTATCGCAAGGTAGTACTTTAAGGAATGAATGGACTTCACCTCTTCGAGTTTGACTTTGCGCCATGGGTCCTGGTGGAACCAGCGCTCTTACAAAGTTAAAGATTTTGCGTGCGCCCCAGTCCCAAACAACCCTTTCATCTCCCGATTTTCTCCTGGGGTAATAGCTGCCAGTGGGGTCGATCTCAGTTTGACTCTGAAGCTTGATTTGGCCCGATATGGCGATCTCTTCCACTGCCTGGGCGAGAAGCCGGGGGCACTCCTTGAGGGCAGTCTCCATGAGAGTGGCATAGTCGTCTTCATCACTGATGGGAAAAACCTCTTGCTTGATGATTCCACCTGTATCTATGGTTTCATCGATTTGATGCACAGTAATTCCAAACTCACTTTCTCCCTCAATCAATACCCAGTTTAAAATGCTACGACCGCGGTACCAGGGGAGCTTCCCCGCATGGCAGTTGATAGCTCCCAGAGTGGCGATGGAGTAGGTTTGTTTTTTGAAAATCTGATCATAGGACATGGAAACAAAAAGCTGTGAGTCAAACTCTAGAAGAACCTTTCTACAGGATGGGCTGTTTACTTTCTCTGGTTGAAGAATGGTTAAGTTTTCTCTTTTTGCGAGTTCTTCAAGGGAGTCATCCGAAGGGTTTTTTCGCAGGACGACAGCCTGCACCTCTAGCAGGGGAGATTGAAGCAGGGACTCCAGTGTTCTGGTACCCCAAACCCCATCAGCGAACAAGACAAGTTGAAACATCCAAATCATCATATCGACTTGAGAGCTCAAACCCAAGAAACTCAGTATTCTTGAGGAAAATACATTCAAAAACACCACAAACAAGGTATTTTTTGTATAATCTCGGATTATGGGAGCATGGGACAATAGTTTTTTAAAGCTGGGAAAGTTCTTTGGGCAGTCGCGTACGACCCCACTCTTTCTTTTGCCCTCTATTTTGAAAACTGCCCTTGTTTGGATTGCTCTTGCTCTCGCTCTGAGTCTGGTAGAGTGGCTGTTCTCTTCCCGGTTACAAACCACACTTTTCTCTATGCGAGAGGTCAGTTCTACTCAGTTTGCAAGTTTTGCTGTGATAGTACTTTCGGTTTTAGTCGTTCTGCGTCTGGGACTTTCTTTTGCGAGTCAGTATCTCTTTCACAAAGTCCATGCAAAAGTGGGTCAGGAACTCAGGTCCTCCTGGAGTTCTCTGGCACTTTCACAAAACTCCAACAGGCCTGACAGCTCCAAATTGCATAGCATCATGAGCGACTCCATTCCCTGCGCTTCTCTGGCTGTAAGCACACTATTGCTTTGCTATTTCCATGTAGTTCTGGTCTTGTGCCTGAGTGCCCTGTGTCTGTGGATCGAATGGGAACTCTTTGCTCTCGCCATAGGAGGTTTTCTACTTTTGTTGCTTCCTGCTTCCAGGTTAGCCCATTGGAGTACTCACATGGGGGCCCAAAGAAATCAGTCCATGATCAAATTTTACTCCAGTATGAACATGATCAAGCGCAATGAAATGATGTTTTACTTCTCCAATCAGGAAGACAGGGAGCTTGCCCGTCTCGAAGGCTACAACGATACCGCCTACACAAAACAACTGCAGGCAGACTTTTTCATGGTCTTTATGAAAGTAGCTCCTCAGGCGGTTGGATATTTTTTGATTTTGGCCCTTTGTTTGTACACATTTTCCATCGATCCTTCACTCAGTTCACAGCTTCTGGTGATCTGCTATCTCGTCCTGAGGTTCTTTCAAAGCGTTTCCCAGGGATGGGGCTGTTATGGTTCTTACCGAAGTCTGAAACCAGCTCTTCTGGAGGCTTGCGAAGTCTATCAGTATCCACTGGAAAAGAAATGCAAGCAATCCCGGGTACAAACGGCTGAAACTGAGTTGAAGCAAATCGATTTACAAGATTTTGTGGTTTATCATCCCAAGACCAAAGAGAAGATGGTCGGGCCCATCAACTTGTCTCTTAAAATCGCGGATCAGGTTTTGATTCAAGGCTCAAGCGGTTCCGGTAAGTCTACCTTTTTAGAAGCTCTCGCGGGTTTGTATCCCCATACCGAGGGACAGTTACTCATCAATGGAAAAGTGCAAAATCTGCATGAATCAGGAATCAAAATAGCCTATCTCAATTCCCAACCCTTTGTGTTTGGTTCGACTGTTCTGGAAAGTCTCAATTGGACTCTGGAAGAAGATTTAAAGCCTTCCAACCTGAAACTTCAAAAGTATCTTCAGGAACTGGGATTAAAAAGCACTCCCGAGTTTTTAAACTCGCCCATTGAGAACTTGTCTCACGGTGAGTCCCAAAGACTGGCACTTGTGCGTGCTTTACTGAAAGAGCCCCAATTGTTGATTCTTGATGAGGCTGCCAATGGGCTTGATGAAATTAATCATCAGAAAGTTCTGAAGTTGATTCAGGAAGAGGCTTCCCAAAGGATTGTTCTCTACGTAAGTCACAAACCCTTAACCAGAAATCGTTTTCACTACCTTCTAGATTTTAATCAGCTTGATAGTTCGAATGTGATTCAAGTAGGTGCAGCCTGATGAGAACCAATGTTATTCATGAGGAAGTCCCATTCACTTCAGGAGAAGTTTCATGTTGAATTTAAGTTATTTTCTCAATCCCCAAACTCCTGCCTATGGCAATGGAGAGGGCCCAGTTTTTGAGCCGGATAAGCAAATGTGTTGTGGAGACAGTTGCAATACACTAAAAATTTCCATGAGCAATCATCACGGAACTCACCTTGATGCTCCTTTGCACTTTGATCCGGAAGGAAAATCCCTAAGCGATTACCCGGCCAGTTTTTGGTACTGCAAGAATGTGATTCTTCTGGACTGTCCACTGGATGAGGGTGAGATCTTGACTCCCGACAAACTGGGAGAGTGTCTTTCCAGGCTGGATAATCTTGAAAAGGACAGTGTGGATGCCTTGATTTTGAAAACAGGGTGGAGTAAGCACCGTGGCAGTGAAGAATACATGCTCAAGCCACCGGGTTTTCACAGTGATCTGGCAGATTATTTAAGATCAGAATTTGGTCAATTGAAGTTTTTCGGCTTTGATGTGATTTCACTCTCCAGTTTTACCAACCGACCCATGGGAAGGATTGCCCACAAAACCTTTCTGGCCCAAAAGCCCGAAATACTGATTCTTGAGGATTTAAACCTGAACCCTGTGGAATCCATGGATTTTGATGGAATTGACAATCTTTTAATTGCACCCTTAATGATCGAGAAAGGCGATGGGGCTCCCTGTACGGTGTTTGCAAATCTCTAGTTATGTCTCTGAAAGTTCTGGTAATTGATGATGTTCTTCCTCCGCAGGAGGCTTTTGCAAGTGCTGGGTTGGTTATTGATTACTCCAAAACGCTTACCCTTCCATCCACTGCGCCTCTTTATCCAATGGTGGCCAGACTTAGAGACCGGGCGGGAGAAATAAAATCCATTTTGCAAAAAGAGATCAACGCTCTGTCGAGAAGAACCATGCGTGGGTCGACTTTACTGGATCTGTTAAGACTGGAGGAAGGGAACAGCTACTTTTGGTCTACCCTGCTGGGTGAGACCTCCCCCTACAAGCTTGAGTATTTACAGGATCTTTACAAGATTATTCTGATTGATCTAGAACTACCCAAGGAAGGGGAGCTGGAGCTTTACTCCAATAACAGAGCTTTGGTGATTGCTCTGGAATCGATTTGCAAAAAACATGGAGTCGAGTTTCAACATTTCGGTGAAAGAAGGGTCCGTCAGAGGTCTTTGTATCGTCGTTTCAAGTCCGACTTTCTGGGAACTCTCATAAGTTTTGTAAGCAAGGAGATGCGAAAGTGTTGTCAAAATAAGAAGAAAAAATCCTTTCATGGATCTGACTGTGCGGTTTTAACTTACTTTCCCCCGGCAAAAAATGTTTCGGGCCGAATCCAGAGTAATTACTATAAAGGATTAGAGCCCGAGCTGGAGCGCTTCAATTTTCACTGGCTTTTGATGTATGGAGATGAGGCCAAATACTACTCTACCCATCGAGGGGAACTGGAGGAGTGTGCCAGGGTCCACTTTCAAGATGATTATCTTGGATTTGCAGGGCTTGTGAAAACTCTTCGCAAATACCTGAAGATGAAATTTCGCATCAAGTGGCTGGAAGATCGCAAGGATCTGTGCTGGCTTTTTGAGATCGATTTTTCCGGCTATCTACGCGACTCCTGGCGAGAATCATTCAGCTTTCATCTCATTGAATACCTTGCTCATGAAGTTCGCTTTGAGAACTTCTTTGCCTTGCATCCGGACTTAAAAACAGTGTTGTATTTGATGGAAGGGCAGCCCTGGGAGCAAGCGATGCTTTCCAGGAGAAAATCAAGTCGTTTCATTGGTCTGATTCACTCCACAATTCGAGAGCAGCAACTGAACTATTTTGTACCGGATCAGGCTCAAGCTCACTTGAAGCCGGACTATGCAGCTTTTAATGGTGAGAACTCACTACGATCATTGATCAATCAGGGTTATGAAAAGAATAGATTGATTCCGGTGGAAGCTCAAAGGTATCTCTACTTAGATCAGTATTTAAAGAGGGACTACCAGCCGTCTAATAAGAAGCCTTCCACCTTGCTGGTGGCGAGTTCAGTGGATCTGAAAGAAACGAGAGAGCAGCTTCAGCTTCTCAAGGAGTCAGGAGCCTGGGAGAATTTCTCCCGTCGTATCTTCAAGCCTCATCCGCACTTGAAGGGTCTTTCCCTTGAACGTGAATTTCCCGAACTGAGGTTGGAGTCGACAACAGAACCGATGGAAGATTTACTCAGTGAACGCCCTGTTCTTTTTGTATCCATTACTTCCAGTGTGATTGTGGAAGCACTCTATGCAGACTGTAAAGTGGTCAGTTACTTGCTCATCAATCAATTTGCAATGCTTGCCGTGCAAAAGCATAGGCATCTTAAGGTCATTGCTTCTCCACAGGAGCTTAAAGAGGCACTGGAGGAGTTCCAATCCCAGCAGGACCGGGGTCTGTTTCGAGGCTATGAAGATTTAGGAGATTTCTTTTATCTTGATGCTTCCCTTACACGCTGGAGAGACTTCCTCCAGGAGTTTGGCGGTTCTCGACAGGATTAGTATTTCTTCAAATCAATGTCCTTCTTTGCTAGTCTGAACAAGTCAAAGGAAGAGCCTCATGGATATGAAAAATCAAGTTGCAGTGGTGACTGGAGCCACTCGGGGAATTGGACAGGCAATTCTTGAATGCTTTGTGGAGTTGGGAGCACAGGTTATCGCTACCGGTACCAGTGTGCAAAAAGGGCAAGATGGCCAGGTTTTCTGGCATCCTTTGAATCTGGCTGAGGATGGAAGCGTTCAGGAATTCTGCGACTACTTGAGCAAGCAGGAACGAATTGATGCGCTGGTAAATAATGCGGGAATCAATATTATTCAGCCTCTTGAAGAAATCCCTCTGGAAAATTACGAGAAGGTACTCAAGGTCAATTTGACGGGGCCCTTTCGCCTGACCCAGGCGGTTGCTCCAAAAATGAGGACGCAGCGTTATGGTCGTATCTTGAATGTGAGTTCTATCTGGGGAGTGATCGGAAAGGAAATGCGCCACTCCTATGCTTCCAGTAAAACAGGATTGATCGGCTTGACTCGAACCAGCGCGCTGGACCTTGCGTCCGATCAAGTGCTGGTCAATGCACTTTGTCCCGGCTTTACATTAACCGAGCTAACCAGAAAGTCATTGAGTGATGAAGAAATGGAAAGACTTAGCTCCCAGGTACCCATGCGAAGGTTTGCTGAGGTTGAAGAGATGGCACGAACTGCAGCCTTCCTGTGCTCAAGTTGGAATAGCTATATCACAGGGCAGGCAGTGACCGCAGATGGTGGTTTTACGATTTGTTGAGCTTCAGAACCTCGTGATTGGTTTATGAGGGATTCACTACTGGTTTGGATATACTATTGGTGTTCAAAGCTATCGAAAGATTTAGATAATTGGATTCATTGTTGACCTGGAAAAGAGAAAGATATGGAACAGATACAGTCAAAAATTAAGAACTATAAGTATGGATTTGTGGAGAATGCTCTGGTCAATGCCAAAGAGCTCCTGGCAAACACAGAGTTCAAATGGGATCGCTCCCTTTTTTTCATCGATGAGAACTTTTACAATCTATACAAAGCCCAGTTGGATGAGTTGATTGGTGATAGCCCCCATCTCATTATCGAAGCTGTGGAAAGTAATAAAGACTATATCAACCTCGGCAACTATTTTGAGTTTCTGATTCAAAACAAATTCACTCGCAAGGACGTTCTGGTCACTTTCGGTGGGGGAATCCTGCAAGACATTAGCGGCTTTATTGCTTCGACCCTGTATCGTGGGGTCAAGTGGGTCTTTTTCCCCACCACCTTGCTGGCTCAAGCGGATAGCTGTATTGGTAGCAAAACCTCCATTAATTTCAAAGACAGCAAAAATCTTATTGGTAGCTTTTATCCACCAGATTTGATCTTCATTGATCCTTATCTTTGCAAAACACTCACCGATGGATACTTCAATTCCGGTGTGGGTGAAGTGATCAAGTTTCACCTCTTGGCAGATTCGGATGCCTATGCGAGGCTTCTTGATTATCTGGGTGAAGAAGATACCCGCGAAACCCCGAAACTTATGCCAACCATGAAATCCACTCTGGCGATAAAGAAGTCTTATTTTGAGCAGGATGAGTTTGATACGGGGATTCGAAATTTACTCAATTATGGACATTGTTTTGGCCACGCTCTGGAAGCTGCTACAGATTTTGAAGTTTGTCACGGAGAAGCGGTGATTGTGGGAATGGGATTTTCCAATCGAATGGCTGTGAAGCGGGGCTTGATGACTCAGCAGTTAGCCGATGAACTGGAGAAAATCATAGAACCTCGCTATCCAAAGTTCTCAGTGGACAAGTTAAAAGTGGATGACATTCTCAAGCACATGTGGAAAGACAAGAAGCGAGTTGGACCCGATTTGACCGCTATCCTCCTGCACAAAGTAGGCGAAGCTCACAAACATGATGATGTGAAAGAAGATGAGATCAAGGTTGTGTTTGAGGAGATGTTTGAGGGTTATCCGAGGTAGTTTGATTACCCCTTTTTAAAAATCGATAAGCGTACTATGCGTCCATTTCAAGTAATGATCTTACCCTTTAAAATTGATTCCGATTCCCTTTGGGTTTATGTTTTCCAGAGAAAGCTTGAACAATTCTGGCAATTTGTTGCTGGTGGAGGAGAAGGTGGTGAAAATCCGACTCAGGCAGCAGTCAGAGAATTAGCAGAAGAGACTTCTATTTCGACTTGCACCAACCTTATTGAATTGGATACAGTTTCAAGTATCCCAATCAATGTATTTGAAAACTGCCACAACTGGGACGAAGATATTTTTGTCATACCAGAGTATTCATTTGCAGCTAACATATCGGATGCTGGTATTCGCTTAAGCCATGAACATTTATCATATAGGTGTGTCCAACCAGATGCTGCTAACCAGTTGTTAAAATTTGATAGTAACAAGACTGCACTTTTTGAGCTGGAACAGCGATTCAATCTCGGTAAAGTTTAGTTTTAAGCTAGTGCTTCCACTAAATTCAAAATAGCCGCCTCACCCATCGCCTGCACCGCTTCCTTGGCATTCCCACCAATGTGTGGAGTACACACTAAATTTGGCAAAGAAACCAGTTCTTGGTCTTTGGGAGGTTCCACCACATAGGCATCGAGTGCTGCTCCGGCTATCTCGCCGGTTATGAGAGCTATTTTGAGGTCTTCTTCGTTGACGATGCCCCCACGGGCTGTGTTGATCACAAAAGCCTCATTTTTGAGCTTTTCCAGGATTCTGGCGTTGATCAGGTTTTCTGTCTGGTCTGTGAGTGGAGTGTGCAGGGTGATGAAATCAGATTGGGTGAAGATCTCTTCTTTGCTTGCTGCGATAGCCCCATGCTTTTTGATCTCCATACTCTTGTCTGCGATATCGTTTACCAGAAGCTTGCAGCCAAAAGGTTTCAACAAGGAGGCAACTTCCTGACCAATATTACCAAAACCAATGATCCCAACCGTCTTTTCAGTTAGCTGTATTCCGCCGCTTTTTTGCCATTTTCCGCGTTTGTGAAGATTGCTGGTGGCATAGAGGTTGCGCCCGAGCATAAGCATAAATCCAAGAGTCATTTCAGCAACACTTCGCCTGTTAACCCCTTGAGTATGAACCACTTTCACATCATGTTTTTCACAATCTTCAAAATTGATGTTATCCAGCCCCACCCCATACTTGCTGATTACTTTGAGATTAGGTACTTGCTTTAAAACTTCTGAATGAATCTTGTCTAGCCCAACAATAGCACCAGCACAGGGCTGCAATAACTCAACGAGTTCACCTGGAGTCAGCCTTCTACCGTGAGGGTTTAAAATGACTTCCAGATTTTCATAGGAGCGCAATTTGTTGATTAACTCTTCGTTGTTGCTAAAAGATACGGTGGTGACGGCGACTTTAGTTTTCATAGAATCCGGATTTTTCGTAGATCTTTTCAATGAGCTTCAT
>Ga0255770_10000147_pt1 | contig 62923 bp, 42 predicted proteins | sample 071ome_22_FD_179968 | JGI IMG/M metagenome (GOLD analysis project Ga0255770, IMG submission 179968) | Coastal salt marsh microbial communities from the Groves Creek Marsh, Skidaway Island, Georgia - 071404AT metaG (version 2) | ecosystem: Environmental > Aquatic > Marine > Intertidal zone >...
CCGTCAGCCAGGCTGACTCCGCTGATGCCACCACCAGAACCACCTGCGGTCAGGTAGCTGACTGCGTTGAGGTAGATCTTCCTACCCACATCGGTCAGATCCCAGATACCGGCAGTTTCAGAGGTCACTCCGCCTGCTTCACGAGAACCTGTCAACAGGGCCATACGCTTGCCAGCGAAGTTTCCACCGGTTGTGGTGGGTGCTCCGGCGTCGTATTCAATAGCCACAATGCCACCGGCGGTCGGGTCGCTCTCGGTTGCCACCGTGGCGATCACGCGGCCTGCTTCACCGGCATTGTTGTTGTTGATGGAAACACCGCGCTGAACCTGATCGTTCCAGGTGACGATGCCGGCGAAATCACCGGTCACGCCATCGTTCAGATCCACTCCACTGAACAGAGGATGGCTGGCATCTTCGGCACGGAGCTGAATGGTGTCAGCGGTATCCACCATGGTGGTTCCGTCGGTGTATCCCATGCGGCTGGTGCGCAGCACATAGCCACCCAGGACGAGCATCGGTGAGGAGACGCTATTCCAGGCATCGGCACTGTCGCCGCTGCTGTAACCACCGCTGCTGACCGATCGGCTGATGATCACCAGATCGAATGTGTTGAGCAATTCGACGTCAGGTGAACCGCTGGTCAGGATACGGGTCACGGTGTGACCTGCAGCCTTGAGGGCATCGGTGTATCCAATGTCAGCAGCCTCGGTCATGCCGGCGTCTGCTGCGGCAGCGCTTGGCTCGTCGGTTTCATGGAAACTGACGAAGGCAATGTTAGCCGAAGGACCGACAGGAGGCAGACCGCCCAATGGTTGGAAGATCGATCCAGCCAGGCTGGCTCCATCCATGGTCAAGTTGATGTTGGCGCCACCGTGGGCTCCATCAGCACTTGTCCAGTCGCCGTTGAACCAGGCCACTTCGATCGGATAAAGACCCGCAACCGGGAAGAAGGCATTGCCATCCGGGGCAGGGCCAGGGGCACCGTGTCCACCATCATTGTTCACGACCACTTGATTGCCGATTCTGACAACCGAACCGTCGTCGGATGAGCTGTTGAAGCTGTGCTGACCTGCTTCGGTGATGTTGATGAATCCTTTGAACTGGAGCAATCCATCGTCAAAGTTGCCGGCTTCACCGACAAACGAACCACCGTCATTACCGAGCCAATCCAGGATCGGAGTCAGATCATCGCCGGTGTAGTTTACGTCGGTGGAAATGAAACGACCTTGAGGCGGAGTCGCCATCAGCATCAAACCATGGTCATCACCAGGAACCGTCTGGAAGATGGGGCCTTGAGCGCCTTCTCCGAACTCGAGTCCTTTGGGCTCAGTGGTCCAGTAAGCGCCGTGAAGACCGGCATCACCTGCTTCAGTGGCCAGGGAGGACACTCCGATGGCTGCGGCATTCACATCAGATGCGCTGTAGAGGATTTCGCCGGGAACAGCGTTTCCACCAGCGAGGATGTTCAGGTTTGCGCCACCGTGGTCGCCGGCATCACTTGTCCAATCACCATTGAACCAGGCGATTTCGATCGGATACAGACCGGCTGCTTCAAAGTTGTAGGAGCCGTCAGGCGAAGGTCCGGGAGCGCCGTGGCTTCCGTCATTGTCGACAACTTTTTCACCGGCGATCCAGATGATGGAACCATCATCCGATTCAGAGCGGATGTCGACGGTTCCTGGAGAATCGATACGGATATAACCGGTGAAGCTCAGGACACCGTCGTCCATGTTGCCGTCGGTTCCAACGTAGGAAGCTCCGTCATCTTGCAACCAGTCCTGAACGGTTGTCAGGTCGTTACCACCCTGGAAGGACAATCCGGTTGCCGTAAAGGTTCCGTTGGGAGTCCAGTTGTGGATGATATTCAATCCGACTTCGGCCAGACTTGGGACAGATGCGGGAGCGGCCTGCCAGTAGCGGCCGTCGAGACCCGAACCCGTGGCAGGAACCCCGTCCAGTGAAAGAATCACAGTGCTGGGTGTTGCAACGCGTGCGTTGTAAATGGCATCAATGTCGCTTTGGCTGGGGATGCCAGCATAAGTTGCCCATTCATACATGACACTGCCAGCGCCCATGTGGTCGGTGGCTTGCTCAAGGCGAGCGCCCATGATTTTGGTGCTGCCGGACAGGTCGAAAGTGCCAGCCCAGGTGCCGGAGTGTGTGCCATTGATGTAAAGACGGCTTTCACCGGCTCCTGAATCACTCACAATAATAACGTGAACATTAGAGTCGAAGACCGATGCAACGCTCTGTCCATCGACTGCTTCAAACAGATTGTCTGCCACACCGAACTCGGTCGTACCGAATACGCCCTGATTATTCCATTGGTCGAGCTTGATGGCAAAGGCGTCATTGCCGGCAATAGCAGTCGAGGCGCCATCCATGACGGCGTTGAAATGGAACACATAGGTTGCGTCTCCTCCAAGGTTGCCGAAATCCACCACGGTGGGTTCGGAGACCTCACTGGATGATCCGGTGATTTTCACGAAAGGAGTTGGAGCATCGCAATCCAATGCGTCTGGTCCGCAGACGGCGTGCAAGGCAATGTCGGCTTCCTGAAGGGCGCCTTCCCAGATTCGGAAATCGGTGAAGGTTCCGTTGAAACCGGGATCAGCGCTGAAGTTGGAACGACCCAGCCAGACGTTGAAGTCTTCGATGGCTGAGAAGTCTTGTTCATCAGAAACGGCCTGAATGCCGACCAACTCACCATTACGATAGAGGCGAGCCACGTCGTTGGCAGGGTCCAAAACAAATGCAACGTAGAAGTCTTGTCCCGCTGCCAGTCCAGGACCGGTGATCGCCGGGTTCTGAAGGGTGGGAGTTACTCCGTCGTTGATCACTTCCGCGAACAGTTGGCCTGCACCGCTGGATGGGGTGATCTGCATGTAGCCCGTGCCGTTGTAGGAAGTGCCGGCCGGGATGGGCCATTCTTCTCCGAAGGTATTGTCTCCGAAGTCGAGCAAGCGCTGCCAGGCACCGCCACCGTTCCAGTGACCGAAGATTTCAAAGGTCAATGCCGGACCGCCTCCAATAGGAGCTGTCAGATAGTATTCGCTGAACAGATAATCAGGCAGATCGACGAAACCACTGCCATCCAGGCTAAGACCTCCATTTTCGAAAGTACCTTCGCCAATGAGTTGTCCATCGGCATCTCCAGCGGAGTCGTTGGCGTCGCCATCGAATTCATAGCGGTGAGCCAGTTGTGGTGTGTCTCCTGCTGCTGCCACGTTGAACGTGATGTTCTGAGTTTGTCCGTCAAGATTTGCGGTAACGGTTGCAGAACCCTCTCCAATGGGAATCACTCGCAGGGGAGCTGTGAGAATTCTGACAATTCTGGAATCAGAACTCTCAAACGTAGCCAGGGTGGATGAAGAAAGATCCACACCGCTTACATTTTCAAAGTCAACTTTGAGTGACAGGTTGGCTGGCAATCCGCCGGCAACCAGGTCGGTGTCGGAGGCTGTCAAGTTGATGCTGGTCGCTGCACCGGGATCATCGATGATTTCATCCGGACCGGTGACGTCGTTGACAGCGATTTGAACCGGGCTCAACACACCTTCGAAGATACGGAACTCATTGTAGTTTGCCGTGGTAAAGGCGTCTCCACCCCACTGGGAACGTCCGATCCAGTTGTTGACGTCGTCCAGTGATGACATGGGACGATCAGGAAGAACTGCTGTTTCGGCAACATTGATGCCGTTGATCCAGACTTGGGTATTGCGTTGTGTGTGGTTGTAGGTAACCACCAGGTGGAACTCTTCTCCGGGAACGATCCCATTGCCATTGGCGATATCAAGTGTGGGGTTTTCACCGCCACCGACTCCCGGATCAAAAGCGGTACGTCCGCCGTCTGCGCCGCCGATGCCACCGCGACGAGGAGCGAAGAACCAGGTGGCTTCTCCGTTGTAACCAGCGCCACCTGCTTGTGGGGCGTCCGGATCTTCACCGGCCGTGGTGTTACCGAAGTCGAACACACGCTGCCAACCACCTTGACCGGCTGGATCAAAAGTAGCCCAGGCCTCCACGGTGGCGTTATCGCCCAGATCTGAAATCATGCCGTTTGGCAGATCCACATATGCGAGGTCCTCACCGACGAAATCCGCGGTGCCATTGCTGTTGAACGTGACGTTGTATGCCACACCGTTCTTGTCTCCGACAGAATCGGAAAGTGAGTCAGAACCGGATCCGTCGCTGAAGCTGTAGCGGTGACGCAAGACTGCTTCCGGCAGTGGTGGAACTGCAACGCTGACTTGAATGGAAGCACTGGAAGCTCCATTCGCAAAGGTGATGGTTGCTTCACCTGCTCCGACGCCAGTGATGGTTCCATCACTATCGATGGTGGCCACGTTGGCATTGTTTGAGGAAGCAGATACGAAGGGAGTGACGTTCAGTGAACGGCCTCCAAAATCTCCAACCGCACTGACAATGGCAGTTTCACCTTGAACCAGGGAAACCGCATCCGTTGAGGCACTCAAGCCGGTCATGTCGTCCAGGCTGCCGCCGGTGGTGCTGTCTGCTCCACCGAAGAAGTTGGAAGCAACGTCATCGGCGCTCAACGCGTTGTCGTAGATACGGAATTCGTTGTAGCTTCCGACAAACAAGTTGTCACCGGCCCATTGGGAACGGCCCAACCAGTTATTGACATCGTTGCCGGCCACATCGTTCGCAATGGTGATTGCGGTTGCTGTGTTTTCGCCTGCATTGACACCGTCCACATACATGGTGGCAGTCGTGTTGGCTTCGTCCCATACGAAGGCCAGGTGATGCTCTTCATTGGCACTTGCTGAAGGCTGACGGGTAACGCTGGTTTCGCCGCCACCTTGACCACGCCATGCGGCACGGACGCCACCACCACCGGCTTGAGGGGTGGTGAACAATTGAGCGGTCAGATCACCACTGTCAGAAACATCTTCACCTCCGACAGAGGTTCCCATGTCCCAAACGCGTTGCCAGTCACCGGCGCCGGTCCATGTGAACCAGACTTCCATGGTGAAATTGGCCTGATCATTGGCGCCTACAAGGTCGCTGATGATGCCGTTCGGCAAGTCGACATAGTCGCCTGCGTCACTGCCGGAGTTTTGGGTGCCATCATTACCCATGACGAGTTGTCCGTCCGAATAGGTGGCATTCCCTGTGTTATTAACCAATTCGCCATCAGCACCATTCACGCTGTCAGCAGCGGAATCGGTAAAACTGTAGCGATGCTTCAACTCAGCGCGCGCATCCGAGGCGAACAGTGCCGCCATGATTGCCAGCGCCAAACCCAACATCTTTGTTTGACGTGTTATGTTCATATGTATGTGTTTGCGTTAAAAGTAAATTAACTGTAACAGTTACTCTTACAGTATGTTGCAGGATATATGGAGCCATTTGGGAACCGCTTTCAAGCCCTTTTCCCAAAATGTCATTCCAAGCAAACCTTGCAAAGGGATTCTGTTAGATATATCAGAAAAGGGAACCCCGGTCTTGGCAGAGTCGGACATGATTTATGATTAATCGGACATTTTTGCTGTGAGTTACGATCCCAGACAGTCAGCTTTCCTAAAGCAAGTTGCCGCACAAAGTGCGTTTTATCTGCTATTTGACTATCTACCCGGCGTATCTTTCTTCGCTAAAAACAAGGATTTTGAACTCATTTTTGCAAATCGATCATTTCTGGAACGTCTTGGTTTTCAGGTGGAAATGGATATTATAGGCAAGACGGATTTCGATTTGTTTCCCAAATCATTGGCCGACAATTTCCGTCGGGATGATGCTTGGGTGATGGAGCATGGCAAACCCAAGCTGAAAATCATCGAATTATTCATCAATACTGATGGGCTGCCCGACTGGTACATGACCAACAAACTTCCTGTATTTGACAAAGAAAACCGAATCATTGGTCTCATGGGCACTACCCAGAGCTACCAATACGGTAAGGAGTTTCTGCAGCCATATTTGCAGATAGAGCCGGCGATTGAATACATTCAGAAACATTTCCGAAGGAAAATCACCGTGCAGACCGTGGCGGAAACGGTCAATCTCTCTGCCAGGCAACTGGATCGCAGATTTCAGGAGACTCTCAAGATGAGTCCGCAGGAGTTTATCATGAAACTCCGTTTAAAGACTGCTTGCAGTGAGTTGACCTGTTCCCCGAAGAAGATCATGGAAATCGCTTTGGATTTGGGGTTCTATGACCAGAGTTCATTTACGCTCCAATTTCGTAAGCAGATGGGGATGACTCCTTTGCAATACAGAAAGCGCCATCAGGAGTAGGGGAGTGTCAGGAGCCTCCATTACTGTTTTGGGCACGTTTCCATATGATCATGGCCAGCCAGAAGCAGAACAATTGTGCTGGCTGGGGGAGTTCATCTGAGCAGTCTATCGTTGATCGCCTTGTAAAGGCATGAACAGGTTCGATCATTCCGACGACCTTTTCATGCCGTCGTATCTCAAATCCGCGACCAAAGGCGGATTTGGCTTTCAATAACCAAGAGGTGTTTTCGTATTCGATATCGAATGTTCTTTGGAAAATATTCTGTTTTTGAGCCTTTCCCTGAGTGATGCCTTCGCGTTCCAGATTCCATTGACCGGTGAGGAAGTTTGGTTTTCGGATGGTCCATTCCTGGTTTTGCAGATGGAAGGAGCCTTGTTCGGTGAGAAAATGTGTGGTGATGGTCCCTATCTGGGCATCGGAGTGGAGCACTCGAAAATTCCAGGAGCATAATGACTGAGGGAGGCAAGTGAGCATGTTTGATGGAGTTTTATTTTCTCCATTGTTCATGATCTACGGATTTTCGCCATGAGAAAAGACCCGTCATTTTGTAAAGCGTCCATTGAGTTGCAAGTGGCGCCGTCCAAAGAATATAAATCCAAATTTGGAGGGGCAAGCGCCGCCTTGCGCCCACTTCAATCCTTAGAACAACCGAATATCCGGACTGTGGCAATGGGAACACCCCAATCAATCGAATACCAATGACTTCCCGCGTTCCACGTCATTTGGTCAGGGATGGCCTGAGGAGGATATTTGGGAACCGGGTGGAACCGATCCCTCCATGTTCTAAAAACTGAACAGCGTGGCGAGTTGAAGCATGATCTTCCTTTTCGCTTGTTCCTGCTCCAGGCTGTTCGCATATTGAGCCACACCCATTAGTCATGAGTTTACCTCCTTTCAGATTGGATCAGCACTGTGAATCATTATGCGATTCGATGGTAAGGCCTTCCCTGTTTCAGGCAGGCACGCTGAAATGCTGGTTGTTCCTGATGTGTTGCTGTTTCACCCTTTCCCATGCGGCAGGTCTGAAAACGGAACCCCTGAAACCTTTGTCTGTTTCAGATGGCTCCAACACGCTTTTTGAGTGGGTGCCATCCTCTGAATCAGGTGTGAGTTATCAAATGAACCTTCCGGATGTGGCCCAAAGATTCAGGGAACTGTTGCAACTGGCCACCTTGGGTGGAATTGCTACCGGCGATGTGGACGGAGACGGGTGGGCGGATTTCTTTGTGGCCAGTCCTTTGGGAGGCAGTCGACTTTACCACAACCTTGGCGGGTTCAAATTTGAGGATGTCACCGAGAAATGGGGATTGAACCAGGCTGGCTTCTGGGCATCCGGAGTGAATATGGCCGACATCAACAACGACGGGCGTCTGGACCTTTATGTCTGTGGTTATCGTATGCCCAATCGACTTTATCTCAACATGGGACCGGATAGCGGTGGTGTCACGAAGTTCGTTGAGAGCGCAAAACAGTATGGACTCGATTACAACGGTGGCAGCATGCAGATGTTTTTTGCGGACATGGATTTGGATGGCGACCTGGACGCCTACCTTGCCACGACCGCCGTGCCGCCTCCGCCGGGGGTGAAGTTCCAGGTGCGGTTCGAAGGCAACAAGCCGGTTGTGCCTGATGAATTGAAAGAGTATTGGAGTTTGATCTATCTGCCGGGGGACAAAGCCCATCCCTCTGAAAACGGTCAATACGATCACCTGTTCCGCAATGACGGCGACAAGTTTACCGAGGTAACAAAGGAGGCGGGCATTGATGGCCCCTATCTGACGCTCGGAGCCATATGGTGGGATTTCAATCAGGATCGTTACCCGGACTTATATGTGGCCAATGATTACCTGGGCCCGGATATGTTGTATTTGAATCAGGGCGACGGAACATTCAAAGACGTCATCATCGATTCCATACCGCATACACCATGGTCATCCATGGGAGTGGACATCGGGGATCTTGATAACAATGGTTGGATGGATCTGATTGCGTGCGACATGATGGGGTCCACGCATTACCGTCGCCAGGTCATGATGGGGGAGAGCAGTCGCAAGGACTGGTTCCTGGATTTCGCCGAGCCACGACAGTATTCGCGCAACACGGTTTATCTGAACACGGGCACAGGAAGCTTCATGGAGGCAGCATTCCTGACCGGTATGGCGGCCACCGATTGGACCTGGGCTCCCAGGATGGAAGATTTTGATTTGGATGGGCGGGTGGACGTTTTGTTCACCAACGGCATGTTGCGGGATGTTCAGCATTCTGATCTGGCCAATTACGCGGATCACACCTTGAAAGGCGGCACTCCGGAATGGGCCGATTGGTGGTCGAAGCAGGGAGTGCGCAAAGAGGCCAATTTTGCGTTTCGCAATCAGGGGGATTTGGAGTTTCAAAACGTCAGCGCCGATTGGGGACTGAATCATGTTGGAGTGACCTTTGGCGCTGCGACGGCGGATTTTGATCATGACGGTGATCTGGACCTGGTGTTGAACAATGCCGATGGCCCGCTTCAATTGCTCCGCAATCAAAGCGTTGAAAGCAACCGTGTCAGCATTCGGCTGGTGGGGGGGCAAAGCAACAAGCATGGTGTGGGTGCGTCCCTTTTTCTGGAGGCCGGCGGATTGAAACAATCGCGACACATTGTTTCCGGACGCTCGTGGCTTTCAGGCAGTGAACCGATGGCTCACTTCGGATTGGGCAATGCGGCGCAGGTGGACAAGCTCACGGTTCGCTGGCCAAGCGGTGTGGTGCAAACCTATGCCAATCTCCAGGCGAATCAACGTCATGTCATTCATGAAGCGGGATCGAGTGATGCATCAAATGAAGCCGCGACACCATGGCAGCCTGAACCGTCATGGTTTCACTCTTCCTCTCTGGCCGATGCTTTGGACTACCAGGCGCAGGATTTCGATGATTTTTCGATGCAACCTTTGTTGCCGCATCAACCCTCCAAAACCCATTTTGCGATGGCTTGGGGAGATCTGGACGGAGACGGTGATCAGGATGCGTTCATTGGCGCCGGGCTTGGGCATGCCGGTAGCATTTACCTGAGGCAGGAGGATGGGGCTTTCAAAAAATCCCCGCTGCCAACCGACATGGCCACGCAAACTTGTTATGACTCGGATGCTCTTTTTGCTGATGCCGACCGGGACGGAGATTTGGATTTGTTTTTGGTGAAATGTACCCCGATGCCCAATCCGACCGCCAATGTGCCCGGCATTACCCTCTATTTGAATGACGGCAAAGGTGAACTCAGTGAATCCCCACCTCAGACCTTTCCGCCTGTCCTGCCTGTCGTCGGGTGCCTTGCCGCAGGGGATGTGGATCAGGATGGTGATTTGGATCTATACCTGGGTGGTGGTCCAGTGCCGGGTAAGTATCCGGTGGGATCCCCCGGTTACTTGCTCATCAATGAGGGTGGCAAGTGGAACGATCAAACACCTGCGGCCATCAAACCATTCTGGTTGTCCAAGCAAGCCGTGTGGTCGGATGTCGATGGGGATGAACGGGTGGAATTATTGGTGGCTACCGAATGGGGTAGTGTGAAATTGATCCAGAAACGCGAAGATGAATGGATCGATCTGACCGAGCAGGCTGGACTTTCTTCACTCTTGGGATGGTGGGCCTCGATTGCTGCCGCCGATCTGGATGGCGATGGAGATACGGACTTCGTGTTGGGCAATCGTGGTTTGAATACCGCCTATCAACCCGGCGACTCCCAACCTGACTGGCTCATTTTCGGTGATATGGATCAGAATGCGCGACCTGAATTGCTGGAGGTTTACTCCGAAAGCGGTGTGCGTTTCCCGCGTCGGGGATTTGATCCGCTGCAACGTTCCATGCCATTCCTCCGGCAAAAGTTTCTCAATTTTCATCAATTCTCCATGACCCCTTTGACGTCCATGTTTTCAGAAGACGCTGTTCGGAAAGCTTATCTGGTGCGTGCGACGCAAGCGGCGTCTGGTGTGTTGCTGAACAAAGGTGATTTGAAGTTCGAATTCAACCCGCTTCCAAAGCTTGCCCAGGCAGCGCCGATCAATGATGTGGTGATCACCGATTTAAACGGCGATGAGGTGCCGGACCTGGTAGTGGCTCAAAACGACTTCAGTCCACAACGCATGCATGGTCGTATGGATGGCGGACTGGGGATGGTTCTTCTTGGGCGCGGTGACGGATCATTAGACTGCGTGAATGCTGATCAATCCGGTGTGGTCGTTTCAGGGGATATGCGTCGGGTCGAATCGGTGGACCTGGACGGTGATGGGAAGGAAGACTTGGTGTTTGGCGGTCGAAGCGGAAATCTCAAAGCATTACTTAGGCAATGAAGTTTCCGTCACCTCTTTCAATCTTACTTTGGGTGGTTTGTCTTTTTTGGATACTGATCAAGGCTCATCCATTGCAGGCGGCTTCATCCTGGCAGAAGGCGGATGGTTATCAGTTCCGTGAAATTTCTTCTTCGGTCATCCACCATGGTTCCGGCAGAGAGGTCGGTTGGACATTGCTTTCAACGGAAGAAACAGGTGTTCGCTTTCAGAATCTTCTTTCAGATGAGGACATTGTCCGTAATCAGAATTTCATGAACGGATCCGGTCTTGCTGCCGGTGATTTCGATGGGGACGGATGGTGTGATTTGTATTTCTGTTCGATCGCCGGTTCCAATGTCCTGTATCGTAATCTGGGTAATGGACGGTTTGAGGATGTGACAGAGGATGCCGGTGTGGCCATGGATGGATTGGCATCAACCGGGGCGGTTTTGGTGGACCTGAACCGTGATGGGCTGCTTGACCTTTTGGTGGCGACTCTGGGGCAAGGGGTGCATTCATGGATCAATCAGGGGGACGGAATTTTTCATGAAACCACTGCGGAAGCCGGTTTGCAGTCTGAGTTTGGCAGCACCAGCATGGCTTTGGGGGATGTGGACGGTGATGGCGATTTGGATCTCTATGTGAGCAACTACGGAGAGATCCCCATTGTCAACTCCGGAGGGAGCGCCAAGCTTAAACGCGTGAATGGTCGATGGGTGGTCACCGGACCTTTCGCCAAACGACTGCGCATTGTCAATGGCAAGCTGGAGGAATTGGGTGAACCCGATATGCTTTATATGAATGATGGCACAGGTGGGTTTGAAGCTGTTCCTTGGCAGGCTGACCGCTTTCTCGATGCCGACGGAAAACGCCTGGAAGCGCCCTGGGAATTTGGTCTGGGGGTGCAGATGCGGGATGTCGATCTGGATGGTGATCTCGATATTTATGTGTGCAATGATTTTCAATCCCCGGACCGATTCTGGTTGAATCAGGGCAATGGCCATTTCAAGGCCCTGCCACCTTTGGCGATGAGGAAACAAAGCTATGCTTCCATGGGGGTGGATTTTGCCGATATCGACCGGGATGGTTTGTTGGATTTCTTCGTGGTGGAAATGTTGGCGAGGGATCATTTCGGACGCATGACACAGGTGGCGGGGCTTCGGCCCGAAATTCCTTATCCCGCGCGCATCCTGAACCGACCCGAGGTGGCTCGCAACACGCTCTTCAAAAACCTGGGTGACGGGACCTATGCCGAAGTGGCCAATTTCTCTGGACTGTCCGCGACGGATTGGTCCTGGCAGCCGGTGTTTATGGATGTGGACCTGGACGGATATGAAGACGTGCTGGTCGTCAACGGTATGCCTTATGATACCCAGGATCGCGATACCCTGGAGGCGATTCGATCCGGTGGAAAACAATCGGTGGAACAGTCGAAAACCAACGTGTTGCGATATCCGGATCGAAAGGCCGCCAATATGGTTTTTCGCAATTCAGGTGATTGGCATTTTGAAGACCGATCCGAAGATTGGGGATTTCATCACATCGGAATCACCCACAGCGTGGCGCTGGCGGATTTGGACAATGATGGTGACCAGGACGTCATCACAAACAACCTCAACGAATCCCCTCACATCTATCGAAACGACGCCATCGGCCCACGGTTGGCCGTTCGGTTGCAGGGAAAGGAATGGAACAGGCAGGGAATTGGAGCCTTGATCGAATTAAGTGGTTCGGATCGTCCTAAACAGATGCAGCAGGTGATGGCTGGTGGAAGGTATTTGTCGGGGGATGCGGCATCCTTGACCTTTGCCTTCGGTGATACGGTATCTTCTGCCACCATCAGAGTGACCTGGCCTGGTGGCAACGTTTCAGAGATCAAGGACGCACGCGCCAATCGGATCTATTTGATTGAGGAAGAGCCCTCCCGTGCAGGCATCGCCGGTAATGAGCCAGCAAGGAAACCCGCGCCACTCTATCAGGATGTAAGTGATCGTATCCGGCACACGCATCCCGAACAGTTGTTTAATGATTTTACCCGCCAACCCATGTTGCCCCGTCTGGAAAGCCAACAAGGTCCCGGCGTAGCCTGGTGTGATCTGAATGGCGATGGCCAGGAAGAGTTGGTGGTAGGAACCGGAAAGGGGGGCATGCTTTCAGTTTGGCGGTGCGACGCTGAGGGGAACTTTAAACAGATTGCGCCCGGCAATCCCTGGATTGCTCCGGATGATACGACCGGCATGACGGCATGGAGTTGGGGGGATGGAACCAGTTCGGTCCTGTTTGCTGTTTCACACTATGAAACGGGAAGAGCGAGCGGGGGTTCCTTAAAAGAGCTTTCGTTGAACAAGGATGGTTTGTTTATTGTTGAGGATGTTTCAGGCGTGTCGACCATTGTGTCCAGCCCGGGAGCTCTGGCCAGCGCTGATGTGGATTTGGATGGTGATCTGGATCTGTTCGTGGGGGGACGTATGATTCCCGGGCGTTATCCTGCTCCGGCAGACTCCCGTCTGTTCATTCAAAGAGACGGAAAACTTGTCGAACATCCTGCAAGCAAAGCATTGTTACGTGGCGTAGGGATGGTTCAGGGGGCGGTTTGGAGTGATCTGAATCTGGATGGTTATCCGGATCTTGTGCTCGCCTGCGAATGGGGCGCCATCCAGATGTTTCAAAACAATCAGGGTGTGCTCGAAACCTGGAATCCGGAAGTGGTATGGGACCGGGGCGATTCGAAAGAGAGGATGCCACTTGCTGAATTAACCGGATGGTGGCGAGGTATGAATGCCGGGGATTTTGATGGTGACGGCCGTTTGGATTTGTTGGTCGCGAACTGGGGATTGAACGACGATTATGTGGCGAGTTCGGACCATCCCCTGGAACTGTATTACGGAGACTTTAGTGGAACCAGTCGCACCGATCTACTCGAAACCCGTTATGCTACCGGTCTGAACGCGCAGGTGCCTGTCCGTAACTTCAATGAATTACGTCAAAACATTCCGGCCTTACAAACGTTCCAAACGCATCGGAAGTTTAGTGGTGTTACCATGACAGAACTCATCCCGCTTCTTCCAGGTAATGCCCGTAAGGTCACCGCTACGGTCCTTGAGTCGGTCATATTGCTGAACCGGGGAATTCATTTTGAACTCGTCCCTCTTCCTGATGAAGCTCAGTGGAGTCCGGCCTTTTCAGTGCATATTGCCGATGTAGACAATGATGGCCACGAGGATGCCTTCCTGAGCCAGAACTTTTTCGCCACCCGTCCCACCTGGCCCCGTTTGGACGCGGGGAGGGGACTTTGGTTGAAAGGGGATGGATCGGGACACTTGAAAGCGGTGTCCGCCGTTGACTCAGGAGTGAATGTTTACGGGGAACAACGCGGGGCGGCTTTGACGGATTTGAATAATGATGGGCGGATCGATCTGGTGGTCAGCCAAAATGCCGCCCAAACCAAACTCTACCTCAACCAAAACGCAAAACGCGGGCTTCGCGTTCGGCTGAAGGGAACACCTGGAAACCCGCATGGATACGGCGCCATCCTCCGCTTGGAAACGGATGCCGGATTGGGGCCTGCGCGTGAAGTGCACGCTGGATCGGGTTTTGGTTCACAAGATGGAGCCGTCCAAATCCTGGGGTTTTCTGAGACGCCCAAAAAACTGCATGTCCTCTGGCCCGGCGGGAAGAAGTCTTTGATCGAGGTGTCTTCTCCGTCTCTGGATGTGAATGTTCTCACACAAAGCCACTAAGACACAAAGATGTATTCAGGTAGAAACTTCGTGCCTTAGTGCCTTAGTGTGACAAAAAATCAACGCCCCAGCAACGTCTTCATCATTTCCGCTTTGGATGGCCTTGGGCGAATGCGCGCAGGAGTGACGCCTCCGGTGATGCGGTCGAATTCATCCGGCGTGCGCACTTCCGGGATGCAATCGCCGGTTTCGATGCGCCATTGTTTGAAAACGGTTTGATGTTTTTTCAACACACCCGCATAGGCAGGATCACTGGCCAGGTTGTGCATTTCGTAAGGATCTTTGACCAGGTCGTAGAGTTCTTCTTTGGGGCGAGGCAAGGCCAGACATTGTTGTTGGTGCGATGCCAACTGTCCTTTTTGATGAAGTCTCAGCATGGCTTGAAAAACAGGACCGCGAACAGCATCCGCCGGAGGGGTCATGGGCAGATCGTCGTAGTCATTAAAAATGTATTTGTAACGATGCGACCGAACGGCCCGTGAATGGTCCTCATAATCATGCCAATGCTTTTCCGCAAAACAATAGTCTCGGATGGGGGTGTTTGGACGGGTTAACAGCGGGGCAAACGATGTGCCGTCCATATTCTCTGGAATCGGCAAACCGGCAAGATCAAGAAATCCTGCGCCCAGGTCAATGGAACTCACAAGCTCCTTACAGATGGATCCGGCTTTGATCTTGTTTTGCCAAACCGCAAACATCGGCGTACGAATGCCGCTGTCATACAAGGTTGTTTTATCCCTCGGAAAGGGACGCCCATTGTCACTGATCAAAACAATCAGCGTGTTGTTGGCAATGCCTTGCTCTTGCACGGCGTCCATGACTCCACCGACGAATCGATCCAACCTCGTGGCTTCATCGTAATAAAGAGCCAGGTCCTTGCGCACTTCCAATGTGTCCGGTAGGTAAGGCGGGACGATGACGTCTTCCGGGCGATGAGGGTTTTCGAGGATGCCCTCGTCGTAGGGACGATGTGGGTCCAGCGCGGCCAGCCACAGGAAAAATGGACGATCTTTGGGGCGCGCATTCAGCGCGGTCAGCCAGTCGGCGCATCCGCTTCTGGCATCTCCGACCGCCGTTTCCTGAAATTTACCCGCCTCTGCAGCTTTGCCTGAGGGCAACTGGAATCCGGATGTGTCCACTTCCCAGATCCGGTCGAAACGATCTTCGACGGCATCCCCCAAGTGCCACTTGCCGGCTGCCGCTGTCCAATAACCCGCTTTTCTCAATCGTTCCACAAACGTGGTTTTGTTCGCCGGAAGCGGCCAATGCAATTGCTCGGCATCGGTGTGATGAGGGTAACGGCCCGTGATGATGCTGGAGCGACTGGCGCTGCAGGAACTGACGGTCAGGAACGCGCGGTCAAACCGCATGCCTGCTTCGGCCATGCGCGTCAGGTTGGGGGTGCGTATGCTTGGGTGACCATAGGGCTGGCTGTCATCCCAGGCCAGGTCATCCGCGATCATGAAAATGATATTAGGTGGTTGTTCTGCCGAGTGTCCGGTCTGAAACGACAAGAATGCGTATGTCGCTACAATGAGCATGATCCATTTGTGCATGAGGGAGACTTTAATGGAAGAGCCAGGCAAAAATCGAGAATCGATTTGCAGGTAAATCGAACCAGTTTGTCCCGCGACTGCTTGGATCCCGGTCCGCACGTTTAAATGGTGAATAGTGAATTTCGAATGGTGAATTGGTTGGTGGGTTTTGGAAACGGAAGGGTATTCCATTGGGAGTTGAAATGCAGGGTAGGGGTGCCACAAGGATTGCGCGCCGGGGATCCCGATGATATCGGGATTCTACCTGGGGTAAGGTTAAATATACTTTTAATCAAAAAATACTTTGCAACATAAAGCAACGTGTGTATGTTTGATTGCCGCTGGGCTGGTGTATGCAATTGTTATGAAAATCAAATTTATTTTGCCGTCTTTGATGGAAGCCGAGAGTCCCTTTTGGCGGCCGATCAAGTACTCTCTGTTTCCACCTTTGGGATTGGCGACTTTGGCTGCGTTTTTGTCGGATGAGGATGAGGCGGAAATTGTTGATCAACACGTGCAATCGTTGGATCTGGATGACCAACCTGATATCGTTGCCATCCAAGTATACATTACCAATGCAAAGCGTGCTTATCGGATTGCTGATCATTATCGTCGAAAGGGAGTGCTGGTGCTGTTGGGTGGATTGCATGTGACGTCTTTGCCGGAGGAGGCGGCTCATCATGCGGATGTCATTTTTCTCGGGCCGGCCGAAGAGGCTTTTCCCAGGTTTCTCAAGGATTACCGGGAGGGAAATGTTCAGAAGCGTTACAGTTCCAATCAGCGCAGTATCGAAACGATTCCGCCCATTCGCAGAGATTTGCTGGATCGCCGGTTATACTTGGTCCCCAATTCCATCGTCGTGACGCGGGGGTGTCCGCATCATTGTGAGTTTTGCTACAAGGATGCATTTTATGAAGGGGGTAAATCGTTTTACACGCAGCGTGTGGATGATGCACTTGCTGAAATTGATCGCTTGCCGGGGAGGCATCTTTATTTCCTCGATGATCATCTGCTGGGGAATCGGCGGTTTGCGAGAGGATTGTTCGATGGGATGAAGGGAATGAAACGTATCTTTCAAGGGGCTGCGACAGTTGATTCCATTCTGGATGGTGACCTGATTGAACATGCGGCGGAAGCCGGGTTGCGCAGTGTGTTTGTAGGGTTTGAAAGTCTGGACCCTGCCAACCTGAACCAAAGCAACAAGCGGCAAAACCTGGGGAGAGATTATCAAAAGGCCATTCAGCGTTTGCACGATCTGGGGATCATGATCAATGGGAGTTTTGTGTTTGGGCTGGATGGGGATGATGCTTCGGTCTTTTCACGAACCGTTGATTGGGGCGTGGAAATGGGAATCACCACGGCCACTTATCACATTGCCACGCCATACCCTGGGACCCTGTTTTATGAAAAGATGAAACGTGCGGGGCGGATGTTGACGGATGATTGGGATCGCTATGATACACGTCAGGTCGTTTTTCGCCCCAACGGCATGACGGAGCAAGTTCTGAAAGAGGGATACGATCGTGCTTACAGGGATTTTTACCGGTGGAATGCCATCTTTCAAAGCAGTCTGGCACATGGGACCTTGAAGCATCGTTTGAAACATTTCTTTTACACCAGTGGTTGGAAGAAGTTCGAGCCGCTCTGGAATCTGGCGATTCAAATGCGGCAACTGAATGGGATGACACGTTTGCTGGAATCTGTGCTTGCAAAAGTAACCCGTCAAAAACCGGTATCAAATAACGATATATTAGATCTTTGCACTCAAGCTGAATATGATTAATCTCTCCGCAACCTTTTCCCAAACTGTATGGATGCGAGCACGCAACAAGGCTTTACGGAGAGTCGTTTCTCGGGATTGCAGATCGAGCTGCCTGAGGCGGGAGCTGTCACGTTGGGCAATGCCCTGCGGATGGCATCCGAAACGGCCATTTTTCTGACGGACCGTCCGGATATCGTGATCAAGGTGTTTGATCTGGAATGTGGTAATGAGGAGGAAGTCAGTTATGGCCCCTATGTGTCGTTTCAATTGGAAGTGGCGAATTTTGAAGAGATCGGCGCCTTGGGGTCGCTTCATCACGCCATACCTGCTTATTACGGTTCCGGTCTGGAATTTGAGCGCAAATTTTCCTGGGTGGCCATGGAGTTTCTCAATGGCAAGGCCCTGCAGGAGTGGTGCGATGATGCGACCGCTGAAGGATGTTCCGCCCGGTGGGTGGCGGAATTCCGGCGCACGATTTACGAAACGTTTTCGATCATGGAACGTTTTCATGAGAACCGGATTGTGCTCATTGATTTCAAACCCGAAAACGTCGTGCGTTTGTCGGATGGTAATGTCAAGTTCGTGGACATGGGGGCTTTCTTTACCCCACGTCATTACGGCAAAACCAAAGAATACATGTATTCCGCGACGCCGGATTATGCCGAACTGTTGATCGATTCTTCCAACATTCAAAGTGGTGTTCCATTGACTCAGGCATCTGATATTTTTGCCGCGGGTGTGGCTTTGTTTGAAATGGTCACCCAGGAATCACGGCTGACTATTGATGATGAAACCGCCGAATCGATCAAGGCAGATCCCACCGCCTACTTGTTTCGGGAAACACAGATCCGGGATGTCTGGCAATCCTATCCACACCTTGAAGGCGTTTTGCCCTTGGTGGAAACCCAACTCAAGGAAGGGCGATTGTTGTTTGCGGAATTCTGGCACGTCCTGCGGGGTTACATGGCGGAGGAAATGGATGATTGGGAATCGATTGAACCCGACACGCAGGATAGCATGCTGATGGACACCGGCATGAATTTCATCCGTGATCATTTACCGGAACCCATGCATTGGTTGGCCGAGCCGATTGCCTATGCCACGGTGTTGCGTCGGTTACGGTATGAATCCATGGCTGAGCTCAAGTCCCTGATGGGAAATCCGATTTCGGCGGAAGTGCGTGCGGATCTCGAGGAGAATAATCAGTTCGTTCAATACCTCAGGGATCAGGGTGAGTTGGGGGATCTTCTGGATGGTTTGAATGAGTGGGATGTGAGGGAGCACGATCTCAGCGGACATTGGGCCATCAACGCCATGGCCGGATGTCATTTCCTGGTCGATCACGAAGACTATTCATATGTCATCAAGGCCGAAATGGATGACCAGGGACATCAATACTATCGCCTCAGCGGCGAGGACGCCAACGAATCTCCGATTCCGATGATGGAATTGAAAGATTCGAGAATGGGGTGGGTGTTGTAATAAGTGTTGGTGGACGGAGTTTCCCTCGCTCCCACGGTGCAAGAATCCGGGTTTGCATCCAAGGCCTGCACGGGATAGGCTCCCTTCATCCCGAAATCATGAATGCATCGCGATTTTTCCTTTGTGGCTTGCTGGCGTGTGTCAGCTTGTGTTTTGAAGTGGTTCAGGCTGCCGGCCAGCGTCCGAATATTCTGTTCGCCATTGCGGACGATTGGTCCTATGGGCATGCGGGTGCCTATGGATGTTCCTGGGTGGAAACGCCCGCCTTTGATCGGGTTGCCGATGAAGGTTTACTGTTTCAACATGCCTACACACCCAATGCCAAGTGTGCCCCCTCACGCGCAACCATCCTGACGGGACGTTATTCCTGGCAATTGGAAGAGGCGGGGAACCATGTGCCTGTTTTTCCACCCAAGTTTGGAGGTTTCGTGGAGCGACTCGCCGCCGATGGTTATGTGGCCGGTTACACGGGCAAAGGCTGGGGGCCGGGTATCGCGGTGGACGTTCAGGGAAAACGACGGGCGATTACGGGCAAGAACTACGGCAAGCGTAAAGCAAAACCGATCGCTTCAGGGATTTCCTCCAACGATTACTCGGCCAATTTTTCAGATTTTTTAAACGAGGCGCCCAAAGACAAACCTTGGGTATTTTGGTATGGCACGACCGAGCCGCACCGTGGTTACGAATTCAAGTCCGGCGTGCGTCTTGGAAAGAAGCTGGATCAGATTGATCGTGTTCCCGGCTACTGGCCTGACAACGAAACCAGTCGTCACGACATGCTGGATTACGCCATCGAGGTCGAACACTACGACAAGCATCTGGGTCGTATCCTCGAAATGCTCGAGGCATCAGGTCAGCTCGACAACACGCTGGTGGTGGCGACTTCTGACCATGGCATGCCTTTTCCACGCGTCAAAGGACAGGCTTATCTGCATTCCAATCACATCCCGCTGGCCATGCGTTGGCCGAAGGGGATTCGTGGTTCAAACCGGGTGATTGAAGATTTTGTCAACTTTACCGACCTGGCCCCGACCTTTCTCCAGGCGGCGGGGATTCAGGATCCGGGGCCCATCATGCAATCCGTGAGTGGACGGAGTCTGTTTGATATCTTTCAGTCAGAGATCAGAGGTCAGGTGGATCCGGGACGCAACCGGGTTATCGTTGGCAAGGAACGTCACGATGTGGGGCGTCCGAATGATTGGGGATACCCCATCCGCGGTATCCTGACACGTGAATGGCTCTACCTGCATAACTTCGAAACCGACCGCTGGCCTGCCGGCAATCCGGAAACCGGCTATCTCAACTGTGATGGTGGCCCCATGAAAACTCAGATCCTCGAGATGCGCCGAAGCGGAACCAACCAAACATGGTGGCAACTGAGTTTCGGTAAACGTCCCGGTGAAGAACTCTACCAAGTCACCACGGACGAGGACTGCATTCAAAACCTCGTCGAATCCGAATCCCATGCCCAAACGAAAGCCCATCTGCGTGATCTGATGATCCTGGATCTTAAACGTCACGGGGATCCGCGCATGTTTGGTGACGGTGAGGTATTCGATAGCTACCCCTACTTCGACAAAAATACAGCCCATTTCTTCGAGCGTTTCATGTCCGGTGAAACCATGAAAGCCGGCTGGGTGAGACCTGGAGATTTTGAAAAGGAATCACTGGATTGAGAGAGATTTGTTTGTCAGCATCATTCGTTATTTTTGTGAAATATACGTTTTTCACGGAGTAGGTAGATCTGAAGCTTTGATAGTTACAACCAATGATAGCGGGCGCCTCTCAGGGGGCGCCCGTTTTTGTTTGTGCTGCTGAGAATCCAACCGTCTTGAACATCTGGAAAAGTGCCTGTTTTGTCTGCTCTCGTGAAAGTTAGTCAGGGGAATTATTGCATTAAGCATTAGGTGTTCTTATTAACAATCGGAAAAATTAGCCGGATGAATATATCGCTTTTTTTCGTTTACAAGGAGTTGTTTCGGAGAGAGAAGGGAGATGGTGAAAGGGAGTCAAAAATTGTGTAAGTTTATTATTTCAAATTTCTTAATGGTATGATAGTTAAAGGTAGTAGGTTTTAGGTCATTACTGAATCCTTGGGTGGCAGGCTTGCTGAATGTGGTGGTTGGTAGCAATATTGATTGCTTCGCATTGCAAATGCCATGCGCGCTTGGCTTATGTTTCCGAGCCTGGAATATGTGATGTATTGTATCTTTCTTGTGTGTAATTGGATATGAGATTGTGCATAAGAAAAAAATCTCTTGGTATGCAGGTTGCTATACTTTTTGTGTCGCGCTCTCCATGTTGATACATGCATGGAGAGCTGTGGACGTCCTTTTTCAGAGTTTGGTGGTGTTGTGTCTTTAAAACCACATAGGAGGATACTTATTTATAATCGATCGCGTTGTGCGGTGGTTGCCTGATGAACATATGTCAATGGAAAACAATGGTATGATAGATTCACTTTTGGGGAGGACTTGCGGATACGCTTTGTCCCTACTGCTACTTCAATCAAGTTCTGTCTTTTCACAAGCCGTACCCGAAGACTAATGTTTCAACGATACAGAACCACCCGCCATTGTTCCCCTTTCGGAACGTGTCGATTTGACTACCTGGACAGATGAGTCCTACGACACTGGAGATTGGGCAGTCTACGACAACGGTAATTCGGTTCAACAGAATGTGAATGGTTTGCCGACATTCTTTTACAGTGATTTCAGTGCCATGGGTGGGCAGGCAGGCTTAAGGCTTACCACACATGTTTCGGTTAACACCACTGAGGATAACGACTATATCGGCATTGCGGTTGGATTTAATCCGGGTGATACGACCAATCCTAATGCGGATTATCTTTTGATTGACTGGAAACAAAATGGGCAAAACCAAAGTGGTTGGGGATGGGCTAATTCTCGCCTTGCTGTTTCACGCGTCAAAGGGATCAGTAATCACATCGATCTCTGGCAACACATCGGCACCGTTACTGAAATTGCGACCGCAGTCTATCCTTCTGAATTGAGAAGGGGTTGGAATGATTTTCAGGTTTACTCTTTCTCCATCAGTTATAGCGAAGACCGTTTGCAGGTCTATGTGGATGGTGTATTGGAGTTCGATATTGCAGCTCCGGCGAATGATCCGTTTCCTGACGGACGGTACGCCTTCTATGATTTTTCACAGAAATCCGCTCGTTTCGCCAGTGTGAGGGCGGCTCCTGTCAATGTTGACCTGGTAGTGGAATGTGACGCCTCCGGTCAGGCCAACAATGTCAACATCGGCCAATTGATGGCGGTTGACAATTGCACCGAAAATCCAACTCTCACCAACGATGCGCCCGCTGTGTTCCCGCTGGGAGATACTTTGGTTACCTGGACCGCTACCGATGATGCGGGCAATACCGTCACATTCCCCCAAGTGATCACAGTTGTTGATACGACGCCTCCTGTGATTACCGAAGTGGCAGATATTACAGTCAATCAGGATGACGGGGAATGTCACGCAGTTGTCAATTTCAATCTGGAAGCGTTCGACCTTTGTTCTACAGTGACTGTTTCCAGTGAGCCTGCCTCCGGTGATACATTTCCGGTCGGCACGACACCTGTTCTGATCACCGCGACTGACGGTGAAGGCAACGTTTCCACCAGCACATTCAATGTGACTGTTTTGGATGTGACGCCTCCGGTTCTGACTCTCCCTGCCGACATCGTCGTGCAGGCTGCGCCGAATGCAACATCAGCTACTGTTTCCTTTGATGTGACAGCCTTTGACGAGTGTTCAGCCACAGTTCAAACCAGCCCGGTCTCCGGCTCTGTTTTCAATGAAGGTGTGACCGTAGTCGTCTGCACCGCCACAGACGCAAATGGCAACACCGTCACCCAGGAGTTTACCGTAACAGTGATCACCAATCAGCCTCCCGTTGCCCAGTGCCAAGACATCACGGTGGCAAATGATCCAGGCCTCTGCGAAGCTGATGTGCTGCCAACGACGGTAGATAATGGATCCTATGATCCCAATGCCGATGATGTATTGTCCTACACCCTGACACCTTCGGGTCCTTATCCGGTAGGGCAGACTGTTGTGACTTTGACCGTGGTGGATCCAACAGGCGCTTCTGACAGTTGCTCGGCAACCATTACTGTTGTTGATGCTGAAGATCCAGTTCTTACCTGCCCGAATCCTGTCAACGGCGCTGAATTCATTCTGGAATGTGATGGATCCGGTTATGTGGCTCAGGTTGAATCCTGGGCTGCCAGTGTGCTCGCCGGCAGCTCTGATGTCCTGTTGCAGGTTTCAGACAATTGCGGCGTGGTTTCACAGAGCTTTTCGCGCCAATTGTCGGCTGATTGTGGATTGACCGGATCAGGGACAGTTACCTTCTCTGTTGCTGATGAGGCGGGTAACATTGCCACCTGCAGCGTGGAGGTTGAAGTTCGCGATACCATTGCACCAGTGGCTGTGTTTGAAGTCAGGGACATTTACCCGAGCGAAGGCGATGTTTCTTTCACTGCGGGTGCTGAGGCGGATGCTTGTGGAGATGTCACCGTGGAGATTACCGAGGTTCTTTGCCAGCGGATCAATCCTGCAGGTATAGTTATTGATCAATCCAATGCCTGCGAATATGTCATTGATGGGGACACCGTCACTATTACCAGGAAGGGTGGCATCGGAAACTTCTTCACCATTACCGCCATCGCTACCGATGAGTGCGGCAACTCAGGCGTGATCCAAAAAGTGGTCAACGTCGCCCTAGCCAATGAAGGTGTTGGTAATGGCGTGGACGGAAACACTCCCGGACACGACGACAATGGTGGAAACGATGATCCCGAGTTTACACCGGGTAATCCCGGTGCCACCAACCAATAATCTTTGGAAGCTATTGGTTGCACCCATTAGTTTAGAGTAAAATCAAGGGCGTCTCTTCACCGAGACGCCCTTTTTTTGGATTTGATTATTGTCTGAGGGGAGACATTATTCGCAGCGGAGTGGAGACGTCATACCGCTCTGGACTGCGGTGGCTCGACACCGCTTTGGATACGGTGCGATAACGTTGCAGACTTCCGCCCGTCGTCATCCTTCTCCATTGTTGTAATGCTTTTCACTTGCGGGAGGTAAGGGTGAGGTAAGCGACATGTGTGTGGGTTGGGATGATGTCATGTTGCTCTGGTAAACAATGAGGGTACGTTAGATATATTGTGTTTGGCCATTGGGGGAGGGGATGGTTTTGTTTTTTTTGAAATTATTATGGTGTATGGATGGTATCCAAAGCGGTGTCGTGACCACCGCACTCCAAATGGACGTTTGAGATGATGAGAAATTTATTTGTAGGTTTGGGATTGGCGGTGGTGGGAACGATGGCTGTCTTCTTTTTGTTTAGCGGCGATGACCCTTTAGGCGGTGATCAGGTTGCTTCTGTCGGTGAAACGAAAAACACCACGGAACAGGCCACGAATTCCGAATCCCATACACCCAATGGAGCGTCACAGGGCCCGGCAACTTCGTTTGCTAATGACCTAGACGGGCAGATCGCTTCTGAGTCGTTTGAATCAACCTCTGATAACCCGATGCCGGCTCAACCATTGAGTCCCGTTGAATCGCTTCTTTCTGTTTTAAGTGATTTCAAGGATTCCGAGGAGTTGGATGTGGATGGATTATTGACCTCTTTGGCGGAAGGTTTGCCAGGTCTGGATCGTAAAGATCAGTCCAAAATACTGGCGGGTGTGGGGGAGATCCTGGCGTTACACCCGGATGCTACCGAGGAAGTGTTGGGGGGGCTGGATTCATTTCAGGACAAAGGAATGGTGGTTCGGTCTGCCGTTCAATATTTGGTGGAATTGGAACCTGATTTGGCGGCTGAATGGAGCACGGGGTTGCAGGATGCCAGTTTGAAACGACTGGCGGTCAATCGCATGAGCGCTGCCTGGGCAGAGAAGGATTTGGATGGAGTCATTGAGTGGGCTTCCGGTCTGGAGGATCGTCAGGATCTGGCAACTGCTCTGGATGGCATTACCTGGACCTGGGCGCAACAGGACCCAGAGGCTGTGTATGAATATGCTTCCCGGATCGAAGATGATTACTTGCGCAATCAGATGTTTCTTTCCACCGCGAAAATGATGGCCTTCAAAGATCCGGAAGGCACAACGGAGTGGGCGGCCCAGTTCCCCACCGGAACTCAGGAGCGGGAACAGGCCTTGTCGTATTCATTGTTTCAATGGGCGAACAAGGATGTGATGGCGGCTGTTGATTTTGCTTTGGGACTTGAGGATCCCAAGGTGCGCGACAGTGGTTTGTTATCAGTGGCACGTTCATGGGCTGTCAAAGATCCTGCGGCGGCCACAGAATGGGCTGAGTCCTTTGAAAATGAATCGATGCGTCGTCAGGCCTGGGCCAGTTCGACAGCCCAGTGGGCACAGAAAGATCCGACTGGTTTGGCTCAATGGATGCAGGGGCGAGCCATTGAAGACGTTCAGGGGCACGTCATGCGTCAAGCGATTGGAGCAATAGGTCGCAATGATCTTCAAATGGCGCAGGATTGGATTCAGAATCTGGCCACTCCTGAACTACAACAAGCCGCCTCTGCGGCCTTGTTTGAGCTGCAGCAAAGACAAAACTGAGACATTCAATAGTAAAAACCATTGAAGAATAAATGGTATTACCTTTATTTAACCCAAACAAGAACAGATAAATGAAAAACACTCAATTACCAGTAATACTGGCTACCTTATTAGGAGTCCAGATGGCCATGGCTCAGGGCTCAACACCCGCAGATGACTGGAAGCCTGCAAGCACCAACCAACTTGGCAAGGAATATCCAAAAGTGAATTCCGAAGGCCGAGTGATGTTCAGGATTGTTGCTCCCGATGCAAAAAGCGTCGGCTGCACCTTCCGCGACAGTAGCGAGTTTAAGAAAGATGAAGATGGGGCTTGGTATGGTTACACTCGTCCGCTGGATGATGGATTTCATTACTACCTGCTCAACATTGATGGGGCCGAGGTGCCAGATCCCAACAGCCGCATGTTTTTTGGTGCAATGCGTTGGGGAAGTGCGGTTGAAATTCCGGCGGATGACCAGGATTTCTATACGTTAAAAAATGTGCCTCAAGGCCAACTCAGGGAGCTCTACTTTTATTCCAAGAGCACCGAATCCATGCGTCGTGCGTTTGTTTACACTCCACCAGGTTATGACCAGCAAACTGATAAAAAGTATCCCGTTCTTTACCTTCAGCACGGCTGGGGAGAGAATGAGTATGGGTGGGGAGAGCAAGGCTGTGCTGGAATCATTATGGACAATTTGATTGCCGAAAAGAAAACCCGGCCGTTCATCATTGTGATGACATATGGCATGACGAATGAGATCCGCATGGGTGGTCTTCGAAATTTCCAAATCGAGCCATTTGAGACTGTTTTGGTTAAAGAGCTGATTCCGTATATTGATGGCAATTTCCGCACCCTTGCAGATGCATCCAACCGAGCTATGGCTGGTCTGTCCATGGGCGGAATGGAGACCAAAATGATTACACTCAGAAATCTGGATACCTTTTCGCACATTGGGTTGTTCAGTGGTGGAAGCATCAGCCCTGATGACATCAAGGACATGACCGCCTTCAAGGAAAGGAACAAATTGGTATTTGTGAGTTACGGCAGTCGGGAAGTATCGGGAGATCGTCCACGTCGTGGCGGCGATCCCAAAGCCAGTGTTGATGCACTCAAGGAGGCGGGTATCAATAGTCATTATTACCTTTCACCCGATACGGCCCATGAATGGCTATCCTGGCGTCGCAGTTTACATGAACTCGCCCCGTTGTTGTTCAAACACTGATACACCGTTGGATTCACTGCGAATAAACTTGCAGCCATTTAATCTGGCATCCTTCTTTGACCACATTCAAAACCAAGATGAAACTATTCAAACAGACTTTGATTCTGCTTGCTGGAATTCTGACGGCACTCACGGCATCGGCCAATGTGTCGTCCAATGGCCCGTTGCATGTTCTTTACATAGGGCCCTTAGGGGATTACGGAAGTTTTCGAAGCTCACGTACGGACTATGCTTATTTGCCTGGACAAACACTTGCACCGGAAGGGATTTATTTTGATCATCTTCCAGACGCGGGCAGTCTCACTGGCAAGTTTTTGAAACACTTTGATGCTGTGGTGCAGGTTGTGCCTGATGAAGAAATGGCCGAATCTAAAAAGGATTTGCTCATTCGATTCAAAAGCGCCGGCAATGGGTTGATCAAAATATCAGATGGCAACCGCCCAGGGGATAAGGACTTGCGTGAGGTCGTTTTATCGGAAGTTAGTAGCAGTGCAAAGTCTGCGTGGAACGCATTTCTTGCCGACCGTCCTCCATTGACTCGTTTGCCGGGCGAGGTGCCCAACTACGAAAGAAGGCCTGAACCGATTCAGTTTCAGGCTCCGCTATCCCCCGAAGACAGCATGCGGTACACTCAGGTGCCAGCAGATTTCGAACTTCAGCTCTTCGCCGCCGAACCAGATGTTGTCAAACCCATTTACATGGCCTGGGATGAACGAGGGCGTGCATGGGTGGTTGAAGCGCGCGATTATCCTCATGGACTCGTTCCTGAAGGTGAACCTGGTAAGGCTTCCTTGAAGATTTGTGAGGATACGGACGGTGACGGTAGAGCGGACAAGTTTACGGTTTTTGCCGATGGCCTGAACCTCGCCACCGCGTTGGTGTTTATTGACGGTGGTGTCATTGTTTCGGAGGCAAGACACATGCTGTTTCTTAAAGATACCAATGGTGATGAAAAAGCCGACTTTCGACAGGTCTTACTACCAGGATGGGGTGCTGGTGATACGCATGCCATGCAAAGCAATCTTTCACGTGGATTCGATAACTGGATCTATGGTGCAGTGGGGTATTCGAATTTCCAAGGAAAGGTCGATGGCAAGGATCAAAGATTTGGTCAGGGAATTTTTCGGTTCAGTAGTGACGGAACCCATTTACAATTCCTTCACCAATACAACAATAATACTTGGGGAATCGGGTTGAATGCTGCTGGAGACATATTCGGCTCAACAGCCAATGGAAACCCAACTTTTTATGGTTACCTTCCGGCGTATTTACTGAACCCAACCCAACCGGGATTTGGACGCCGTGGAGGAGGGGGGTTCCGCCCGGGTTACCGCCTTCGGCCTTCAGGTGCCAACGAAACGGAAAACGAACCACCAGTCAATGTTCGTCGATTGCCGTCTGCCATCTCAATGGCCCCGGGGATGCGGATGCACCCGAATACCCCCAATGTCCGCATGGTGGACAACTTTGGGGGATACACGGCAGCGGCTGGACATGCGTTCATGGTGAGTGACGCACTGCCTGAGCGACTCCAAGGCAAAGCACTGGTGACCGAGTCAACCGCCAAACTCATCGGCATGATGGACATTAAGCCGAATGGTGGAGGCTATCAGGCAGAAGACGGATTCAACTTGCTGGCAAGTACCGACGAATGGATGTCTCCGATCTTCGCTGATATTGGTCCCGACGGTGCCGTTTGGGTCATTGATTTCTATAGTTTCGTCATCCAGCACAATCCAACCCCCAGCCTTCGTTCGGCTGGCATTGAGGCAAGAACCGGGAGGGGTGGGGCCTATATGACCGAAAACAATCTTCGAGACCAAACTCATGGACGGATCTATCGGGTCGTGTGGAAAGACGCGCCTAAGAATACCATCCAATCCCTTGATCGGGCCACATCCTCCGAACTCGTTCAGGCTCTCGACAGTGGTAACCAATTTTGGAACCTTACAGCACAACGCTTGATCGTTGAAAACAAAAGGACCGATACGATTCCCGGTCTCAAGAAACGTGTGCAGTCAGGTAAAGGCGGAAAGGGCGCCATTCATGCACTATGGGCTCTCGAAGGGTTGGGGGCTCTCGATGAAGTTAGCCACCAGGCAGCATTGTTAAGTCAGGACGCTTCTGTCCGACGCAACGCCATACGCGCCCTGCCTGCGACGGAAGCCGGAAGAAAATTATTCTTCAGCAGCCCGGTGATTCAGGATCCTGATCTCATCACACGTCAGGCTGCCTTCGTTAAACTGCTTGAATTCCCCACCATACCGGAAATACAGACTGTTGTATCACAATTACCGCGACTGGAGGAAAATCGAACGGATCCCTTTTTAAACGATTCCATCACGTTACTGGGACGTATTCACCGTGTCTCCGGTGTCGGTGAAAATGAAGTGAAAATCCTGGCCGGTGATGTCCGACGGGGTGAAGATTTATTTCGTAACAGTCCGGTGGCGGCTTGTGCGACTTGTCATATGGTTGACGGTAGGGGGGGCGATGTGGGGCCCATTCTGGATGGTATTGCCGTCCGCAGTGACAAGGATTACATCCTGGAAAGCCTGATGGAACCCAACGCTCAGTTTGCCAAAGGATATGAGGAATTGGAAATCTCTCCCATGCCACCTTTAGGCATTTTGCTTAAAGAACAAGAGTTGGCTGATATCATGGCATATCTAACTTCACTCACAACACCTCCCAAGGATGGAGTGATCGTACCTGCTAAAAAAGCCAATTCTTTTGAATGATCATGAAAAAAATACTTTCTACCACCATATCGTTGGCCGCAATTTTAAGCATTTGCCATGTGGAGAACATTGTAGCAGCCGAGAATTTGACTCTGGACACTAAAGGTTACATACGTGACTGGATTATGCTCGCCCCTATACCCCTTCCTGACAGGGGGACAACAGGCGATTTGCTTCTCAAAGATCAGGTGAAAGATGAAATCAATCTCAGGCCCAAAGCGGGAGAAACTATCAAGGTGAATCAAACAGAACTGATTTGGAAAAAAATCAGTTCTTCTAAAATTTTTTTTGATTTCAATGCCATCCTGGATTCGTTGAATGATCGGGCTGCTGGTTTTATGGTAACCTACATTGAATGTGAAGAGGATATCCCGGATGTCATGATGTCGGTCGGCAGCAACGACCAAGGCAGAATATACTTCAACGGAGTGGATATTTACGCCTTCACCGACACTCGACCTCTTGAAATCGATGCCGACAAAGGAAGAGTGACACTCAAAAAAGGTTTGAACGTCATCGTCTTCAAAGTCATCAACGAAAACAACAGTTGGCAGGGTTCCATGCGTCTCACTGACATGGCAGGGAATCCATTAAAAAGTCTTAAAATCCGTCTTTCACCGGAAGAGTGAGTTTTCCCACAATCACATGTCTAAAGTAATAACAGGTTATGTTTATTAGGTGTTTTTTAACTCGGACCACAACTTTCGTGGCACTGCTGGCACTCCGATTGGCTGCAGCTGAATCGGAAAATTCAGGGCGGTCTATTGGTTTAGACTTGGTGGCGGATGGTTTCAATGCCCCCTCGGCATTGGTATCCATCCCCGACGGCTCTGGAAGTCTTTTGATCGCGGATCAATCGGGGACGGTTTATCTCCTTGATTCAGGTGAAAATAAATCCAAATCAATTTTTCTCGACCTGCAACATAAGCTAACTCAGGTAGGAAAAGGGATGGAAGAACGCGGTTTGCTGGGCCTCACCCTTCATCCGGATTTTTTAGAAAATCGAAAACTGTATGTCGTCTACAGTGCTCCACTGCGATCTGATGCGCCACCTCAATGGGATCACTCTGAGCGGTTGAGTGAATTTAAAGTGTCAGCCGATTTCAAACAGGCCGATTCGGATTCTGAACGCATTATCCTTGAAATCGATGAACCGGACTGGAACCACAACAGCGGTCGGATCGCTTTCGGTCCAGACCATTTCCTTTATTGGTCAGTGGGTGATGGCGGCGCTCCTAATGATGTGGGAGACCCGAGGCGCGGACGTGGGCATCCTCCGGAGGGATTTGCTCAAAATCTCGATTCTCTACTTGGAAAAATTCTGCGTATCGATGTGGATCGAAAGGAGCCGTATGCCATTCCTTCGGACAATCCCTTCGTGGATGAAAATCCAGGTCGTCCGGAAATTTTTGCCTATGGATTACGTAATCCTTGGGGCATGTCTTTCGATCGAGGAGGTGACCACGATCTGATCGTTGTCGATGTAGGGCAGGATCGATGGGAGGAAATAAACATCATCGTCCGTGGCGGAAATTATGGGTGGCGCTTGCGTGAGGGATTCGATGGATTCGACCCGAATGCGCCACGAAGGGCTCCTGAAAATCCAGTGGAAACTGCTGCCAATGGAGATCAGTTTGTGGATCCCGTATATGTGTACCAAACATTGCGTGGACGAGGAACCGTGCCGGATGCTTTTGGAGTGACGATTACAGGAGGCTATGTCTATCGAGGTAAAGCTATCCCGGAATTAGAGGGGAAATACATCTTCGCCGACTGGTCACGCAACATGGGATTCGGCAGTGGTACAGTCCTGGTGGCTACCATTCCAAACGATGGATTTGATGACAAACGTTGGACCGTTAAACCATTGCCTTTGAGTGGCCATCCAGATGGTCGCATCAGAGGATTCATTTGGGCTTTGGGCGAAGATGATCAAGGTGAAATCTACGTGATGACCAACGGTGCCAACATGATTCATGGAAAACGCGGCAAGGTATTCAAATTGATTCCGCATTAAAATGACTTACGAAGTCGCTTTTCCATGGGTTGTTCATTGTGTCATCCCGATCAAATAGGAGGGCCTTTGCGGACATTACTTGAAGTAATAAGAAAAGTTAGGTTCCGCTGGCCTAATTCAACAATTATAAGAAAAGATAATATGAGCGTTAAATCAATACTTTTGATGGGGCTGACACTTGTATCAGTCAGCATATCTGCTCAGGATCCGAATTTTCACATCTATTTGTGTTTCGGGCAGTCCAACATGGAGGGTTTTCCAGGAATTCCAGAGGAAGAAAAGACTGGGGTGGGGGATCGTTTTCAGGTTTTGGCAGCAGTGGATTTTGAAAGCCTTAATCGGGAACAGGGCAAGTGGTACACTGCGGTTCCGCCATTGAGCCGTCCGCGCGCGGGGATGAGTCCTGCCGATTATTTTGGACGTACCCTGGTGACTCATTTGCCGGAGACAATCAAAATTGGAGTCATCAACGTAGCCGTTGGGGGATGCAAAATCGAACTCTACGAGAAGGACACCTATGAATCCTATGTAGAAACAGCTCCTGATTGGATGCAGAGAGCCATTGCAGCCTATGGGGGCAATCCCTATGGTCGCTTAGTAGACTTGGCGCAACAGGCACAAAAGCTGGGGGTGATCAAGGGTGTTTTGCTTCATCAAGGTGAGTCCAATACAAATGACGAGGAATGGCCGAACAAAGTAAAGGGTGTCTATGAAAACTTGCTGATAGATTTGAATCTCAGAGCTGAGCATGTTCCATTGTTGGTGGGGGAAGTTGTTCATGAAGACCAGCAAGGACGTTGTGCCAGCATGAATGCCATTATTGGAAAACTTCCTAAAATCCTTCAAACGGCGCACGTGATTTCGTCGGCTGGTTGTGAGGCTGGACGGGATCGATTGCATTTCACACCTAACGGTTATCGTGAGTTGGGCCGACGTTATGCAAATACGATGCTTCAATTGCTCGGGTATGAATCTGCCGGACACGGAGCATCTACGGCCCGAAGCCAGACCACACGTTTACCAAGCCCTCAGGACCGTCAAGTAGTGGTCTCTTCTTCTTCCAAACTCAAGGTCCTGGTATTCTCCGGTACCGGATGGTTCCGCCATCCTGATATTCCAAAAATCAATCGCTGGCTAGTATTGCTCGGACACGAGCACGGATTCGAAGTCGATGTCACCGAGAATGGAGCAGATTTGCGAAGGCGAACGCTTGATTCTTACGACGTGCTGGTGCTCAACAACGCTAACGAACTGGATTCAATTTTAAGTCAGCAACAGCGAGAATCGGTGGAGCAATGGTTTATGCAGGAGAAAAAGGGCATCGTCGGTTTGCATGCGGCTCTAGTACACCAGACAAATTGGCCTTGGTTTCTGAACTTGGCAGGAGCTGATTTTAACAGTGATTCAGAATACACCCGAGCAAAAGTAATGGTCGATCCAACTGCCTTGGATCATCCAACAATAAAGGGCCAGCCAAAAGAATTCTGGATCGAGGCTGATTGGACAAATCATGATCGTAATGTGACCGGCATACCGGGATTTGAAGTTTTGCTGCGAGTAGATGAATCAACCTACACGCCGGTTCGGGAATTCTTTCAATCAAGAGGTGGAAAGCCCATGGGAGATCATCCCATTGCATGGACAAATGAGCCGAGTTCTGGAGGTCGTTTCTTCTACACTGAATTTGGTCACGACATGCGATCGTTGTCCACACCATTCGTTCATCAGCATATTCTGGAAGGAATTCGGTGGGCTGCTGGAGTCGTTTCGTCTGCCCAATAGGCTGCCAGTATGAAACTGGATAGATCATCCTTTTGGGCAAAAAGAAAATGTATTGCGCTTTAATACTATTAGACAATAACTCACACGCAAATACCTGAGTCCATTGAGACCTTAAATGGCTAAGATTAAATTCTCATTTTCCTACGAAAAATTTAGTGCTGAATGTGCTCGCCGAAGAATCTCTGTTGAACAGATTTCCAAAGATATTTTCCAAGAAAGTGGAAGTTCAAAAGGATGGAAAGAATCGAAAAGCATGCTAGGCCCACAGGAGATTCTTAAGATTTCACTGATGCTGAATGTGCCTTTTATCAACCTGCTCGAAAGAACTGATTGCGGGTATTTGGAATTTGAAGATATTGGCCAGAGGTTCGAGCCAGGTCACAAAAGTCGTGATGAATCTCTGACCCTAGGGACAAAGGCTGTTCTGGAAGTGATCGTCAAATCATATTGATTATCAGGGGGGGCTTCTAAAGAAATTAATTGATCCCACTTTGAACCGATTAATGATTCGAAAGAAAAGCATGCCCAAATACAGACCATGGTAATGGAATAGAATGGATTGGACGTGCAAAACATTCCAAATTCGTGGGTGATATCATTTTTTAACTAGAGCCTGCTTGACTGTAAAATTGCTGACTTTATCCTTATCAGCGTGATTTTCAATAAGTCTTGTTCATGCGCAGTAGGCGTTGCCTTCTGTTTGCTCAAATTGACAGCCCCCACGCAGGCTCAGATAGCCGATGCCCAAAACACAGGCAATGTAAATCAAAAGGGAAATCCCACAGGCTCCGATGGTTCAGTAGGGCAACCATCACGCGGGGGTGGGTTTCGACGCTTCAGAAGGGAACCTTTGACTTCGGAGGAGTCGGCCGCTATTGCCGGATTAGCAGAATTCCCTGCCTGGAATCGCAGTCAGCTGATTGGGGATTTTTCTTTGACCCCGCCTTTTGCTCCCGCACCGGAGAACACCCGCTGGGACGGAGTACCGACCGGGCGGGTTGAAACATTTTACATTGATCTGGAAGGAAGTCAGTTTTTCCCTCGTGGAGGGCGTGGTGAGGGAGACAATGCAGTTCGGCGTGAGGTTAACGTATACATCCCAGCTCAATACGTTCCAGGCACGCCTGCGCCACTCTTGTTCTGTCACGATGCAATGGGCATGCATGATAGCAAACCGGCTCCTTATCTTCCCACTATTCTTGATAACATGATTCACGAGAAGCGGCTGCCGGCAATGGTCGCCGTCATGGTCATGCCCAGCAATCAGCGCAGTTTGGAATACGATACCGTCTCCGGAAAATTCGCGGAGTTTGTCGAAGCGGAAGTGCTTCCGATTGTCGCAGAGAAATTCAGCATTACTTTCTCAAAGGACCCTAACGCCCGTGCTACGCTTGGTGGGAGTTCGGGTGGTGCCGCGGCCTTATCCATGGCGTGGTTTCATCCGGAATGGTATCGCCGTGTCCTCGTGTTTTCAGGAACTTTTGTCAATCTGCGAAGCGATCCACAAAAGGCTCCGCACGGCGCCTGGGAATATCATGAAAACTTTATCCCCAACACAACGCCCAATAAACCGCTGCGCATCTGGTTGGAAGTTGGGGAGAATGATAACGGTGCGCGCTCGTCCGGACAAAGCATGCGCAACTGGGTGCTTGCCAACATGAAGATGGCCGAGGCGCTAAAAGCCAAGAATTACGCATACCAATTTGTTTACGCGAAGGAGGCGGGACACGTGGATCGCCCGGTCCGCGCCCATACCCTCGCTCCCGCACTCGAATGGCTATGGCAGGATTATCGGACAGCCACCCATTAACGGGTTTAGCAAACTAAACGCTTTAATAAATAGAACCTTTGGTGCGAATCAGATGTTGCCTAGACGGCCGGTGGAGTCGCCGAAACGCTCCAGCTTGCGGACACCACCGATTTGATCCGCCATGCTGAGAAACAGGTTGGTGACGGGATCATTTTCGAAACGGGTGTAACGCCCCGGATTAAGCCTTCCTCCCGCGTGTCCTGCCAATACAATCGGAAGGTTTACATGAGAATGGCGGTTGCCGTCTGAGTTGGCGCAGCCGTATACGATTTGGGAGTTGTGCAGCAGCGAATTGCCGTCCACGTCCTGAGTGGCTTCCATTTTCTCCAGGAAGTAGGCGAGCTGTGTCACGTAGAAATGGTCGATGATCTTCACCTTTTCAATCCAATCCTCTTTGTTGCCATGGTGGGAGAGGTTGTGGTGGCCGTCATTCACCCCGATCTCGCTGAACTCGCGATTGTTTCCATCACCCGCAATCATGAATGTGGCTATGCGTGTTGAGTCGGTTTGGAATGCGAGATGCAACACGTCGAACATCAGGCGGATGTAAGATTCGTAGCTTTCCGGAATGCCTGCGTCCGGTGCGTCCACGGTGGGCTGCGGACGGTCCCCTCGGGATTGTTCGGCAGCCTGAATGCGCTCTTCGATGTCGAACGCTTGTGAAGTATTCGTCCAGTTTCTGGCGGTCACGACCCGAGACTTGATTCGACAGACTGCGCGCATCCTTCAGGATGAAGTCGAGCACGGAACGTTTTTCCTTACGTCGAATGGCCAGGTTCTTGGCACGTTCCTCCGGGGAACCAACACCGAACAGACGTTCGAATAAAAGACGCGGATTCACTTCGGGTGTCAACGGGGTGGTGGGGGAACTCCAGGCCAGATTATGCTGGTAGATACAGGAGTAATCGGTGTCGCAAGTGCCGACGTTAAGAATCGTGTCACACGAAAGTTCGAGTGACCGGAAGGGTGTCAGCAGCCCGATTTGCTGGGCCATGACCTGGTCGATCGAAATGCCGGCCTGCACATCCGCACCATTGGTTTTCTTGATGCGGACACCCGTCAGGAATGTTCCATTGGCCCGCGCATGATCGCCACCACCATCCCGTCCGGCATTGGCAGAAAGATCGGTCAAGCCTCCCAGCACCTGGATGTGCTTCTTCACGTTGGCAAGCGGCTCCATGGTGCGATTCAACTGAAAGTCGGTTCCTTCACCGGTGGGCCACCAGGCGGAAGGAATCGCTCCATTCGGGAAGTAAAGGAAGGCTGTGCGCAGCGGCGCTCCGGTTGCGGTGGTGGCCGGCATGGCGGTCCCGCCAGTGTTGGCCAGGGCGCGAGTGGAAAATGTTTCCAGTGCGGGCAGCGAAAGGCACACACCGATGTTGCGCAGGAATCGACGACGATCCAGTGTTGCGGCTGGTGTGGGTTTCAGGAATGGTGACGCGGATGATTTCATAGGTTGTTATCTTCTGAGTTCAATAGGGCGACATCCTCAGTCTGTCCGGTGCGAGGATGCGGGGTGGTGCGGCGCAGTTGGAACGGTGCGGATTCAAGAACACCCAAAAGTAGCGCGGAGAACCGTCCGTTTTCGCGGTCTAACCGTGCCACGATGTGGTCAATGGTTGGCACATCGTAATACTCGATACCGCGACCAAGGACGTAGGTCATCAGTTTCTCCGTGATGGTGCGGTAAAACTCCACCCGATGATTCTCGACCAATGCGCGCTTCAAGTCACGCACACCGGAGAATTCCTCACCGGTGGAAAGTTCGCCGAAGGCTTCGATGGGTTGACCGAATTCCGTTTCACGAAAACGGCCAAAGGCATTGAAATTCTCAAGAGCCAGTCCCGGAGGATCCATTCGTTCGTGACAGGAGGCACACATTGGATCCTCGCGATGCAAGGCCAACAGTTCACGCTGCGTCGGTGCCTTTTGTTCGCCATCCACCTTGGCATCTTCCAAGGCCGGGACATTGGGGGGAGGTGGGGCGGGTGGCGCTCCAAGAATGTTTTCGAGAACCCATTTGCCGCGCTTCACCGGTGAGGTCCGCGTGGGATTGGATGTGACTGTCAAAACGCTGCCCATGGTGATGACACCGCCACGTACCGAAGTATCGGGGAGGTCAACCTTTTGCATGCTCGTGCCAACCACATTGGTGAGACCATAAACAGGAGCCAGATGTTCGTTCACGAACGTGTATTGACTGTCCAGTAGTTCTAAAATACTTCGATCCTCCTGCACGATGTAGTTGAAGTAGGCTTCTGTTTCCTGCTTCATCGCGTCGCGGATCTCCGGGGTTAGTTCTGTTCCCGGAGGCGGCAGAGGTCGACGAAATCGTCTTCCAAATCCAAATCCGGGAGGGCGATTAAACCTCGGTGGCGGTTCATTGTTCTGAGCCAAATTGTCGGGACGAGGGTTTTGTCCCGGGGGACGGTTGTTGTTTCCGAAATTGGGAGGAGCACCGTTGTTGGGCGAACCACGACGAAACGCTGGGGGGGCTTCTTCTTCCTCCACTTCCTTTGAAGGATCTTTTTCACTCTTCATGACCACTTCCGAATTGATCGGCACGTCCAGAACTCCGCGCGATTGCAACCATTGACCGGCAAAATTCGCAGCAAAGGCCCTGGCTTTCGGATCAGCCAGCATTCGGTCCACCTGGCTGCGGAAGTTGTTTCGCAGTTCACCTTTTCCGGCCAGATCCATTAATTCCGCATCAGGCATGGAGGCCCAGAGCGCATAGGACAAGCGGGATGCAAGTGTATATTCATCGACTCGGGCGTAGCCTGCTCCCGGTGCGGGAGGTTCGGCTGTCTCAACGTGGAACAAAAAACTGGGAGAGGCCAGCAAGGCGACCATCGCCTGTGCCACCCCTTTTTCAAAGGTGGTGCCTGGTACCGAGTAAGTTGTTTCTGCCAGTTGAACGAGATCGTCAATGGTTTCCTCCGGAACGGGACGTCGATAGGCTTTCGGGGCAAAGTCGGATAGAATCTCTCGAGCATATGCCCGTCGCCCGATAGTGTCGTCCGGTGCTTTGTCTCGTGTGAAGAACCGTTCGTAGTTTGGCGGATGCCCCCATTGATCAGGATCCAACGGGCCATCCAGCGTTACCCAAAGCAGACGATACTCCATTTTGGTACGTAGCGGTTTCAGCTCCGGGAAGACCGGTGCGATCGAAACGCTGACCTCGTGTTCTCCGGCTTCCCAATCAAAGTTGAAGGTATCGGTCAGGTATTCCATGTCCGCCCAGGGATGTTCTTTTTCCATAATGGGCTTCCCGTCGACCGACCAAATGACTCGTGCCACCTGGGGGTCCACCGGACGTGCTTCACCGTCGATTTTGGTGTTGAGGATTAAACGGTACTCACCTGGTTCGGAAATTTGATACGTATGAGAATACACATCCGGACGGTAGAATGACATGCGTGCAGCATTGTCGCTTCCGTCTGTATTCAGATACTCGTCGCCCACGACGAGAAGACTCGACATTGCGATGTTCTCCGTTGGCACCCCGCGTTTCACCACATCGATAGCTGCCTCCACAAAACGTTCCATTCGAATGGGGGAAATGCTGAGCACATCACCAATGTTGTCGAATCCGTAACCGACATCGTCAGGAAGGAGTGCTACATCCACATCGATGTCCACACCGAGCAGATCCCCTATGGTGTTGCGATATTCCGTTCGATTCAAGTGCCTGACCGTGACGCGTCCTGGATCCGGATTTTCCGGGTCGAGTCCAAAAGCCGCTGTCTTGATCCAATTTTCCAGAGCAAGCATCTCCTCCATTTTAGGTTCAGGTTTTCCGGAGGGCGGCATTATCTGTGATCGCATGTTGCGCAGGACCTTGAGCCAGAATGTCGGATTCTCCAGAATGTGCTGAGGTGTGGTCAGTTCATCGAGGGCCACACCTCCTTTGCTTGATCCATCTCCATGGCAGTCGTAGCAGTAGTTCTCCAGGATGGGGCGTGCGACGTCGTGGTATTCCCTCAGTGATGCCGGAACGGGATCAAGTGCAGGGTTGGTTTCATGGTCCTGATCCGCGGCAATCCCGATGGAGCAGAACCCGATCACCAAAGTAAGAAACAGCTCGGTAGTAAGGCTGTCCTTGAATACAGAGATACGGTCCGGTTTTTTCATGAAATACTATACTTTAATACTGGCAATTGAAATTCGGGCGTTAAACACCGTGCGGCTTTCCATGATGCGACAACTGGAAAGTAATTTCGGTTACATTCATTTCAACTTGCCAGTCATTCCCCCGACTTCGCATTGGGTGACCTCAGTTTTACCACGGACCAAAAGGCTGGCTTGGGTTGGCGGTCACGGCCGAACAACAACGGATAATCCGTCCGGCCCCGGATGGGAAAGTTGTTCAACCACGAGCTTCGATCCGTCACCCCCCAGAACGTGACTCGGGTCACTTTCTCGCGATACTTGAGGAGCATGTTGAAAATGTCGGCATAACGATTGGCGAGTTGATGTTGGACGTCATCCGGAAGCCCGTCCGGATACGGGTTCCATCTCGTATCACCACCCGATCGTGTTTGTGAGATGTCCGCCGTTCCAGGACCTGGCGTAGGAATGGCCTTGATATCCAACTCGGTGAACATGACTTTCAAACCCGTTTCAATGTAGGCCTTGACACTGTCCTCAATCGTTTCAAGCGCGGGTGTCTCCAGTCGATAATGAGCCTGCATTCCAATGGCGTCGACACGCACACCGGCATCCTGTAGCATCTTGATCAGTTTTACCGCTCCCGCCCGTTTGTCCTGGCGATGCAAAGAGTAATCATTGTAGTACAATTCCGCCTCGGGATCGGCTTCGTGAGCAAACTCAAACGCCTTCACCAAGTAGTCCTCGCCGATGATTCGAAGCCAGGGAGACTGCCTCAAGGTTCCATCGTCATTCAGAGCCTCGTTCACCACATCCCAACCGTGGATGCGACCCTTGTATCGACCCGCGACAGTCAGAATATGATTCCGCATCCGCTCCAACAACAGTTCGCGTGATGCCGGATTCCCATTCTCATCCTGAAACACCCACCTTGGCGTCTGGGAGTGCCATACCAGTGTGTGGCCAATGATCTTCATTCCGCGTTTTTCACCGAATTCGACGAACTTGTCAGCGGCCTCGAACGAGAACTCATCCGGCTGCCGATGGAGGGATCCCCACTTCAGCGCATTCTCAGGCGTGATGGTGTTAAAGTGCTTTTCGATGATGGGCACATCCTCGTTCATCTCGTTGGAGAATTGCCAGCGATTGACCGCTGTCCCGATGAGGAAGTCGGCCGAAAAGACGTCGTTTAATGCAGGTTCGGCAGCAGCGGTGACAATGACGCCACTGGCCATGGCTGTCGCCATCCAGATAGTGAGCTTCTTGTTCATGATTCTTGGTTGAGTTTTTTATCAGTCAATTGTGAGAGCTATGCAAGGCAAAGGCTTTGGTAACTCATCCCGGTTCCGCGACAGGAGTGTTGTCGTTCCTATTTTGTTCTAACGTTTGGAGTCCGAATACCTGGCTGCATGCCTCTATGTCGGTGAACCGAGAAAGGGTTTTGATTCATAGTCGCGTTCTCGGTATTCGAAGTAATCAAAATCAGCCGAGTGTCCGGTCCCGGCCATGTCCTGGCAGGCCACCCCAACAAATGCCCCGGTGAAATTTGGCTGACCAACGCTCGTTGCCTCATCCGACAATATACTGGCGTCAAACTGCTGGGGAATCCAGTTCCACTCATCATCGACTCCCTCGACCTTGTAGGCAAAGTAGAGGCGTTCGTAGTCCACTTCGACCCGAAGTTGCACGCGCCTGCCGGTCGGGATCGGAATCTGGGGCGTGAACGCATCGGCCTGTGCCGCGTCGGGAATGTTTGACATCACGCAGAGGTATTTCCCAATGGTTTCGTCATGCGAGATGTGAAGGTAATGAAACTTGGAGGAATTATAGTAACAGGTCAGCCCCGCGAGCTGTTGAAAATGTTCGGGTTCAAACTCCAACACCGTCTCCGCACCATAACAGAACGCCTGTTGCCGACGGGCCACAAGCGATTGCCTGAACAGACATCCGATGGATTCACGCCCAAACAATCGAAGGTGACCAGGTCGTTCAGTCAGACTGAAGATTTCATCAGGGTAGGGCGTCCGCAGCCATTGGAAATGAATGGGGAGTTCGGGGGAATCGAAGTCCTCGCGGACCGGCGTTTCCTGAACTGGATGGACGGAAAACCCCGGCGCCGGAGTTTCGAGTGTGGGAGCAGGTTCTCCACTCAATGTTCGCAACCAGCCGTCGGAACCCCATTCCAATCTTTGGATCGCCGTTTCGCGTCCGAGGATGCATCTTCCACGATTGGGGATCGGACGACCTGCCAAATATACCAGATACGTTTCGCCGTTCCGGGTCTCTACGAAGTCCGCATGACCGGTTCGTTGCAAGGGGGAGTCAGGGCGGTTCCTTGCGGTTAACATGTGTCCGTCCGGGTGCATTTCATACGGGCCCGTCAGATTCCTGGAACGTGCCAACAATACAGCGTGATCCCAGTTGGTGCCCCCTTCGGCCGTGAGTAGATAATACCAACCCTCACGCTTGTAAAGATGCGGTCCTTCGGTCAATCCCAGCGAGGTCCCTTGAAAGATGTTCATCCGTTTGCCGATGAGTTTCTTTTCCTCTACGGAATACTCCTGAAGGACGATCCCTGCAAAGCGGTTCTTCCCGGGACGATAATCCCAAAGCATGTTGATCAGATACTTTCGACCGTCGTCGTCGTGAAACAGGGAGGGATCAAATCCGCTGCTGTTCAAATAGACCGGGTTCGACCACTCCCCATCGATGGTGTCACAGGTCACCAGATAATTGTGAAAGTCGCGCATGGAAGCGCCGCTGGTACCGCCCATGCTGGAGCGGCCGAATCGTTTCACATCGGTATAAATCAGCCAGAACTTTCCATCGGCATGCGTCAGACAAGGTGCCCAAACCCCGCAGGAATCCGGATCTCCCAGCATGTTGAGTTGGCTGGCACGATTCAACGGGCGCGTGATCAGACGCCAGTGGATCAGGTCGCGCGAGTGATGGATTTGCACACCGGGAAACCACTCGAAGGTCGAGGTCGCGATGTAGTAATCTTCCCCGACGCGTATGATGGATGGGTCCGGATTAAAGCCGGGCAGGATGGGGTTTTTTATGGACTGTGACATTTGAATAGCAATTTTTTTAGGACGAAGATTAGGTCAGATTTATTGGGAATCCACATTGGGTCCGACCACGGATTTCTTATGTTCCCAGCCCTTTTTCAGCTTGTAGAATTGCAAGAGAATCAAAACCAGGACTGCAGCTGCCAGGGGAGCCCCGGCAAAGGCGAACTGAATGCCCCGCAACGCTTCCTCCGTTTGTTCCTCCACGTTGGCCTGATAACCGGTCATTCCGAGAATCCAACCTCCCAATCCACCCCCGACTGAAATCCCCATCTTCAACGCGAACAACTGACCCGCGAAAAACATTGCCATCGCTCCCTTTCCGATGGTTTTCAATCCGTAATCCACCGTATCCGGAATCGTTGCAAAAAGGAGCGGGATAAACATCATGTGGAAGAAGTTTGCCAGCATAATCAGTAACAGAGACGCTTGCCACCATTCCCGTGGTACGATCAGTAGAAGGCCGTTTGGTAGAAGGGAACCGATCATTGCTGTCTTCATGACTTTTACTTTGCACCAACGCAATTTCAGAAAGAGTCGATTCGCAAAAATCACCCCGGCTACCCCCGCAAGCATGGTCAAGCCCATAAACAGCGCCAGGAAGTTTTCGAGAATGCCGAAGAATCCAGTCAGGTCCTGATCGATGTAATACTTCACGAAATAGGATTTCACTCCACCCTGCAACCCACCGCGGATCTGAATGATGAACATTGCCATCGACGCGATCAGCCACTGACTGTTACGGAACATGCCGCCCAGGTCCTCGAACATGTTCGTCCGAGTGGCGCCAGCCTTCTGAGATGCTTCGTCCGGGTAGTTGCGTTCCCGGGTCCAGATAAAACAACCGAAAAGGGCAATCACTCCAACCACTGCCAGGATCGCCACAGCGAATGGAAATCCCAACTGCAGGTCTTCCGGGCTTCCGCCGCCTCCCAACAATCGTGACAATGGCCAAATGGACACCGTAACGAGGAATCCCCCGACCATCGCCATGCCAAATCGCCACGACTGCAATCCGGTGCGTTCATCTTTATCGGATGTCATGACACCTGCGAGCGCCGAGTATGGAATGTTGACCGCGGTGTAGGCAGTCATGAGCAACGCATAGGAGATATAGGCATAAACCAATTTGGTATCCACACCGACGTTCGGGGTAATGAAAGCGGTCACGGCAAGGATTCCATACGGAACGGCAATCCAGAGCATCCATGGACGGTATCGGCCCCACCTAGTTCTTGTACGGTCTGCCACGGCGCCCATGATCGGATCGGTGATTGCGTCGAAAAAGCGCACCACGATCATCAAGGTCCCAGCTGCGGCGGCCTCGATCCCATACACATCCGTGTAGAAATACATCAGGACGTTGATCACCGCCTGATACACGATATTGCTGGCCATGTCGCCCAACCCGTAGCCGAATTTCTCCTTGGTGGTGAGTAACGAATCTTGTTTCATAAATGCTCGGGAAAAAGTTGAGTGCAATCAGTTTTGTAAGAAGTCATCGCTATTGGAATATTGGAAATGAGTCTGTACGTCATGTCTTCTAGGTGGCAGTCTGGTTGCTTTTGATTCTTTCCTCCTTTCATGTTCGAGTGAAGCTTTTTTTTTGTGCTTTGTTTTAAAATCCTTGTGCAGGAGTGATCAGGTTTTACCCGCAAGAAACGCCCACTGTGGATGTGGATTGTGAAGTTATTGCTGTGCGTTCCGTAAACCATTTATATTTTGAAAAACTTAATGGATATTGTCCGCTTATTAGATAGAAGGATACTTTGTGACTTGGTTGCGGAAGGAGATGGAACCTCCGGAAATGTGACAGCATGGATTAATGCTTGCCGCAATGAACAACATGAATATGATGCGGGTGTTGCAGCGGGCGTCACTTGGTATCGGAAGCTGAATGGGGATTGAATGAGTGATCTTGAATGCTTTCGATGGGGTGTGGCATACAACCAGTATCAGATTTGGGGTGCTTAGGGATGGTTTTTTACTGTGTTGATCACGTTGCAACATCGATATATACAATAGGTTGGGCCCATAGCTCAGTTGGTTAGAGCAAGCGACTCATAATCGCTGGGTCGGGGGTTCAAGTCCCTCTGGGCCCACCATTTTATCCACTGCTTATGTTTTCTAAAGTTGCATTTTTTCGATCCAGATTCACTGTTTTGACCTCATGTTTCTTCATGGGTGCCTTGCTGGGCTGTTCCCAGGTGGAGGCTCAATGGTGGAAGGTTTGGAAGAAGCGCAGCAAGGAGGAAACGGTCGTGAAGGGGTCTCCTCAGCAATCGGAAAAGCCTGCCGGGAAAACCTTGAAGGAGGTGGAAAAGGAACGTCGGGACGCCGAGCGGGCTCTGCGCAAACAGCAGAAGAAAGACTTGAAGGAGGCGGAGGAGAAACGCGAAGAAGTATTGCGTCAGACCAAGGAATCCCAGAAGGCGATTGAAAAGCATCAACGTGAGATTCTGGCTGAAAATAAAAAGAATCAGCGAAAACTGCGGCGCGATTTGCGTTCTTCCAGCTCGAATTCTTCCGGTAAACGGTCCTCCTTCCTGCAACGTTACCGGGCTAGAAAGAGTTCGTCTGACGGGTTCTTCCTGAGTGAGTAGTGCTTTGGGGGGCAGATTCCCGATGATATCGGGATCACGATTGGGGGCGACGCGTCAGTGATGCGTATGTGTGGTGTGATCGAAAGCTGCAGGCGCTTCCCTGTTGCAGTTGATTCGGATTTGAGGGCACAAGGGTTACGCGATGGGGTGTGCGTTCGGTTTCGCGTGAAGCACGTTCAAAGGGTGTTCGAACCAGATCCAAAGCGGCGCCAAGTCGCACGCACTCCAAATGGCGCTCGATGTTGCCTTGCCTCTTTGGAATCGGTTGCGCCCAGTCGTTTGCCTCAAGCAAAAAGTTCTTTGATGGGTTCTCCTCCGTTGACCAGGCGAACTGGCCGTCCGGTGGCGTGGTAGAGGGTTTGGTGCGGATCAATGCCCATCTTTGTGTAAAGCGATGCTGCGAAGTCTTCCGGGCTGTGAACGTTGTCCGATGCGTAAAATCCTTTGGCATCGGTGGCTCCCACGATTTGGCCTCCAGGGATGCCTGCTCCGGACATGATGACGGACATGGCGTGCGGCCAGTGGTCGCGTCCGGCGTCTTTGTTGACTTTCGGTGTGCGCCCGAATTCCCCGAGGCAGATGACCATGGTTTTTTCGGCGGTTCCGCGTTCATGCAGATCCGAAATCAAGGCCGCCAACCCCTGATCCAGTTTCCCCATGAACGAGCCTTTGAAACGTTCGAACAGGTTGGTGTGATTGTCCCAACCTCCGTAGTAAACTGTGACAAACGATACACCCACTTCGGTCAATCGACGAGCCATCAAGAGGCGTTGTCCCAAATCATTTTTGCCGTATTTTTCCCGGACAGCTTCAGGTTCCTGATGGATGTCGAAGGCTTTCTGGGCCTGTGGGGAGGTGACCAGGTCGACGCCTTGCTCGTAGAATTGATCGAAGGTCACGGTCGGGTCGTTGGCCAGCGGATCGTTCATGCGTTGCATGCGGTCCAGCGCCTTGCGGAGCGCTCGTCGGTTTTCGGCGCGTTCTTCGCTGATGGATTTTGGCAGCACCACGTCGCGGACTCGAAAGTTTTTGTTGTTCGGATCGCCATCAATGACGAATGGGGCGTGTTGCCCGCCCAAAAAGTTCGGGCCGCCGGAACGTGAAACGCGCGGTAGACTCATGTAGGCCGGCAATCCTCCACGGATGCCACGGTCGTAGGAAACCATCGAACCAAAGCTCGGGTGAAACGTCACGAATGCGCCGCACGCCACCGGCACCGGGGTGGGGGCTCCGGTCATCATATAATGATTGCCGCCGCCATGGTTCGGATCTTTGTGGCAGATGGACCGGATGACGGTGGATTTATCCATCACCTTGGCCAGGTTGGGCACCACTTCACTGAAATGAACTCCGGGGGTTGAGGTAGGGATGGTTTTGAATTCTCCGCGAATGTCGTCCGGTGCATCCGGTTTGGGGTCGAAGGTCTCGTAGTGTGATGGGCCGCCATCCAGCCAGACCAGGATGCAACGTATGTCGGATCCGGGTTTTCCGTTTGCTTTGGCGTCCGCTTGCATTCTAAGCAGGTCACACATCCCCAGCCCCAGGGTTCCGCCCAGTCCGACTTGCAGGAAGTCTCTGCGTGTCATGCCTTCGCAATTAATGGTGGTTCGACTCATGATGGTATTCGATCTCAATGGTTGAATATGAATTCCGCCGAATTCAATAGCGCCCAAACCAAATCTTCCAGTCCCTGGCGTTGATTCTCTCCCGAAATGGTTTTCTCTGCAATGTCTCTTTCGTCCGCATCTGGATAGCGACTGAATATCTTCAGGTAAACGGCGTCAATCATGTCCGCATGGCTCAGTCCGCTGCGCAACAGGGATTCCACCCATCCTTTGTCGGATTGGAGTTTGGATTGCAAACCTTCCGAGTGCATCATGTGGAGTGATTGCACGACGCTGGGTTTGTTGATGCGTTCGCAGGGGGGATCGCTGCTTGAGTTGGGCCGGTCGAAGGCATCCATGAATTGGGATTCTATTTTGAAATTCCAGGTTTCGATCGCGCGCGATCCCGGTGGAAGACCCTCAAAGGATGCCTCGATTTCGGTTACGTCGGTGACCGCGTCCTGCAGCACTTCAGCGGGCAGACGTTTGCGGTAGTAACGGGAAAAGTAACGGGTGTCCGTGAGGTTTGTTTCGTTCGGATTGGAGCTGGACTGGTAGAGTCTTGAGGCCATGATGGTGGACATGAGGTGGCGCAGATCGTAATCATGTTCCACAAAATCCCTGGCTAAGGCCTGCATGAGGGCTTCATGTACCGGGGGATTGCTGGTGCGAAAATCGTCGACGGGGTTCACAAATCCTTTTCCGAAGAAAACATTCCAGACCCGATTGACGATGGCCTGGGCAAAATAAGGATTCTCCGGATCCATCATCCAATCCATCCAGGAACCTCTTGGATCGATCCCATCTTCGATCGGTGAATGGTTGCCGCCGGGAGGAGTCGGATGCATGACTTCTTCGGTGCGCGGGTGTTGGACACTGCCTCCTTTTCGGAAGTAAAATGTCTCCGTCCCTGCCGAGATCGGAGGGGACACGCCCGCGCCTTTTTGTTTGACGGAACCAAAGAATGCGGCGGTTTGGTAAAAGTCCTCCTGGCCCCATTTTTCGAACGGATGGTGGTGGCACTTGGCGCATTCGAGCCGCACGCCAAGGAACAATTGGCTGAACATCACCGTCAGGTCTTCGGGGGTGCGTTTGTCGCGATAGATCGATGCCGGTCCTGCCTGGTGGTTGCTTCCTTCGAGCGTGAGGATGGATCTTACGAATTGATCGTAGGGCATGTTGGCCCGGAAACATTCCCTGACCCATTGGTCAAACATGTATACGCTCTTGATGCCTGCACGATCCGGATTGGGCCGGAGGAGATCGGTCCATTGGTTGGCCCAGTAATCTCCGATCCAGCGATGCTTCATCAGTCGTTGAATCCATTGCTGCCGTTTGTCAGGCGAAGAATCCTCCAAAAAGGCCCTTGTTTCTTCGGGGGTGGGTAGCACGCCTGTTGCGTCGAGTGAGGATCGGCGAATGAATTCGCTGTCAGAACACAATTCGGATGGACGATATCCCAATTCCTTGAGATAGGCGAAGGCGTGTGTGTCGATGAAATTGTTGGGCTGGATGTTTGCGTCATCCGTATTGGAAACAGAGCTATTGTCGTTGCGGGGGATCATCCAGCGACTTTCGGCAATCAATCCGGAAAACCGCGTCACGACGACGACCTGTCCATCCCGTTCATGGGTGGTGGCGTGACCGTGGTCGTCGATCTCGAGCAGTTCCTTGTCCGTACTCTGGTATTCAGCCAAGTGGGAGACATCTCGAATGGAACCATCATCGTAATGTGCCCAGACGGCCTGATTGAAGGAACTGCCCTTCTGTAGCCGCCCTCCAGCTGGGGCCACTTCGATATGATTCAGTTTGGGGGCATCTTTGTTTTCATAGGGCATGCCTGATTCAATCCAGGTGACGAGGATTTGATAGAATTCAGAATCTTTCGGTAGCGGAGAGCCTCCTTCATGTTTGACAGTGCCCGTTGCTTTCAGCAACAGAAGACTGTTCTCAGGACTGGCCGGGAAGATGCGTCGGCCAAGGTTGTCCTGTACGATTTCACGATGATCGATTTCCGGGGCGTAGCCGAAAACGGACAATTCGAAGCCGTTGCGTCCACCTGGTTTTGCGTGACAGGCTCCATTGTTGCAACCGACCTTGGTAAGGATGGGTTGGATGTGGTCGACAAAGTTTGGGGGCGAAGGTTTCTCTGTTTCCTCTGATACATTCACAGAAATCTCACCCAATAGATTTCCACGGCCGTCTTGTAAGGTGAGCGAGGTAGTGCCAGGTTGGTTAGCGATCCATTTCCCGTTTTCGAAATGAAAGATATCCGGTTGCTGGCTGGTCAGACCATATTGGTCGGAAAGGTCCCGATGAAATCCGTCCTCCGTTTGGTCGGTAACAAGAAATCGTCTCCAAGAGTCTCCAACTTTCAATTGCAGAGTTTGAGGGATGGGTGCCAATGCATTGGAGTCTTCCGAAACGCTCTCTTCCTTTGCTTGATCTCCAAAGATTGGCCAAACGTTAGCAAACAGACCAGTCAACACGCAGAACACCACCAACATGCGTGGGCATGCGGCAAGGTAGTTGATGTTACTGCGGTGAACCATGCTTACGAATATGTACGAATAAGAAACCCCTGACAAGCTATTGAATGAGGCTTATTACGTGCTTGGTCGAGCGTTTGCGGGTGAGTGGATCCAGATCCATACGTAAGCTTCAACGATGTGATTGTAGGGTGTTGGATGCGTTTGGGCTTTCCCTTTTAAAAACAATGGCCAGTTTGGATGCCGTAAGGTGACGCGCCGGGGACGGCACGTGCTACCTGATGGTAGAACGTCAGGTTGATTGGATCGCCTACCTGCGGGGCGCACATGTGGAACTTTTTGGTATTTTTCTATGAAGCTTTTTCCGGACTTAAAATGCGACATTTTATCTTGAAAAACGACATTAGGTATTAAAATGCGACATTTTACGCTTTATGTTGAAGTAGAGGTAGATGCGAAAAAGAAAAAGTTGATTAATTATCCGGTTTTGGGTTGACTTTTCTATAGAGTTGAACGAATTGTGTGTCCGCTTCGTTTGAAAGGCTGGTTTCGTTTGTCTTTCAGCTCGCTCGAAAGAGGAGATGGCAAGTGTCAGTTCATACACCAGAGTTGTCTCTTCCGATGAGTTTCCAGTGCGCCTTATTTTCAAGAGCGGACTGTGCTTAATAAAATCACATATCCAAATCTTAAATCTACGAATACGATGAATCATCTTTTCAAGAAATGCTGCATCTTTCTGTCTGCGATGCTGATCAGCCATTCCGCAGGTTCCCAATCGGCAGATAATCCTCCTCCCCCCGCACCGGCGCCAGGGGCGGGCGAAGTTCCTTATTACGCGTGTCAGACGATCAGTGGGCGATATTTCAGTTCAGGTGCAGGTGGGTGGTCCGATGATTTTTGGTATGCCTCCAATTTGGTCGAACCCAGCAACGCCAACACGGATTACAATCGATTCCAATCCGGATACTCCCAACTCTGCATTGCTTTGAGACTCAAATTGGTCAGCGCTTATGCCTTTCAAGCTAACTGCGTTGCTTCCGCCAATTCGTCACTGACCTGGTGCCTGCTACCGTGTGTGGTTGATTTTGATCCGGCGGATTGTGGAGCGTGGTGTCAAGCTGATTGGGAGCTTGACATCCAAGATTGCCACGATCGTCGTGAGAACAGTATGAGAAAGGCAAGGGAAGAAGCGGATGCTCTTATACGGTTTTACCTAATGCTTTATGGTGGTTGCGAATAGATAGGTTTTCAATGAACGTAAAAGGAATATGGTATATTCTGGTGTTCTCACTGTCTTTTGTTGGTTTTGATGATTCCCAGATTTCAAGACTGCCAATCATATCGACACGTGTGAACACCTTTCCTGCCGAAAACGAATTTTTGGTTGGTTCTGACGACATGAACTCACACACAAGGGCAAACACCAATCACCAGGAATCACTGGAATGTTGTTTTTCAGATACTAACCGCCATCAAGAGAAAGTGGAACGAGCTAATGAACAGATTGAGGTTCAATCTGATAGTGGGCAAAAAGAAAAAGTGCTGAACGACAACCCTGAGCCTCCTATTCGATACCAGCGACTTTGGGCTGATTATACCAGTGAGAATCTGGACTACAATAATGAGGAGATTTTTCGGGAGCAACTGAAACGATTTGAAACCTCTTTGACGGATATGGGACATTTCGAACTGGAAAGTAGAATCGCTTTTAAACTTAAACAACTGGAAAACGGGACAGTTCCTGGTTTTGAAGGGATAGGGCAGCGCAAGCGGAAAGGGAGCGTCTTGTTAACAGCAGATTCGAAAACACTTTCTCCAAGGAAAAGAGAGATCAGAGAACGAATTCTTAGGAGAACGAAACAATTATCTCTCATGGAGATGCATGCCGAATACATCGGCTTGTTTGAAGATCGTTTTTCATACTGGAAATAAAAATGTACGATAAAATTACTTTGACTGGTTTTGTTATGCTGTTGGTTCTGTTTCAATACCTTACTGCATCTTCGTTTAAGGAGATGTCGTTCCGAGGCAATCACAGTGAGTGGCCCATACCGAAGAGCGGGGAAGGAGATGTTCTTTCGATGTTGGAATCGCTAGTGACAGAACAGCGTCAGCTTGATTCCACCCTTGGCGCAGTGCGGGATAGATTTCAAGGTCAGGAGACTGGAAATGGTTACCATCAACATGGAACAGGCGAAGCCGGTAATGATTCTAATAATCGTGAGAGTTATCCGGCTAGAGCAGAGGATGCCTGGATTGTTCCTTTCAATGACGTAGGCAGACTTGATGAAGATTTATTGTTCGATGAACAATTGAAGCGGTTGGAGGCTTCATTGACCGAAAAAGGCAGGGAAGAGCTGCAATACCGGGTGGAGACCCGGGTTCAACAACTTGCCACCGGAACGATTCCGGGTTTTGAAGGACTTGGGACGCCACAACCTGAGGATGTAGCTTTCCTGACTGCTGAGGAATCCACACTTACGCCCAGACAGCAAAAACTGAGAAATGGAATTTTTGAGAATTTTAAACGCATTTCATTGATCGAAATGCACGAAGCTTTTACCGGTATTGTGACCCCATGAACAAACTGATCTGAGACAATAATGAAGAATCGACCTTTTGATACATTTTTCCACTGGATGACCTTGTCTGCTCTTTTTGCAGTCGCGTTTTCACAGTTTCGATTGGTGAATGATCTGCGAGCCATCCAGGCCGGTGATCCCCACATCCGTGAGCCATTGCCCGCCAATCAAAAGGCGATGATAGATGATCGGGTTAAGGATGTGCTGACTGAGCAGGCAAGAATCAATCGTCAAATGCTTCAGGTGTTGCAGAGGATGAAACCGGATTCCTTTTCAACTGATGTTCCCGAAAAGGAAACTCATCCGAAGGAAACGCAACCGACAATACAGTCCCAGACCTCAGTGCAGGAAATAACAAGCGAAGACCCTTCTGATACAGTATCGATTTTTGATGGCTACAGCGACGGGGATCTTGTGACGATGAAGCGGGATTTGTTGCGTGAGCGGTTGGAGAGGTTTGAGGCATCGTTGACTGATATTGATCGTGAGGAATTGGATCGTCGTTTGCAATTGCAAATCGACCAGTTGGCTCTCCAGATAGCGGATCAACCCCTCCCTGAAGAGGTCGCTGTTTTGGAAGCGCTTACCGCAGGTGGAAAACGTTTGTCACCTGCTGAGCGCGAGTGGCGTGATCAAACCATGCAAAGTTTAAGGCAGGGAGCGCTCATGGAAATGTATTCCGAGCATTCGCTTTTTCAGGAATTGCAGGCAGTTGATCTGATGCAGTTGCAGGTGGGTGAGTTTTGATCTGTCGATTCTCTCAGGAATCATTTTAGTTTCGGTAAACTTAAAGTGCTCCCTTTGGCGATGGACGTCTTTTCAATGTGTCCGGTCAACCTTTCTCCTGTTTCGGGCGACTGGTAGATCAGGTGGGCGTGAACCGATGTTCCCGGGTGAGTTAAACGCCCACTGGAAGCCTTGGCGAAGACTCCTACGATGGTGCCCTGAATGGTGGCGAAGGTTTCTTGGTGTGGTTTTTCTTCGGGGGCAAGTTCTTCGCCGTGGAGTTGTGCGTGGATGGGGCAGGCTCCATTGATGACATGGACGGTGGTGTCTTCGAGTCTTCCTCTCACCTGGAACATGATGGGGGAAGCGGTATCGAGATGGTTGTCTCGTGCTGTTTGTTCCAGGTGGGACTCCCATTTGTCCGGGCCAAGCGTGGTTTCAAAGGTGCTATCCTGCCAAGCGGGAACAGATGCCCCCATCAGCAGTGTTGCCTGTAAGTCCGTAGTGACGGAGGCAGCGCACAGTTTGCTTTGTGAGTCCTGGGCGGTCACATAGGGGACGGAATCGAGGATGGTGACCTCTCCTTGTAATCCTTTCATTGCTCCAACGGCATAGAGGTGGTCCTGTTTGATTAATTCGCCCAATTGAACGCGGCCTTTGTGATCCTTTTGCCCGATCACGCGGTGCATTTCACCATATTGAAACCATGGAGAGGTTTGTGCCGGATCGTTATCATCAACCTCCACCCAGAACCAACCGCGCAGTTCATCGACCTTGAAGCCTGTGGCCTGGTCTTTGGGGTATCTTTTTGCCAGTTCTTCTTGAACGTTGTTCGGAATGAACGTCTTTTCACCGTGGCAAATGAGGCATTGCGCTTTGAGTTTGATCGGGAACAGGGCGCCTGTCCGGTGATTCGGCAAGGGGGTGAACAGAGGTTTTTCGGTGGCCTTTTCAAGAAGTGGTTTTGCCCATTGGGGGGGCTGATTCGCTGAGTTGCGTAATTTCCAAGCAGTGCGGCCGATATTCAATCCCAAAGATTTTCCGACTGATTGAGTCATGTTTTTGGCTTCCAGACTGCAAACTTCAATGGCGGCTACCGGTCCCTGGGTGGTCAATACTTCCTTGAGCTTGCCGGACAGTTTGGCAAAGAGCGCGTCTTTTGCTTCAATTGCCTTTTCAATGCTTTGAGGGGGTGTTTGATTTCCGGTTTTATTCTGGGCAAAGGCAAGAGAAGGATGGGTTAGCACCGCAATGATGCTGAGGGTAAATGCAAGACCTGATTGAATTGTTTTCACTGGTTTCATGCTAAAGCCGTTGAAGTCGGTAATCAACCGTTAATCCGGATCAAGGGAGCGGAGGGTGCAATTCAAACTGGGGGAAAGTTAAATTGGTAGAAGGGACCCGCTGCTGCGGGGCCACGAGCGCGTCCTGGCAATCGAAAGACTTGAGGCGTAGTGCGGACACTGTGGCGGACGCGCAGCAGCGCGTCCCTACCAAAATGCAGGCTGTCTTCCTCCCACTCAGAATCTCACCCGGAGCGGACACACCATTGGGTATCCATTTTTTGATGCATGTCTTTCGCATTGTGCGTGACCTTTTGTCTGGAATGCGTTAGTCAAGGTGCATGACACAGGATGAAGCGTTACGGATTTTTGAACAGACAGGGGCTTTGCTGAAGGGGCATTTTGTTTTACGCAGCGGTTTGCATAGTCGTGAGTTTTTCCAATGCGCGCTTGCACTGCAGAAGATGCCCATTGTGGAACAGTTGGGGCAGGGGTTGGCCGAATCCCTCAAATCACTGGGCGCCACAACTGTTTTGGCGCCCGCCATGGGGGGGCTGGTCATTGGTCAGGAAGTGGCGCGTCAGTTGGGATTGCGATATATTTTTGTTGAAAAAGAAGAAGGCAAACTGGTCCTTCGACGAGGATTCAAGATCCAGCAAAACGAACCTATTCTGGTGGTCGAGGATGTTGTGACCAAGGGGGGACGTGTTGCGGAAACCCTCGAAATTGTGCGTCAGCACGGGGGTGATGTGAAAGGGATCGGCGTGCTGGTTGATCGATCCAACGGAACGGTTGATTTTGGGGTGCCGTTTTGCCCCTTAATCCGCATGAAAGTGGAGACATTTCAACCGGATCAATTGCCGGATGACCTCAAAGGTGTGGAAGCGATCAAGCCGGGAAGTAAGTGACATTAATCCCGTTTTTCCCGGCGTGTGTCCTTTGTTTCACGCTGGTTGGATTTTAATGCAGATTTCATTGCTGCACGAAAAATAAAAAAGAGGGTGGCTCCCACAAAAAGGAAGCCACCTAGTAAAATTACGATTAGGAATAATAATTCGGGCCCTTGAAGTCCCCCGATCAGAGATAGTGTTGGTGAGTATGTCATGATAATCATCCTCCCAAATCAAAGGAGTAGGGGCCATTACAAATGGATGTCATTCTTGTAGGGCGGCGCAGCTCAAAAATTAGAAATCCATTATCGGAGGGGTAAGCTCCGTCTTACACCCACTTCAAACCTCAGAGCTTTGAATCATTCTGACGCCGCAATGGAAACGCCATAGTCATTCGATTAACTACTGTCTTCCCGCGTTCCACATCATTTGATCAGGAATGTTGTTAGGCTAATATTTGGGAACCGGGTGGAACCGGTCCCTCCATTTTACAAAACATGCATTGCTCCCCTTGTAGGGGGATTATTCGTTCGTTTCTTTGGGTCTGCCTTTTTCTGCAGGGTATCCTGCTTTTTCCCAGCCTTTCCATCCGTCGTTCATGTGATAGATGGATTTGAATCCGAGTTCTTTGAATAATTGCATGGAACGTCCGCTTCGGCCTCCTGATGCGCAATGCACGAGGTAGGATTTTTTGCGATCGAGCTTTTCAAGGTTTGTTTTGAAGTTGTTTTCAAAAAAATCGATGTGTTTGGCCTTCTTGATGTGACCGCCGACATATTCTTTCATGGTGCGGATATCCAGGATGACCATGTTCTTATGAGCCTTGATCAGGGCCGAGGCTTCTTTGGATTTGATTTCATGGTAGCCTTCTTTCAGAGGTGCCGCATCCGCTTTTTTATCTTCGGCGTAGCTGTTTGAAACGGAAAGAAGTCCGACGGCACATGCCAGGGTTTTGAGTATCCAGTTTTTCATGTTATCTGTTTTCATTTTTGTGAGGAGATTGTGCCATCGTTTTTGATCCATGCAAGCTTGCTTGCTCTGGATTGGGCTCGGCAATTTTTTCTGCTAGTGCAGGTAGCGGAAATCCACGCACGAGAACAGTGAATGAACCAGTCCGGCCCATGCACTTGACTGGCTCTGGTGTGCTGCCAGATTCAAGTAGTCGAGTGCTATGCGCATTTCACTTTCACTTGGGGCTCTGGAGAGTGTTCTCAGGTAAAGGTGACGGATTTTTTCCTGGATGGGAGTGTCCTGCAGATCGGTCAGGAGGCGTTGGGCAGCGATCTCTGCCTGATCCATGATCCATTCATTGTTCATCAGGTAAAGCGATTGCGTGGGGCGAACTCCAGGGATGCGGCGTCCGACCGTGAAGCTTGGATTGGCAAAGTCGAAAGCATCCAGCAGAGCGTTTCTGCCTTCTTCGCGAAAAATGGGGATGTAAACGGACCGGACTTTCGGTTGCACAATGACTTCATAGTCCAATTTGGCATTGCGAAGAGCGGAGTCGCTGGATGCCGCTCCAGGGAGCATGCTTTTGATGTGGCCGTTCTGAAGTTGTCCGCTTGCCACCAGCACAGAGTCTCGAATGGCTTCGGCAGCCAGGTGTCGACGCTCCATGGCCCAGCGCAAGGCTTTGTCCGGATCCTTTTGTCGGTTTGCCGGATGGTTGGTGGTGGCCAGGCGATAGGTTCTGGAAAGAACGATTTGCCGCACCAGTTTTTTGGTGGACCATCCACTTTCCGAAAACCTGCTGGCCAGGAAGTCGAGCAATGCAGGATGGGAAGGGGCATCCCCGGTCGAACCGAAATTATCCACGGAGCGGACGATGCCCCGGCCGAACAGGTGGTGCCATATGCGATTGACATATACACGTCGAGTCAACGGATTTTTATCCGAAGTCACCCAATCTGCCAGTTCCAGTCGGCCGCTCTGACCTTTCGCGATCGTCGGTGGCGTGTGGTTTTTCGGTAGTGTGACCTGCATGAAGCCGCGTTTGACCGGATCTCCCAATTGATGCACGTTGCCCCGCACGCAAAGCGCATAGTCTCCCGCGTCTTTCTCATCGTTCACGCTGATTGCTTGGGGCAATGGTGCCGGGGCGGATTTTTTCAATGCTTTCAATTGATTTTCAAGTGAGACCAAATGCGCTTTTTGTTCTGTGCTTGGCTCCTTGATTTTTTTGGCCTCCTTGATGGCGATTTCCACCTCTTTCCGGGCCTTTTGATGCGCTGCGTATTCCGCTTTAGTTTTGGTAGAAACCGGAAGTTCTTGTTCTACCAGGCGGGATACGTTGTCACGAATAAGTGTGCGGGTGCTTCGGAAGATGCCTGCCAGGGCGTAATAATCTTCCATGGGGATGGGGTCAAATTTGTGGTCGTGACACCGGACGCAGCCCAAGGTCATGCCCAACAGGGATCGTCCGATGGTGTCGATCTGTTCATCGACGGTATTCATCCTCAGCATTTCCTTGTCCTGAAGGTCCAGGTTTTTGGGGCCAATCGCCAGGTAGGCGGTTGCGATCAACTGCTTGCTGCGTTGTTCGGGCGTTTTCCAATCCATCAAATCACCGGCCAACTGTTCTCGAATGAAGAGGTCGATGGGCTTGTCTGAGTTGTATGATTCGATGACGTAGTTGCGATAGCGCCAGGCATTGGCCAATACTGAACTGCGTCCTCCGCCGGTTGATTCGGCATATCGCGCCAGGTCCAGCCAATGTCGTCCCCATTTTTCTCCGAATCCCTTCGAGGCAAGCAATTGGTCGACGATATCTTGATAATGCTTTTCGGATGGATCAGCGGCGAAACTTTGAATGTCTTCGGGCGATGGAGGCAGCCCTGCCAAATCAAAGTAAACCCGTCGCAGCAGGTCCAGTGGGGGCGCATCATTGACCGGTGTGATGTCTTTCTTTTCCAGTCCGGCCATGATAAAATGGTCGATGGGATTGCGAGGCCAGGCCTGATGTTGAACCGGGGGGATGTCCGGATCTTCAACCGGGCGAAAGGACCAGAACTGCCGTCCCGCTTCCAGATCGATCGCCTGTTCCCCGGATGATTCCAGTTCACCGTTTCGCGGATCGGGGGCTCCCATGCGAATCCATTGCGTGATCAGGTCAATCTTGTGATCCGTGATTTTTCCTTTGGGAGGCATTTCCAGATCCGGATTGGTGAATTGTATGGCTTCCAACAGCAAGCTTTGTTCTGGCTGGCCCGGTTCAATGGCTTTGCCTGAGTCGCCACCTATTTCCCATCCCTGGCGCAAATCCAGCCGCAAGCCGCCCTTGATTTTGTGTTCTTCCGAGTGGCATTCGTAACAGTGTTCAATCAGCAAGGGACGAATGTGTGTTTCAAAAAAAGCTATTCCCTCGGAAGCATGTACTGGAATTGAAAGAATAATACACAGCATTCCAAAGAGGAAAGGTAAGTATCCCTTCTTCGGTAGACCAGTCCATCTGTTGATAGATATGATTCCCATCGTGATGTCGTCCATTTTACCAGAAGTTCACAGGATTCAAACAGAAATTGCTTTCATTGGAAGAAGTAAACCGTTGCAGGTAGATCAGACCGTCCCGGTCCTCCCCTTGTGGGTTCCTTCATCAAAACAGCCATCCAAAGGAATCCCAGAAGCGAAGGAACGGTAATCCAAACGTGCGTGGTCATGTCGATCATTGGTCGTTGGAAATCGCAGGCTTCCCGAAACGTATAGTCGCTTGGGTTAAGGAAGCCACAAGGAGACGCGCCAGGGACGGCACGTTCTACCCGGGCACACTTCATGGTAGATTGCCGGCTCGTCGGGATTACGGTCAGTCCACGAGCGGCAGTAATACGGATGTGGGGTGTTGGGTGCGTTGTTACCTTTGTCGTGTGGAGCGTTCCTGCAGCCATAATACGTCGTTGTTGTCCGGGGAGGTGATGTTCAGTGGACGATCACGTTTGGTGACGGGGGGGAAGGTCCGTGGATCCTGCCATACCTTGATTTCGGAGTGTCCATCGGCAAACGACAGGGTGGCGGCTTTATTGTGGTAACTGGCGGGTGTGTTGACCAGTCGATGCCGTTCGGGGTGATCTGGATAACCTGCCATGTCCACCACAAAAAAACCGTTGTTGATGCTGTCTTCGCGTTCATCCATGAAGACCCAGGTCATGGATGGTCCAGGGTTTTTGATGTCTCCCATGCTGCGATAAGCCACCCAACCGTGTTTGTCCCGTGGATACCATGGTCCGCCGTTGCCCCATCCGGCGCCACCTACCCAGTTGTTGATGGCCATGCTGCGGATGCGGGGGACACGTTCGTTTTGGCGGTTGATGCCATAAGATTTGTCACTCGGACATTTCCAGATGCCGATGGATTCGCCGCAATAAGGCCAAAGCGGGCTTTGACGTGTGAAGCGGTCATGATCCCAGTTGTTCGGGTCACGCAGATCGTTCAGGGTCAGCCAACTGCCACCCGTCCAGTCCGGGGCGCGGGGATTGGCGCCCGGGGCTCCCTGCCAGGACCCGACCAGTTTGTCCTCATTATCATCTGCATACAGCCGCCAGGCAAAAGCCAGCTGTCTGTGGTTGTTCATGCAGGTGATGGCCTGGGCTTTGATTTTGGCCTTACTCAGAGCCGGGAGTAACATGCCTGCCAAGATGGCGATAATGGCGATCACGACCAATAATTCGATCAATGTAAACGCTCTTTGATCTCTTGTCCCTTGCCGGGGACATGTCATCAGGTGATGGAAATTCATGAATTGAGGGCAATCATGAACCGATTTGCCCCAAAAAGCAGCTTCTTTTGCAACGAATTTTGATGCCACTGATTCTCTACAAAAGCCCACTTTGAAGGCTTGCCCACACGAAACATTCAATTCTGAGAAATAAAACCTTGCGGATACCGAGGTGAATCCATTAAGCAAGTGGGGCGTTGCCCGCGTGGCGGAATTGGCAGACGCGCTAGATTCAGGTTCTAGTCCCAGCAATGGGGTGCAGGTTCAAATCCTGCCGCGGGCACCATCTTATCTCCTTCGGAAACATACTATACAGGAATAACTTGCGATTAGTTTTCACCTGTCTCCCGTGATTCTTGCATAACATAGGCATGATTTGTTCTTGGCGACTCTATGTGTTCACCAAAGTTCACCGGTGTCCTTATTGGCTTTCCTGCTAAGCCAGATCCGTTAGAATGATCGGCATAGGCAGTCCGTGAAACCACCACCTTGCGAAGGGAACCGACATGAAATACAACCAACCACTCGGACAAGAAGTATTCCAGCAATTTCCAGAACATGAGTGGAATTACGCTGACCTTTACGGCAACGAAACAGAAATTCGGATTGCTACAATCTATGAGTATACCAGGTGTTGTGGCTGGATTGCGGACAAATATGTTTCATGGCTTGACTCCCCAATTGAAGTTGAAAACTCAGATGCTATAGGTGGTTTATGTGCACGGTCGGATGGACTTTCCACGGCCAGGAAGCTACTTGCGTCCATCCAGGAATCGGACCCTAATGATCCCCAAAAAAAAAAGGATGTTAAGGATCTTTTTCTGGCTCTCACTTTGTGTATGCCAGAATGTTTGAAGGGACACTCATTGACCACTCAAATGTTGCATCTCGTGGAGTTCCCATCCCCCTTCATGAAGATCCGTAAGTCATCTTGGTTCTCCACTATCAACCAATTTGACAATGCTATTTGTGAATTTATAAACCGGGGCGAATTGTTCAATAAGCCAGAGAAGAATTGGCCAGTAAGTAAGATTCTGAAAGTCCATCAGGACTTTGAGGAGGTAACAATCGCGATAAACTGGAACAAGAGGGACAAGGCAATTCTTGATGATCTAAAAAGGTGGATTAAAGAATCAAGGCCTATCCCGGAACCTACTTCACGTAACAGAGAAGCAGGTTACCCATTAAAATCTCTAGCCGCTCAAAGACTCAACCAAGCTTTTAAGCAAAGCCAAGTCAGCCCAATCAATATTGCGTCATGTCTTAAGGAAATTTTCGGAAATGACATCAAATCCAAAGCTGTCCAAGAGTTAGTTCCATATTACGAGGAGCAAGGGGCGGTCAGCCGTGCGGCCAAAGACTGCTTAAAATATATCCAGGATAGAATCGCATTCTATTGGCAATATGGAGGCAGCACTGACACCAAACGAATCGCCATACCTTGGGGCCCAGACACGCCTTTAAAGGAAATGGACTCCTGATTTTAACAGCTAAGCAGCCACCTTAGCTGGCAAGACACGCGTTATTAATATGGTTGTGTTATGAAACAAATAACACAAATAACGCAACCAAACCCCAAAGAGGCTGTCCCAAACAAGCCAGAATTCATCCGCCTGCCCAAAGGTGGACTCTGTCCATACACCGGTCTGTCCCGGTCTAAACTAAACCAGCTCATCCTTCCCTGTGAGCAAAATGATTGGAAGCCTCCGGTAAAGTCAGTTTGTCTCCGCCAGCGTGGAGCGGTCAAGGGCACAAGGTTGATTCTGCTAGAGAGTCTCTTGGACTACCTCTACAAACAGTTGGAGGAGGGTGCAGAATGACTGGGCTCGGTTATCAACTCCGCAAGCAGAGGGCTAGGCGCCCATTAGGTCGGTATACTCTAGTTGCGATTGTTTACTCGCTTGCGAACGATTTTTTGCGCCCGCGAAGAAATGGCGGAAGGGCTAGATTTTTCAACCACACCAGAGGCTTCTAGACCTTCCTCTACTACATGAATTTCTCGGTAAAATTATCGGAAGACCCTGATAAAAATACGGGTCGTAATTATTCCTGCTCAAATGCTGATCCCGCCGCAAGCGTTTCTTGCTGGAAGTCCGCTCCCGGCGAAACCAAGCTCCAAGTGCGCGACCCGAAATCGGCAAAAAAGGTCTCGCGGATCCGTTCCGCAAAATTGAGCGGTTTTAGTGTAGCCGGCCCCTATCTACGCCTCTTCACCCTCCCTTGGTCCTTAAGTCGCACCCGTGACTGGGTGAAACGGAATACAAGGCACCTATAGAGGCCTTTTTTGTAAAGAATTTGCGTTCTGAGGGAGTTTATTTCCGTTGCAAGGTGACAACAGCGGGAAGGCTTCTCAAGGGCGTTAGAAACCAAATAAAACAACAAAATCGTCACCACTATAATAAGATCATGAAAACCGAATCGATACAGGAGGCGCCAGACGCCATCGAAACCAATCTCAACCCATTCGCCAACCTTGACGCGTTCAAGGTCGGGCAGGACTTCAACGAGTTTGAAACAGCCGTTGACTACTCGGTTATACCGTTGCGTAAACCGGGCAAGCAACAGTGGTTCAGGGTCCACGCCGAACTCAAGCTAGACAATGTTTGCTTCCTTGAAGTGGAACAGGATGAGGGATCACCCGAAAGCTTCCTTCTGACAAACAGTGTCGCACAACAACTCAGGGAGCTACCCGGGATTTCCAAAAGGAGCCTGCGACTCTGCGTTTGCCGGCCCAACAATGCGCCATTTGTTTGGGCAATAAAATTACCTAAGGGAACTGGGACCAAGCATGACGATTGGGGGCGTTCAGCTTTAGATGCAGCCAATATAGCGGAATCGAAATGGATCCGGATGAACGCTGACATGCAGTTGGGTGCCTACAAATTCTTCAATTCGAAGGCTAGTTGGGAAGAGCCTGTCTGGCCCGCACTTGGTATTTCGGAAATATTGAAGCGGTCAATTGGCGATCAACACATCATCTCATCAGCCGACCACCCGGCTGTCCGCCAATTACAAGGGCTCGAATAATGAGAACGCTCAGCCAGTTCGAGGAAATTTGGGTCGTCGATTTCGAATTCCGCTCCGTCGACGGGGGGCTACCTTCCGTCCACTGCATGGTGGCGAGGGAAATCAAGACAGACAGACTCATTAGGGTCAGCTCGGAGGAACTTTCTTCGATGAAGGAAGCCCCTTTCGACACAGGACCCCAATCACTCTTCGTGGCTTTTTACGCTGCTGCGGAGTTTGGTTGTTTCCTCGAACTGGACTGGGGTTTCCCGGTGAACACTCTGGACCTCTACGTCGAATTCCGATTACTACTGTGCGGAACAAACGCAGAGAAAAAATTCGGACTGGTTGCTGCTCTCAATCATTTCAATTTGGCTCAACACATCCCGAAAGAGAAAAAGGAATGGCGCGAGTTGGCAATGCGCGGTGGACCGTTTACCGAAACCGAGCAGGAAGGACTGTTAGAGTATTGCCAGCAAGATGTGGATGCCACAACGGTCCTGCTCCGTTCGATGGCCGAGCATCTCTACATTCCGCACGCACTGATTCGTGGTCGTTACATGCAATCGGTCGCCCGAATGGAGCAAAACGGAATTCCCCTCGATGCCGACCTAC